>Ga0335075_10000404_pt1 | contig 78742 bp, 75 predicted proteins | sample Lox_Sample_24_FD_206723 | JGI IMG/M metagenome (GOLD analysis project Ga0335075, IMG submission 206723) | Soil microbial communities from Loxahatchee National Wildlife Refuge, Florida, United States - Lox_Sample_2.4 | ecosystem: Environmental > Terrestrial > Soil > Wetlands | place: USA... | reverse complement strand
ATCGACATTCAGCTTTCTTTCCCTCTCCCCGGTGGGGAGAGGGTAGGGAGAGGGGGCTCGGCCTCCGGAGCCGACTTCGGCCGCAGAGCCCCCTCACCCCAACCCTCTCCCCCCAAGGGGAGAGGGGGCTGATGCTGTCCCTGCTGAATGTCGATACGCTCTAGTCATCCCGGCGACGGTCGGGACCCATGCACAGCACCGTGCAAGCACGTGCGAAACGCTTTCGCCTGGTGTTCGACGGATCGTGTTCATGGGTCCCGGCCTCCGCCGGGGTGACTAGTTGGGATGCACGTGGCGACGCGCCTCCCGACGGAGCCGCACCCCCTGCTTCTACCTAGGCGTCCGCCCAGCGCCTCAGCAGATTGTGATAGACCCCGGTCAGCCGGATCACCTCATGGTCGTCATGGCCGCGGTCGGCGGCGACGGCCTGGACCGAGCGGTCGAGGTCGAAGAGGATGGTGCGGGCGCCGTCGTCGCGGATCATCGACTGGATCCAGAAGAAGCTCGCCACCCGCGCGCCCGACGTCACCGGCTCGACCCGGTGCAGGCTGGAGGCGGGATAGAGGAGAAGGTGGCCGGCGGGGAGCTTCACCGCATTGGCGCCGAGATTGTCCTCCACGACCAGCTCGCCGCCTTCATAGGCGTCCGGATCCTCGAGGAAGAGCGTTGCCGAGAGATCGGTGCGGACCCGGAACTCGCTGCCGCGATGGATGCGGATCGCATTGTCGATATGGATGCCGAACGTCTCGCCGCCCTGGTAGCGGTTGAAGAGCGGCGGGAAGATCTTCAGCGGCAGCGCCGCGGCGATGAACAGGGCCGAGCGGCCGAGCGCCTCGAGGATGAGCCGGCCGGCCTCCTTCGCCGCCTGGCCGTCCTCGGGCAACTGCTCGTTCCGCTTGGCGAGCGCCGACTGATGGCCGGAGGTGGCATTGCCGTCTTCCCAGGCGCCGGCGTCGATGATTGACCGGATGCGCGCCACCCCTTCCTTGTCGAGCACGTCGGGGATGGGCAGCATCATGATGGAGGGTCCTGCGCGGGTTCCCTCATCGTCACTCCCCCGCAAGCGGGAGTCCAGCCTTCTTTCCTCGGGACCGTAAAGAGAGGCCGGCGTGCCGCCCCGGATCCTGGCGAGGCCATGCCTCGACGGGATCCCTGCGCGGCAAGGACGATGAGGTTCCCCCTAGAGCGGGCGGCGCGACTTGGGGATCGCGCCGCCCGAATGCGTCGTCGTCAGAACGAGTAGAAGACGCTGAGCACGGCCGAGCGGGCCTCGCCCGGCATCGCCCAGCCGCCGGTCACGCGGCCGTCCGCGTTCACGTTGTTGCGGATGTTGGTGAAATAATCCTCGTTGAACAGGTTCTGGACGTTGAGCTGCAGCGTCAGGCCGTTGTCGAAGGCGTAGGACGCGAACAGGCGCTGCGTCACGTAGGAGTCCGCGAAATATTGCGTGCGCTGGTTGAGGTTGCGCTGGTGCGTCGCGAAGCTGCCCTGATAGGTGATGCCGTAGCCCACCTGCAGGCCGAAGGGCAGGCGATAGGTGGTGAACAGGCTGCCCGAATGCTTCGGCGTCTGGATCAGCCGGTCCCCGCGCTGCGGATCGGGCAAGGCCGCGCTGTTGGCGCAGGCCGCCCGCGGCGTCGCGAGGCAGGAGTCGGAGACGCTCTGCAGGACCTCCGAGTCCAGATAGGTGTAGTTGGCGAAGATCTGCCAGGCCGGCGTGATGTTGCCGGTGACGCCGAGCGCCAGCCCGTCCACCCGCGACCGGCCGTCGACGACCTGGGTGCCCACCGGATCGGCGGGATCGTTGGACGGCACGCGGAAATTGCTGCGCTCGTTGCGGAACAGGGCCGCGGTGAGCTGCAGACGCCGGTCCAGCACATCGGCCTTCACGCCGATTTCGTAGGAGCGGGCCGTCTCCGGCTCGGCATCGCAGGAGGTGGCGGCGCCGGCCGCGGTCGGCGTGCCGCAGCCCAGGCGGACGGTGGCCGAGCCGGGGGTGCGCGAATTGGCGTAGGCCGCGTAGATCGAGATGTTGCGGGTCGGCTTGTAGACCGCGCCGAAGCGATAGGAGAAGAGCTGCTCCTCGTTGATCTGCGGGAGCAAAGCGAGCGCGGTCGGCGGCGTCGTGCCCGGCGGATAGGTCGGAAGCAGGATCGTCCGGAAATCGGAATTGACCCATTCGTAGCGCAGGCCGGCATTCAGTTCGAAATGCGCGCCCAGTTCGAGCGTGTCGAAGGCGTAGATGGCCTGATTGTCCTGCTCGCCCTCGGACCGGCCGGTGACGAAATAATTGACCGGGCCGGTATAGATGCCCGCCGGGTTGGAGATGCTCTCGATCGGCAGCGGCTGGGCGACGCCGGCCGCGTTGCGGTTCAGCGAGGCGTTCTCGAGCGAATAATCCTCCCAGGCGAGGGACGCGCCGAACACCAGGGTGTTGCGGACCCCGCCGGCCTGGCCGCTCTCCACGCGGAAATCGGTCTGGTTGTACCAGAGCTCGTTGAGCTGGTCGCGAACCAAAGCGCGCGGGCCGGACGGCTGCCAGAAGCCGGGGTTGAGGCCGGCCGGGCAGGCGGCGCCGACGGTCGTGGTCGCGCCGGTCGGGATCGGCTGCAGGCCGGTGCTGGCGAGGCAGAAGGTGCCCTGCGGCGCGCTGGTCTGGCTGTACTGGCGCACGCGCTGATAGCGGGTCAGGTTGCGGACCGAGACGTTGGGCGTGATCTCCTGGCGGATGGTCAGGGTCAGCCGGTCGACGTCGGTCTCCTGCTCGTCGAGGTTGCGGATGCCGAAATAGTCGGAATTGTCCGCGCCGGGCAGCGGCCCGTTGTTGATCTGGTTCAGATAATAGGGAACGCCGTAGATCGGCACGTTGTCGTCGCGCTGGTGGACATAGGCCAAGGTGACCTGGGTCGACCCGCCGATGCCGAAGGTGACCGCGGGCGCGATGCCCCAGCGCTTGTAGCGCTCGAAGTCGCGGCCGGGATAATCGTTGCGGTGGATCATCGCGTTAAGCCGGAGCGCGACCAGCGGGCTGACCCGCCAGTTGGCGTCGACCGTGCCGCGATAATAATCGTCGGTGCCGATGGCGGCGGACAGGATGGTGAGATCCTCGGCCTGCGGAACCTTGGAGACGAGGTTGATCGTGCCGCCGACGCTGCCCGACCCGCCATAGACGGAATTGGCGCCGTTATAGACCTCGATCTGCTGCAGGTTGAACGGATCGGTGCGGCTGTACTGAGCGCCGTCGCGCACGCCGTCCTGGGTGATGTCGTTGCTGGCGGAATAGCCGCGCAGGTTGATGGCGTCGCCATAGCCGCCGCCGCCCTCGCCGGCGCCGAAGGTGATGCCCGGGACGGTGGCGAGCGCGTCGCGCAGGGTCAGCAGATTCTGCCGGCGCAGCGTCTGGTCCGAAATGACGGTGACGGTTTGCGGCGTATCGAGCAGAGGCGCGGTCGCGCGCGGCGTCTCGAGGCGGATTTCCGGGCGCTCGCCTTCGACGAGCACGTCATTGGGATCGCGGCCCTCGCGCTGCTCGACATTGGTCTGGCCGCCTTCGGCGCCGTCGGCGGCCAGCGCCGGCGAGGAGAGGAAGCCCACCGCGCCGAGCGCGAGGAAGAGCGGCGCGCGCGCCGTGGCGCCCCGGAGGGAAGTCTGCTTGGTCATGGAAGCCCCTTTGCTCGACAAGCCGGATATTTCCGGTCGCGGGCCTCCTGCAAGTGACTCGCAAAAGTGTCAAGCGAATTGCGAACCATTCGCAACTTTGTGGCAAATTTTGTCGCTGGACCCGCCTCGGACGAGGGCCGCTGCCCGCATTCCGGCGCATCCATCAAAAAAGCTATTGCAATTCATTCGCAATAGTGGGACACAGGCTGCACAGCAAAGGACGGGCATTACCTCTTCCCAAGGGCCCGTCGGCGCCGGCGTGACAGCAGCCGTCACGCCGGCGCCATTTTTTTTGGGCGTCCACAAAGTCCTCCCCTGTTTTTGCAGGAGAGAGGGACTGCACGCAGTGCGGTGGAGGGGCGCGGGCGAAGCGAACGTCTTTATGCGGAAGCACGGCGCTGCCGCGCCGCCTCTCCACCATGCTCCGCGTGGTCCCCCTCCCCGTTCCGGAAAGGATTTTTTGAAGTTTACGGCCGCGGCGTGCCCGGCGTGGTCAGGAATTCGCGGAGCTTCGTCTGAAAGAAAGCGGGATTGTCGTACATGATGAAATGCGCGGTGTTCGGCACGCGCGTCACCACCGCGTGCGGCGCGGCGCGGTAGGACATCTGGTAGACCTGGTCGATCCGCTCGGGCGGGAAGCCCATCTGCGCGGCGCCGCCGGGATCGGTGTAGAGCACGACCAGCGGCGCGCGGATGCGGCCGACATCCTCGAGCAGGCTGGTGCGGGCGAGATCGGCGAAGCCCTGCGCGGACACGGCCTGGTCGCTGGCGAGGCTGGCGTCGATGATCGCCTGCCGCTCGCTCTCGATATTGGTCATCTGCGAGATGCTCATCGAGGTGAACATGCGCCGCTGGTCGGGCGACGCATTGGCCATCATCCCCTGCATCTGGTCGATGAACGCCGCCACCTGCTCCTCGGTCTGGCCCGGCCGGCGGAACATGATGCCGATCGCCGGCAGCATGTCCACGACCATCGCCTTGCCGACGAGATCCGGATGGCGGGCGGCGAGCAGGATCGTCCAGCTGCCGCCCATCGAATGGCCGACCACCGCCGGGCGGGTGAGCCGCGCCTCGCGGATATAGCGGGCGATCTCGTCGGCGACCGGGACCAGATAGCTGCCCTGGGCATTGGCGCCCGCCGGGCGGCCGGCGAAGCCGGAGACGTGGATCAGGTGGTAGCGATAGCCGGGCAGCGCCGCCATCGTCCCGCTCCACACCGCCGGCAAGGAGGAGAGGCCCGGGATCAGGATCACGTCCGGCCCCTCGCCCAGCACGGTGACCCCGATCCGCTCCGACGTGAAGTTCGCCGCGGGCGTGCCCGGATCCGCGGGAAGGGAGGGCGCGGCGGCGGGCGCCGGCTGGGCGGCCAGGGCGGGCGCGGCGAAAGCGAGAGCGAGCGAAACCGGGGCAAGGAAGCGGAACATGCGGGGCGTCTCCACGAAAGATGAGCGACATCTAGCCGCGACGCCGTTGCCGCGAAAGGGGAATGACGGGAGCCCGCGGAGCCCGCGCCCTCAGATCCCCTGGGTGAAGCCCTCGCAGGCCGCGTAGGTGCCGCCGCGATAGCCGCGCATCAGCGCTTCCTGGCGCTGGGCGGCGGTGCCGTGGGTGAAGCTTTCGGGCGCGGCATTGTTGCCCTGGAGCGTGTCGTCGCCGATCGCGGCGGCGGCACGCATCCCCTCCTCGAGATCGCCGGGCTCCATGATCCCCTGCTCGCGCGAGGCCCAGACGCCGGCGAGGCAATCGGCCTGCAGCTCCATGCGGACCTGGAGGGCGTTGCTCCGCGCCTCCGAGACGCCGCTCTGCGCCCGGCGGATCCGGTCGGAGACGCCGAGCAGGGTCTGGATATGATGGCCGACCTCGTGCGCGATCACATAGGCCTGGGCGAAATCGCCGGGGGCGGCGAAGCGCTGGGCGAGCTCATCGAAGAAGGTGGTGTCGAGATAGATGCCCTGGTCCGCCGGGCAGTAGAAGGGGCCGATCCGCGAATCGGCCTGGCCGCAGCCGGAATTGGTGCCGCGCGAGTAAAAGACCATGCGCGGCGGCCGGTAGGTCTGGCCCATCGCCTGGAACATCGGCGTCCACTGGTCCTCGGTCGAGGCGAGGGTCTGGCAGGCGAAGCGGTAGGTCGGGTTGGACGAGCAGACCTGGCCGGCATTGCGGTTGGCGGGCGCGTTCGAGGCCTGCTGCACGCCCCCTCCCAGCAGGCCGAGCGGATCGCCGCCGACCAGCCAGCCGATGCCGACCACGGCGAGCACGCCGAAAATGCCGAAGCGGCTGAAGATGAGGCCGAGCAGCATGCCGCCGCCCCGGCCGCCGCCACCGCCGAAGCCGAAGCCCCCGCCGCCGCCTTCGCGGAACTCGACATTGTCGCTGGACCGGCGGTCGCCGAAGCGCATGAGCTTGATCTCCTCCGGACGACGCAATGCGGCACATGCACGAAAGGTTGCAAGCGCGGCACTTGCATCCTTCGCGGAAGCGCGCACATGACGCCGCGATGGCTGACGCACGGAGCAGGCGGCGCGCGAAGACGGACGAGCGGTTGCCGCTGCCCGACGAGGTCGCCCTGGTCCTCCAGGGCGGCGGCGCCCTCGGCGCCTATCAGGCCGGCGTGATCGAGGGGCTGGAGGAAAAGGGGATCGAGGTCGACTGGGTCGCCGGCATCTCGATCGGCGCGGTCAACGCCGCCATCTTCGCCGGCAACCCGCCCGAACGGCGGGTCGCGAAGCTGCGCGGCTTCTGGGAAAAGGTGACCGGCGCCCTCCCCGCTTTGCCCTTCGCGGGCGGCGGCGACGAATGGCGCGAGTTCGTGCACATGGCCTCGGCCGGGCTGGTGGCGATGCAGGGGGTGCCGGGCTTCTTCTCGCCGCGGCTGCTGACCCCGGCGCTGGCCCCGGCGAAGAGCATGGGCGCGCTCAGTTTCTACGACAACGCCCCGCTCGTCGCGACGCTGAACGACCATGTCGACTGGGCCCTGCTGAACGACGGGCCGGTGCGGCTCAGCGTCGGCGCGGTCAATGTCGAAACCGGCAATTTCCATTATTTCGACACGCGCGGAAAAGACCGCACGCGGATCGACGCGCGGCACGTCATGGCCTCGGGCGCGCTGCCGCCCGGCCTGCCGCCGGTCGAGATAGACGGCGCCTGGTGGTGGGACGGCGGCATCGTCTCAAACACGCCTTTGTCGCACGTATTGGAGCACCAGAAAGCGGACCTGCTCGTCTTCCAGGTCGACCTCTTCTCGGCGCGCGGCGACCGGCCGGCGACGATCATGGACGTCTACAGCCGCGAGAAGGATATCCGCTTCTCGAGCCGCACGCGGCAGGTCACCGACCAGCTGATCCGCCTGCGCAAGGAGCGCGAGGCGATCCGCAAGGTGCTCGACAAATTGCCGGGCGCGCTGAAGCAGGACGAGGATGTGGCCCGGCTCGCGGCGCTGGCCGCCGAACATGCGGTGAGCGTGGTCCACCTCATCTACCGCAAGCATGGCTGGGAAGGCGGCGCGCGCGACTTCGAATTCTCCCGCGCGACGATGGAGCATCACTGGACCGAAGGGCTCGCCGCGATCACCGAGACGATGCGCCACGACAGCCTGCTCGCCAAGAATATCGTCGACGGCAAGACCGCGGCGTTCGATCTGGTTTCATAGAAAGGAAGCGTGCCCATGTTCCTGCAAGGCAAGACCGCTCTGGTCACCGGCTCCACCTCCGGCATCGGCCTCGCCATCGCCCGCGCGCTGGCGGCGGCAGGCGCGAAGGTGATCCTCAACGGCTTCGGCGACCCGGCCGAGATCGCGACGCTGCGGGACGAGCTCGGTGCCGGCTATTCGGGCCACGATCTGACCAGGGCCGAGGAGATCGAGAAGATGATGGCCGAAGCGGGCGAGATCGACGTGCTCGTCAACAATGCCGGCACGCAGCATGTCGCGCCGGTCGACGAATTCCCGGTCGACAAATGGAACCTGATCATCGCGCTGAACCTCAGCGCGGCGTTCCACACCACCCGGCTCGCGCTGCCCGCGATGAAGCGCAAGGGCTGGGGGCGGATCATCAACACCGCCTCGGCGCACAGCCTGGTCGCCAGCCCGAACAAATCCGCTTATGTCGCCGCCAAGCACGGCATTGCCGGCTTCACCAAGACGGTGGCGCTGGAAGTGGCGACGGCCGGGATCACCGCGAACTGCATCAGCCCGGGCTATGTCTGGACGCCGCTCGTCGAGGGACAGATTCCGGACACGATGAAGGCGCGCGGCCTGACCCGCGAGCAGGTGATGAACGACGTCCTGCTCGCCGCCCAGCCGACCAAGCAGTTCGTCACCGTCGACCAGGTGGCGGCGCTCGCGCTCTTTCTCTGCCGCGACGAGGCGGCGTCGATCACGGGCGCGAACTATTCGATGGACGGCGGCTGGACGGCGGCCTGAGCCGCCGTCCGCCGGGCGGCGCGGCCTATTGCGCGCCGGCCGAGGTCACCTCGGAGATATAGAGGCGGGCCGGGATCCGGCTGCCTTCCTGATAATGGCCGACATAGATGTCGTAGCGGCCGGATTGCGGGCTGTTGAAGCGGACCACCGGATTGGTGCCGTTGGTGTCGTCGTCGCAATACCAGCTGCCGTCCGGGCCGTTGACCGCGAGCGTCGTATCCGCGCTGGAATCGACGGAGATGATCAGCGGCAGGTCGCCGCCGGCCTGGTAGTTCAGGCGGACGTCCGGGGCATTGGCGACGGAGCCGCGGCAGGACGGATCGATCGACTGCGCGCTCAGCCGGCCGCCGGCCGTGACCGCGATCACCCGCGGATCGTCGGAAAAACCGGCGCTCAGATTGATCGTGCCGAAGCTCGGATTGGCATTGAAATTGGGCTGGGCCGAGGCGGTGGCGGCCACGGCCGTCACGGCGACGAGAAGCATCGCGAATCTGCGCATGATAATCCCCCTTCAGAGTTCGGCAGCACGTGTAGGCCGGTGATTTCGACCCTGTAAAGGCGGGCCGTCAGTAATCGCCATAATAAGAGCGGGCGAGCGGCAGGGTCAGCCGGCGGCCGACCCGGTCGAAGGCGGCCTGCACCTCCGGCCGCTCGCGCAGCGCGGCGAGGCGGGCGGCGAGCCGCGCCGAGGCGCCCTGGGGCTGGCCGAGGCCGTAATCCTGCAGCACCAGGATGGCCGGATCCGGATCGGCCGCCTGCAGCCGGTGAACCATCAGCGCGGAGGCGGCGGCCTCGTCGCCGAGGCAGAGATAGGCGCGGCTCAGCGCCGCCGGATTGACCTCGCTCAGTTCGCGGAGCCGGGCGATCTGCGGGGCCGCCTCGCCGCCCCGGTCCAGGCCCGCCAGCGCGCACACCCGCGCCGCGGCGATCCACATCTTGCCGAAATCGCTGGCATAACGATCCGCCTCCGCGTCGAGCGCGGCGGCGCGGCGCAGCGCATCGTCATGGCGCCCCGCCTCCCAGAGCAGTTCGAGCTCGTTGATCCGGAGGTTGATCAGCGACGGATAGTCGGCGAGCGGCAGCGCCGCGACCCGGCTCATCAGCGCGACCGCCTCGTCCTGCCGGCCGGTCGCGGCCATCGCGAAGGCCGCCTCGTTCAGCACCCAGATGCCGTAATCGCCATTGCCCGCCATGGCGCGCAGATCGGCGAGATGGGGCCGGAGCAGGGCCAGCGCCTCGGCGTCGCGGGCGAGGCCGCGCAGATATTGGGCGCGCTCGACCAGGACACGCGGATCGGCCGGGGCGCCGACGAGCGCCTCCCGCGTCGTCCGCTCCTGCCGCTCGAGCGTGGTCCGCAGCATGGCGAGCCGGTCCGCGCCCTCGGGCAGCACCCGATCGTAGCGCCGGCCGACCAGCAGCGGCAGCGTGTTGGAGAGCGAGGTGATGCCCGACGCATAATCGCGCGCCGCCGCCGCATCGCCGGCCGCGAGCCGGTCCTCGAGCAGGATGCCGCGCACGAAATCGCCCGAATCGGTGTCGCCGCCGCCGGGCCAGCCGATCCGGAACAGGGCGCGGGCGAAGCGGACCCGATCCGCATTGCCGGCCTCGTTCTTCAGCTCGAAGAGCAGGCTCGCCACCGTCTGCCGGTCGAGCAGGGTGCGCAGATCCGCCCAGCGTATGCCCGGCACCGCCTCGCTCGCGGTCTCGATCAGGCTCACCGCCCGGGCCCGGTCGCGGAAGGTCAGGGCCGCCAGCCAGGCGGAGGCATATTGGCCGGCCTCCTCGGGCCGCGCCTCGATGATCTGGTCGATGATCGGCAGCCCGTCGCCCGGCCGCTCGAGCGTCGCCAGCGCGACCAGGCGCATGTTGCGAACCGCGTTGGTCGCCGCTGGATCGTCCGACATGTAGGGCGCGATCCGGTCGAGATGGCCGAGCAGCTCGCCGGCATAGCCGCGATCGGTGAGCAGCCGGCGGGCGTCCGCCGCGCCGATCGCATTGAGCGAGGCCCGCACCTCCGCCTCGCTGGGCCGGGCCGTGGGCGCCGGCGATCCCCCGCGCGGCGCCGGCACCGGCGGCGCGGGCGTCGGCGCCTCCGCCCGGGCCGTCCCGGCCAGAAACATGGTCAGCAGCGCCAACGTCGCGCGGCGAGTCGTGATACGCATGGTCCTCGCTTTCCAGCGAAGGCTTAACCGGCGCGCGGCGCGCCGCAAGCGGCTTTGCGGCGAGCCGCCATTTCTGCCTCGCCTTCGCCGCGGCCTCTGCCTAAGAAGTGGCGATGCCCCGCCTGTCGTACCGGCTTTCCATCCTTGCCCTTGCCGCGCTCGCCTCCACCGCCGGCGCGTTCGCGCGCGAGGAGGTGGTCCCCGTCCGGGCCGGATCCGACTGGCGGCAGGTCGCCACCGAGGAGGATCGCGACCGGGTGCGCCACTGGCGCGACGCCTGGGTCGAGGCGCTCGCCCAGGCCAATGTCGGCCATGCCGCCGCGATCGCCGCGGGCGGCGCCCTGTTCGAGCCCGATACCGCCCTTGCGGGCGCGCAGCCGCCAGCCGGCGACTATGCCTGCCGCACCGTCAAGCTTGGGCATCCGCGCCGGGCGACGAGCGGGCTGGACTATGTCGACTATCCCGTCTTTCGCTGCCGGATCGCCATGGTCGACGGGCGGCTGAGCTTCACCAAGCTGACCGGCTCGCAGCGCCCCGTCGGCACCATCTTCCCAGACAATGGCCGGCGGATGATCTTTCTCGGCACCCTGATGCTCGGCGACGAGACGCGGGCCCTGCGCTACAGTCGCGACCGCGAGCGCGACCTGATCGGGATCATCGAGCGGGTCGGCGAGCGGCGCTGGCGCCTCGTCTTTCCCCGCCCCCATTACGAATCCCTGCTCGACGTGATCGAGCTCACGCCAAGCCCATGAGGTTTCGATGCGCCCTGCCTTGCTCGCCGCCCTGCTCGCGGTCACGGCCATGACCACCCAGCCTGCCCCCGTCGCCGCGCAGCCCGCGTCCGGCGACCTCCGGCAGGCGATCGCCGGGGACATGCCGGCGCTGATGACGCTCTACCGGGACCTGCACGCCAATCCCGAGCTCAGCATGCAGGAGACCCGCAGCGCCGGCCTGCTCGCGGCGCAAGCGCGGCGGCTGGGCTTCACCGTGACCACCGGCGTCGGCCAGACCGGCGTGGTCGCGGTGCTCCGGAACGGGCCCGGCCCGGTGCTGATGCTGCGCGCCGACATGGACGGCCTGCCCGTCGAGGAGCAGACCGGCCTGCCCTTCGCCAGCCGGGCGCGCGGCACGACCCGCGAAGGACTGGCGACGGCGATCATGCATGCCTGCGGCCACGACACGCACATGGCGGCCTGGGTGGGGGTCGCCCGGCGCATGGTCGCCTTGCGCGGCCAGTGGTCGGGCACTTTGGTGATGGTCGCGCAGCCGGGCGAGGAGACCAGCCAGGGCGCCAAGGCGATGCTGGAGGACGGGCTGCTGACCCGCTTTCCCCGCCCGACCCATGCCATCGCCTTCCACGACAGTGCGACGCTCCCGGCCGGGATCATCGGCTATTCGGACGGGCCGGCGCTCGCCAATGTGGACAGCGTCGACATGATCGTGCGCGGCGTCGGCGGCCATGGCGCCGCCCCGCACACGACCCGCGACCCGATCGTTCTCGCCGCCCGCATCGTCACCTCGCTGCAGACCCTGGTCAGCCGCGAGCTCGATCCGCTGGACAGCGCCGTGGTCACGGTCGGCAGCTTCCAGGCGGGGACCAAGCACAACATCATCTCCGACGAGGCGCGGCTGCTGATCACCGTGCGCAGCTACACGCCCGAAATCCGCCGCCAGCTGCTCGACGGCATCGCCCGGATCGCGCGCGGCGAGGCGATCGCCGCCGGCGTGCCCGAGAACCGGATGCCGACGGTCACCGTCCGCGAGGCCGAGGCGACGCCGGCCACGGTCAACACCGACAGCCTGACCCGCGACACCATGGCCCGCTTTCGCAGCCATTTCGGCGCCGAGCGGGTGCAGCTGACCCGCCCGGTCATGGCCGGCGAGGATTTCGGCCGCTTCCGCCTCGCCGCCCCGGGCCTGGAAAGCCTGATCTTCTGGGTGGGCGGCGTGCCCCAGGCGCGCTGGGACGCGGCGAACGGCAACATGGCCAGCCTGCCCTCGCTGCACAGCCCCTTCTGGGCGCCCGAGGCGGAGACGGTGATCTCGACCGCCACCGAGGCGATGACGGTGGCGGCGCTCGGCGTGCTGCAGCGGCGCTGAGCCGCGGTCACATATCCCGGCGGACGTCCGCGATATAGGCCAGGAGATTGTCCTGGATCTGGATGCCGCTGGCATGGCCCGCCTCGCGAAACGCGGCGCGCAACGCGCGTATGTCCCGTTCCACGCGCCCGAGAAGGGCGCGATCCCGGCTGCGCTGGGCGATCAGCACCCTGGCGAGATTGCGATCGGAGCTGGCCGATGCCCAGTCGGGGAAATTGTGCCGGGCCGTGATCACCTCGAGCGCCAGATCGAACGCGGCCACCGCCTCGACGAGGCGGGCCGTGCCCGTCTCGGCGCGGCCGATCCGCAGCAGGATGTCGGCCAGCGCATATTGCGAGCGGGACCATTGCTGCGCCATCCGGTCGCGCCTGCGCACCTCGAGCGCGGCGCGGAAGGCGCGCTCGGCGGCGAGCAGACCGTTCGGATCGCCCTCAATGTCGGACAGGGCCGCATAGGCGTCGCCCAGGCTCTGCATCGCCACGGCCCAATCCACCGGCGCGATCGTCCGGAGATTTGAGTTCGTGAGCGTCTCCAGCCTCGTGACGGCTTCGCGCGCGGCCGGGCGATCCTGATCGCGGGCCGCCATCGCGCCCAGGAACGACGCATAGTTCAACGTCGCGTCGACCCATTCCGCGCTATCGTCGTTCGTCAGTGCCGACAGCGACGCCAGGTGGGCGGTTCGCGCATTCTCCAGAAGCTGCCGGTCGTTCCGGGCGAGACCGAGCCGGTAATAGGCATTGGCCAGCGCGGTCTGGGATGCCGCCCAGAAAAGCCGGTGGGCCTGCCGGGTTCGGACTTCGAGGGAGGCCCGATAAGCCGCGACGGCGTCGACGAGCTTCGCGTCCCCGCCCTCGCGCTCGTAAAGGATCATGAGGACGTGGCCGAGATTATATTGGGTCTCGGCCCAGAGAAAATCCGCGGTGCCCCGCACCCTGAACTCGAGCGCGGCTTGATAGGCAGAAGCCGCCTCCCGCAGCCGCGCGGTTCCGGGATCGCGATCGGCCAGAATCTGCAGATTGGCGCCGATGCTGTTCTGCGTCGACGCCCAATCCTGCGGCCGGGTCTCGCGCGGCGCGAGGGGAAGCGCCTGCCGGCGCAGGATCTGGACGGCGCGTTCGAGCGACGCCGCGTCACCCGTCAGATCGCCCTCGCGCGACAAATGGGCCGCGGCGCCCATGACCAGCCGCCAGCGGGTCGCCTCCGTCTGGGCGGCCAGCTGGGCCTCGGCCGCGAGCTGGATGTCCGCGGCGTCGCCGCCGCGGCCCTGCAACGCCGCGACGTCGGCACGGGCTTCCACCGCCTGCACCCAGGCCTGCGTGGCGCCGGCCGAGGTGGCGTTGCGCAGGACCTCGAGCCCCGCCAGCGCCTGCTCCGCCTCCGCGAGGCGGCCTTGCTCGAGCGCGGCCCGCGCCCGGTTCAGGGCCAGGGTCGCGGGATCGCGCAAGGCCGCATCTTCGATCGCCGCGAGCCGGGCGGCAAGCTCGTCGAGCTTGGCGCGAAGCTGCGCCGCATCGGCCGCGCGCTGCTCCAGCAGCTCCGTGATTCGCTGGAAGGTGAAGCGCCGCGGATCGGCGCCGAGGATGCGGACGATTTCCTGAAGCATCCGCTGGCTGACCCCGAGCCGGCGGGTCAATTGCCCGATCCGGCCCTCCAGCACGGCCGCCTCCGCGCGGGTGCGGCCGCTCGCCCAATCGGGGATGGTCTGCGCGCCGACGCCCGCCACGGGCAGAACGAGGCCGGCGGACAAAGCGAGCGCCGCCAGCCAAGAGGCCCGTTTCAGCATGGCCAGTTTCAGCATCATGAAGTCCCCCCGTTTCAATCTCACGCGGGGATCGCTCCGGCGTCAAGCCCGCGCTTCCATTCCCCGCCCATTGGCGGCTATTCACCGGCCGACGGGGCGCCGACGCGCGCCGGCGGAGCCGAGAGCGGGCATGAATGCGGGGATCATCCTGTCGGTGCTGGCGACCCTCGCGGCGCCGGCCGCGGCCACGCCCGGGAGCATCTATCAGGTCCGCAACGCGAGCCGGACGCCCTTGATGTGCGGGCTGCCCGTGTCGCGGGGCGGGGCTTTCTATCGCTTCACGCTGCGGCCGGGCCAGGCCTTCCGGCAACGGATCGAGGGCGACCGCGCGCTGCGGCTGACCTGCTCGTCGAGTATTTATCGCCGCACGGTCTTCCGCATCCGGGCCGGCCTGGCCTATGAGCTGAGGGAGACCGGAAGAGGCGCGCTGCTGCTGCGCAATGCCGGCCCGCAAGGTTCAGAACGACACCAACGAGGAGAGTAAGATGCGTAAGATCATGGCCGCCGCGATTGTCGTGACGATGGCGGGCGCCGCGGCGCCGGCTTTGGCCGCGGAGGGCAGCTTCCACGTCCGCAACGAGACCGGCGAATCGCAGAACTGCACCGTCCGCCATGCGGGCAGCAATTATGCGGCGCCGATCGTCCTGCGCGCCAATGGCGAATGGAGCGGGACCAGCCGGACGGACCGGCCCAGCGTCCTGATCTGCCGCGGCGCGGCCCGCGACCTGACCTTCCGGATGCAATCGGGCCGGCATTATGCGCTGCGCAAGACCGGCGCCGGCACGCTGACCCTCGCCGCCGCGAACTGACCGGACGGGCGCGGCGCTGGAAAATCGCGCCGGTTTCGGCGATAATCGAGGACGGCGGCGCGTCTTGCCCGGTGCCGCCCGATGGAGAGGCGCATGCGTAGAACTTCGATCGCGGCCGTCGTGCTGGCCGGGACGGCGATGCCCGCCCCGGCGCTCGCGAACGGCACCTATCATGTCCGCAACGAGACCCAGCGCCCGCTGACCTGCGGGATCAGGCGGCCGCGCAGCGAGGTGACCATCCCGGTCACGCTCCGGCCCGGCGGCGATTGGAGCCAGGCCACGGCGCGGGACGAGACCCGGACCCTGATCTGCTATAACGGCCACCGGCGGCAGACCTTCCGGCTGCAGTCCGGCCAGCGTTACGCGCTGAGCGAGGACGGCAACGGGGTGCTCTGGCTGCGGGCGGCCGGCGCGCGCTGAGGCCGCCGGGGCGCCACCCCAGATTCTAGTGAGTCGACGCCTGGGCGCCCCAGATCTGGCGGATGCGCGCATCCTTGCCGCAGCCCTGCCGGTAGCGATTGTAATGGCCGGGATTCCGGCGCGCGTAATCCTGGTGATAGGCCTCGGCCGCGTAGAAGCGGGCGGCGGCGCGCACCGGCGTCACCACCCGGCCGCGCAGCAGCCGGTTCGCCTCCGCCACCGCCGCCAGCGCGTCGCGGCGCTGCGCCGGGTCCAGCGCGAAGATGGCGGTGCGGTAGCTTTCGCCCCGGTCGCAATATTGCCCGCCGGAATCGGTGGGATCGATCGTGCGCAGGAAGCGGCGGACGAGCTGGGCGTAGCTGATCCGCGCCGGATCATAGGTGACCTGCACTGCCTCCAGATGGCCGGTGCCGCCGCGCACGACCCGTTCGTAGCCCGGATTGGCGACGCTGCCGCCGGCGAAGCCCGACACCGCCTCGACCACGCCGGGGATCGCCTCGACGTCGCGCTCCGCCGACCAGAAGCAGCCGCCCGCGAACAAAGCGGTCTGGGCGTTGCGCGGGCGCGGGGCGGGGCGCTGCTGCACGGCGGCATCGGCCGCGATGGCCGTCTCGCCGGTCCCCGCCTCGCTCGGCCCGCAGGCTGCGGCGAGGAGCAGGGCGGCGAACATCGATGTCCTGATCATGGCGCGGCTATAGCGCGTCCGCCGATGAAGCGCCGCTGAATTCGGCCACGCCTCAGTCGTCCCGCTGCCGCGCCTCTTCCACCGTGCCGAGACCGGGCGAATCGCGGCGGGCCGCATCGAAGTCCTGCCGCCGGCTCGCCGCCAGCTGCTCCAGCGTCAGCCGGCCGACATGTTGCGTGTCCAGCATGACGAAGCGGCGGCCGGCCGCCTGCCGGAATTCGTCGGGCGAGATGCCCCGGTTGAAATTGGTGTCGGCGTCCATCAGCGGGTGGGAAATCGGCAGGAGGCCGAAGCGCGCGGCGCCGGACATCATCGCCAGCCGCCCGGCCATGTCGCCGCGCCGCGCCGACCCGCCGCCCCGGCCGCCCCGGCCCCCGCCGCCGACGCCATTGGTGGGCCCGCCGCCACGCATGCGCATGCCGGGCCGGAAGCCGCCCGCGCCGCCGCTGCGCATTTCGGGAAGGATCACGCTCTCGTAATTGGCGATCTCATCCGGACCGATCTCGCCATTGCGGTCGGCATCGAGCACGCCGAACCAGCGGGCGAAATCGGCCTGCAACTCCGGAACCGTCAGCGCGCCGTCGCCGTCCGTATCGGCTTGCGCGAACCAGGCCCGCAGCGGTTGCGGCCCGTCCGGGGCACGACGAAAGGGCTCGCCGGCCGGACTGACGAACAGGCCGCGGCCGACGAAGCCCGGACCGCTGGGCTGGGCGGCGGCGGGAGCCGGCCAGATAGCAGCCGCGATGAAGGGGATGAGGGAAAGGGACCGGCGCATCGCGCATACTCCTCGACCGGAGGCAATGGAGCAGGGAGATGACGCGACAATTGTGGCCGGATTATCCCCGGCACGGGCCAAAACTGTCGCGGTTTGTCGCGGCGGCTCAGCCCGCGGCCGCGGCCAGCCGCTCCACCTGCTCGCCGCTGAGCTCCAGCGTCAGCACGCCGAGCAGCTCGTCGAGCTGGGCGCGGCTGGTGGCGCTGGCGATGGGCGCGGTGACGCCGGGGCGGGCGGCGAGCCAGGCCAAAGCGACCTGCGCCGGCGTGGCGCCGGTCTCGGCCGCGACCGCGTCCAGCGCGGCCAGCACCGCGAAGCCCTTGTCGTTCAGATAGGCGTCCATGCGCCCGCCGCGCACGCTCTTCGCCTTGTCCGCCGCGCCGCGATACTTGCCGGTGAGGAAGCCCGAGGCGAGGCCGAAATAGGGCAGCACGCCGAGCCCGCGGTCGATGCAGGTCTGCTGGAGATCGCCCTCGAAGCCGGCGCGGGCCATGAGATTATATTCGGGCTGCAGCACCTCGTAGCGGGCCAACCCCTCGCGCGCGGAGATGTCGAGCGCCTCGGCAAGCCGCGCGGCGCTGTAATTGGAGGCGCCGATCGCGCGGACCTTGCCCGCCTTCACCAGAGCGTCGAAGGCGGCGAGGCTCTCGGCGAGCGGCGTGTTCTGGTCGTCCTGATGGGCGTAATAGAGATCGATATGGGTGCCGAGCCGCCTCATGCTGGCCTCGGCGGCGGCCGCGATCCGCGCCGGCTCCAGTTTCTCGCCGCCATCGCCCGGCAGCATCCCGACCTTGGTGGCGATCAGCACGTCGTCGCGCCTACCGCGCCGCCTGAGCCATTCGCCGATATAGGTCTCGGATTCGCCGCCTTGGTGGCCGGGGATCCAGGCCGAATAGACGTCGGCCGTGTCGATCATCGTGCCGCCCGCCTCAACGAAGCGGTCGAGGATGGCGAAGCCCTCCTCGCCGGCCGCGGTCCAGCCGAAGACATTGCCGCCGAGCACGAGCCGCGGGGTCCGCAGCCCGCTGCCACCCAAAGTCCTTACGTCCATTCGTCCCGGCCCTTTTCCTTCAGCGTCTCGACGACGTCCTTCACCTTCTGGCTCATCGCGCGCGGCACGATCAACACCGCGTCCGCGGTCGCGATCACCACCAGATCCTCGATGCCGATGGCGGCGACCAGCGGCCCTTCGGAACGGATGAGGCAATTCTTGGTGCCCATCGCCAGCACGTCGCCGGTGAGTGCATTGCCCTGGCCGTCGCGCGCGAGGCGGTCGAGCAAGGCCTCCCAGCTGCCGACGTCCGACCAGCCGATCGAGACCGGCACGACCGCGATCTTCTCGGCCTTCTCCATCACCGCATAGTCGATCGATTCCGACGGGGATTCGGCGAAGGCCGCGGCGTCGGGATGGAGGCGCCGGCCCTTCTTCGCGGCGCCGGCCATGGCGGCCTTCGCGGCCCTGGCGATCTTCGGCGCATGTTCGCGCAGCGCGGCGAGATAGGTGCCGGCGCGCATCAGGAAGATGCCGCCATTCCAGTCGTAGCGCCCGCTCGCCGCATAGCGGCCGGCGGTGGCGGCGTCGGGCTTCTCGACGAAGCGCACGGCGTGGTGGATGCCCTCGTCCAGCGCGGCGCCCCGCTCGATATAGCCGTAGCCGGTCTCGGCCCGCTCCGGCTTCATGCCGAAGGTCACGATCCAGCCGTCCCGCGCATAGGGCCAGGCGCGGCGCACCGCCTCGCGGAACCGCTCGGGCTCGGCGACGAGATGGTCGCTCGGCAGGACGAGCATGACGTCGTCCCTGTCCATGGCGAGCGCGGCGAGCGCGATCGCCGGCGCGGTGTTCTTGGCGGCCGGCTCGAGCACAAGTTCGGCCTTGGGCAGCACGGCGGCGATGGCGCTCGCCTGGTCCTTGCCGGCGACCACCATGGGCGGCGCGAACAGGCTGTCGTCCGTCACCCGCGCGGCGGTCTGGGCGAGCATCGGGCCCTGGCCGGCGAGATCGAGCATCTGTTTGGGACGGGCGCGGCGCGACAGCGGCCACAATCGCGTTCCCGCTCCCCCCGAAAGGATGACCGGGATGACCCGGCGCTCTGCCCCTGCGCTCATGGCGTGGGGTTTAGCGGGGCCGATCCCCGGAGTCATCTCCGGTCCTCATCATGCGCGCCGCGACAGGATCAAAGGCAGGCCGCCCTTGGGCCGCATCGTCACCATGCCCGACGCCTGCACCGCGCGGCCCGGGACCGGCGCGAAGTGCCAGGCGCGGAGCCAGTGGGCGAGCACCGCGAGCGCCTCGATCGTGGCGAAGCGCATGCCGACGCAGAGCCGGGGGCCGCCGCCGAAGGGAAGATATTGGAAGCGGTGCCGCGCCGCCTTCGCCTCGGGCCGGAAGCGATCGGGATCGAAGGCGTCGGGATCGTCCCAGAGGTCGCGGTGGCGGTGGAGCAGCCAGGGCCAGATCGAGACGATGTCGCCGGGATTCACCTCATGGTCGCCCATCCGGTCCCGCGCGACCGCCTGCCGGTCGAAGCGCGGCACGGGCGGGTAGAGGCGCAGGCTCTCCTCCAGCACGCGACGGAGCAAGGACAGACGTTCCGGCAGCTCCGCATCCGCCTCGCCCGCCGCGAGCGCCGCCGTCGCCTCGGCGGCGCAGGCGTCCTGCAGCGCCGGCTGCTCCGAGAGCAGGAAGAGCGTCCAGGCAAGCGCATTGGCGGTCGTCTCATGGCCGGCGAGGTAGAAGGTCGCGGCATTGTCGACGGCGAGCGCGAAGGCCTCGTCCGGCGGGAAACGGGCGTTGAGCGCCCGGATCAGGGTGCCGAGGAAATCGTCGGGTCCGCCGTCCGGGCCGCGGTCGCTGACCACCTGGCTCAGCGTCTCGCGCAGATAGCGCTGCCCGGCATGGGCGCGCCTGCCCTTGAAACTCCAGGGCATGAGCGGGAGGCCGAGCAGCACCTGGATCCGCGCCTCGCCGACGCCGTCGATCGCCGCCGTGATATGGTTCATCGCCGCCTCGGTGGTGAGCCGGGCGTCGCAGGCGAACAGGCTGTCGGCGATGATCCGCATCGTCGCCGCGGTGGCGGTGGCGGCGACGTCCACCTGGCCGTCGCGCCACCCGTCGGCGATGGCTCCGGCGGCGTTGGCGAAGGTCGGGATCAGCCGGTCGATCGCGCCGGGGGCGAAGCTCGCCGCGACGATCTTGCGCTGGTCCCGCCAGAGCGTGCCGTCCGAGGAGAGCAGGCCCTGGCCGATCGTCGGGCGGAGCAGCCGCTTGACGATATCCGGCTTCACATAATTGGCGGGATTGCCGAGCAGGACATGCTCGACCAGATCCGGCTGCAGCGGGATATGGACGGTGTAACCCAGCACCTTGCGCTTGAGATAGGGGACGCCGAACGCGAGCTCCGACCAGCCATGGACCGCGGTGCGCGCCCGTTCCCCGAAGAAGCCGCGCCAGGTCGAGACCGGCCCCTCCCCGCGCGGCGGATGCGGCGGCACGAAGCGGCGGATGGCGTCGGCGTCAGCCATGGTGGCTGATATAGTGATGCGCGGGGGAGCGAGCCAGCCTTCCGTCCCATCGCCCGATCGCGATCGGGGAGGAAAAGGTCAGCGGAACTGCACCAGCAGCCAGGTGACGAGAAGCATGCCGATGCCGGCGACGATGCTCGTCGTCCAGCCGGTACGGCGCGAGCGGGGCCAGCCGCTGCAGGCGAGGCTGGCGAGCAGGGCGTAGAGGCCGGTGACGAAGCCGAGGGACATCAGGACGCGGACGGTCGCGAGGGGGAGCACGTCGCGGACGAAGGCGGGGGCGTGCTCGTCATAGGCGGCGACCAACAGGGTCGAGGCGACGACGGTGACGATGAAGGCGACCGAGGCGAGCACCGCCGCGCCGATCGCCCAGCCCGCCGCCCTGCCCTTCTGGCCGAGGGCGAGCAAGGTGCCGAGATAGGTCGCCGCGAAGCCGCCGAGAAAGGCGGAGAGCGAGCCGATCTGGGCGGCCAAGGCGGAGAGATAGAGCGGGTCGAGTTCGGGCATGCGCTAATGGCCGGCCGGCTCGCGGATGAACCGGCCGAGCAGGCGGTCGCGGTCGAATATGGCGTCTCGCGACGCCCGCTCGAGCGCGGTCCGATCGGCGAACAGGCAGGCGCGGCGGCCGCCGTCGCTCTCGATGCGCGCGCCGGCGGCGGTGGCCAGTTCGGCGTTCCGGCCCTCGCAGGCCGGGACGTAGAACAGGAAATCGCCCTCCGGCGACCGTTCGGCGATGAGATAGAAATAGGCGTCCACGGCGTCGGCCGCCGGCCCTTCGGGCACCTGCCAGACCAGGAAGCGCCGGCCCGCCGCGTCCAGCGCGATGAAGCCGAACAGGGCCTCCTCGTCATGGGGAACGCCGCCGACGACCCGGGTCAGGCCGTTGTCCAGAATGGTGACATGGGCGCTGTCGGTCCGCCGGTTCGCCGCCTCGGCGACGCGATATGCGCCGGCCGACAGCGGCTGGACGGCATCGGACGGCGTGTAGAGCGGCGTGCTGCTGAGCCAGGAACAGCCGGGGAGCAGGAGGGCGATGGCGAGGAGCAGGATGCGCATCGGACGAGTCTAGCGCGCCGCCTATTCCGCCGCCAGCAGCCGTTCCGCCCCGCCCAGATCGACGCTGACCAGCCGGCTGACGCCCTTCTCGATCATGGTGACGCCGAACAGGCGGTGCATGCGGCTCATCGTCACCGCATTGTGGGTGACGATCAGATAGCGGGTCTGGGTCTCGGCGGTCATCCGGTCGAGCAGATCGCAGAAACGTTCGATGTTGGCGTCGTCGAGGGGGGCGTCAACTTCGTCGAGAACGCAGATCGGCGCCGGATTGGTCAGGAAGAGCGCGAAGATCAGCGCCACCGCGGTGAGCGCCTGCTCGCCGCCCGAGAGCAAGGTGAGGGTGGCGAGGCGCTTGCCGGGCGGCTGGGCCATGATCTCCAGCCCGGCCTCCAGCGGATCGTCGGATTCGACCAGTTCGAGATGCGCCTGGCCGCCCTCGAACAGGGTGGTGAACAGGCTGCGGAAATGGCGGTCCACGTCCTGGAAGGCGGCGAGCAGGCGGGCGCGGCCCTCGCGGTTGAGGCTGCCGATCGAGCCGCGCAGGCGGTTGATGGCGAGGCCGAGCTCCTCGCGCTCGGCCTGGCTGGTCAGGCGGCTTTCCTCCAGTTCCTGCAGCTCGCTCTCGGCGACGAGATTGACCGGGCCGATCCGCTCGCGCTCCTGCATCTGCCGCTCCAGCGCGGCGGATTCGAGGGCGACCTCCTTGATCAGGGCTTCGTCGAAGCCGATCCGCTCGGGCAGCAGGGGGGGCGGGCATTCGAACTTCTCGCCGGAGATGCGCCCCATCTCGATCCGGCGCGCGTCCTGCGCCTCGGCGCGGGCAGCGGCGCCGGCGCGGGCCTCGCGGGCGGCGGCCTGCGCCTCGCCCGCCTCGGCCAGCTTCGCCTCGGTGGCGCGCAGCATATCCTCGCCGGCCCGCTCGTGCGCGGCGGCGGCGGTGGCGGCCTCGGCGGCCTGGGTCGAATCGGCGGTCAGCGCGTCGATCCGCTCGGCCAGGCTGGCCGGCGCTTCGGCGAGCGTCTGCGCCTCCGCGTCGGCATCGGCGATGCGGGTGGCGAATTCGGCCTCGTGCCGCGCGGCCGAGGCGGCGCGGGTGCGCCAGTCCGCCTGTTCCTTGCGGGCGGCCTCGGCGCGCTGCTTGTCGGCGCTGACCGCGCGGGCATAGGTCGCAGCCTCGGCGCGGACCTCGGCCAGCGCCGCCTGGCGCAGCTCCGCCTCCTCGCGCAGCAGCGCCACCTTCGCCTCGGTCGCGGCGGCGTCGGGGAGCGCGCCGGCGACGGCCTCCGCCTCGGTCAGCGCCTTGCGGGCATCGGCGAGATCGGCCTCGGCCAAAGCCGCGCGCTCGGCCAGCCCGGTGCGGCGCAGCTCCAGCCGCTCCAGCTCGACATTGGCCTGATCCTCGGCCCGGCCCGCCTCGCGCAGCTTCGCACTGGCCTCCGCCTCGGCGCGGCGGCCGGCATCGGCGGCGTCGCGCGCGGCCTGCATCTCGGCCATGGCGCCTTGCGTGCGGTCCTCGGCCGTCGCCACCGTCGCGGCGGCGGCGGGCATGGCGGTCTCGATCTCGGCGAGCCGGTTGACGCGGATCAGCCGCTCGGCCGCGGCCGCGCCCATGCCGGTCGCGACATAGCCGTCCCAGCGGCGCAGGCGTCCGTCCGTCGTCACCAGCCGCTGGCCGACCGCGAGCTCCTGCCCCGAGTCGCCGTCCGCGACGGCGATCTGCTTCAGCCGGCGAAGCAAGGCCGGCGGCGCGTCGACATGATCGGCGAGCGGCCGCGTGCCCGCGGGCAAAGCCGGATCGCCGGGCAAGGGCGCGGCGCCCGCCCAGCGGCGCGTCCCCTCGGCGCCGAGGGCGGCCTCCAGATCCTCGCCAAGCGCCGCGGCCAGCGCGCGCTCATAGCCGGGCGCGGCGCGGACATGGTTGATCGCCCGGTCGCCGCTCGACCCCTCCACCGCCTTGAGCAGGGCCTTCGCCTCGGACTGGAGCGCGGCCAGCGCGGCGCGCGCCGCGGCCGCTTCGCTCTCGGCGGCGTCGCGGGCGGCGGCGGCCTGCTGGCGGCGCGCCTCGGCCGCGGCGATCTGCTGCGCGGCGCCGGCCAGCGCCGCCTCCGCATTCTCCTTGTCGATTCTCGCCTGCCCGAGCTGCCGAACCAGCGCGGCGTCATCGCCCAGACCCGCCGCCTGTTCCGCGATCCGCGCCGCTTCCGCCTCGGCGCGGCCCAGCTTGGTGCGCGCCGCCTCCAGCGCCGTCCCGGCGACGCGCGCCTCGGCCTGCTCGGCCGCCTGCACGGCGCGGGCCTGGCCCAGCGCGGTGTCGGCGGCGCGGGCCGAATCCTCATGCTCGACGGTGCGCACGTCGATCGTGCCGCGCCGGCCCTCCGCCTCCTCGAGCCTGGTGCGGATCGCCGCCAGTTCCTCCTCGAGCCGGTCGATGGCCGCCGCCGCGTCCGCCTTCAGCGCCGCCTCGCGCTCCCGGTCCGTCGCCAGGGTGCGCCGCCGCCCCTCCAGCTCCGCGATCCGCCGGGTGACGCCGTCCCGCTCCGCGCGCAACGCCGCGAGCTTGTGCCCGAGCTCGGAGGCCCGCTCCCGCGCCGCTTCGGACGCCTTGCGCAGCTCCGCCAGCTTCGCCACCGCATCATTCTGCCAGGCCGCCGCCGCCAGCCGCGCCTCGGCCGCGAGCGCCACCGCGCCCTCGGCCTTCTCGGCCTCCTGCTTCGCCGCTTCGGCCGCCTGCGCCGCCTCCCGCCAGCGCGCGAAGATCAGCCGCGCCTCGGCGACCCGGATCTGCTCGCTGAGCTTGCGATAGCGTTCGGCCGCGCGCGCCTGCCGCTTCAGCGCATTGCCGCGCAACTCCATGTCGGCGAGGATCTCGTCGAGCCGGAGCAGGTTCGCCTCGGTGGCGCGGAGCTTCTGCTCGGCATCCTTGCGGCGGACGTGCAGGCCGGCAATTCCCGCCGCCTCCTCCAGCATCAGCCGCCGCTCGGTCGGCTTGGCGGCGATCACCGCGCTGATCTTGCCCTGGCTGACCAGAGCCGGGCTGTGCGCGCCCGTCGCCGCGTCGGCGAAGAGCAAGGCGACGTCCTTCTGCCGCACGTCGCGGCCGTTCACCCGATAGGCCGAGCCCGCGCCGCGCTCGATCCGCCGGGTGATCTCCGTCTCGCCGAGCGGGGCCTGCGCGAATTCGGCGGTGCCTTCCTGGTCGTCCGCCTCGCGCTCGACCAGCATCGTCACCTCGGCGAAGTCGCGGGCCGGGCGAAGCTGGGTGCCGGCGAAGATCACGTCGTCCATGCCGGCGCCGCGCATCGACTTGGGCGAGCTTTCGCCCATCACCCAGCGGATCGCCTCCAGCACGTTGGATTTGCCGCAGCCGTTCGGCCCGACGATCCCGGTCAGGCCGTCCTCGACGCGCAGTTCGGCGGGCTCGACGAAGCTCTTGAAGCCGGAAAGTTTGAGCCGTTTGACCTTCACCTGACGCTATCTCGCCCCCGAAACGCCCCGATCCGCCCCGCGCTCATCCCCCGAGCAGCGGCTCGATCCCGGCCCATGTGTTCACATTCTGGGCGACGCCGTTGATCAGGAAGGTCGGCGTGCCCTGCACCCCGGCGCGCTGGCCGGCGCTGTGCAGCCGGTCCAGCCCGTCGAGAGCGGCCTGAGTCAGGCACTGGCGGCGCATCGCCGGGGTGACGCCGTGGCGCTGGCCCATCGCGTCGATGCCGAGAATGGCGACGAGCTGCTGGGTCAGCTGCAGCGGCGGCATTGCCTGCAGCTGCTGCTGCCGCGCCGGCGGCACCGTGCGGATCCGCGCCGTCCAGGTCGCCTGCGTGGTCAGCAATTCGTGGGTCATCCTGAAATAGGCCGCGGGCGCCGCGCAGCGGCTGACCAGAGCGGCGGCGACATCCAGCCCGTTCAGCACATAATTGCGATATTCGACGCTGACCCGGCCGGAGCGGACATGGACCGGAATCAGGCGGGCGGCGCTCTCCCGCGCGAAGGCGGCGCAATGGCCGCAGGTCGTCGAGAGATATTCGACGAGCTTGATGCGGGCATTGGGATTGCCGATACGGAAGCCGCCCTCGGGCGTGCGCGCCGCGACCCGGCTCCAGTCCTGCGCCGCCGCGGGACGGCGCTGCGCGTCCGCCGGCGCGGCGGGCAGCGCCGTGGCGAGCAGGCCCGCCAGGGCGGCGGCGAGGACGGCCGGGCGCCGCATCAGCCGCCCACGGCGGTGCGGAGCGCCGGCTCGAGCTGCGGCCAGAGGCCGACGCCCGACTGAAGCTGCCCGTTGATGTAGAAGCTCGGCGTGCCCGGCGGGTTGTCCGTCTGGATCGCATGCTGGGTGTCGTCGGCGACGCGCTGCAGGTTGCGCGGGTCGGCGAGGCACTGGTCGATCCGGCTCTGCGGCATGCCGCGCTGGCGGAAGAAGGCGTCGAGCCCCGTCTCGCGGACCAGAGCGGCGGCACGCGCCTGCACGTCCATCCGCTCGAACGCCGCCTGATTGGCCTGCAAATAGGTCTGGCCGCGCGTCGCCCAGTCCTGCTGGTTGGCGTAAACCTGGTCGAGCAGCTGGAAATAGGAAGCGGGGCCCTGGCAGCGCATCAGGGCGAACAGGCCCGGATCGGTCGGGAAGATCATATAGGGGCGATATTCCCAGCTCACCCGGCCGGAGCGGACGAATTCGCGAATGCCCTCGCTGCCGCCCTCGGTCGCGAACTGGCCGCAATGCGGGCAGGTGATCGAGGCATATTCGACGAGCTTCACCGGCGCGTCGGGATTGCCCATCCGGTAGCCGCGCTCGGTCTCGTTGATCACCTGGGTCCAGTCGCCATTATTGGGCGCCGCGACATTTTCGACCGGAGCGCTGGGCGGCGTCACGCCGGCCGTGTTGTTGCCGCCGCCGCTGCCACCGCCGCAGGCGGTGAGGGTCAGAACGAAAGCGGCCGCGCCGGCCGTGAGATAGCGTTTCATTTCTTCCTCTCTCCAATTCTGCCGACGACCGGGATCGCCGCCACCGAGGGCGCTCCATCGCCAGCCGCGAGCCCGCGCGCAAGCGATTCCAGACATAGACGCAGCTCGGGATCGGCGATGTCGCGCAGCGAATCCTTCATGTCCACCGGGAGCGTGACCGGGCGCAGCGAAGGCGGCGCGGGCCGGAGCCTGGTTTTCTCGACCTGAACCAGGCCTTGCCGGATCGCGATCCTAGCCACCGCCTCATAGCCGAAGAAATGGTTGACCCGCTCCTGGATGGCCGGGGCGACATGCTGCAGCATCGGCGCATGCGCGCCCTCGACGATGAGGGTGAGCGTGCCGCCGCTTTTCTTGCCGACCGGGAAGCGGATCGATTCGGGCGCGGAGACGGCGGCGTAGCGGGCGCCGACAATCTCCTTCCAGCGGCTGACGATCGAGGACTGGACGAAGCCGAAGCGGCGAAAGGCGGCCCCGCCGACCTCGGGCAGCAGCTCGGCAACGGCGCGCGTCCGCCGCGCCCGTTGCGGCTCGGCCGCCGCCTTCCGGCCCTTCGCACCCGTCCTGGTCACTTTGCTTTCCACTCTGCGGAGGAGCATGGCATAGGCGGCCCATGCCCGTCGATGCCGCCCACGCGCTTTTATGTTGGTATGTTGTGGATAAGCGCCGGCTCCCCTGGCGGGCGGAAGCGGGCGAGGTCCCGGACCCTTATCGGGTGTGGCTGAGCGAGATCATGCTGCAGCAGACCACGGTCGCGGCGGTGAAACCCTATTTCGAGACGTTTACGGCGCGCTGGCCCACGGTCGAGGCGCTGGCGGCGGCGGACGATGCGGACGTCATGGCCGCCTGGGCCGGGCTCGGCTATTATGCCCGCGCCCGCAACCTGCTCGCCTGCGCCCGCGCCGTTGCGGGCGCGCACGAAGGCGTCTTCCCGGACAATGAGGAGGGGCTGCGCGCGCTGCCCGGCATCGGCGCCTATACGGCCGCGGCCATCGCCGCGATCGCTTTCGGAAAGCGGGCCGTCGTGGTGGACGGCAATGTCGAACGGGTGATCTCCCGCCTGCACGCGCTGAAGGAGCCCCTGCCCGGCTCGCGCCCCCGCATCCGCGAACTGACCGACGCGATGACCCCGGCCGAGGGCGCCGGCGACTTCGCCCAGGCGATGATGGACCTCGGCGCCACCCTCTGCACGCCCCGCAACCCCGCCTGCGGCCTTTGCCCGGTGCGAGCCTGGTGCAAGGCCTTCGCCGAGGGGTCGCCGGAGCGCTACCCGGTGAAGGCGCCCAAGGCCGCGCGGCCGCATCGCCAGGGCACGGCCTATTGGCTCGAGCATGACGGCGAAATCCTCCTCGTCCGCCGGCCCGCCAAGGGCCTGCTCGGCGGCATGCTCGCTCTGCCCGAAACACCGCCCGCCGACGCGCCCTGGGAGGAGGCCGGTGCGGTCGACCATGTCTTCACCCATTTCTCGCTGACCATGACCCTGCTCTGCGCCAGCACGCGAGAGCGGCCGGACGGCATCTGGCATCCGGCCGGGACGATCGCCGAGGCTGGGCTGCCGACCCTGTTCGCCAAGCTGGCGGCGCGCGGGCTGGCCTGGCGGGAAAAGGGTGAGGAGGACGTCGCAAAGAAAGCCCTGCTGGTCTGAAAGGAATTGCCCATGCGTCGCCTCGTTCCGCTCCTTGCCGCTGCAGCCGCCTTTCCCCTCGCCGCGCAAACGGTGCCGACGCCGGCGTCCGCGGACGCGGTCGAGCTGGCCTACGCCTCTCACCCCCGGCAGCGGATCGATTTCACCCGCGCCGCGCGGCCCGGCGCGCCGCTCGTCGTCTTCCTGCACGGCGGCGGCTGGAGCCGGGGCGACAAGAGCATGGCCACGCACATGGCGGCGCATTTCCACCGGCGGGGCTATGCCTTCGCCGCCGTCAATTATCGCCTGGTGCCGGACGCGGATCCCGTCGCGCAGGCCGGGGACGCCGCCGCGGCGATCGCCCATCTGGCCGCCAATGCCGACAGGCTCGGGCTGGATCCGGAGCGGATCATCGTGATCGGGCACAGCGCCGGCGCGCATCTCGCCGCGCTGATCGGCACGGATCCGGCCTATCTGCGGCACCAGCGCCTGCCGATGACCGCGATCGACGGCGTCGTCCTGCTCGACGGCGCGGGCTATGACGTCCCCGCCCAGATGCGGCGCGGCGGCCCGTTCCTGCGCCGGCTCTACGGCAACGCCTTCGGCGACGACCCGGGCTTCCAGCGCCGCGTCTCGCCGACGCTTCATGCCGGCGCGCCGAATGCCGCCCGTTTCCTGATCCTGCACATCGCCAGCCGTCCGGACGACAGCGGCGCCCAGTCCCGCCAGCTCGCCGAGGCGCTGCGCGCGGCGGGGACCGCGGCCGAACTGGTGGAGGTCGACGGCAGCCATGCCGACATCTTCCGCCGGTTCGGCCAGCAGGGCCACGTCGCCACCGAACGAACCGACGCCTTTGCGCGGCAGCTGTTCGGACGCTAGTCCTGCGCCCATGATTCAACCCGGCTTCACCGGCGCCGGCCTCGACCGGGCCGATCATCTGCGGCTCGACGCGGAGCGGCTGGCCGATCTGATGATGAACGGCGACGCGCGGCTGCTGCGGCTGGACGCGGTCGATCCGGTGCTGGACGAGGGGGGACGGCTGCTCTGGGACAGGCTGGACGGCGGCGCCGACATTCTGTTCCTCGGGCTGGAGGAGGGCCGGCCGCTCTTCGCCCCGCTCGTGCGGATGGAGCAGCTCGGCCAGCGGGCCTGGGGCGTGTTCCGCCTGCTCGCGCTGATGAGCCCGCGCGACGCGGCGATCTGGGGCGCGGCGCGCAGCCTCAACGAATGGCACAACCGGCACGGTTTCTGCCCGGCCTGCGGCCACGCCACCGCGCCGTTCCGGGCAGGCTGGGGGCGCAAATGCGGCCAGTGCGCCGCCGAGCATTTCCCGCGGGTCGATCCGGTGGTGATCATGCTGGCCGAGCATGACGGCCGTGTGCTGCTCGGCCGCTCCCCCCATTATCCGCCGGGCCGCTATTCGGCGCTGGCCGGCTTCGTCGAGCCGGGCGAGTCGATCGAGGAAGCGGTGGCGCGCGAGATAAAGGAGGAAGCGGGCGTCGCGGTGACCGATGTCCGCTACGTGGCCAGCCAGCCCTGGCCCTTCCCCGGCTCGCTGATGATCGCCTGCATCGGCCGGGCGGAGAGCGCCGTCCTGACCCTCGACCGGAACGAGCTGGAGGAGGCCTTCTGGTGCGACCGGGCCGGGGTGCGCGCGGCGCTGGCGGGCGATGCCCAAGCGCCCTTCCAGGCGCCGCCGCCCTTCGCCATAGCCAATACGTTGCTGACCCGCTGGAGCGAGGGCGAATGACAGGGAGGATCGCGATGAAGAGGATCATGACGGGCGCGGCGCTGATGCTGCTGGCCGGCTGCCAGGCCACGCCGGGCAACCAGAGCGCCAGGCTGTACGTCTCGCTGACCGGTATCCAGGAGGTGCCCGGGCCCGGCGACCCGGATGGCAACGGCACCGTGGAGATCCGCGTCGTGCCGGCGAGCGGCTCGGTCTGCTGGAACCTCTATGCGCGGGCGATCGAGCCGGCCACCGCCGCCCATATCCATCGCGGCACCGCCGGCACGGCCGGGCCGCCCGTGGTCACGCTCACCACGCCCGACGCGAACGGCCGCAGCCAGGGCTGCGCCGAGATCGACCGCGACCTCGCCCGGCACATGGTGATGGCGGCGCAGGACTTTTACGTGAACGTCCACACCGCGGCGCAGCCCCAGGGCGCGATCCGCGGCCAGCTGCGCGGGGGGCCGGAGCCGACCCAGCGCATGCAGCCTTCCCAGCGGCAGCGTTAGGACGCGGCGGCGGTCCGGCGGCGCGCGGGCTTGGGGGCCGCCGCGGCGGCGCCTTCGTCGAAGCCCTCGAGGAAGCGGCGCGCGCCTTCGGCGACGGCGGCATGGATGACGAGGCCGAGATCGAGCCCGTCGAGCTTCGCCTTCGCGCCCGCGCCCGGGCGCGCCTCGTCGTCGCGCGGCTTCGCCTTCGAGATCACGGACTGCGCGGCGAGCGTCAGCCCGGCCAGAGCGAGATCGCGGACGGCGGGCGAGGCGGTGAGCTTCAGCGCCTTCTTCGCCTGCTTGCGCACCTTCTTCGGCACCTTCACGCCGGCAACGCGCTTGGGAATCTTCACCTTGGCCATCATTCCGTCTCCTCGTGTATTAAGCTAATAATACACGTAAAGTCTTTCAAGTCCGTTCATTCCACGACGATCCGCGCGGTCATGCCGCGGACGCGGTGCAACAGGTAGCCGCTATAGGCGTGATAGCGGCCCCGCGCCGGCACCAGGGCGATCTCCACGCCCTCCCCCGGCCGCAGCAGGACGCCGCCGTTGCGCACCCGGCGCCGGTCGCCGCGCCTGACGTTCGCCGCGGCGAAGAAGCGCGGGGCCCGGAAGCTGAGATTGGCCTGGCTGTAATTGACGAAGTTGAGCCTGACCGGCTCGCCGGCGCGGAGCCGGATCTCGCGCGGCTCGTAGTGGAAGGGGCTGAAGCGGACGTCGGCCTCCGGCGCCCGCCGCCATTCCGGCTCGCGTTGCGCCGCGGCCGGCGCGGCAAGCAGCAGGGCGGCGGCGGCGGCGAGCAGTGACAGGCGCATCGGAAGGTCCCTCCCGCGCCCATCAATCCCCCAAAGCGGGCTCCGTTCCAAGCGCTTCCGTCAGAAGCGCAAGGGCGTCGCCCGCTTCACGCCCGTGATCTTGCCGATCGCCTGCACCAGATCCGGCTCGATCTGCCCGTCCACCGCGGCGAGGCAGACCGCCTCGCCGCCCTCGTCGCGGCGGCCGAGATTGAAGGTCGCGATGTTGACGTCCGCCTCGCCGAGCACCGTGCCGAGCCGGCCGATGAAGCCCGGCTTGTCCTCGTTGACGATGTAGACCATGTCGCCGGTCAGCTCCGCCTCGATGGCGATGCCGAACATGTCGACGAGGCGCGGCGCGCTCTCCCCGAACAACGTGCCGGCGACCGCGCGGCGCCCCTTCTCGGTCAGCACCGCCACGCGCAGCAGGGTGTGATAATCCCCCTCCCGGTCGTGCCGGACCTCGCGCACGTCGAGGCCGCGATCCTTCGCCAGGCCCGGCGCGTTCACCATGTTCACCGTGTCCGAATAGACCCGCATCAGCCCGGCCAGCACGGCGCCGGTGATCGGCTTCTGGTTGAGCGCGGCGGCGGCGCCTTCCACCTCGACCGAGACCGCCTGGATGCTCGTCCCCTCGACCTGGCCGACCAGGCTGCCGAGCTTCTCGGCCAGCTCCATATAGGGACGAAGGCGCGGCGCCTCCTCGGCGGAGAGCGAGGGCATGTTGAGCGCATTGGTGACGCCGCCGCGCATCAGATAGTCGCTCATCTGCTCGGCGACCTGGATGGCGACATTGACCTGCGCCTCCGTGGTCGAGGCGCCGAGATGCGGCGTCGCCACCAGGCCGGGCGTGCCGAACAGCGCATTCTCCTTGGCCGGCTCCTCGACGAACACGTCGAGCGCCGCGCCAGCGACATGGCCGCTGTCGAGCGCGGCCTTCAGCGCCGCCTCGTCGATCAGCCCGCCGCGCGCGCAGTTGATGATGCGCACGCCCCGCTTGGTCTTCGCCAGGTTCGCGGCGGAAAGGACGTTGCGGGTCTGCTCGGTCAGCGGCGTGTGCAGGGTGATGAAATCGGCGCGGGCGAGCAGCTGGTCGAGCTCCACCTTCTCGACGCCCAGCTCCACCGCCCGCTCCGGGGTCAGGAAGGGATCGTAGGCGACCACCTTCATCCTGAGGCCCAGCGCGCGGTCCGCGACGATCGAGCCGATATTGCCGCAGCCGATCAGGCCGAGCGTCTTCGAAGTCAGCTCCACGCCCATGAAGCGGTTCTTCTCCCACTTGCCGGCCTGGGTGGAGGTGTCGGCGGCGGGCAACTCGCGGGCGAGCGCGAACATCAGCGCCACCGCATGTTCGGCGGTGGTGATCGAATTGCCGAAGGGCGTGTTCATCACCACCACGCCGCGGGCGGTCGCCGCCGGGATGTCGACATTGTCGACGCCGATGCCCGCGCGGCCGACGACCTTGAGGTTGGTCGCGGCGTCGAGCACGTCGGCGGTGACCTTGGTCGCCGAGCGGATGGCGAGGCCGTCATAATCGCCGATGATCGCCTTCAGCTCGTCCTTGGTCAGGCCGGGCTTCTCGTCCACCTCCACGCCGTTGGCGCGAAAGATCTCGGCGGCCTTGGGGTCCATCTGGTCGGAAATCAGTACACGGGGCATATTTCTGTCCTCGGGAAAGTCGTGCTCCGGCGAAGGCCGGAGCGTTGGTCAGCGGTAGAGCGGGACTCGCAGCGCTCCGGCCTTCGCCGGAGCACGGACGGGATCAGGACGCGGCTTTGGCCTCGGCATAGGCCCAGTCGAGCCAGGGCCCGAGCGTCTCGATATCCGCCGTATCGACGGTCGCGCCGCACCAGATCCTGAGCCCCGGCGGGGCGTCGCGATAGCCGGCGATGTCGTAGGCCGCGTCCTCGAGCTCGAGCAGGCTCGCCATCCGCTTGATGAAGGCCTCGTCCGCGCCGGCCACCGTCAGGCAGACGCTGGTCTTCGAGCGCGTCGCCGGATCGGCGGCGAGATGGCCGAGCCAGTCCCGCGCCTCCACGATCGCGTCGAGCGCCGCGGCATTGGCCTCGCAGCGCGCGAGCAGGGCGTTCGGCCCGCCCTCCATCACCGCCCATTCCAGCGCCCAGATCGCGTCCTCGACGGCGAGCATCGAGGGCGTGTTGATCGTCTCCCCCTTGAACACGCCCTCGGCGAGCGCGCCCTTGGAGACCAGGCGGAAGAGCTTGGGCAAGGGCCAGGCGGGCGTGTGGCTCTGCAGCCGCTCGACCGCGCGCGGCCCGAGGATCAGCACGCCATGCGCGCCCTCGCCGCCCAGCACCTTCTGCCAGGAGAAGGTGGCGACATCGAGCTTGTCCCAGGGCAGATCACAGGCGAACACCGCCGAGGTCGCGTCCGCGAAGCTCAGCCCCGCGCGGTCGGCCGCGATCCAGTCGCCGTCGGGCACGCGCACGCCGGAGGTGGTGCCGTTCCAGGTGAACAGCACGTCATGGCTCCAGTCGACCTGCGCAAGATCGGGCAGCCGGCCGTAATCGGCGCGGATGACGTTCGGCTCCAGCTTCAGCTGCTTGGCGGCGTCGGTGACCCAGCCCTCGCCGAAGCTCTCCCACGCCAGGGTGGTGACCGGCCGCGCGCCGAGCATCGTCCACATCGCCATCTCGAAGGCGCCGGTGTCGGAGCCCGGCACGATGCCGATCCGATGCGTGGCGGGCAGCCGCAGCAATTCCCGCATCAGATCGATGCAATGCTGCAGCCGCGCCTTGCCGAGCTTGGAGCGGTGCGAGCGGCCGAGGCAGCCGGTGGCGAGCTTTTCGGGGGCCCAGCCCGGCGGCTTCGCGCAGGGACCGGAAGAAAAAAACGGACGCGCGGGACGCGCATCCGGCTTGGCATTCGTCATGTCTAACTCTCCTCACAGAGAGCACGCGCCGCGTTGGGACGGCGTGGCCCGCCGACGGGGATAAAGATGCCTGCCTTGCTGTCAAGCGGGGCGGCGGCCTATGGTCGCGCCATTGGGGAACATCGTCATGATCTGGGCCGCGTCCATCTTCGTCATTCTCGCCGCCGCGCAGCAGGGGCCGCCGCCGATCAATTTCACTCTGCCCGGCCAGGGGACGGCGGGCCCGATCGTGCCGGCCGGCATCCCCGCCAATGCCGAGATTCTGGCCTTCGACGAGGCGACGGTGATCGGCCGGCCGGGTCCGGCGGCGCGGCATTTCCTGCTGGCGACGGCGCCGCCCATCCCGCCGGGCGGCGCGCCCTTCACGGTCCGCTGCCTGGTCGACCGGACGAACGGTCGCGCCACGATTTGCCAGGATCCGGCGGTGGCCGATCCCTATCGCGCCGCGGCGGTCGCGCTCGGCGGCCTCTACCAGTTCCGGCTCACCCCGGCCCAGGTCGCGGGCGGGCAGCGCGCGCTGGCGGTGACGATCTCCGGCCGGATCGTGCCGGCGGACGTGCTGCCGCCGGGCCGGCGCTTCGCCTTCGCGACCCGGCCCGCCGGCAGCGTCACCTTCGCCACGATGATGACCGGCGCGCAGAGCCAGGCTTATTATCCCCGCGACGGCCTTCGCATCGGGCTGGAGGGGCGGTTCCGGCTGGATTGCCGCGTCGAGCCCGATCTCAGCATCTTCTGCCTCAATCCGGCGCCGATGTCGGACACCGATCCCGGGCCGCTATTGCCCCAGTTCCAGCTCGCGGCCCTGCAGCTCAGCGGCCTGCTGCGCGCCGCTCCGGCGCTGACCAACAATGCCGCCGCGCCCGGCACCGTCTTCCGCACCACCATCACCTTCCGCCTGCCGCAATAGCGGCGGCGCTCCGCCCCGCCGGATAAACGCTTCGACTCAAAGACCTTGACCGGCCGGGACCCGTTGCCGAAGCCTCGCCCGATGCGGTGGGGGATGGCTCTGGCGGTGCTGGTGATGCTCGGCGGCTGCATTCCGCGCGGCGACCGCGGGCGCGAGCCGCCGCCCCGCCCGACGCGGCCGCTCGCCGACCGCGGCACTGCCGATCCGGTGCAATGCCATGTCGATCTCGCCCGGGAGCGCATCCAGTTCCGCCGCCTGCCCGACCAGCGCTTCGCCGGCGGCTGCTCCGCGCTCGGCGCCGTCCAGCTCGTCGACATGGGCACGCCGGCGACGGGCCTGCGCGCCATGACCTGCCCGCTGGCCCGCCAGTTCGCGCGCTGGAGCCGCGAATCGGTCCAGTCCGCCGCCGACCAGCATCTCGGCACGCGCGTGGTCCGGATCGAGACGTTCGGCACCTATGCCTGCCGCACCCGCAACAGCCAGCCCGGCGCGCGGCTCAGCGAGCACGCCTTCGCCAATGCGGTCGACGTTTCCGCCTTCGTCCTCGCCGACGGCCGCCGGATCACGGTAGAGGAAGGCTGGCGCCGCGGCGACGACCGCGTCCGCCGCTTCCTGAGGCAGGTCCACCAGGGCGGCTGCCGCCGCTTCGCCATCGGCCTCGGCCCCGACGCCGACGCCAATCACTATAATCACCTGCATTTCGACATGGGATCCAACGGGCCCTATTGCCGCTGACCGCCCCTGGGCCCGTCATTGCGAGCATAGCGAAGCAATCCAGCCCGGCCTCCGCGACCCGCTGGATTGCCGCGTCGCTACGCTCCTCGCAATGACGGGTGGCGGTCAGTGGACGATGCTTTCCCAGAGGTCGTCCCAATCCGGGTTCATCGCCTCGATCAGCGCCAGCTTTCGCTTTCTCGAGCCGGCCTTGAGCTGTTTCTCTCGCGCTATGGCTGCGAGCATTTCCGCGTGGATTTCGTACCAGACCAGCCGCTTGCAGCGATAGCGACCGGAAAATCCCCGCTTCAATTCCCGATGCTGCCAGACTCGCTGAACGAGGTCCGAGGTGACGCCGGTATAGAGCGTCCCGTTACGGCGGCTGGCCATGATGTAGACGGCGGGCTGCTTCATTAAGGCCCCCATTTTTGCCTCTATCGCCAATGCATTCTGGATTGCTTCGCTGGCGCTCGCAATGACGGATGGGTCGGGAATGGACCTATTCGCGCTTGTGAGAAGCGAAGCGACTTCCCTCGTCATCGCGCTCTTCCCGTCATTGCGAGGAGCGCAGCGACGCGGCAATCCGGCGGGCCTCGGGGTCCGGACTGGATTGCTTCGCTTCGCTCGCAATGACGGGGGGCTCGCAATGATGGGGAGCGCGCAATGCTGCCGGGATGACTAAGCCCGAAATCCGCATTAAAGCCCCCGGATGACCGATCCAGTACCCCCGAAGCGCGTCTTCGAGCCGGCCCGCAAGGAGGCCGAGACCGCCGCGCAGGCCACGCTCAGCCCGCAGACCGTCGACCCCGCTTATCGCCTCGCCTTCCAGGACATGGACTTCCTGCTGCGCGAGGACCTGCGGCCCGTGCGCTTCCAGCTCGAATTGCTGAAGCCGGAATTGCTGCTCGACGAGGCGAACATCGCCTCCACCTTCGTCTTCTACGGCTCGGCCCGCATTCCCGAGCCGGACAAGGCCGACGCCCTGATCGCGGCCGCGTCGACCGACAACCAGCGCCGGATCGCCGAGCGGCTCAAGGAGAACAGCAAATATTACGAGGTGTCGCGCCAGCTCGCCCGGCTCGCCAGCCGGCACGAGCCCGACGAGGACGGGCGGCGGCACTTCGTGGTCTGCTCCGGCGGCGGCCCCTCGATCATGGAGGCGGCGAACCGCGGCGCGACCGACGAAGGCAAGGAATCGATCGGCCTCAACATCGTGCTCCCGCACGAGCAGATGCCGAACCCCTATGTGACCCCGGCGCTCAGCTTCCAGTTCCATTATTTCGCGCTCAGGAAGATGCACTTCCTGCTCCGCGCCCGCGCGGTCGCGGTCTTCCCGGGCGGCTTCGGCACGTTCGACGAGAGCTTCGAACTGCTCACCCTGATCCAGACCGGCAAGGTGAAGCCGATCCCGATCCTGTTCTTCGGCCGGGCCTTCTGGGAACGGGTCGTCAATTTCGAGGCGCTCGCCGAGGAAGGCGTGATCTCGCACAAGGATCTCGAGCTCTTCTCCTATTGCGAGAGCGCCGAGGAGGCCTGGGATCATGTCTGCCGGCATTATGCCGGGCCGGACGGAGGCGATTGCTGAACGATGTGGCCGTTCGGCGCCAGGCTGCCGATCGACCGCGACGAGCTGGACTTCCAGCTCGCCACCTTCAAATGGCTGATCCAGCAATTCGGCCCGGTCGGCGACCGGCCGCTGATCCTGCCCAATGCCGCTTTCTTTCCGCCCGCCGTGCTGCGCGGCAGGGCCGGCCCCGAGGAGGTGTTCGCGGCGGTGCGCGGCCATACCGGCATGGCGGACTGGCCCTGCCGGCTCGAGGCCGGCGACAGCGACCGCGCGATCGATGCCGGCAACGCCCATCTGATCCGCCACAGCGGCGCGTCCGCCCCGTGCGGCACCTTCCGGGTCGAGGAGGGGCTGGCCGGGCGCCACGCCATCATCACCTACAATCCGGACATGGCGCGCGATCCGGCCGGGCTCGCCGCGACCTTCGCGCATGAGCTCGGCCATTATCTGATGGCGACCGCCGCCGGCGACCCGCCCGGCGGCTGGGACCTGCACGAGCTGCACACCGATCTGGCCGCCGTCTATCTCGGCTTCGGCATCTTCATGGCGAACCATGCCCGCTCGTTCAGCCATTTCGGGACGAGCGGCGGTTCGGGCTGGCGCAGCGCGATCGCCGGCTATCTGAGCGAGCAGGCGCTGGTCACCGCGACCTGCATCTTCCAGCGTCTCGCCGGCCGCGAACCGGCCGAGGCCGCCCCGCATCTCAAGCCCTATCTGAAAAGCGTGCTGAGGAAGGCCGACAAGGCGCTCGCCCGGCAGGCGCCCGACATGGCGGCCGCGGTGGCGGCGATCGACCTCGGCGACTTCGCCTGAGCGAAGCTTATTGGGCGTTGCCGGCCGGAGCCGCGGCGTTGCCGGCGGGCGCGGCGGCATTGCCGGCCGCGGCCGCCTCGTTGCCGGCGCTCGCATTGCCGGCCGGAGCGGCCTCGTTCCCGGCCGACTCGTTGCCGCCGGCGGGCTCCGCGGCGGGGGGCGGCGGGACGGTCAGGTGGCCGCCCTGCTGGTTCAGGTAGAGGAGCAGGTCGGCCCGCTCCTGCGGGTTGGAGATGCCGCCGAAGCCCATCCGGGTGCCGGGCGCGAAGGCGCGCGGATTGGCCAGCCAGGCGCTCATCGCGTCCCAGGTCCAGGTCCCGCCCTTGGTGCGCAGCGCGTCGGAGAAGTTGAAGCCCGCATGGCCGGCGCCGATCGGCTCGCCCATCACGCCCCACAGATTCGGGCCGGTGCCGTTGGCGCCGCCCTGGGCGATGGTGTGGCAGCCCTGGCACTTGGAGAAGCTGCGCTGGCCGCGCGCGGCGTCGGCGGTCTGCAGGTAGAAAGCGATCGGCTGCTCGGCCGGGCCGGAATCGGAAGCGGCCTCGCCGCCGTTCACCGGATAGCCGAATTCGTTGCTGTGATGGGCCTTGAAAACTTCCTTCGTCACGAGATTCGCGCCGAGGAAGACGATTCCCGCGCCCAGCACCCATCCGGCAATCGTGTTGAACCGACCGTCCATGCAGCCAAGACCCTCTGTTCGTAAGGGAGCGACCCGCTCCGATTGGCGCCTCCTTTATGCGGGCGGGGCGCGCGGGGCAAGCCGTGCGTGTACGCGAAAGAGTCATCCGCGCGGGCCAAAGCGGCGCGGGGATTCGGGCCGTGAACGGGCCGCAAGTTATGCACGTTATCCTCATTATCCACAGGCGGAATCCGCTTGGTGCGACTCAGAAACCGTGACAGCTTCCGGACGTGGCCGAGACGATCTTCCGGCAACGGAGGAGAGCCTTCCCAGCCACAGCCCAGGCGGATGCCTGGCCCCGTCTTCGGACCGGCGGCCGGCGGAAGCGGACGGCAGGGCGGCTGACGAAGCCGCCGCGCAGCGGACGAGGACGGGCTTGCCCTTCAGCGTATGCTAAGGCGGCAGGCTTCGTGAAGCGCCCATCGGAACCCAACGGCCTTCGGGCCGCACATTCCTTCGGGAGTGTCGGGAACCGGCACCGGACCAAGGGCCTTCGGGCCGGCGGACCGGTCAGGCGGGACACCGGATCTTCGGATCCAGGACCGGCCCGGCAGAAAGCGAGGCTCCGGCCGGCGCGCTGCCACCGGCTCAGAAGGACCTTCGGGTCCGGAGGGGTCGGGCAGGACCGGGCTTCGGCCCGGGAGCTGCGAACCAGGCGGGACCCAGGGCTTCGGCTTATGGCCCGTCAGGCGGAACCGAGGCTTCGGCCGAGGATCCCGCCGGACGCGATTTCACGGGCTTCGGTCCATGAAGACGCCGATGGCCGGGAAGAGGGACGCGAGTTCCGAATCCGCCGAGCGGCGAACCGCCAGGGCTTCGGCCCTGACGGGGAGCCACCCGGGGACACCATAAGGGCTTCGGCCCGGACGGACTCCGGAGGACGCGGGGCCGGGACCTGTCCCGGTTACCGCCCCTCGAAACCGCCCATCGCGAAAGGCCCGCTTCGGCGGAACCGGACGCGAAGGGACAGTGGGGCCCGGCAGCGATGCCGGGCCCCATTACCGTTTTGGGGCGCGTCCGCACGCCCGGTTCCTCGTCATTCCCGCGCAAGCGGAAACCCAGGCTGGCTCTGCGCCGGGCACGGCCGCCGCCGCCCGTTGCCGTACTCCGGCGAAGGCCGGAGCGTTGGGCGGAAGGGACGGGGCTGCCGAGGCCCGCGCGGATGGCCGGCGCTCGGCCTTCGCCGGAGCACGGGTCCCGCTCTCGCCGCGACTCCCGCTGGTCCTGCGCGCCAATGCTCCGGCATCGAAAGGGAGGCTAGCCTGGATTCCCGCTTTCGCGGGAATGACGGCCTCTGTCTCGCGACGCGGCAGCTCTCCTTCGCGCGCTTCCTTCTTCTTCGCGCCTTCGCGTGAAATAAGCGACGGCAGGCGCATGCGGGGCGCCAGCGGAAGACATCAGAAAACCGCGCGGATTCTCGCATCGCCCGCCGGGCCCACGCGCCCTTAACCCTCTTTCCCCGCTCCCCTCGCCGCAGCGCGCTTGACTCTCCCCGCCCCCCGGCCACACTCGCCGCCGCATCAGAGGGGGCTCCCGACATGTTCTCGCGCGACAAGACCGGCGTCACTTTGCCCAAGGCGGCCCGCCCGGGCCCGGCCGGGCTCAGCTTCATCGGCCCCGAAGTGCTGGTCAGCGGCGATCTCGCCACCGACGCGCAGCTCCATGTCGACGGCCGCATCGACGGCAATGTCCGCTGCAGCCAGCTCGTCATGGGCGAGGCCGGGATCATCGCCGGCAACATCCACGCCGACGAGGCGCGCGTCGCCGGCACGGTCGAGGGCCAGGTCAACGTCCGCATCCTCTTCGTCGAGGCGACCGCGCGGATCCTGGGCGACATCGCCTACGACACGCTCAGCATCGACGCCGGCGCCCAGCTCGAGGGCCGCCTCGCCCGCCGCGCCGCGCTCGACGACAGCCCGCTCATCGCCACCCCGGTCAGCTTCTCGCCCGCCAGGGGCAAGGCCGCGAAGAGCACGGACGGCGCCGCTTCCGGCGACCAGCCCGACATCTTCGTCAAGTCCGCCTAGGCGGGCGCGGCGCCGGTGAGCCGCCACACGGCCAGGATCGCCTGGCGCGCCGACGGCGGCTTCGCCGACAACAGCTACAGCCGCCGCCACCTCTGGCGCTTCGACGGCGGCGCCGAGGTGGTGGCCTCGTCCTCGCCCGACGTCGTCCCCGTGCCGAAATCCGATCCGTTCGGCGTCGACCCCGAGGAGGCGCTGGTCGCCTCGGCGGCCTCCTGCCACATGCTCTGGTTCCTCAGCCTCGCCCAAGAGGCCGGTCTCGCCGTCGCCGGCTATGAGGACGAGGCCGTCGCCGAAATGGGCCGCGTCGGCCCCGGCAAATATGCGGTGGTCAGGATCACGCTCCACCCCCGCATCGCCTTCGCCGGCGACGCGCCCGACCAGGCCGCGATCGACCGCCTCCACCATGCGGCGCACGAACGCTGCTACATCGCCAACAGCCTGAACTGCCCGATCGTCGTCGCGGGCTGAGCGCGCCGCCCGGATTTCTTGCGCGCCGTGGACCCGACCGCCCCGCCGTTCGTTGCGCCTCCGTTCAGGGGAATAACCGGGAGTAGGAACCCATGCGCATCCTCAAGCTTGCCGTCGCCGTCGCGCTCGCCTTCACGGGCGTCGGCATCGTCGCCACCCCCGCGCCCGCCGGCGCCGCCACGGCCACCGCCACGGTCGACCAGCGCGGCGACCGCTGGGAACGCCGCGACGACCGCCGCCGCTATTATCGCGGCGACCGCCGCGGCAGCCGCTGGCGGAACAACCGCTATCGCGGCGACCGCTGGCGCTACAATCGCGGCAATCGCTGGCGGGGCAATCGCTACCGCTCCTGCCGCTATGTCTGGCGCTACGGCCACCGCCAGCGCATCTGCCGCTGGCGCTACCGCTAGAACCCGCCGAGCATAAGCGCGCCGGCGTGCGAGCGCCGGCGCGCTTGGTCCGGGCTCAATCAGACGTGGAGTGGATCGGCCAAAAGGAGTCATCCCGGCGGAGGCCGGGACCGATGCACACGGAAAAACGTCGATTGTGTTGGTCGCCCTTTTGTCGATCGATAGCGTTCATGGGTCCCGGCCTCCGCCGGGATGACTATGAAATCATACGCAAATCAGCCTTGGCTCATTGAGTACGGACCCTCGGCTGGCTCGGCGGCCTGCCTTCACCCGCTCCCGCCATTTCCGACGATGATCCCGCCCTCGCCCGCATAAGCATCCATTCCGGATGCGATAGCGGTTGCAATGTAGGAGCCCGTTTCCTCTACGATCGGGATGGTCACCCGCAACACCGCCCGCAGCAGCGTGCCCGCGCACGCCCTCCCCGCCTTCACCCCGGTCCCGCGCAAGTGCCCGCGCCATGACGGCTGGACGCCCGAACGACAGAAGGCCTTCCTCGAGGCGCTCGCCGACACGGGCTGCGTCTCGATCGCCTGCCGCATGGTGAACATGAGCACGCCCAGCTATTATCACCTCCGCCGCCAGCCCGGCGCCGAGAGCTTCCGCGCCGCCGCCGAGGCCGCCCAGGCGCTCGGCCTGCAGGTGGTGAAGGACGAGGCCTTCGAGCGCGCGCTGCACGGCCAGCTCGTCCCCGTCTTCGTCGGCGGCAAGCTCATGGGCTTCCGCCGCAAGAAGAACGACCGCCTGCTGATGTTCATCCTGCGCCATTACGGCCAGGACGCCGCCGGGCGGAAAACGACGATCAACTACTTCTCGACCCGCGCGACCGCGGGAGCCGCTACCCTAAATCCGCCCCGGAACGGGGAGGGGGACCATCCGAAGGATGGTGGAGGGGTCGCGGCATCCGAGGCCTCCACGACGACGGTGAAAACCGTCATCTCCGGCCCCGCCGCCGGCACCGACCCCCTCGCCGCCGACACAGACGCCGCCAACCTCCTCAACGCCTTCGAGGGCGTCGAACTGGACGAGGCCGCCCAGGCCGAAATCTACCGCGCCCTGACCGCCTGCGCCGAACGCCGCCGCGCCCTCGCCGACGATCCGGACAACGACCCCGCCTGCGACTTCGTCCACGTCGCCCCCGGCGCCCCGCGCTATCTCGGCGCGCTCGAAAGCGGCGTCGAAGGGGACTGGATCGAATACCGGCCTGAAGGCGAACATGTCTGGGAAAATCTCGGCGACGGCGGCTACGCCGCGGAGATCGACGCGGTCGTCGCCGGCATGAAGGCCCGCCGCGCGGCGATGACGTCGGAGGAACGCGCCGCGGAGGCGGAGGCGGAGGCGGAGCGCGCCGAAGCCGAGGCCGAGGAGATGCGCGCGCTTCAGTGCTTGCCGGTGAAGGAGGAGCCCGACCCCGACGACCCCGGGCTCGATTGGCGGAACTGGGGCGAGAATGGCTACATTCCGCCAGCCGAGGCTCCCGTTCCGTGCACGGGAGGGGATCGAGAGGCGGACCTTCCCGAACCCGCCGCCAGTCCCCAGTCCCGGCTCTCCAGTCCCCGCGCGCGAAAGCGGGCTTACAAGAAACGCCGGCCCAAACCGCCCTTTGTCCCGCCGGACGAAGTCCGCAAGGCACAGGCCGTCGCTGAGGTCGAAGCGGACCGGCGCGTGGCTGCAGCGGCGGAGGCGATGAGAAGAAAGACAAGGGGGCAAGTAAGAGCTAGAACAAAGTAGTTGGCCTGAGTTTGTACAAGCCTCGGACTTGGTTCGAAAACTCTGTCTGACCCCCGTAGCTTGGGTGTCGAATTTTGATCGTCTCCAGATCTCTGACAATTCCCCGGATGGCACCCTCGGCGTCATTACCCACGGCTATAAGCCTCTTTGGGCGAAGCAAAGCTATCAACTCGAAAAGAAGGTCTTTACCTGCGCGGCTTTCGGCGGCGTTGTGCATCCTGTTGGTGAAGGGAGCGCCCGGACCGTGTGGATGCAAAGGGAACACGTTCCATAGGAAAATCGGTCGGTCGATCTGATTCAGCATTTTCCAAACAACGTTTGCGGATCTCTCGGAAACCGGCTTGCCTTTTGTTGGTCGCTGACCCTCGATGTTCCAGCGGGCGAGATGATCGCGAAGATGGACGTCGTCCGTGAACGGAAGCCCTGTTCTGCGACCACCACGGTACCCGAGATCGCGACCGATCCACAACGCATCAACACCGACCCGTGAAGCCGCCTCCAGCGCCCCCAACAGCATCTGCGACCGAATGTCCGATGCGTGCGCCAAGTCATGTGTTGCGCAATGTTCCGAGTACGGATTGAACGTGTTGTCGAAGCGCAACGCACTGAGCGCCGCCAGAAACTGCCTTGGTGTCATCAGGTCCCCTAGTCTTGGGCCCTATAGCTGATAGTCCGAGTCTCGCGATCCCCTATCACCACACCGCCCTTGTTCTTTTTGACCTCCCGAAACACCTCATAGCCGTCGAGAATTGCCCTTTCCCACAAGCTCAGCGGGCATTGGTCCACCTCATAGCCCCGGACGAAGTCTCCAACGGTTTTCAACATATCGAACGAGAGTGACTCCTGGCCTCTGAAGAAGTCCAAATCCTTGGCGCGAGAAAATATCCAGGCAGTCAGTCCTTCTTCGATAACAATGGCCCTGCCTCCATCTTGGGCTTCATCCGTGGGCTTGTCGCTCTTCCGCTTTTGCTTAATCAGCGCCCGCATGACAGGAGACCAGTGCAAAATGGCGGCGTAAGCGAGATGAAAAACGTCGTGAAACCGGTAGCCATCCTTATCGCGAATGTTATCGGTAAGAGGGTCCCCAATGAACACGCTATTCCACCGAAGATAGCTTTGCCCGCTCTTGCGTTGGGTGATTTCGATCTCGAAATGAGCTGGCAACCGTTCCTCTGGTTCGTATCCGTCGTCGAAAGTTGGCAATCCTTCCTGCTCGGCTTGGAGGAACCGCCCACGGGTCTTCGAGAGGTTTGTCCTTGCGACTTCGCCGAACGAAACGCCGGAAACCTGCAATGCTCTGATGTAATGATCGGCAAAAGCCACCAGCTGGCTTTCGAATTCTTGCCGGTCGTCAGGGAGCTGCAGCAAGGTAGCAGCCGCCATTCCTAAACTTTGCAACGCGTCGTCGAGAGCGGCGACCTGGCGTGGCATGATAACGGTCGCCACCGAACCAGCGTCGACGTCGCTAGCTGCTAACGCGGTTATATAATTCTCGTTCGAGACGGCCTGCCGAAACAGGTCTTCAACTGAGAACCCAAGGCGCCGGCAGAGTGCCGTGAGATACCAGAGTGTGTCCCCAAACTCCTCTACCACCGCCCTTCGATATCCGGCGAAGACCGCTCCTTCGCGATGATGCTTCTTCGCCGCAGCCATAATGCCGCCGGTTTCACCGTACAGGCCAAAAAGAACCGGTCTGACATCCGGTTTCATTTTATCAGTTGGCTCGGTTGATCGAACATAGTCGTCGATCATGATCGTAGCCGGAGCTGTGGCTTCAGCCATCTTCAAGCACCCAATCTAGAGGTCTACCGTGGAACCCGGGATCGCCAAACGTCCGGAGCCAAGCGACGAATTCGTCGATCCACTCATGGTCCTCGATCGACTTCCTACGCCGGACTTTGCGGCAGAGGTCATATCGCTCAGGATCTCGAAAATGCACCGGGATTTCAGGTCCCTCGCCGCCAAAATAGTAAAAGTCAGATGCAATCAAAATTCTGTCTGTGCCCGTGTCTCTACGGACGTGCTCAGCACGCCTCGTGCCGTCCGCGTTGCTGTGAAACGAATCCAGTTGCAGCCACTCACTATCGTCTTTGGATCGATAATAGATATTGTCTCCGCAGCTTTGCTTACGGCTGCCTCGGCGCATCGGCCTCTTTCGAAAGAACCGATCATCAGCCCAAAAAGTACGCCGATCCGGAGTTTCAGCTACTCTCATGGCGTGGACCAATCGAGCACCCCGATTGATCCTTTGGTCGGCACTGCCAGTGCCAACAACCCAATCACCTTCCTGCGCCGCCGCGCGAATGTCTGGCTTGCAAGTCGCTAGTGTGCAGAAGCCATAAAAGGGATTGGGCGCAAACCCGCTATCGTAGCGGACGACGTAGGAAAACAGTTTCACGAAATTGCAGCCTAACAGCAGTGACGCTTGATGGGGCGCACCTCGCATGGAGTCCCGTCGGGCTTCTCCCAAACGTCACAGTCACCATTGATCGCATCGACAATCGACGTTCCACACCAGCCAACTACGGCGTCGGCAAGGTCGTTGAGCGCACTCGGCAATTCGCAATCCTGGCAACCGTGAGCCCACACACCGACTATGCGCTTGTCTTTCTGATGGGCATGTCGGATTTCCCAGTCAACCCAGTCACTTGCCTTGGTATCTGGCGTGACGTAGACGATGACCGTGCCGGCCCAATCAATCTGCGGAGCCAGAATCTGCGACTTGATATAGTCCGAAGACTTGGCGTTGTTTGGGTTTAGAGAGTTGATCGACGAATCGCGGATCGTCATACCGGCCTTGTCAAGAATGTTCTTGAGTTTTCCCAGCCCATCATCGTCCTCGTGTATATGACTAATGAATACGTTCTTGATGTCGACCATTCTCAACCTCCGTATCCGATTATTCTGTCATCACAAGCTCGCGCATTTTCGCCCGATAGCGCATCAGAGCTTGATTGACGCGCTCCATGTCCACCTTAAGCTCCTGAAACTGAGGAAACTCCGCTTGGATTTGCTGAGGGTAAAGAACCTCCGCACCTTCACCATCGTCGTATTTCTTGAGTTGTTTATCGTACCATCTGCGGAATCGGGCCTGCCATTTCGTCAGATGTGGCCTTAGTCCTTCGTTGAGGACTTCGATGGATAGCTTGATAATCGCCTGCGTGCTGTCGCGACGAACCTTGCTGACCGGCACCCCCTTTATGAGTTCTCGAGTCACTGAGAAGAACTCGAACCAAGAGTCATAGATTTCAGCGACTACATCGTCCTCAAAATCGATGGCGATCCCAATTTTTCGAGTGCTCAGCTCCACCCAGATTGCATAGGCAATCTGCTTGTCACTCATGTTCGGACGAAAGCGGAATTTATTGTTCCCCACGCCAATTTCAGCTTGGTCAATTTCAAATTTCTTGAATGCAAGGCCACCGAGCCACCATCGCACCAAGATGACAGCCCCGACGACTACGAAGGTGCTGATGATAAGCACCAAGCTGAGCGACAAGGTCAGGTTCGAGGAATCGTTGTCCCACGCCAACGAGAGGAGTGGAGAAATATGGTTGGCCGTTGCGCTCATGATCGTCATTTTGGAAGCGTAACGAAGAATTTCAATGGTTAAGGAGGTTTATAGGTGGTGATGCGCTCCACACCTCGTCAGGTTTCATAGCGACCCGAGGCACTTGCAGCACATCGCACTGCGCAGCGCGTACAAAGTCTTTACTCCTCCCCCATCCGCAACGCCGCGATAAAGGCCTCCTGCGGGATGGACACACTCCCATATTCCCGCATCCGCTTCTTGCCCTCTTTCTGCTTATCCAAAAGCTTGCGCTTGCGGCTGATGTCGCCGCCATAGCATTTCGCCGTCACGTCCTTCCTCAGCGCCGCGATCGTCTCCCGGGCGATGACCTTGCCGCCGATCGCGGCCTGGATCGGGATCTTGAAGAGGTGGCGGGGGATGAGGTCCTTGAGCCGCTCGCAGAGCTGGCGGCCGCGGGCCTCGGCGGCGCCGCGGTGGACGATCATGGAGAGGGCGTCGACCGGCTCGCCGTTGACGAGGATGTTCATCTTCACGAGGTCGCCCTCGCGGTGGCCGATCTGGTGATAGTCGAACGAGGCGTAGCCGCGCGAGATCGACTTCAGCCGGTCGTAGAAATCGAACACCACCTCGTTCAGCGGCAGCTCGTAGGTGAGCTGGGCGCGGCCGGCGACATAGGTCAGGTTCTTCTGGATGCCGCGCCGGTCCTGGCAGAGCTTCAGGATCGGGCCGAGATGCTCGTCCGGCACGTAGATCACCGCCTCGATCCACGGCTCCTCGACCGCGGCGATCCGGTTCGGATCCGGCCAGTCGGCGGGATTGTGGATCTCGATCACCTCGAGCCCGGCCGCGTCCGTGCCCACCCGGCGCTGCGAGCCCGTCGAGGTGACCGCGTCCTTCGATTTGGCCAGGTGCACCTCGTAGACCACCGAGGGCGCGGTGGTGATCAGGTCGAGATCATATTCGCGCGACAGCCGCTCCTGGATGATCTCCAGGTGGAGCAGGCCGAGAAAGCCGCAGCGGAAGCCGAAGCCCAAAGCCGCCGACGTCTCCATCTCGAAGGAGAAGCTGGCATCGTTGAGCCGCAGCTTGGCGAGGCTGTCGCGCAATTTCTCGAAATCGTTGGCGTCGGCGGGGAAGAGCCCGCAGAACACCACCGGCTGCACCTCCTTGAAGCCGGCCAGGGCCGCGGCCGCCGGCCGCTTCGCGTCGGTGATCGTGTCGCCGACCCTTGTCTCGCCGATATCCTTGATCTGCGCGGTGATGAAGCCGATCTCGCCCGGGCCCATGGCGGCGAGCTGCTCGATCTTCGGGCGGAAGACGCCGACGCGGTCGACCAGGTGGACGCTGTCCGCCTGCATGAACTTGATCTGCTGGCCCTTGCGGATCGTGCCGTCGATCACGCGGATCAGGATGACGACGCCGAGATAGGGATCGTACCAGCTGTCGACGAGCATCGCCTTGAGCGGCGCGCTGGCGTCGCCTTTGGGCGGCGGGATGCGCCTGACGATCGCCTCCAGCACCGCCTCGATGCCGATGCCGCTCTTGGCCGAGGTCAGCACGGCGTCGTCGGCGGGCAGGCCGACAATGTCCTCGATCTCGTGCCGCACCTTGTCGACGTCGGCCGCCGGCAGGTCGATCTTGTTGATCACCGGCACGATCTCATGGTCGTGCTCGATCGACTGGTAGACATTGGCCAGCGTCTGCGCCTCCACGCCCTGCGCCGCGTCCACCACGAGCAAGGCGCCCTCGCAGGCGGCGAGGCTGCGCGAGACCTCATAGGCGAAATCGACATGGCCCGGCGTGTCCATCAGGTTGAGCACATAGCTCTCCCCGTCCGACGCCGTGTAGTCGAGCCGCACGGTCTGCGCCTTGATCGTGATCCCCCGCTCCTGCTCGAGCTCCATATTGTCGAGCACCTGCCCATGCGTCATCTCCCGCGCGGACAGCCCGCCCGTGACCTGGATGAGCCGGTCGGCCAGGGTGGATTTCCCGTGGTCGATGTGCGCGATGATCGAGAAGTTGCGGAGCTTGGAGAGATCGGTGGTCATGTTGGTGCGCGCCCTAGCAAAGGGGCGGGGCGGTGGCAAAGGTGGGGAAGAATGAGGTTCATCTGAGGGTGCAGGAGCTCGAAGCCGACACCCATGCGCACTTTGACCTTGAGACAGCCCTTAGGCTTAGCGTCAAGTTGCGGTTGGATCGAAAGCTAGGACCGCTGCGAGCTCCTCCTTGATCTCCTTCGGCCTGCCCTTCCTGATATATGTACACCGAAGACGTTCAACCTCTTCAGTAACAGCCTGTTCTCTATGAACAGAGTAAATTACAACCTGCCGATCCCTATATCCCCTATTCCGCGCTCGCCTTGCAACATAGAGGCCTGGATAGGTTGCATATATTGATCCAAGCTGCGCAGCCGCCTCATCAAGTGGAGGGAGTATTGGGATATTCAAGTCCAATACTATGCATCTATATACCTCAGATTCTATCGCCTCAATTGCAGAATTAGCATCTGAAAATGGAAGAATAAGATAGTTTTCCGAATCTAGATAATCCATCATCCAGACCATATTTGAAAGCTCGTCATCCACCAATACGATGGTGTCACTTTCTGTTGTCTGTGCCATTATCGTCCATCCCCCCGTTCTCCATAAGGCAACTTGATCGTAAACTCTATGCCGTCGGAGCCCTTCGATTGAATATGAAATTCTCCATTATGATCGTCGATAATTTTCTTGCAAATGTAGAGACCAAGCCCCGTTCCAGACGCAACAATCTTCTTTGCGTTGTCTCCCCTGTAGCCAAGTTCACAAATTCTATTTAGATCTTCCTGAGTCACAGGGTATTTTGAAATGCCTTCTATTTTGATGACCGCATACCTGGTATCATTCTGGATCCATTGATTTACGACAATCTCAGTTCCAAATTTACCGTATTTAATACAATTATCAAATATATTCATTAGTACTTGTCTTATTAATTCGGGATGTCCTCGCACCCTATTCTGGATCACACGATCTTTTAGGGATACTTCAATTTTCTTTGATTTCCCATCTTCTTGAAAGAACATAGCAGTTTCAATAATTACTTGCGGCAACACGACGATTCTTCTGTCTTGCTCAGCGACACCACCTGAGCCCTGAGCCAAAAAGGCTAGGTTTCTTATTAGGGTGATGCACTGCTCCAACTGGGCACGAGCGGCATTTAATCTCTGTTCGCGCCGCCCCTCGCCTACGATCACTCCATCGGCGAGATTATCGAGCGTTCCCGCCACGCCGTTCAACGGGTTTACGACCTGATGAACGAAATTGGAGAGCAGGGTGAGGTCGAAATTAGGAGGCGTTTCCGGGGGAAGATTGCGATTTTCCGGCATCAGAGTTCTCCTATGACCTCTGAGGAGCAATCAACGCCCGCCTTTCGGCGGTGTCAATCGCCTGCAACTCTGCCCTCGACCAGATTGCTACGTCTCGCAATGTGGCGACAGCCATGGCTGTCAAATCGCACCTTGCCGCGTCTGAAACCAGTTCAACGCCATCGTCACTTGTCGTCGCGCGAATCGAACCCCCACCCACGGCATATCGAAAATACGTCAGAACCGCCCTCAGGCCCGTATCGTCCCAAGAGCCGACCGGTCCTGTCCAATCTAGCCACTGGTAGTCTGGCGCCGCAGTGCAGGGCGTGCCCGCTATGAACCATCCGTACTGACGGAGATTCTCAAGTCGGAACGTTACTAGTTCGGAGAGAGCGGCCGCCGCTTCCAAGCCCGGCTCGAAGTCAGTTTCAAAGGCGTCAGCGACATAATTGGCTTGAGAAATCTTCATGATTGCGACTGCAAGCGGCAAAAACTCGGGGCCCACAATTTGCGAGCTATCCCTCAGCCCATACTTTGCAGTCAGACTTGGATGGGCACCTAAAATTCGATCAAGATCATAGCCTCTCCATACTCGCAGCTTAACTACGCCTCGTTGGGTGTTCCATTTCGTTATCTCCGTCTCAGCCTGAGGTGACGGATTGCTGGTTGTGACGAGCAGGAGGAAATCAGCATTTGCCGCATCCGCATACGCCAGCTTTTTCCAAAGGGTCGGCCAGTCGACAGACGTCCCATACCTCTTGCATTCAACGTACCATCGCTCAAGCGCCACTCCTCCGCTGAAATCAACGCTTCTATGAACGCCTTCGATATCGCGACCTCCGTCAGAGCCCGGCGTACGCCAAACTAGCGAGTTTATTCCCATGAGTTGGAGGAGATCATAAGTCAGATTCTCGAACTCAGTCGGGCTGAGATCGGACAAAGTTCGCGCCATGCTTCCCCCTCTGCGATAGCGGCTCAACGCTAGTGCAACCGAAACCACCGGTAGCACATCTTGCTTGTAAACGACCGTTTCAACCGACTGCCGACCACGCACGCTTCGTGGCACACCGTCGCCCCCTACTCATCGTCCACCACCCGCCACCACTTCCCCAGCGCGATCGCCCGCGGCTCGTCCCCCGCCCGAAGCTGGCCGAGCGTGCTCACGAAATACATGTCATCGAATCGCGCGGATTCGAGGATGACCAGGACCGGATCGCCCTTCGGGCCGTCCGGATGATCCGCGCCGACCCTGAGCCAGGGCTCGGGCGGGTCGTCGTCATTGTCCCACCAGTTGATCGCGGCGATCCGGCGGTCGGTGGTGGGGCGGTCGCGTTCGGACAGGCGGGCGCGGGCGACGGCGCGGAGCCGCGCCGCGGCGGCGTCGACGCGGGAGGGGTGGGCGGGCATCACACCCGCACCCGCCGCGGTTCGTCTCCGCCGCCCGCACTCGTGCTGTCGTCGAAATCCACAATCCGCCAGAACGAATCGAGCCGGATCGCGCGGGGCGGCTTTTCCGTCAGCATGTCGCAGAGCGTGACGACGTGGACGAGATCCGGCTCGCCCGCATCCTCGAGGATAAGCAGCACCGGGCAGTCCCGGCCATCCTGGCAATCGCGGACGCTGGCGCCGACCAGGATGATCTCGTCCTGCTCGCCATCGTCCCAGATCAGGGCCCGAATCCGCCGCCCGGTGAAGGCGCGGCCGTGCGCGGCAAGGCGCTCCTGCATCATCGCCAGCATGACCTCCGCATTGGCATCGAGGCGTGGATCTGGGAGGTAGAAGTTCATGCCGCCGGCTCCGGCGCGCCGGCTGGACCGTCGCCCTGATCGTCGTCGTCGCCCCCGTTCTCGTCCTCGCTTTCCGCCAGCGGTGGCAGCCCAAGCCGTTCGCGCCATGCCGCCGCCTCCTGCCGCGCCTTGTCCTCCCAGAGGGCAAGCGCCTCGGCGCGGAATTTCTGCTCGGCCTCGCTCGGCCCACCGCGCGTGCGCTCGCCCGGACCGCCGGTGGCGAGGTCCTTGCCCGGATGCAGGCCAAGCTCCGGCGGGGGCGGCCGCTCGGGCTCGCCGAACGTCGCCCAGACCGAGCGGCGCACATGATCGAGCAGCAGGCTGACCGGCGTGGCGACGATCTGGTGGGCGTCGAGATCGCCTCGCTTCAGGCTCCGCATCATCGCGACCGCCTTCTCGCCGAGTTCGCCGAGATCGAGCAGGACATCGAACCAGCAGAGCTGCCGCACGTAGAAATCCGCCTCCACGATGCAGCCGCGCAGGCGGGCCTCCCGTTCCTGGCAAAGCTTCATCGCATAGGTTTTCAGGATGCCGTTGCGGAATGTATCCCAGTGATCGGCCAATTCGGCGTCCGTGGGCTCCGCCGGCGCCGGCGTGACCCAGGCCAGGCGGGGCGGCGCGCCCGGCTCCCGCGGACTGGCGTTGCAGCGGCGGCGATGGAGCGCGAGCGCCCCCTTCCACGCCGCCGTAAACTCGCCAAGCTCGTCTTCCCGGCGCACCTGCCGGGCGCCGCTCTGGCTGCGCCCCATGCGGGCCGCGGCCGTGATCGCATTCCCCTCGGCCGCGAGCCAGGCGATGAAGCCGCGCTGGCAGGCAGGGTCCCAGCTGTCGGGCCGCGCGATCCTGCGCGGCACCGGGGTGAAGGTCAGCAAGGCGGCGATCTCCGGGTCGCCTGCGGCCCAGTCGGGTTCCTGTCCCATGGCAATTGTGAACCAGAGGGGTTCCTACATTGCAACGGGTCGGGACGGGGAATCAGGTCCATTATGGATGTAGTTTGACCAGCCTGGCCCCCCCGGACTTGATCCGGGGGCAACTTGTGTTTCGGGCGCCGGTGGGGAGAAGGTGGATCCCGGATCAAGTCCGGGATGACGAAGTGCCGGGACGGGGCGCCGTCACCGGGCAAGGAGCCGTCACGACGTAAATTCGTGACGTCAGTCCTGTCCGCTGCGCGGCAGGCTGGCCGGCCGGCGCCATGGCAGGGCCGATCGCTCCCCCGGAGCGATCTACGGGATGAAGGGCATCCCGTCCCCGGCCATCTACGCGCTGCTCCGGCGGCTGCCTTGCAGCCGGCGTCGCTGCGCTCGGTGGCTCAGGACCCGCCGGGGATTGGCGGCGGTCCCGCCGGCTGTTGCTGCTGCCTCACCTGCGGGCCCTGGCCCGGCGCGCGGAAGCTCCAGGTGAGGGAGAGGGTGACGCGCGGGTAGGATTGGTCGCGGAGGTCGCGCGAGACGCTGGTGGCGCCGGTGGTGACCGACACCTGCGGGTCGCTCAGGCGCAATTGCTGGACGTTCAGCACGGTCGACAGCCGGTCGGTGAAGGCGTGCGTCCAGCTGAGCGAGGCGAAGGCGCTGGCGGAGGAGCGGGTGAAGCCGGTGTCGACGGGGCCGAAATAGCGCAGGGTGAGATTGACGCGGTCGCTGCCGCGGCGGCCGTCCTGCCCGTCGCGATATTCGAGCTGGGCGGTGCCCGCATATTGCACGGCGTGGCGGCTGCCGAGCGGGCCGCCGCCATCCTGGTCGAGGCTCTGGTCGGAGACGTTGGCGGTGAGCACGTAGCGCAGACCGGCGACGATCGGGCCGCGGGCGGAGAGCTCGGCGCCGGTCAGCGCCTGGGAGCCGAAGTTGAGCGGGCGGATCACCAGCACCCCGTCCGCATTGAGCTCGCCGCGGTTGGAGAAGATGTCGCGGGTCTCGCGGCGGAAGGCGGTCAGCTCGAAATTGTGGCGGGAGACGCTGGCGCGGAAGCGGACCTCGTAGCTGTCGCCGAATTGCGGGCGGAGCAGGGGATTGCCCGCCTGGGCCGTGGTCGGATCGAAGAAGTCCAGCGCCGGATTGAGCTGCTGGATCACCGGATAGGTGATCCGGCGCGAATAAGAGGCGCTGGCGGTGAGCCACTGGGCGAGCTGGCGCTCCACGTGCAGGCTCGGGAAGAGGTTCGTGCTCCGGAGGTCGGGCGCGCCGGTCGTGCCGCCCAGCTCGTAGCGGCGTCCCTCCAGCCGCAGGCCGGGCAGGATGGTGAAGCCGGCGAGGCTGAACTGGAAGGTGGCGTAGCCCGCATATTCGAACCAGGAGCCGTCGACCAGGGAAGTGGCGGCGAAGGGCGCGCCGGAGGGAAGCGTGCCGGTCGCGGCCTGGAACATCCTCGTGTCGGTGTCGACGAACTGCACGCCGACGGACAGGCGGTTGTCGCCGCCGAAGGGCCGCACATAATCGGCCTTGGCGGTCCAGTTCTGCTCCTCATTGTCGCGCCGCTGCTCAAAGAGGATCGGCGGCCCGGCGACGGGATCGGTCAGGAACGAGCGGTCGGGCTGGCCGTGGAAGCTGGTCCATTGCAGCGAGGCGGTCAGCAGCTCGCCCTGGCGGGCGGTGGTGCCGCGATAGTCGAAGCCGAGCTGGCGGAAATCGAAATCGATGTCGGTGACGGCGAGCTGGTCGGCGCTGCCGCCGGCGACCGCGGCGCTGGTCAGCACGGAGGGCCGCCGCAGCGTGACGTCGTTATGGGCGGCGGTGCCGGACAAAGTGAACATGTGATGGTCGCTCGGCCGATAGCTGGCCTGGCCGCTGGCATAATAATAGCGGTAGCGGTCCTCCTGCCGCCCTTCCTCGCTGGAGTCGAGCACCGGGCCGCCCGGGGTCAGCGAGAAACGATCGCGCTCGAAGCGGGTGCGGTTCTCGCCGCCGCCATGGCCGGCATTGCCGGTGAAGGTCCAGTTGCCGGTGCCGTAGGTCGGCGAGAGCCTGAGGTCGTAGCTGTCGAAATTGCCGCCGGTCGCGGTCGCCGATCCGCCGAGCCCGTTCTGGGCGTTGCGCCGGGTGATGACGTTGATGATCCCGCCCGTGCCCTGGGCCGAGAATTGCGCGCCGGGATTGGTCAGCACCTCGACCCGCTCGATCTGCGAGCCCTGCAGGTTGCGCAATATGGTCTGCGGATCGTTCACCCGCCGGCCGTCGATCAGGATCGTCGCATTGCCGGCGCCGACCAGCCGCACCGAGCCGTCCGCCTGCACCTCGACCGAGGGGATGCGCGAGAGGATGTCGGGCACGGTGGCGCTGCGCGCCTCCGCGGTGTCGCGGACGATATAGGTCTGCCGGTCGATCGAGCTCTGCTGGGTGGGCGCGGTGACGACGATGTCGTCCTGGCCCGATTCGGGCTCGGGCTCAGCCGCTTGCGGCGGGCTCGACTCCGGCGGGCTGGGCGCGGGCGCGGGTGGAGGGGCGGGCGCGGGTGGAGGAGCCGGCGGGGGCGGACTGGCGGTCGCCTGCGCCCATGCATTGCCCGCCGGCGCCAGCACGCCAAGCGCCACGCTGCACCAAAGCAGCTTCCGATACCGTCCCCACTCGCTGATCACGCCTGCACATACTCGCACTGTTGAATGCGGGGGAGCTGTATCACCAATGCAATACACCTGCAATTGATGCATCTTGCTAAATTTGTAGCATCGCGGGATTTTTCCGGCTCGACCGCAGAACGTAGGCGGAACGGGGCGCGTCATGCGGGCCGTGACGGGCGGAAAATTCGGTCCGTTTCGGAGGCACCAGAGAGCGTGTCGCGACGCGGCACGTGTTTGTCTTGTTTCGGCCCAGAAAGCGTTTCCTTGGCCTCGGCCGATTTGATAGCCTCCCCGGTAGATTCGCTGTGGTCAGGGGGGACTCGCAGGATGAACAGATTTCTTTTTTCGTTGAAATTGGCGGGCGCCGCCACGGTGCTCGCGCTCGTCTTCCAGCCCGCCAGCGCCTCGGCGCGCGGCTGCGGCGGCGAGCGGCGGCCGAGCCTGGGCGCGCGCATCCTCGGCGTCGCCGGCGCGATCGGCGCGAACGAAGTGATGCGCCGCGTCGGCATCCGCAGCTCGGCCGTCCGGGTCGGCATCGCGACCCTGCTGGGCGAGGCGATCACCTGCCACCTGAACGAGGCGGAGCAGCAGCAGGCGGCGGAAACGCAAATGGCCGCGCTGAACAGCGGCGCGACCGGCACGCGCTCGACCCGGCGCTGGACGAGCGCGCGGCGCTCCAACATCAACGGCAGCACGATGGTCGTCTCCCGCAGCACCGAAGGCGGCAACAGCTGCGCGATGACGCGCACCTTGGTCACCAATGAGGAAGGCCAGGAAGTGTCGGTCGAGCGCGAGCTCTGCCAGGGCCAGGACGGCCAGTGGGCGGCCGTGTGAGCCGCCGCCGCGCGTTCGCTTTCCTCTGCGGGGGCCTCGCCCTCTTCCAGTCGGCGCAGGCCGGCGCGCAATCGCTGGCGGAGGCGCTGGCCCGGCAGGGCGCGACCTGCCCCGAGCGCATCGCGCCATGGCCGAGCCAGCTTTCCTTCGTCGTCATGGAAAGCGAGGGCCTGCGCATCCTGGTGGTGACCGGCGGCATCGCGCAGGGCGACAGCGAGCGCCTGAACCAGTTCATCCGGCGGGCGGGGCGGATCGACGAGGTCTGGCTCGATTCGCCGGGGGGCAATGCCGCGGAGGGGCCGCATCTCGGCCGGGTCATCCGCGCCGCCCGGCTGGCGACGCGGATTCCCGCCGGTTTCCAGTGCATCTCCGCCTGCACCCTGGCCTTTCTCGGCGGGATGGTCCGCCGGGTCGATCCGGGCGGCGCCTATGGCGTCCACACCTTCTACAGCGGCGGTTCCTATCAGGAGGTCATCCGGCTGCTGACCCTGCCGAGCGCCGGCGCCGAGCGGGTCAGGCAGCTGCGCATCTATCTGCACGCCCGCGAACAGAGCAACGCGTTGCTCGCGCTCGACTGGCAGCGTTACACGCAGGAGATGGGCATCTCGCGCAACTTCCTGAGCGAGGAGGTCGCCAGCCAGCGCTCCATCGTGCTCACCACCGAGCAGGAAATCCTGCAGATGCAGCAGCGGGGCGTGCCCGTGGAGACGATCGCGCGTTCGCTGCAGACCTATCACTGCCCGAGCGACGCGACGCTGCGCCGGTTCAATGTGATCAACACGTCTGACTAGACTCGGACTGCCTCAGTCCGCGAGCAGATTGTCCAGATCGAGCAGCTGGTTCGCGACGGGTGAACGCGCATTTCGCAACGCGGCGCGCATCGTCGCCCGGCGCTGCGCCCAGTTGCCGCCGGCCGGATCGCGGGCCGCAGCGAGGGCCAGCACGACGCCCGCCCCCTCGAGGCCGGCGACACGCGCCTGGCTTGCGAACCGGATCGCCGAGGCCGGATCTCCCGAGGCGAGCGCGACCTGGCCGCAGAGGACCAGCCGCGCCCGGGCCGGCGGGGCCTGCAGGCAGTTGGCGTGGAGCGGCGACAGATCGCCGCCATAATGCCGGCCATAATCGCCGATGACCTGGTTGATGGTCGTCTGCAGTTCGGCGCCAGGCCACAAATCGGGCAGTCGCCCGTCCGGACTGGCTAGCGCGAAATAGGCGACGCCCTGCCGGCCGCTCGGCATGGTCGAAAGGTAGCCGCAATATTGCAGCCGGAGCTGGACGGGGCGGCCGCGCACGCGCGCCGAAGGCAGCAAGGAGGTGCACCGGGTCTGCAGCGGCTGCACGGGCACCGAGACCACCTCGCGCTGCACCACGGGCGCCGCGGGCCGGGCGCCGCGGCGCTGGGCCGCGGTCGGGGACGACAGCAATATGGCGGCGGTCAGGATCGTCGCCAGCGAAAGGACTGCCCCTGAGCCGATGGTCGATTTCACGCTTTCCCCCCGCGATCAACGCGGTGAGGCTAGTGGCGAAAGGCCCTGGTCGCAACGGGGCAAATTCCCCGGATCGGAGGATCGGGTCCGTCGTCAGGCGTAGACCGCGCTGCCGCACGGGCTGCTCGCGCCGCGGCCGTCGGCGCCCCATTTGCGATAGCCGTTCGAATCCACGTGAAAGCGCATGCCGGTGTAGAAGCCGAGGCCGGTATTGTAGGCGCGGCCGTCGCGGGCATGGGCGGCGCAGATCTGCCGGATCATCGCGGTCCGGCTCACCGCCGGATCGACCGGGGCGAGATCGAGCGCGAAGAAATGGCGGTGGGCGCTCTGCGGGGCACCGGCGGAACAGCGGTTGAGCTGCTCGTTGCGATAGGCGCTGAGCGCCTCGACCGGGCCGAGCACGGGCTCGACCTCGTCGCGGACGAAACGGAGCGTGGTGGTGATGTGCGCCCATTTGTCGGGCGGGGCGACCTCGAAGCGCTCGGCATTGCAGGCGCGCCAGGACGACGAGGTGCGGATCAGCTGCCAGACCGGGACCACGTCCGCCAGCCCCTGGGCGACGAGATGGTCGCGAAAGGCCTGGACCTGCTGCTGGTGGCGCGGATCCCTGGCGAGCCAGGCATAATAATCGGCGCGGGACTGACCCGGCGCGAGATCGCCGCGCGTCTCCGGATAGACCGGGGCGCGGACGCTCGGCGCCGGCGCGGACGGCAGGTCGCGGGCCTCCAGCGCCGTGCGCGGAGCACCGGCCGGCGGCGCCGCGGACGGAGCCGGGATGTCGAGACGGGCATGAGCCGAAATCGGCACGAAAAGGAGCATCGCCGCAATCGCGGCCGCTCGAACAAATTGTCGCATGAGGGCCAAGTGGAAAAGCCGGGCGGACGGATCAACCCGTGTTTATGCTGCAGCGCGGCAAGTCGAGCCTGAGGCAGGTTAAGGCGAGGAACGTTACGGCGGACTCCGCCTATTTCACGGTCCGCTTCGCTATTCCGTAACGCGTTCCGGCGACATCTTTTCTGGTCGCACTCGACAAGTCCCTGCGACGAAAGGAGGATTTTGAACGCCGAAGCGCGAGGGCGCTCAGGACTCGCCGGACTGGAGATGGCCGCGAAACCAGTCCGCCATCTCCGCTTCGGACATTTCCCCGGCGGCGAGGTCCAGGAAAGCCACCGCCAGTTCGGCATCCGTGGCACCGAGCATATAGCCGTTGAGCACCAGAAAGGTCTCGCTGACCACTGCGGCGGTTCGCTTGTTGCCGTCGACGAAGGGATGATTGCGGGCAATGCCGTAAGCGTAGGCGGCAGCGAGCGCAGCCGCATCGGGCTCACCATAAACGGCGAGATTCAGCGGCCTTGCCATCGCGCTTTCGAGCAGGCGATCGTCGCGCACGCCTTCACCGCCGCCATGCTCCGCAAGCTGCTCCGCATGCGCAGCAGCGGCGACCTCAATGGTAACCCAGACCCAGTCGCGAACCACCGGCCTATTTCGCGAGTTCGCGCAGCGCCCGCCTGCGCCGAGCCATCACCTCACGTGCGACAGCCATCTGCGCGTCGAAATCGGCTTCGGGCGCGCTGAGCTCGATTCCACGCGGCGTCCGGGCCACTTCCAGACTGTCACCCACCGCGACTTCGAGATGGGCGAGAAGCTCCTTCGGCAGGATGACGCCGGCGCTGTTGCCGATCTTCTTGATCTTGAGCTGCGTGTTCATACGCGCGTTATAACATATGCAGCTTAGTCCGGCAAGCGCGGCAGCCTTTTCGGCGGCGGGGGCGAGCTGGGCGCCGGCGTGGTCGCCAGCGGCTCCTGACACGGCGGTCCCTGACAAGATTGAAAAGAGCTGCCTGGGGGCAAGGCCGGATCAGGATCAGGGGGCTGGACGATGGGGGTTATTGGTGGCGGCGCCTCGGGATCGCCGCCGCGCTCCAGCACCGCGCAGGGGCTCTCGCCGCCGCGCGGGCCGGCATTGCCCCAGCGGCGGAAGCTGCGCGTGTCCACGTGGAAGCGGGTGAAGCTGTAGAAGCCGAGGCCGACGCCGCCCGCCCGGCCCCAGCGGGCATGGGCGGGGCAGATCTCCTCGAACAGCTGGCGCCGCGTCGTCGGGCGGAGCGGGATCAGGTCGAGCGCGAAGAAATCGAGATGGGCGCTCGAGCGGGCGCCGAGCGCGCAGGTGTTGAGCGCCGGGTTGCGATAGCCCGACACCGCCTCGACCGGGCCGACGGCGGGAATGACGTGGTCGCGCACGAAGCGCAGGGTCTTCACCATGCCGGGCCAAAGCGTGAAGGGCGGGACCTCGAACGGCTCGCCATTGCACTGCCGCCACATGCTCGCGGTGCGGATCAGCTGCCAGGTGGGAAGGACGTTCCGCACGCCGGCCGCCTCCTGCCAGGCCTCGAACGACATCACCTGCCCGCGCCTGCCCGGCGCGGCGTCGAGCCAGCGCAGATAATCGGCCTCGGCTTGGCCTTCGGGGATTTCCTGGGCGTGGAGCGGAGCGGCGGCCAGGGCGGCGGCGAGCGGAAGCAGGACGAGGCGACGCATGGCCTTGTCATAACCGCAAGATCGATAAGTGACAGCCCCGCCGCGCCCGACTAGCCTGGGGGGACAATCCTGGAGACCGCCATGAAGCTGCCCGCCGCCCCCTTCGCAACGGCCGTCGCCGCCTTGCTACTCGCCGCGCCGGCCGCCGCGCAGACGCTGCTGATCGGCAATAAGGGCGAGAATACGCTGTCCTTCGTCGATCTGCGCAGCGGGCGCGAACTGGGCCGTTCGCCGACCGGGCGGATGCCGCACGAGATCGCGGTATCGCCGGACGGGCGGCAGGCGGCGGTGGTCTCCTATGGCGGGCGCTCGATCGACGTCTTCGACGTGGCGCGCCGGGCCAGGCTCCGGACGATCGAGCTCGCGCCCAATGAAGGGCCGCACGGCATCGTCTGGCTGCCGGACGGGCGGATCGTGGCGACGACCGAACGCAGCCAGTCGCTGGCCGTCGTCGACACCCGCGACCGGGACCGGCTGACCAGCATCGCGACCGGCCAGCAGGGCACGCACATGGTCGCGGTGACGCCGGACCGGCGGCGCGCCTTCACCGCCAATATCGCCGCCGGCACGGTCAGCGTGATCGACCTCGCCGCCGGCCGCAAGCTCAGCGACATCGCGGTGGGCGGGCGGCCGGAGGGGATCGCGCTCACGCCCGACGGGCGCACGCTCTGGATCGGCGACCTGGAGGGCGCGCGGGTGCAGGCCTATGACGCGCGCACGCTGAGGCGGCTGGCGGAGGTGCGCACAGGCCAGGTGCCGATCCGGGTCGCGGCCAGCCCGGACGGGCGCTGGATCGTCACCTCCAATCTCGGCGACGGCTCGCTCAGCGTGATCGACGCGCGGACCCGTCGGGTGACGCGCACGATCAGCGTCAGCGGCGCGCGCGAGGCGGGCCAGGTCACCATCCTCTTCTCCCGCGACGGGCGCCGGCTCTATGCCGCCGAGACCGGGCGCAACCGCATCGCCGAGGTCGACATGGCCTCCGGGCGGGTGCTGCGGCGGCTCGAGGCGGGCGCGCAGGGCGACGGGCTCGCCATCGCGCCCTGACCCCGTTCCATCCCGGGGATCGTCGTCAACGCTCCGGCAAGGATGACCGGGCATTAACCATAAGCTTTGGGCGAAGATTAGCTTTGATCTGACATGAGCGAGCCTTCGAAGAGTCCCCATGGGGGCCTGGAGGACCGGAAGCATGTTCGGATTTGGCCGCAGGAAAGCCGCGGATTCCCGCCGCGGCGGGGGTTTCCTGACCAGGCTCGCCCGCGATTCGCGCGGCAATACGCTCGCCATCGTCGGCGCGGCTCTGGTGCCGCTGACCGCGATGATCGGCGCGGGCGTGGACATGAGCCGCGCCTATATGGCCAAGACCCGCCTGCAGATGGCCTGCGACGCCGCCGCGCTCGCCGGCCGCCGGATCATGCTGAACGACACCATGACGACCGAGGTCTCCGACGAGGCCAAGAGGTTCTTCAACTACAATTTCAACCAGGGCCAATATCAGACCACCACCTTCACCCCCACGGTCACGCGGCCGGTCGCAGGCACCGTGCGGGTCGCCGCCGCGACCAACATGCCCACGACGATCATGCGCATCTTCGGATTCAGCACGCTGCCGCTGAGCGTGACCTGCGAGGCCTCGCTGAACTTCGTCAACACGGACATCATGCTGGTGCTCGACACCACCGGCTCGATGAACCGCGACGTCAACGACGAGAACACCGATACGGACAGCGAGCGCAAGATCTATGCGCTCCGCCTCGCGGTGATGGCGCTCTACAACGAGCTGCGGCCGACCCAGACCCAGCTGGAGGCGCAGAATCTGCGGCTGCGCTACGGCATCGTGCCCTATTCCAGCACCGTGAATGTCGGCCGGCTGCTGACCGGGCTGGACTCCGGCTATATCCGCGGCTCGACGCCCTATCAGGCGCGCGAAGCCTATTACAACACGCCCAATTATACGGACACGCCGATCACGACCAACCAGGCGGGCCTGCTCGTCAACCCGGGCGCGCAGACCTATTCGGGCGGCCAGATCTCCAACACCAACTGCGGCAATTTCGGCAGCAACCGAAGCTTCACCCAGGGCTCGATGTCGTTCACCTCGACGGGCGTCAGCAACGATGCGGACATTTACGATCCGGACGGGGCGGCGGGGCCGCAGGCGAACGAGCCCAATCCCGGCGTCAACCATATCCGCTACCAATTTTCGCGCCGGACCTCGAGCTGGAGCAACAGCCCCAACAACCGGACCTGCGAGCGGACGGTGACGGTGACCCGGCGGACCTTCACCGGCCGCTACCGCTTCACCTCCTATCGCTGGACCCAGTCCACCTTCGACACCGCGGGCCTGCGCGGCGGCAGCACCACCATCGTCCCCGACATGCAGAATGCCGGCGGCACGGTGGCGACCCCTGGCTATTATAACGAGCGCTCGATCGTCGCCGCGCAGCAGGGCGCGACCACGGCCACGGCGGACTGGAACGGCTGCATCGAGGAGCGGGACACGACCTCGAGCATCAACACCTCGACGGACTATACCATCCCGGTCGGCGCGCTCGACCTCAACTTCGGCCTGATCCCGTCCGTGGACGAGAATCGGTGGCGGCCGCACTGGCCGGCCGTGCTGTGGCGGCGCGACGTCAACCAGGCGAGCACCACGGACGACGACGATGTCGAATATATGGGCGACGATACGGGCGACACCGTCGCCTGCCCGTCCGAGGCGCGCCGGCTGCAGGCCTGGACCGCGGAGAATCTGCAGACCTATGTGAACGGGCTGCAGCCGCGCGGCTTCACCTATCACGACATCGGCATGCTGTGGGGCGCGCGCATGCTCTCCAATCCCGGCGTGTTCGCCGCCGACAATCCCGACACCCACAACGGCATGCCCGTCACCCGGCACATCATCTTCATGACGGACGGCGTGCTGACCCCGCAATGCACCGCCTACAGCGCCTGGGGCATCGAGCGGAACGACCAGCGCGTGACCGGCGCCTACAATTGCTCCGCCCAGTATAACCGGCACATGCAGCGCTTCCGGATGATCTGCAATCAGGCGCGGAGCGCGGGCTATTCGGTCTGGGTGATCGCGTTCGGCACCACGTTGACCTCCGACATGGCCTGGTGCGCGAGCAATCCGACCCAGGCGTCGACCGCGACCGACCAGACCACCCTGATCAACCGCTTCAAGCAGATCGGCGCCAATATCGGCGCGCTGAGGCTGACCCAATGAGCCGGCCTCCCCTCCGCGCCCTGCTCGGCAGGCTGAGGCAGGACAGACGCGGCGTGACCATCGTCGAATTCGCGATGGTGGCGCCGGTCCTGCTGCTGATCCTGCTCGGCTTCTTCGATCTGGGCTACCGGGTCTATGCGCAGTCCGTACTGCAGGGCGCGCTGCACGACGCCGCGCGCATGGCGACGGTCGGCGGGTCCAGCATGGCCCAGATCGACGCCCGCGTGAAAACCCGCCTGTCCAATTTCGCGACGCGCTCGACCGTGACCACCGAGGCCACCAATTATTTCGATTTCTCCGGCGTCGCCCAGCCGGAGAAGATCGTCGGCGACACCGTGCCGGTCAACACCTACAATCCCGGCGACTGCTTCGAGGATACGAACGCGAACAACACCTACGATGCCGATCGCGGGCGCAGCGGCACCGGCAATTCCGACGACATCGTCCGCTATTCCGTCACGATCACCTTTCCGCGGATCCTGCCGCTCGGCCGCCTGATGGGCTGGGGCAACACGCAGACGCTCACCTCCAATACGGTGCTGCGCAACCAGCCTTATGCGGGCCGCATCAACAATGTGAACCGGATCAGCATCGCCGCCAACGGGACCGTCACGCAATGTTGAAACCAAGCCCCGACGCCCTCCGGTTCAGCGAAGCGCTGCGCGACTGCCGCAGCGGCGTCGCCTTCGTGGAGTTCGCCTTCGCCCTCCCCGTGCTGCTGGCGCTCGGCCTGCTGGGCCTGGAGACCGCCAATTACGCCATGGCCAATCTGCGCGTCAGCAACATCGCCATGCTCACCGCGGACAATGCCGCGCGCGTGCGCGATTCGATCGACGAGGCGGATATCGTGGAGCTGTTCACGGGCGCGAAGATGAGCGGCACCAACATCCAGTTCGCGCAGAACGGCCGCATCATCCTGACCGACCTGGAGCCGACCACCTCGCCCGCCGGCAAGCAGTGGGTCCGCTGGCAGCGCTGCGACGGCGCGCTCAATTATACCAGCGCGAATACCGCCCTGCGTCCGATGAACAAGAACAGCGCCGTGATCAGCAACGGCACCGAAATCTACCAGACGGACCGGAACACGCCGTCGACGGCCGACAATGTTAGCTCGGAGGTCGGCGCCACCCTCACCCAGGTCGGCTCCGGCACCAACGTGATCTCGGCCCAGCCGGGGACCGCGGTGATGCTCGTCGAGGTCGCCTACACCTATCAGCCGGTCATCCCGAACAGCTTCCTGTCCGGCCGCCGGATCACCTACCAGAGTGCGTTCAACGTCCGCCAGCGGACCGACCAGACCTTGCGCAACGTGAACCGCATCACCCCCCGGAGCTGCAACCTCTTCGCCGCCTGACAGGATCGCCAAAGGTCGCTAGAGCCTGACCGCTGAAGGTGGACGCGCCGCGCGCTTCCGCCGACAGCGTGAACGAGGCTCTATCAACGGTCGAGGCGGCATGAGTCAGCAGGTCAGCGCGGATATCACCCACAGCCTCGGGGCGGCCGAGGCGAAGCGGCGGATCGAGACCAATCTCGGCAGCCTTCTCGGCAAGCTGCCGGCCGGCGCCGTGGTGCGGCCGCACTGGGACGGCAACCGGGTCACGCTCGACCTCGTCGTCCTGTCCCAGGCGGTCGAGGCGGAGGTCGACATCCAGGAGACCGTGGTCCGCATCACGGTCAAGTTGCCGCCGGCGCTCGCCTTTTTCGGCCAGGCGCTGGGCAAGGCGCTGCGCCAGACGGGCAGCGTCCTCCTGAAGGACGATCGAGCCTAGCGGCGCGGACGGCGCGGCGGCGGTCCGTCGGCCAGGGTCAGCGAGGCGATGCGGCAGCGCTCGCCCTCGACGATCAGGGTCGAGCTGTTGTCCAGCGTGTTGCCGTTGAAGCGCGTGTCGAAGCCGATCCGGAGCGCGGCCGGCAGGTTGATGCACGGCCCGTTGAGCTCCGCGCGGTACCAGCGGCGGTGGCTGCCCTGCAGATAGACGACGTCGTCGCCCTGCGGGCGGAAATTGCGGATCGCGCCGAACGAGGCGAAGGGGATGCGCACCTGCGCGGGCGTCTGGGCGGTGGCGCTCCCGGCGGCGGGCGGGCTGGCCGTGGCCGGCACGGCGGCGGCCAGGAAGGCGGCGGAAAGGGGAAGCAGCAGCTCTTTCATGGCGCAGTCCTCCATAAGAGACCCGCCATCCTGACCGGAACGGCTGAACGGGGGCTGACCGAGCGGCGGGCTTGCCACGGTCATGGAGGGCGCTAACCTGCGCCGCTTCCTGGGGAGAGGAAGCGAATGCGCCATATCGCGGTGATTGGATCCGGGCCGGCCGGCTATTACAGCGCCGAGGCCCTCCAGAAACTTTACGGCGACGATGTGCGCGTCGACATGATCGACAAGATGCCGGTGCCCTACGGCCTGATCCGCTTCGGCGTCGCGCCGGACCACCAGTCGATCAAGGCGGTCTCCAGGCGCTACGAGAAGGTGGCGCTCAGCGACAATGTCCGCTTCTGCGGCAACGTGCTGGTCGGCCGCGACGTCTCCATTCCGGAGCTGCGCGGGCTCTACGACGCGGTGATCCTCGCCACCGGCGCGCCCAACGACGCCCCGCTGGAGATACCGGGCGGCGATCTGCCCGGGGTGATCGGCTCGGCGAGCTTCGTCGGCTGGTATAACGGCCATCCGGAATTCGCCGGCCTCGCCCCGCCGCTTCACGTCGACAGCGCGGTGGTGATCGGCAACGGCAATGTCGCGCTCGACGTCGCCCGGATCCTGTCCAAGACGCCGGCCGAGTTCGTCGGCTCGGACATCGTCGCTCATGCCTTCGGCGAGCTCGGCAATGCCGCGATCAGGACCATCCATATTCTCGGCCGGCGCGGGCCGCACCAGATCGCGATGACGCCCAAGGAATTGGGCGAGCTCGGCCATCTCGAGGCGGCGGTGCCGCGGGTCGACCTCGCGGATTTCCCGCCGGAGATGGACGACGCCCTGCTCGAGCCCGGCCAGCGCAAGTCCGTCACCCATTTGCGCGAGTTCGCGTCGCTGCCGCCGGGCAAGCCCAAGACCATCGTCTTCGATTTCTTCGCCAAGCCGGTCGGCGTCGAGGGCGACGGCAGGGTGGAGCGGCTCGTGGTCGAGCGGACCCGGCTCGACGAGCGCGGCGCCGCGGTCGGGACGGGCGAGGCCTACACGATCGACTGCGGCCTGATCGTGACCTGCATCGGCTACAAGACCCCGCCGATCGAGGGCGTGCCCTATGAGAAGGACCGCGGCCGCTTCGCCAATCATGACGGGGTGATCGGCGACGGCCTCTATGCGGTCGGCTGGGCGCGGCGCGGGCCTTCGGGCACGATCGGCACCAACCGGCCGGATGGCTATGAGGTCGCCGACAAGATCGCCGCCGATCTCGCCAGCGTCACCGGCCGCAAGGAGGGGCGCGCGGGCCTCGACAAATTGCTCGCGTCGCGCAATGTCGATCTCGTCACCTTCAAGGACTGGCAGAGAATCGAGGCGGCCGAGGCGGCGCGCGCCCGCGAGGGCAGCCCGCGCGAGAAGTTCGTCGCGATCGAGGACATGCTTGGCGCCCGCAACGGATAGGAAAAGATGAGCACCGACGACAAGAAGCCCGCTCCCGCCGCCCAATCCTCCGGCCCGCAGGGGCTGCTGATGGGAGGCGTGGTCCTCGTCCTCGTCGCGCTGGGCGCGGTGATCTGGCTGATCGTCAGTGCCCCCGGCGGCGCGCCGGCGAACAACATGGCCGAGGCGGAGACGAACGGCGCCGCGCCGGCCGCGAGCGCGATGCCGAATCGCGGCCGGCTGCTGCCCTCGGGCCTCAGGATAGAGACGATCCGCGAGGGCACCGGCGCGCAGGTCGCCCGCACCGATACGCCTCTCGTCCGCTACGAGCTGCGCGTCGCCGGACGCGAGCAGGTGCTCGAAAGCAATTTCGACCAGCCGCAGCCCATCCCGATGCCGCTGGACGGCGTCATCCCCGGCTTCGCGGAGGCGCTGACCCAGATGCGCGCCGGCGGCGAGGCCCGCTTCTGGGTGCCGCCGAGCCTCGGCTACGGCCCCGCCACGCCGCCCTCCGCGCCGTTCGGGCCGAACGACGTGCTGGAATTCCGCGTCCGGGTCGAGGGACTCGCTCCCGCGACCCGCCGCCCGGCGCCGCCGGCCGCCACGGGCGAATCGTCGAACGCGACGGATGCTGCGACGGAGACGCAAAACCGGAGCTGAGCGCGCGGCGGGCCGCCTTGCCAAGGCGGCTCCCGCCCCTATAGCCTCCTTCCGATCAGTCAGAGGGGCGCATGACCGGCCACGTCTTCATCAGCCACGGCTCGGAGAATCGCGACGAGGCGAACGACCTCGTCGCGTTCATCGAGGCGAAGGGCGTGAAATGCTGGATCGCGCCGCGCGACGTCCGGCCGGGCATCGACTATTCCGAGGAATTGCAGGCCGCGATCGAGAATGCGGCCGCCTTCGTCGTCCTGGTCACCGATCATTCCAACCGGTCCCCCTATGTGCGGGCCGAGACGGAAATGGCCTTCTCCTCGCACAAGCCGATCTTCCCAATCCGCCATGCCGACATCAAGCCGGCGGCGGGCCTCGCTCTGTTCCTTAAGATCCGCCACTGGACCGATGCCTATGGCAAAAGGCGGGACGAGGCGATGGACCGGCTCGCGCTCGAGCTGCAGACGGTGGTCGGCGTCACGCCGACGCCCGCGCCGGCGCCGGCCCCGATACCCGCGCCGCCGCCAGCGCCCGTCCCGCCGCCGCCTTTGTCGCAGCCGCCATCGCCCGCGCCCGTTCCGGCTCCCGTATCCGTGCCGACGCCCGCCCCGGCGCCCACCGCGCCGCCGAGCACGGCGCGGCTGGAAATGGCGATCGGACCCAATGCGGCTTATTATCTGGCCAGCTGGCAAGCGATGGACGCGCGGCGCTCCCAGCTCAGCTGGAACTGGGCCGCCTGTTTCGCCAGCCTGTTCTGGTTCGCCTATCGCAAGATGTGGGTGCCGGCGGCGGTGCTCTTCCTCGTCTTCCTGGCGCTGAACGCGCTCGGCCTGCTCTCGACCAGCCTGATGATCGCCGGCGGCGGGCTCTCGGTGGTCGCGATGATCGCCGGCGGCGCGCTCGGCAACGGCTTCTACCGCCAGCAGGTCCTCAGGCTGGCGCGGAGCACGGCCGGGCTGGAGCCGGGTCCTGCCTTGGCCGCGCTGCGCGTGAAGGGCGGGGTCTCGAAGCCCGGCGTGATCGTGCTCGCCATCCTCTCGCTCGCGGTCGCCGGCGGGGCGGGCTATTATGGCTGGCGCAAGGCGCAGGCCGCGCCGGTCCCGATCGACAATGGCGTCAAGCCGGTCGAGCCGATGGGCGCCAGCCCGGGGACCGACAATCCCTACGGCACCACGCCGAGCACGATCCCCCAGCTGCCGCCCGGCACCAATGTCCCCGGCATGGGGCCGAACGGCGAGCTCGACGAGGAGGCGCTGCGCAACGCGCTGCGCGAGGCGCAGAACCTGCTCGACCAGCAGGGCGCGGGCCAGGACCCGCTGGGCGACGCGCTGTCCGTCCCCAATCCATGAGCCGCGCGGGCGCCGTCCCGCGACGCGCATAAAGCCCGCTTGAACTCCCCAAAAGCCGCCCCTATAGACGCCGAGCCCCGCGGGCCCTCATGGGGCCCCGCGTATCGGTCGGGGAGTAGCTCAGCCTGGTAGAGCACTGTCTTCGGGAGGCAGGGGCCGGAGGTTCGAATCCTCTCTCCCCGACCAGTTTCGCTTGAAAGGGACGCCCAGCGTCCTTTTCAACGAGACGAGAGGCGGACGGCCGCCGTTATCGTGACTTGCGCGCCCAGTAGAACCCGCAAGGGTTTCCTAACCACGTTTTGAAGCAAGTCGGCGTAAAGCCCGCCTACCGGGTGGTTTCTGGTCCGACCTGGCAGCGGCGGGCAGCGCAAGGCGCGCCCGCCGCTTTTCCTTCCGGGCATTCGGGTTACCGCGGAGATGCCGGCGTCCGGGGTCGAACGCGCGTCCATCAGGATGTTTGCGGCGTGCGCGCCCAAGATCGTCTTGCGTCAGATCACGATGAAGTGGCTGTCGTTGAGGATGGGCAGATTGGCGATATAGGCGAAGAGCTGGGCCGCGCCCGCGCCGTTGCCGTCGGCGTCGAACAGCAGGGCGCCAGTCGTCGCGTCGTAGATGATGCGATCGTCCGCGTCCGCCGCGGCCGTACCGTTCACGAACGCGCTGGCGGAGAGCGCGCCCGGGGTCAGGCCGAACAGGGAGGCGCTGAGGCCGATCTTGTCGCCGAACGAGTAGCCCTGGATCAGATCGACATTGGCCGTCGCCGCCAGCGCGGCGAAGGCGGTGCCCGGCGTGGTGTTCAACGCGGTGCTGAACAGGAAGATGTCGCTCCCCGCCTTGCCGTCGAGCACGTCCTTGCCCGCGCCGCCGTCGAGGACGTTGTCGCCGCTATTGCCGCTGACGGCGTTGGCCAACTCGTTACCGGTCAGGTCGATATCCGCGTTCCCCTGCGCATAGGTGGTCAGCGTCTCCACCGAGAGGCCGGCGGCGAGCGTATAGTCGATGCTTACGGAGACGGTGTCATTGCCCTCGCCCGCGAGCTCGACCGGAATGTCGGTGGCGCTTTCGATCGCGTAAATATCGTTGCCCAGGTCGCCTGCCAGATAATCGCTTCCCGCCCCGCCGATGAGCGAATCGTCGCCGGCGCCGCCATAGAGAGCATCGTCCCCCTCTCCGCCGTCAAGCAGGTCGCTGCCGCCCGCGCCATAGAGGATGTCGTTGCCCTGCCCGCCGAAGAGCTGGTCGGTGCCGCCCTTGCCGTCGAGCAGGTCACTGCCGCCAAGGCCGGTCAGGACGTTGACGCCATCATTGCCGAAGATGGTGTTGGCCATGTCGTTGCCGTCCAGGTGGATCGTGGCCGTGCCGGCATTATAATCGGTGGACAGGATTTCTACTTCCGAGGTGAAGCTCAACGCGTAGCTCACGCTGGCGAAGATGCGGTCATTGCCCTCATTCCCGCGCTCGACGATCTGGTCGCCGGCATTGTCGACGATATACCAATCGTCGCCGCGATTGCCGCCCATCACGTCCACGCCGCCGCCGCCGTTCAGGAGGTTGGCGCCGGCATTGCCGTAGAGGAAGTTGGTGAACTCGTTGCCGGTCAGGTTGATCGCCGTGGTCGCAGCTTCGTCGGCGGCCATCAGCGTCTCCACCGCCGAGCCCGCGACCAGCGCGAAGCTCGCGCTCGCATAGACCCGGTCATTGCCCTCGCCGACGGTTTCGACGACCGTGTCGCCGATGCCTTCGACGTAATAAAGGTCGTTCGCAGCCCCGCCGATGAGATAGTTCGTGCCCGTCCCGCCATAGAGCCGGTCCTCGCCCGCGCCACCGTAGAGCGTGTCGTTGTCCGCACCGCCGTAAAGCGTGTCATTGCCGTCCTTGCCGTCCAGGAAGTCGTTGCCGGCATTGCCGGTCAGCACGTTCGCGCCGGCATTGCCCTGGATAAGGTTGGCGAGATCATTGCCGGTCAGGTCGATCGCGTCCGTGCCGGCATGGAGACTGGTGGACAAAGTCTCCACCGAGGCGCCGGCCGCGAGGACGAAACTCGCATAGACATAGACGCGGTCATTGCCCTCGCCCGCCCATTCGACGACCGTGTCCGCCCCCTCGATCACATAGACATCGTCGCCGGTGCCGCCTTCCATATAATCGGCCCCGTCCGAGCCGCGCAGCGTGTCGTTGCCGTCGCGGCCGTAGAGGATGTCGTCGCCCTGGCCGCCGAAGAGCGTGTCATTGCCCTCCTTGCCGTCCAGAATGTCGTTGCCCGTGGCGCCGTCCAGATCGTTCACGCCGGCATTGCCGAAGATGGTGTTGGCGAGCTCGTTGCCGCGCAGGTTGATGGCGTCGGTGCCGGTGTGGAGCGTGGTCGAGAGCGTCTCGACATTGGCGGGCAGACTGTAGCTGACGCTCGCATAGACCCGGTCACTGCCCTCGCCCGGCGTCTCGACGACCCGGTCCGACGTGCCGTCGACGATGTAGACGTCGTCGCCGCCGCCGCCCGCCATGAACAGATCGGCGCCGCGGCCGTCGAAGATCTCGTTGCCGTCATTCCCGAGCAGGATGTTGGTCCGATCGACCTCCCAATATTGGAGGGTCCCATCGACGTTCAGAACGAAAGTATCCTCGTCTACCGCATGGACCGAGATATTCAGATCGTCGCTGACGGTGATGCTGGAGCCGATCGCAGCACCGCTCGAATGGACGAGCCGGATGTGACTGTAATGCAGCGAGATGGTGACGGGGCTTGAGGTGCCGATGGCGTAAATGTCGTCGTCGAGCACGGCGATCGTCGGCCTGAAGCCGCCCGCGACCCTGATCATTTCGGTTCGCGCCGTGCCGTCCGCGTTGAACGTCTGCATCAGGGTCGTGTAATAGCCGTCGAGGGTGTCGGTGGCGGGCGTGTACCGCGCGCCGGCGAAGACGAAGCCGCCGTCCGACAAGGGCTGCAGGTCGGTCTCCGCATGCAAGCCCGACAGCGAATGCGCGGATCCGACCGCCACGCCATTGGCGTCGAAGACCTGCAGGGCACCGACCGCGTTCAGCCGCGCGACGACCGCGAAGCCACCCCCGGCGAGCGCCGTCACGTCGGAGCGCTGGTCCCCCGCGGCGCTGATCAGGAATTCGGTGCCGACGGGGTCAAGCGCGGCGCTGAAAATCTGCCCGAACAGCTGGCCGCCGCTCGAACGGGTGACGAGGATATTGCCGCCGGCCAGTTCCACCGTCTGCCCGGGCGTGCCCGTCCCGGCCGCAGCCTGATCGAGCAGGACGCCGGTCTGGCTGTAGCGGAAGACCTGCATGGAGCTGTCCACGGCGAGAATGTCGCCATTGGCGAGAAGGGTGGTCGCCTGGCTCGGCACGGCCGCCACGGAAAATTCTACCCCGACCTCGTCCCCATTCTCGTCCAGCACCTGGAAGCGGGTCTGGTTCATGCCGGCTGACCCGGTCACGAGCACTTGGTCGGCGGGCGACACGTCGACGGCATCGGCGTTTTCGGAAATGGTGCGGACGCGGGTCATATAGGGCATCGGCCACTCCTGAATTATCGCGAGATCCTTCGGCTCCCCGGGTCGGCCGGGGAGCCGAAGCGCCACCCTTGCTAGATCACCGCGAAGAAGCTGGCGTCCAGGTTGAACGGGCCGTTGAGATAGGCGAAGAGCTGCGCCGCGCCAGCGCCGTTGCCGTCGGCATCGAACAGCAGGGCGCCGGTCGCCGAATCGTAGATGATCCGGTCGTCCGCGTCCGCCGCGGCGGTGCCGACCACGAAGGCGTTGGCGGAGAGCGCGCCGGGGGTCATCCCGAACAGGGTGGCGCTGAGCCCGATCTTGTCGTCGAAGGCGAAGCCGACGATCAGATCGACATTGGCCGTCGCCGCCAGCGCCGCATAAGGCGTGCCCGCGGCGGTGTTGAGCGCGGTGTTGAACAGGAAGATGTCCTGGCCGCCCTTGCCGTCCAGCCAGTCCTTGCCCGCGCCGCCGTTCAGGATGTTGTTGCCGGCATTGCCGAAGAGCGTGTTGGAAAGCTCGTTGCCGGTGAGGTTGACGTTGGTCGTGCCGGCGTTGAAGTCGGTCGACAGCACCTCCACCGAAGCGCCCGCGGCCAACGCATAGCTCACGCCGGCATAGACGCGGTCGGCGCCCTGCCCGGCCAGCTCGACGACCGTATCGGTGGCGTTGTCGACGACGAACTGGTCGTCGCCGGCGCCGCCATCCAGATAGTTGGTGCCCGCCCCTCCGTAGAGCAGGTCGTTGCCGTCGCGGCCGTAGAGGATGTCGTCATTGGCGCCGCCATAGAGGGTGTCGTTGCCCTCCTTGCCGTCGAGGACGTCATTGCCGTTGCCGCCGCTCAGCACGTTGGCGCCCGCATTCCCGAGGATGGTGTTGGCGAGCGCATTGCCGGTGAGATTGATCGCCCCCGTTCCGGCATTGTCGGTCGTCGACATGGTTTCGACATTGGAATGGGAGGCAAGAACGAAGCTGGCGCTCGCATAGACACGGTCATTGCCCTCGCCGACGACCTCGAAGATCACATCCTGCATATTGTCGACCACATAGCTGTCGTCGCCGCCCAGGCCGATCAGCTCGTCGGCGCCGCCGCCGCCATCCAGCAGATTGGCGCCGGCATTGCCGAAAATGGCATTGGCGGTCTCGTTGCCGGTCAGGTTGATCGCCGCGGTCCCGGCGTCGTCGCTGGTCCGCATCAGCTCCACCGACGCGCCTGCCCCCAGGGCATAGCTGACGCTGGCATAGACGCGGTCATTGCCCTGGCCAACAGCCTCGACCACCCGGTCGGTCGCGCTGTCGATATAATAATAGTCGTCGCCGGTGCCGCCTTCCAGATAATTGGCCCCGGCGCCGCCATAGAGCCGGTCGTTGCCGTCGCGGCCGTAGAGAATGTCGTCATTGCCGCCGCCGTAGAGAAAGTCGTCGGCGCCCTTGCCGTCCAATATGTCGTTGCCGTCATTGCCGGTCAGGGTGTTGGCGCCGTTATTGCCGAGGATCGTGTTGGCGAGCTCGTTGCCGGTGAGATGCCTCCCGTCCGTGCCGGCGTTGAAGTCCGTCGACAGAATCTCCACCGAACTGCCCGCCGCCAGCGTGTAGCTTATCGCGCTGGCATAGATGCGATCATTGCCTTCGCCCGCCGCCTCGACGACCTCGTCGCCTTCATTGTCGACGAAGTAGAGATCGTCGCCGCCCAGGCCGATCATCACGTCGGCACCCTGCGCGCCGTTCAGCTGGTTCGCGCCGGCATTGCCGCGCAGCGTCTGCGCGAGTTCGTTACCGGTGAGGTTGAGCGCGGCCGTTCCGGCATCGTCGGACGTCGCCAGCGTCTCGACCGAAAGGCCCGCCTTCAGCTGGTAGCTACCGGTGGCAAGCACGGTATCGTTGCCCTCGCCAGCCCATTCGTTGACGATGTCGCCGGCGCTGTCGACCAGGTAGGTATCGTCGCCGCCGAGCCCCACCATGATCCGGTCGGTGCTGCCGCCGCCGTCGAAGCTCTCCGCGGTCGCATCGCCGATCAGGATGTTCGGGCGGTCGACCTCCCAGAACCCTCTCTCGCCGCTGGTCGAACCGAGGTCGTGCGTCACGAAGGTGTCCGCATCGATGGCGGTCACCGTCCGGCCCGCCCGGTCCGCGGCGATCTGGAAGGATTCGCCGAGCAGGTGGCCGCTGGCATGGGCGAGCTGCGCCCAGCTCGTTCCGCCAAGTCCCCTGAAGGTGACCACGAAGAGATCGCCGTCGAGCACGGCGACCGAGCCGATGCCGCCGACGCCGAGGTCCACGGCCGCCGAGCGCGCCGAGCCGTCCGCGTTGAAGGTCTGGAAATAATGGCCCGCCATGCTGCTCACCAGGACATAGCCACCGTCGGGCAGAGCCGCCACGTCGCGGGCAATGTCGCCGGACAGCGCGACCGCCGGCCCGACCGCCACGCCGCTGGCATTGTATGCCTGCACGTTGCCGACCGCGTTGAAGGAGCTCTGCGAGACCACGAACCCGCCTCCGGCGAGGGCGACGACCATGGATCCGTAATCGGCATTGTTGCTGATCGAGAAGCTGGTGCCGACATTGTCCAGCGTCGGGCTGACGATCTGCCCGGTCAGCTGGTTGCCGTTCGCGTAGACGAGCAGGATATTGCCATTGGCCAGCTCCACCGGCGAGCCCGGGGCGCCGGCCGGAAGCGTCGCCTCGTCGAGCAGCTGGTTGGACGAACTGTAGCGACGGACCGCCCCGGACCGCGCCAGCAGGATGTCGCCATTGGCGAGCAGGGTCGCGCCCCATGGCCCGCCCGGCGGAAATGGCGCCCATGACGCGCCGCCGAGGGAATTGCCGTCCTGATCATAAACCGAAGCGCCGCCGCTGGCGCCGCTCTGATTGGCGAACAGCACGCGGCCGTTCGCCACGGCGACAATGGGGAGCGAACCGTTGATGGTATGTTCTTGAGTCACGAAAGGCATGGCCGATTCCTTTTCTGACGCAGATTCCGAGAGCCTATCAGACGATACCGAGCGGCGACAAGAAACCCCCAACAAATCCAGCTTCTTGCGCCGCGATCCTTCAATTTTCGCCGCGCGTGCCTCGTCGCTAGATCACCGCGAAATAGCTGGCGTCGAGGTTGAACGGGCCACTGAGGTAAGCGAAGAGCTGCGCCGCGCCGGCGCCGTTGCCGTCGGCGTCGAACATCAGGGCGCCGGTCGCGGCGTCGTAGATGATCCGATCGTCCGCGTCAGCCGCGGCCGTGCCCTGGACGAACGCGTTGGCGGACAGAGCGCCGGGGGTCATGCCGAAGCGGCTCGCGCCGAGCCCGATCTTGTCGTCGAAGGCGAAGCCCTGGATCAGGTCCACATTGGCCGTCGCCGCCAGCGCCGCGAAGGCGGTGCCGGGCGCGGTGTTGAGCGCGGTGTCGAACAGGAAGACGTCCATGCCGCCCTTGCCGTCCAGCACGTCCTTGCCGGCCCCGCCGTTGAGGATGTTGTTGCCGGCATTGCCCATGACCGTATTGGCCTGCTCGTTGCCGGTCAGGTTGAGGTTCGCCGTGCCCGCGTTGAAGTCGGTCGACAGGGTTTCCACCGACACCCCGGCGGCCAGCGTGTAGCTAAGGCTGGCATAGATCCGGTCGTTGCCCTGGCCGGCGGCTTCGACCAACGTGTCCGTGCCGCCTTCGACGACATATTGGTCGTCGCCGAGGCCGCCGGCGAGATAGTTGGTGCCGGTGCGGCCGTAGAGCGTGTCATTGCCATCGCCACCATAGAGGATGTCGTCATTGGCGCCGCCGTCGAGGATGTCGTTGCCGCCCTTGCCGTCGAGCACATCGTTGCCGGCGGCGCCGCTCAGATTGTTGGCGCCGTCATTGCCCAGAATGGCGTTGGCCAGTTCGTTGCCGGCGAGATTGATCGCCGCCGTCCCGGCGTTGAAATCGGTCGACAGGGTCTCCACCGACACGCCGGACAGCAATGTGAAGCTCGCGCTCGCATAGACCCGGTCATTGCCCTCGCCCGCCGCCTCGATCAGCTCGTTGGCGCTGCTTTCGAGGATATAGGCGTCGTCGCCGAGCCCGCCCACCAGGACGTTGGTGCCCGCGCCCCCATAGAGGATGTCGTTGCCGCCGCGGCCCTCCAGCCGGTCGTCGCCGCCGCCGCCGTTCAGGACGTTGGCGCCCTCATTGCCGATGACCGTATTGGCCAGTTCGTTGCCGGTCAGGTTGATCGCGGCGATGCCGCTGTCGCTGCCGGTGGACAGCGTCTCCACCGACAGGCCGGCGGCCAGGACGTAGCTCAGCCGCGCGAAGACGCGGTCGTCGCCCTGGCCGGCGAGCTCGACAATCGTGTCGGCGAGGCTGTCGATAAAGTAGAAATCGGCGCCGTCGCCGCCTTCCAGATAATTGCTGCCGGTCCCGCCCTCGAGCCAGTCATGGCCGGCGCGGCCGTAAAGGATGTCGTCGCCCGCCCCGCCATAAAGGACGTCATTGCCGTCCTTGCCGTCGAGCACGTCATTGCCGCCGGCGCCGGTCAGCACGTTCCTGCCGGCATTGCCCTGGATGAGGTTGGCGAGATCGTTGCCGGTCAGGTCGATCGCATTCGTGCCGGCATGGAGGCTGGTGGACAATGTCTCCACCGACAGGTTGGGCGCGAGGACGTAGCTGAGCGTGGCATAGATCCGGTCATCGCCCTCGCCGGCCCGCTCCACGATCGTGTCGACCAGATCGTCGACGAAATAGGCATCGTCGCCAAGACCGCCCTCGAGATAGTCGACTCCGTTACCGCCGCGGAGGGTGTCGTTGCCGTCGCGGCCGTAGAGGATGTCGTCGTCCTGGCCGCCGAAGAGCGTGTCATTGCCCTCCTTGCCGTCCAGAATGTCGTTGCCGCCGGCGCCGTCCAGATTGTTCGCGCCCGCATTGCCCATGATCGTGTTGGCGAGCTCGTTGCCGCGCAGGTTGATGGCGTCCGTGCCGCTATGAAGCGTGGTCGAGAGCGTCTCGACATTGGCGGTCAAATTGTAGCTGACGCTCGCATAGACCCGGTCGTTGCCCGCGCCCGGCGTCTCGACGACCCGGTCCGACGTGCCGTCGACGATGTAGGCGTCGTCGCCGGCGCCGCCCGCCATGAACCGATCGGCGCCGCGGCCGTCGAAGGTCTCGTTGCCGTCGTCGCCGAGCAGGATGTTGGTGCGGTCGACCTCCCGATATTGCTGGCTTCCGTTCGCGTTCAGGAGAAACGTATGCGCGTCGACGGTCTCGACCGAGATGTTCAGGCTGTTGTTCACATAGGTGCCGGTGCCGATCGACTCGCCGGTCCAATGGACCAGGCGGAAGTGGCTGGATTGCAGCCCCGCGGGGTTGGAATAAGCGATGACGTAGACGTCGTCGTCGAGCACGGCGACCGAGGGCCTGAAGCCGGTGGCGACCCAGATCAGGTCGGTTCGCGCCGTGCCGTCCGCGGCGAACGTCTGCATCAGGGTCGTGTAATAGCCGTCAGAGTAGTCGGTGGCGGGCGTGTACCGCGCGCCGACGAAGACGGCGCCGCCGCCGGGCAGGGGCTCCAGATCGGCCTGCTGCTGGAAGCCGGTCAGCGGATGCTCGGGTCCCGCCGCCACGCCGCCGGCGTCGAACATCTGCAAGGCGTTGATCGTCCCGGACAGCCGCGCGAGAACGGCGAAGCCGCCCCCGGCGAGAGCCACGATGTTCGAACTTCCGTCCGCCGAATCGCTGATCAGGAATTCGGCGCCGAGGGGCGTCATCGCGGAGTCGAAAATCTGCCCGAACAATTGACCGGCGTCCGCACGGGTGACGAGGACATTGCCGTTGGTCAGTTGCACCGTCGGCCCGGCTACGTCCGCGGCGCCAGTGATCTCATCGACCGACCTGCCTGCCTGGCCATAGCGGAAGACCTGGACGGACTCATCCACGCTCATCCAGGTCGCGCGCACCTGCTCGATCGGCGACGCGTCCAAGGCATTCGCCCGCTGTGGGCTGGTACGAACGCGAGTCATATAGGGCATCGAAAACTCCTGTCCTGATAAGGGCGCGAGGCCTGGGGTGCCGCGGGGTCGCTAGATCACCGCGAAGAAGCTGGCGTCCAGGTTGAACGGGCCGTTGAGATAGGCGAAGAGCTGCGCCGCGCCAGCGCCGTTGCCGTCGGCATCGAACAGCAGGGCGCCGGTCGCCGAATCGTAGAT
>Ga0335075_10000402_pt1 | contig 78898 bp, 70 predicted proteins | sample Lox_Sample_24_FD_206723 | JGI IMG/M metagenome (GOLD analysis project Ga0335075, IMG submission 206723) | Soil microbial communities from Loxahatchee National Wildlife Refuge, Florida, United States - Lox_Sample_2.4 | ecosystem: Environmental > Terrestrial > Soil > Wetlands | place: USA... | reverse complement strand
CCCTGGCCGGATGCGACGCCGATCGAGACCGTCACCATCCCGCGGTTGCCCGACGGGTGCGGCATGGCCGCCGCCTCCACCGCGGCGCGTACCCGCTCGGCGGCCGCCCTCGCCTCGGCCGCCGTGGCGCCAGGCAGCACGAGCAACAGTTCCTCCCCACCGAACCGGTAGGCCCGGTCGTGCGTCCGCATCGTCCCGCGGATCGTGGCGGCGATCGCCCGCAGCGCCTGATCGCCCGCCAGGTGGCCCATCTGGTCGTTGTACGCCTTGAAGTGGTCGACATCACACAGGGCCACCGCCAGCGGCGTCCCGAGCTCTCGGTGCCCCGCCTCGATCCGCGGCAGCTCGTCGGCCAGGGCGCGCCGATTGCGCATCCCGGTCAGGGGGTCGCGGCGTGAATCCTCGAGCAGCTGCTCGTTCAGCCGCGCCAGCTCCGCTTCGCGGTCGGCCAGGCTGGCCAGGGCGGAGCGCTCGCGCTTGAGCATCCGGCGCAGCCGTCCTTCGAGCAGCGCGCCCCGGACGACGAGCGCGGTTCCCGAGAACAGCAGCCCCGCGTAGAGGATGAACGCGACCTCGTCCGGGGCATGCCCGAGCCGAGCTCGCAGGAGCGCGACGAGCAGGGCGACGAACAGGATCGCCGGCAGGATTCCGCCCCGCAGGCCCGGCTCAGCGGCCGACGCTTCGGTCTCGGGTCGGCGGGCTGCCAGCGCGCCGCCAATGCCGATCCAGATCAGACCGACGACCCACAGCGGATCGATGACGGTCGCCCCGGGGTGATAGCTCTGCTGGAGCAGTTGCTCGCTCCAGATGATGAACGCGCACGCCTGGGCCATGATGCCGCCGAGGACCAGGCGCGACGGAGTGGAGCGGACGGTCGTCACCGCGCCTCCGAGTAGCGCCTGAAGCGCCAGCACCGCGGCGGACACGTACAGAGTCGGATAGACGAGCGCCGACATCCGGGGTGCCACCGCGAGCATCGACATATCCGCGTACCGCCACAGCTCGGCGAACGTCAGCGCCGCCGCGCCGGCGATCACCGGCAGAACCTCCGCCGCGGCCACGAGTCGCAGGCTGCGCGTTCCGGCCCGCATACGCACGGTGTTGAGCGTGACCACCAGCGCGAACGCCCACCAGCCGAAGTCGGCCAGATTGGGGCTGGACGGCGAGCCGATGATCGCGAACAGGTCCCAGGCGAGCTGCCCAAACAGCCAGGCTGCGACGGCGACCGCCCACAGCGTCCAGCGCGAACGGTTGGGCCCCGTGGCGACCCGGCGTGCCAGCAGCGTCCCGGCCAGCGCGCCGATTGCCGCCGACGTCCACGCGACGTCCCACCACAGCTCGGCAGCGCCCGTGAGCTTGGCCAGCAGCATCGCCACCACGCTCAGGCCAAGCGGTATCGCCACCGGCCAGCACAGCGGTGGGTTCTTTAACCCATGAAGTTTTTGCATCGCCTCCGGTAATCGACCTGGAAACGATGTATCTGAACGGGAGGCGCCCGTGGATCGACGCCTCGGCCTTGGGTTCGCGGTCAGGCTTCTGACCCAACGCGCCGCCGCGAGGCGCCGCCGACCATTTTTTAGTCGATCGCGGCCTGGGCGGCTGCGATCCGGGCTATCGGGACCCGGAACGGCGAGCACGACACGTAGTCGAGCCCGGCCCTATGGAAGAACGCCACCGAATCCGGGTCTCCCCCGTGCTCGCCACAGATCCCGAGTTTCAGCCCAGGGTGAGCCTCGCGCCCCACCCACGCGGCGAGTCGAACCAGCCACCCCACCCCGGGCGCGTCGATCGTCTCGAATGGCGAGCGATCGATGATCTTGTCCTCGATGTAGGTGGGGATGAACTTCGACTCGACGTCGTCGCGGGAGAAGCCGAGCGCGGTCTGGGTCAGGTCGTTGGTCCCGAACGAGAAGAAGTCGGCGTGGCGCGCGATCAGGTTGGCGATGAAGCACGCCCGCGGGAGCTCGATCATCGTGCCCACCGTGTAGTCCTCGCCCTCGCGCATGTCGTGCTCGTTCCCGACCTCGACCACGAGCGCGCGGGCGATCTCGAGCTCGTGCTCGTAGGCGACCAGCGGGATCATGATCTCGGGATGGGGTGGCTCGTCGACCGCCTTGGCCGCGCGCATGATCGCGTGCACCTGCATCTCATAGATCTCGGGATACAGGATGCCCAGCCGGACGCCGCGGGTTCCCAGCATCGGGTTGCCCTCGTGGATCTCCTCCACGCGCGCCAGCAGCTTCTCGAGCTCCTCGAGGTCGTCGGTCTGCTCGATCCGCGCCCGCTCGACGTGGGCGCGCAGCTCGGGCAGGTTGGGCAGGAACTCGTGCAACGGCGGGTCGAGCAGCCGGATGGTCACCGGCAGGCCGCGCATCGCGTCGAAGATTCCGACGAAGTCCTCCTCCTGGAGCGGCAGCAGCTCGCCCAGCGCCGCGCGCCGACCCTCCCGGTCGTCGGCCATGATCATCGCGCGCATCTTGGGCTGGCGGTCCTCGGCCATGAACATGTGCTCGGTGCGGCACAGGCCGATCCCCTCGGCCCCCAGCTCGCGGGCTCGCCGCGAGTCCTCGGGCGTATCCGCGTTCACCCGCACGCCCAGCCGCCGTAGCTCGTCCGCCCACTCCAGGACGGTGTCGAAGCGCTGGTCGATCTCGGGCTCGATCAGCTTGGCGCCCGGCTCCACCACCGCGCCCTCCGAGCCGTCGATGGCGATCTCGTCGCCCGCTTTGAACACGCGTCCGTCGATCGTCACCTCCCCAGCCTCGAGGTCGATCGCCACCGCCGCGCCGGTCACCGCCGGCACGCCCATCCCGCGCGCCACCAGCGCCGCATGCGAGGCCTTCCCGCCCTCGGAGGTCAGGATCCCCTTGGCGGCGTGGAAGCCCGCCACGTCGTCGGCCTCGGTGAACGGACGGACGAGGATCACGGCCTTTCCGGCCCGCGACTCGGACACCGCGTCGGCCGCGTTGAACACGATCGCACCGGCCGCCGCGCCCGGCGAGGCCGCCACGCCGTGCGCGAGCACCTCGTAGCCCTCGCTGCGGTCGAAGGTCGGGTGTAGCAGCGCGTCGAGCGCGTAGGCGTCGATCGTGCGCAGCGCCTGCTCGCGCGTGAGCAATCCCTCGTCGACGGCGTCGACGGCAAACCGCACCGCCGCCTGCGCCGGCCGCTTCGCGCTGCGCGTCTGGAGCATGTACAGCTGCCCATCTTCGATCGTGAACTCGACGTCCTGCATGTCCTTGTACTCGGACTCGAGCGTGCGCAGGATCTCCATCAGCTGCTCGTATGCCTCGGGCATGACTTCCTTCAGCTCGGAGATGTCCCGCGGGGTCCTGACCCCGGACACGACGTCCTCGCCCTGCGCGTTGACCAGGAAATCGCCGCTCGGCTGCGGCGCGCCCGTGACCTCATCGCGGCTGAACGCCACGCCCGTGGCCGACGTGTCGCCCTGGTTGCCGAACACCATCTGCTGGACGTTGACCGCCGTCCCCCAGTCGTCGGGGATGCGGTTGATCCGCCGGTAGGACACGGCGCGCTCGCCGGTCCAGGAATCGAACACCGCCCGGATGGCCTGGCCCAGCTGGTCCTGAGGGTCCTGGGGGAAGTCGTAGAAGCCCTTGAACTGCTCGACGAGCTGCTTCAGCGCGTCCACGTTCAGCTCGGCGTCGGTTTGCACCCCAGCATCGCCCTTCGCCTTGGCCAGCGCATCCTCGAACCGCGATCCCTCGACGCCCTGGACGACATTGCCGAACATCTGGATCAACCGCCGGTAGGAATCCCACGCGAACCGCTCGTTGTCGGTCGCCTTGGCCAGGCCCTGCACCGAGTCGTCGTTCAGCCCCACGTTGAGGATCGTGTCGAGCATCCCGGGCATCGACTCGCGCGCGCCGCTGCGGACCGAGACCAGCAGCGGATCCTCGTCGTCGCCGAACGTCTTGGCGGCCGACTGCTCAAGGCGGTCCATTGCCGTCGCCACCTGCTCGTCGAGCCCCTCGGGCTCATGCCCTGCGCGCATATAGGCGACGCAGGCCTCGGTCGTGATCGTGAACCCGGCCGGCACCCGCTCGGGCCCGAGCACACGGGTCATCTCGGCGACGTTCGCCCCTTTGCCGCCGAGCAGATCGCGCATGTCCTTCGAGCCCTCGGCGAAGTCGTAAACCCACTTGTGATCCGGCATCGCTCGCGATAGCAACCTATCGCTCACGTCTCCGAGATGGCAACTGGGGAACTCCAGAACGCTTGATAGGTTGGGGTCATGGCCGCTACCGATGCCCCCGCAGCCGGTCGCCAGTCGGCGATCGGCGTCTCCACTCCCCGGCGCGACTCCGAGCCCAAGGTCCGAGGCGTCACCCGTTTCGCCGCCGACGTCCCCGTCACGGGTCTCCTGCACGCCCGCCTGCTTCTCTCCCACGACGCCCACGCACTGATCAAGTCGATCGACACGACCGCGGCCCGCGCGCTGCCCGGTGTCGTCGCCGTGCTAACCGCCGATGACCTCCCGATCGTCGCCACCGGTTCCGGCCGGTCCAAGAACCCGCTCGCCCGCGACGAGATCATGTACGCTGGTCAGCCGATCGCGATCGCCGTCGCGGAGACCGAGGCGCTCGCGGCTGACGCGACCGAGCTGATCGAGCTCGAGCTCGAGCCCGTCGAGGCCGTGATCGACGTGGAGGGCGCCGTCCGGCCGACCGCTCCCCGCGCCCGGCTCCACAGCGCCGACGACGACGACGAGGGCGACCTCGGCGACGCTCACGCCTCAGTCGCCGCCTCCGGTGTCGGTGACGAGGAGGAGCTGTCCGAGAACGTGCTCGGCACGGCCCGCCTGGCCGGCGGCGATGTCGACGCCGCGCTCGCCGGCAGCGAGGTCGTCGTTCGCGGCCGCTTCCACACGCCGTGGGTCTACCAGGGCTACCTCGAGCCTCAGACCGCCACCGCCTGGTTCGACGTCGAGGGCGAACTGATCGTGAGCACGTCGACTCAGGCTCCGTTCATGACCCGCGACGAGGTGGCGTCTCTGTTCGGGCTGCCGGTCGACCGCGTCCGCGTCCGCTGCGCTCCCTTGGGCGGAGGCTTCGGCGGCAAGATGATGATCCCCGAGCCGCTGGTCGTCTCGGCGGCGCTCGCCACGCGCCGGCCGGTCCGGCTCGCGATGACCCGCAGCGAGGACTTCGCGGCCGCCAATCCGGCTGGCGCCGAGGTACTCGAAGTCGAGGTCGGCGCCGATCGCGAGGGTAATTTCACCGGGATCCGCACCCGCATCTGGTGCGACCGCGGCTCGACCGACAGCATGGGGGTCGAATCGATCGCCGCGATGCTCAGCGCCGGTCCGTACCGCTGGCAGGCCCATCACCTGACCTGCTACGGGGTCATGACCAATCGCGTGACGTTCGGCGCCTACCGCGCCCCGACCGCCCCGCCCGCGGCCTTCGCCGTCGAGTCGATGATCGATGAGCTCGCGGGGCGACTCGGGATCGACCCGCTCGAGCTCCGCCTGCGCAACGTGCTGATCGCGGGCGACAACACCGTCGCGGGCCAGGAGATGACCGTTTTCGGCGCGCGCGAGTGCCTCGAACGCCTCGGCGAGCAGCCGTTGTGGACGGGCCGGCACTCACTGCCCGAGGACGAAGGGGTGGGTCTCGCGATCGGCTGGTGGCCGGGCGGCTACGAACCGGCCGCGGCCGCCTGCCGGCTCGACTCCGACGGAAACCTCACGGTCATTACCGGCGTGTCGGATATGACCGGCGTCCAGACGACCTTCGCCGCGATCGCCGCCGAGGCGTTCGGCGTCACCCCCGACCGCGTCCGCGTCGTCAACGCCGACACCGCAAGCGCGCCGTACGCCGGCGTCAGCGGTGGCAGCAAGATCACCTACACGGTCGGCCGCGCCGTCGAGATGGCCGCACGCCAGACGCGCGAGCGTCTGCTCGACGTCGCTGCCGAGGAGCTCGAGATCGCCCCCGAGGACCTCGAGATCGTCGACGGCGCCGTGCAGCCGGTCGGAGTTCCGGCCAAGGCGATGGCGATCGAGCAGCTCGCCCAGAAGGTCCTCACATTCGGGAGCCCGTACCCGCCGGTGGAAGGACAGGGCCTCGTCTCGCTACCGCAGGTTCCGCAGTCGGCGGCCCATCTTTCGCACGTGCGGGTCGATCGCGAGACCGGAGCGGTCACCGTCCTCGGGCACGTGGTGGCCCAGGACGTGGGCCGCGCGCTCAATCCCGCGCTCGTCAGAGGGCAGATGCACGGCGGGACGACCCAGGGCCTCGGCTGGGCCCTGCTCGAGGAGATCGGCTACGACGAGCACGGGCAGCCGGTCGCGGGGTCGTTCGTCGAGTACACGATGCCGACCTCCGGCGTCGTCCCCGCGATCGAGACCGAGATCGTCGAGGTGCCGGCTCCCGAGGGGCCGTACGGCGCCAAGGGCGTCGGCGAGGCACCCGTGATCGGGGTGCCCGGCGCGGTGGCCAACGCGATCGCGGCGGCCACCGGCGGTGTTCGCCTGCGCCGGCTACCGATGACGCCCGAGCGCGTGTGGCAGGCGATCGCCGATGGCGACGGCCACCGCAGCTGACCCGGCTCCGGCGGCCGGCGCGGCTGAGCGGCTCGCAGGCTGGGCCGACTCCTTAGACCCTTCCGAACAGGACCTCGCGCTCGCGCGGCGCGCGCTGCTCGACACGGTCGCGGTGATGTGGGCCGGCCGGCGCCATCCGCTGTGCCGGGTATTCGGCGGGCTGTCGGAGGTGGGACGGCTCGCGGCGCTCGCGCACGTGCTCGATTACGACGACCTGCACCTGCCCTCGACCACGCACATCAGCGCGGTGTGCGTCCCGGTCGTGCTCACGTCCGGCGGCGACGCCCGCGCCTATCTCGCCGGTGCCGGTGTCATGGCCCGGCTCGGCACCGCGCTCGGCTGGCGCCACTACGAGGCCGGCTGGCACGCCACATGCACCGCCGGCGCGTTCGCCGCCGCGGTAGCCGCCTCCGTGGCGCGCGGGCTGGACGCCAAACGCGTTGCCGTCGCGATGGCGCTCGCGGTTCCCGCCGCGGGTGGCGTTCAGCGGGCGTTCGGGACGTCGGGCAAGTCGCTGCAGGTCGGCTTTGCCGCCGAGGCCGGGGTGCGCGCGGCGGCGCTGTCCCAGGCCGGAGCGAGCGCCGACGTGCGCGCGGTCGAGGATTGGATGACGCTGGTGGGCGGCGACCCCTCGGAAGTCGAAGTCGCGGCGGCCCCGGCCGTTCCGGGCGGGCTCGCGATCAAGGTCTATCCCTGCTGCTACGCGCTCCAGCGCCCGATTGCCGCGGTGGCCGATCTCGGCATCTCACCGGCGGCCGGGGCGCGGGTGAGCTCCGTCCGCGTGACGACGCCGGCGAGCGCGCTCGCGCCGCTCATCCACCACCGGCCGAGCACCGGCCTCGAGGGCAAGTTCAGCCTCGAGTATGGCGTCGCCGCCGCGCTGCTCGATGGCCAACCTGGCCTAGACAGCTTCACCGACGACGCGGTCCGGCGGCGGGAAGCCGTGCGCCTGACGGAGGTGGTCGAGACGGTCGCTATTGAGGGCGGTGCCGGCCTGCTCGCCGGCGAGGTCGAGATCGAGGTGACGCTCGCTGACGGCGGCTGCCGGCGCGCTCGCCTCGGGCTGCCGCCGGGCGCGCCCGGGCGTCCCGCCACCGGCGAGGAGCTACGCACCAAGCTCGAGCTGTGTGCGGGCGCCGAGGCCGACCGGATCGCGGAGCTGTCCTGGGAGACGGCCGCGGGCTACGTGCACAACCGCTTCATGGCCTGAACGGCCGCGGCCGGCTCGGATCGAAGTGGGCCTGACTGGGTCGGCGGCGCCTGACGGCGGCGCCTTAGTGGGCCACTTGCGCGAGCTGCTCGCGCCACTTGGCCAGCTGGGCCCGCTGGCACGCGGAGCACGTGCCCACGTGGTGGGCGTGGCCGCATGGCTTCGCTGCCTGACCAAGTTGAACGCGAACCGGCGTTGCGCTGGTGGACGAGGTTTGGGTGCGTAGCATTGTTCTTCCCGGTCACTTTGGGGGGCTCGAGAAAGTGAGTCTGAGCCCTTTATCGGCCGCACTCGCCGGGGGTGTAGCCGACGCCGCCGTTCTACCCAAAAACTGGTGAAAACACTCCCGACCACACAAATCTGTCCTGTAGCTTTACGTCCAGAACGGGTGCGCAGATGAGCGGTCGACCCACCATCGAAACGGACGCCGAGGGTCGCGGGCAACGGGTGCAGCAGTCGCCCGCCGAGCTCAAGGACGTCATCGCCGCCGAGCGGACCGGCTATCCGTTCGTCGTGTGGCGCGCCGACGGCCGCGAGCAGCGGCTCCTGCTGCTCCAACCCGACCGCTGGCGCGTGACGATCGGCCGCGACCCAGCCGCCGACATCCCCCTCGCGTGGGACGCCGAGGTGTCGCGCACCCACGCCCTGCTCGAGCAGGTCGGCCGCGGGTGGACGCTCGTCGACGACGGGCTGTCACGCAACGGCTCGTTCGTGAACGGGGCGCGGGTGATCGGGCGCCGGCGCCTGCGCGACAAGGACCGGCTCGTGTTCGGCAACACCCCGCTGACCTATCGGGAGACCTCGGGCGGCATCACGCAGACCGCTTCGGCGATCGACGCGCCGGCGGCGATCCCGCTGACGCCGATGCAGCGCAAGATCCTGATCGCGCTGTGCCGGCCCGTGCACGAGTCGGAGTCGGCCACGCCGGCCACCAACCGCCAGATCGCGGAGGAGGTGTTCCTGACCGTCGACGCGGTCAAGGCGCACCTGCGCGTCCTATTCGACCGCTACGGCCTCAGCCAGCTTCCCCAGAACGAGAAACGTGCGCGGCTCGTGACGGCGGTCCTTGACTCCGGCGCGCTCGCGCCCCGCGACTTCTGAGTGGCGGGACGCAAGCGCCCGCGACGGAGGGTGTGACACCTGCACCCTAGGGAGGGCTGTCGGACGTCGATCGCGGTCGTAGGGTTACCGCCATGACGTGGAGCCAGCCAAGAGATCGATCGGAGATCGAGGCCGTAGGGCAGTGGGCCGGCTTCCACGAAAGGGGGCGAGGCGACCGGATCGGCACCGGACGCTTCTCAGGGCTGGGGGCCGATGTCGGGGGCTGCAGCGAAACGGTCGATGCCCTTCCGGAACGGGGATACACGGTTCACTTCGTGTCTCTACCGGAGCTTCGGGGGTTGCTCCATCCGGAAGGGCATCGCCAGTAGCCGTCGCTCGGCAGATAACCCGCGCATACCGCGAGTTATCTGCCAAGGGCTAATCGGCGAGGGGTCGGCAGGCGGTGAGACGCCACGGGGTCACGGTGTGCTGTGATGCACACCCATGAACGGCCGCGAGCGCCAGACCCAGATTTACCGCGACGGAGTGAGCGGCATCCGGCCGCCCATCCCACTCGACTTCGACCGGCTCGAGGCCGCGGCGCGCCGGCGGATGCGGCCCCACGCGTACGCCTACGTCGCGGCCGGCGCCGGACAGGAGCGCACGGTCGCGGCCAACCGCGCGGCGTTTGACCGGTGGCGCATCGTGCCCCGCATGCTCCGCGACGTCGAGCACCGCGACACGAGCGTCGACCTGTTCGGGCAGCGGCTGTCGAGCCCGTTCCTGCTCGCGCCGGTCGGCGCGCTCGAGATCGTCCATCCGCAAGCCGAGAGCGCGGTGGCGAGCGCGGCGCGCGACGCGGGCGCGGCGATGGTCTTCTCCAACCAGGCCTCCCGGCCGATGGAGGGTGTGGCCAAGATCCTCGGGGACACCCCTCACTGGTTCCAGCTGTACTGGAGCCGGTCCGACGAGCTCGTCGAGAGCCTGGTCGGCCGCGCGGAGCGCTGCGGCTGCCGGGCAATCGCGGTCACGCTCGACACCACGATCCTCGGCTGGCGCTCCCGTGACCTCGAGGGCGCCTACCTGCCCTTCCTGCACGGCAAGGGCCTGGCCCAGTACTTCAGCGACCCGGTGTTCCGGCTTCTGCTGACCGAGCCCGCGTCGGCCGGGACGGACCAGCCTCAGCCGAAGCCCACGCTGGCCGCCCTGCGCACGCTGGTCGAGGTGACCAAGGCCTATCCCGACGCGTTCGTCCGGACACTCCTCTCGGGGCAAGGTCGCACCGCGGTCCAGCGCTTCACCGAGATCTATTCCCGCCCATCGCTCACCTGGGAGACGCTGGCCTTCCTGCGCGAGCGGACCGAGCTGCCGATCCTGCTCAAGGGCATCCTCCACCCCGATGACGCCGCCCGGGCCGTGACCGAGGGCATGAACGGCGTGATCGTCTCCAACCACGGCGGGCGTCAGGTCGATGGATCGATCGCGACGCTCGACGCGCTCCCCGGGGTCGTCGAGGCGGTGGATGGCCGCATCCCGGTGCTTCTCGACTCGGGTGTGCGCGGTGGCGCCGACATCTTCAAGGCGCTCGCGCTGGGAGCGCGTGCCGTGCTCATCGGACGACCGTACGCCTACGCACTCGCCGTCGCCGGCCGCGCCGGCGTGCGCGAGCTGCTGCTCAACCTGGCGGCCGAGTTCGACCTGACGATGGGGCTCGCGGGCTGCCGCTCGGTAGCCGAGATCGGGCCTGATGCGGTGGTGCCGGCCCCGGGATTCGGTGGCGATCCGGCCGAGGCTCAGCTGATTCGCCGGTAGCTGATCGCGAGGCCGCCCTCCCAGGTCGTCCCGTCGCGGGACAGCTCCCCTTCGCCGACGATCGTGTCACCGTTCGCGCTCAGCGTCGCCTTGAACAGCTGCCCCTGCTGTCTGTCGAGATGCTCGCTCACCGGATCAGGCGTCGCGCGACGGGACCGCCGGCGACGACGCCGAACAGGATCACAAGTATTCCCCCGACCTGGCCAGCGAACACGACCAGTGCGGCCCCGGCCAGGATCACGCCGGCGCAGATCACGAGCTGCTGCCACGGCTTCGCATAAAACAGGTACATCCTGAGAAAGGCGAGCGGTCCGCTATGCATTTCGTCTTCTCGGCTCGCGCGATCTCGGCCTGATCTGCTCGATCACCGGCCCGGAAGCCGCGGGCACGAGGCGCTCGAACAGGTTCTCGAGTGAACCCGCCACCGCGTCCAGGTCCTCGGCGCGATCTCCCAGTGCCCGGGCGAGCGCTCCGCCGATTGGGGTCGCGGCCTTGCTGGCGACCGTCCGGCGATGATCGGCGCTGACGCGGACAAGCGTGCGCCGCTTGTCGGCGGGATCGGCCCGCGTCTCGAGCATCCCCTGTTGCGTCAGGCTCGCCACCGACTCCGATACGTAGCTTTGGGGCAGGCCGGTCCGCTCGGCGATCTGGCTGATCGAGCTGTCGCGGTTGGCGAATACGTCCCTCAGCACGAGACTCGGACCGTTGGGAAGGGCTTGCGTGCGCGAGCCGCGCATCGCCTCCTCGCCGATTTTCGTCAGCTGCCGGCCGAGTTGAATCAGCTCGAGCGCGTCCATATCGCCAACGATACATCGTCAGATATGTATCGTCAACGATGTAACTTCAGCGCAGCTCGACCCCGTTCACCACGAGATCCTGGAAGGTCGCGGTCGTCTCCCACGCGTCAAGACCCGACGCGTGGAACGCGCCGACGTCCTGCGTGGCGCCGGAAACCGAAGGCGCCACCGTCACCGTGCCGACGATCTTCCAGGTCGCGCCGCCGCTCGTCGAGTAATAGCCGGTGTAGGTGGTTGCGCCGCGTACCAGTCGCAGCGTCACAGGTGGAGGCGCGTACGTACCCTGGGCCTCGAGCCACGCGTCGACGTCGGCGCCACCGGACGAGTTCCAGGCCATCTCGATCGTGTTGTTGCTGGCTACGAACAGGACCACGGCGGCACCCGATCCCGCGGGCGTGGCAATCTCGTCGCCCTCGATCAGGCCCGCGCCGCCGCCGTTGCCGCCCGCCTGGTCCGAGGTGACCGTGACCTGCGCGCTGGAGGAAGAACCGGCCCCCTGGGGGTCATAAATCGCGGCGTACTGGTCGCTCGCTCCTTGCAGCAGATAGGCCGGGAACGCCCCCAGCCCGCTCGCGGTGATCGCCTCCGATCCGTCGGACACGCCGAACGAGGCGTCCTGACCGGTGGTGTCCGCACTCGCGAACGGCGCGGGAACCGGAACCGAGGTGGTCTCGGCGACCGTGGCCGCCGAGGACGCGATCAGACCCGCGGCAGGGTCGTAGGAGGCGGACCCCGACAGGGCCGCGAGCCCGAGCGGCGGCCCGGTGGCGGGTGCCGTGATGCGGTAGAGGACGGTGAACCGGCGCCCGGGGGCCAGACGCTTGAGCCGGGCACGGGCGAGCCGCTCGACGTGCCAGCCGCGGGGAGCGGAGAAAGACAGGCTCAGGCGCTTGACCGACACGGTCCCCTCGTTGGCGAACGTCTCGCGCACGGTGGTGCTGGCGCCGACCTCGAGCTCGGGGTCGGCCGGCATCAACGAGAGCACCGTGTGCGGCGCCAGCGCGCTCAGATCCCGGCGCGCCTGCGGGACGACGCGGAACATCGCCACGCCGTGGGCGGGAACGAATGCGCTGATCTGATCACCGGACTCGGTGACCGCGTTGGTCCACAGGTTGAACAGGCTGTACCCGGCCGCCCTGCGCAAACCGGCGGCGGTGGCGCTCGTCGTGATCGTCGCCGCGGTGTCGGTCGAGTTGAACAGCAGCACGGAACGGCCGCCGTCGGCCAGTCGCTTGGTCAGGACCCACAGGCCGCCGGCGCTCGAGACCGGTACGGCGGGCCGGCCCAGCGGGTCCTGGTCCACCGCGATCACGCCCTCGTTCTCGTAGATGGCGAGCTCGGCCGGGGTGAGATCGGCCACGTCGGTGCTGGCGATCAGCGGTGCCGACATCTCGGCCCACAGGCTGAACTCGGTGCGGTACTCGGTCAGCGTGCTGCCGCCGTTGCCGATCTGGAGGAGATCGGGGTCGTTCCACCCTCCGGGGCCGGCGCTCCCGTACAGGTCAACCGTACCCTCGAAGTTGGCCAGCATCGAGCCGTAGTTGTCCTCGATGTCGGGCGTGGTCCGCCACAGGTTGGCCACCGAGGGTCCCCACGTCCAGGCATCGACGCCGGGATTCGGGTCGCACACCGAGAACAGGATCGGGCGGCCGGTCGCCTTGAGCGCGTCGCTCATGCGCGTGAACAGCGTCTGGTCGACCTCCGCCTCGGGCTCCCCGGGGAAGTCCGCATAGGGGATGTTGCAGCGGTCGTACTTGACGTAGTCGACGCCCCAGGACGCGAACGTGGCCGCGTCCTGGGTCTCGTGGCCGTAGCTGCCCGGCAGCCCTGCGCACGTGGCCGTGCCGGCATCCTCGTAGATGCCGAGCTTCAGGCCCAGGCTGTGGACGTAGGCCGCGACCGGCGCGATCCCGTTGGGAAAGCGCGTCGGGTTCGCGACCAGGTTTCCCGCGCTGTCGCGGTAGGGGGCCATCCAGCAGTCATCGATGTTGACGTACTGGTAGCCGGCCGCGGCCATGCCGTCGGCCACCATCTCCCGAGCGGTCTGCTCGACGAGCTGCGCGCTCACGTTGCAGTACTCCGAGTACCAGTCGTTCCATCCCATCGGCGGCGTCGCGGCCAGGCCGTTGCTCTCCGCTAGGGCACTCGGCGCGAGCACGGCGAGCCAGGCCGCGCACAAAAGCGCGGCCAGCAACAAGACGCGACGGCAGGGTGTACGCATACGATGCGGTGTGGGCCAGCGCCCTCTTCGGTCGTGCGGCTCACGACTGAGCCGGCTCCAAACGCGATGAGATTCTCCGCCAACCTCTCCTTCCTGTTCAAGGACGCGCCCTTCGTGGACCGTTTTATGCGAGCGCGCGACGCCGGCTTCGATGGCGTCGAGTTCATGTGGCCGGGGACGGCCGAGGTCCCCGCCGTCGAGCGCGCCGTGGCGGAGACAGGGCTCGAGGTGGCCCTGTTCAACTTCGACGCAGGAGACATCGCCGCCGGCGATCGCGGGCTGCTGAGCGATCCCTCTCGCGATGAGCGCTTCCGCGACAACGTGCCGGTCGCGCTCGAGCTCGCGGGCAAGATCGGCTGCAACCGGCTCAACGCGCTCGTCGGCGTCCGCCTCCCCGACCTCGAGCTCGAGGCCCAACTCGAGCTGGCGCGTCACAACGTGGCGTGGGCCGCCGAGCAGGCCCAGCCGCAGGGTGCCCGCATCATGATCGAGGCCGTCAACACGTACGAGAATGGTCCCTATTTACTCGACACGACGGCCAACGCGGTGAACTTCGTGGAGTCGATCGCGGCCGACAACGTCGAACTCCAGTACGACGTGTATCACATGCAGCGCATGGAGGGGAATTTGGCCGACACGATCTCGCGCGTGCTTCCGCGCATCGGCCACGTGCAGGTCGCCGACCCCCCCAACCGAAGCGAACCGGGCACCGGCGAGATCAACTACGGCTTCATTCTGGACCTGCTCGAGCGCAGCGGCTACGGCGGCTGGGTGGGCCTCGAGTACAACCCCTCGACGCCCCGGACCGAGGACAGCCTCGGCTGGATCAAGGAGCTTGGCTATGGATAAAAAGCCCGTCGTCGGGTTCATCGGTCTGGGGATCATGGGCGGCCCGATGGCGCTCAATCTGGCGCGCGCCGGCTATCCGCTCGTCCTCCACAACCGCACGCGCGCCAAGGTCGACGAGTTCGTGGCCGAGGCGGGCGGGGAGGCCGCCGCAACCCCACGCGAGGTGGCCGAGCAGGCCGAGATCTTGATCACGATGCTCCCCGACTCGCCCGACGTCGAGCAGGTCTATCTGGGCGAGGACGGCGTGATCTCCGGGGGACGGGAAGGGAAGCTCTTCATCGACATGAGCTCGGTGGCGCCGGCCACCGCCCAGGCGGTGTCCGCCGCGGCGCGCGACGTCGGCGCGGTCGCGCTCGACGCCCCGGTGTCGGGCGGCGACGTCGGCGCCCGCGAGGGCACCCTGTCGATCATGGTGGGCGGACCGCAGGACGCCTTCGAGCGAGCCCGTCCCCTGTTCGAGGTGCTCGGCAAGACGATCGTGCGAATGGGCGAGGCGGGCGCCGGCCAGACCGCGAAGGCGTGCAATCAGATGCTCGTAGCGATCACGATCGAGGCGGTCAGCGAGGCGCTTGTGCTCGCCTCAAAGGCCGGTGTCGACCCGGACCGGTTGATCGAGGTGCTGTCGGGCGGCCTGGCCGGAAACCGCGTCATGGAGGTCCGCCGGCGCAACTTCCTCGAGCACGACTTCAGCCCCGGGTTCAAGCTCGAGCTGCACCACAAGGACCTCGGGATCGCGCTGCGCACCGCGCGCGAACTCGGCGTGTACGTACCCACCACGGCGATCGTCGACCAGATGCTCGGCGCACTGGAAACCAATGGCGACGGCGCGCTCGATCACTCCGCCCTGCTCAAGCTGATCGAGCAGGCGTCCGCGCACGAGATCTAGCCTGCGTCATTACCTGGCGGGTAATCGACAGCGGACAGCACGCTTGCCACGCTGTCCCCCATGAGCGACATCAACACAACCATTGAGAAGTTCGTCACCAGCTGGAACGACCCGGATCCGACGTCGCGCCGCGAGGTGATTGACGAAATCTGGTCCGAGGACGGCGTGTATCGGAACGCCCGGGCCGAGTACCCCGGACGCGCGGGCATCGAGGAAGCAGTCACCAATGCCTACAACGCGTTTACCGCGAACGGCTTCGTTTTCCGTCTCGCGAGCCTTGACACCAACCACGACGCCGTGCGTTACCGCTGGGAGATGGTGCCGGCGGCGGGCGGCGAGCCGGACTCGATCGGCACCCACGTGGCGATGCTCGGGCGCGACGGACGTCTGGTGAGCGACCATCAGTTCATCGACAAGCCCCCGTCGGGGAGCTGAGAGGCTCACCGTCGGCGAGGTAAGGACCCGCTGTCGGCGGGCTGCTACTTAGACCAGGCGTCCGGGTTCAGGCAGCTCGCCGGCAACCGCCCGGCCACGAGCGCTCGCAGGTTGTTCAGCACCGCCTCGCCCATGCGCCCGACGCCGAGGTCGGTGAACGAGGCCACGTGCCCGGTGAGGATCGTGTTCGGCGCCGACAGGATCGGATCGTCGGGCGCCGGTGGCTCGTGCTCGAAGACGTCGAGCCCTGCGCCGGCGATCTGGCCGTCTTGAAGGGCCGCCACCAGCGCCGCTTGATCGATCAACTCGCCCCGCGCCGCGTTGACCACGATCGCGTGGCGCGGAAGCATCGCGAACTCGCGCTCGCTGATCAGGCCGCGGGTGTCGGGGGTCAGGGGCGCGTGAAGCGAGAGCACGTCGACCTGAGGGAGCATCGTGTTCAGGTCGGTCAGCTCGATTTGCTGCTGGGCGACGAACTCGGCGTCCGGACTGGGCTCGAGCGCCAGCACGCGGCAGTCGAAGCCGCGCAGACGCCGCGCCACCGCCCGGCCGATCGCGCCCAGCCCGACCACTCCGACAGTTGCGCCGGCCAGGTCACGGCTTGGCCCCGCCCCGCGCCACTGACCGGAGCGCACCGCCGCATCCAGGCCGAGCACGCCGCGGATGCAGGCGAGCATCAGCATGAGCGCGAGGTCAGCCACCGCCTCGGCGTTGACCCCTGGGGTCGTGACGACCGCGACGCCGGCCTCGGTGGCGGCGTCGACGTCGATCGCGTCCGAGCCGGTGCCAAAGCGGAGGATCGCCTTCAGGTCTGGCGTCGCGGCGAACACCTCGCGCGTATAGGGCTCGCTCCCGGCGACCACCGCCCATGCGCCGGCCAGCCCCCGCGCCAGCACCTCCGGGTCGTGGGTGCGCGAGAGCTCGTAGCGCTCGACCACGCCGATCTCCGGGATTTGGTCAAGCTCGGCGCGGATCCGTTCGGCCAGCGCGGTGGCGAGGACTACCGTCCGGCTCAGAACCAGTCCTCAACGGTGATCGACCACTGCGCGCTGTCCCAGCCCGGCTTGATTGCGATCTGATACGTGCCCGGGCCGGTCTTGAACACGCGGTTCTCGTCGGTTCCACTGCTCAGACCGAACGACGTGTTTGTCGACCCGGAGCCGATCACCTGGGCGCTTGGTCCGTTGCACCAGAACACGAAGTCGCAGGTGCCCTGGTAGGACATCGAGTAGACGATCCGCCACTGGGTGCCGCGGATGTGGAACGGGACCGACTGTCCGCTACCGGATCCCGAGAACGAGGTGACCGTTTGCCACGACGGCGTCTCGACCACCAGCAGGTTGACGCTTCCGCCCCGGTGCAGCTGCGCCCCGGCCCGAGGCGACTGCCCGGTCACTGTCCCGGGCGCCGTCCCGGGCGCGCTCTCGGGCGCGGGGACGTAGCTCACTCGAGCGCTCAGCCCGTTGCGGCGTAGTTGCGCGGCCGCGGCGCCCGAGGGCTCGCCCGACAGCGACGGGACGTCGATCGGCCGCGGTCCGCGACTCAGCACGACCTGGACGGTCGACCCCTGCTTCACACGAGCATTGGCGCCCGGCGACTGCGACACGACTGAGCCGGACGGCACGTGCGCCGACCACCCGTGCGCGAAGCTCGCGTGCAGGTGGAGTGGCTTCAGCGCCGCATCGACCCGCCGCTCACCCCCGCGCAGCCGTGGCAGATGCACGGTCGCGGGCCCGGTGAGGATCTTCGCTGCGACGGCCAGCGCCAGCAGCACGGCCACGGCGAGCACGAACACGGCGATGCTGCGCCGGCGTGCGCTCGGGTTCACGTTCCGGCGCGCGCTGTATTGCGGCGCGATCCACGTCGAGCCGTCGCCATTCGAAGCCTTCGCCGGCACGCTCTCCACAACCGCCCCGATCCTCGCCTGCGCCAGCGCGCCGGCCATCTCGGCCGCGCTCCGGTACCGATCGGTCGGTTCCTTGGCCAGCGCCCGCGTGACCACCCGCTGAAGCGACGCCGGCGTCGCGGCCGGCAGCGGCGGTACCGGAGCCTGCACGTGCCGGAGCGCGATCTCGACCGCCGAGTCGCCGCCGAACGGCGGGTGTCCGGCGAGCATCTCGTACAAGACGATGCCTGCGCTGTACACGTCGGTGGCCGGGCTGACCGGCTCACCGTTCGCCTGCTCGGGGGCCATGTATTTCGGCGTGCCGACGATCGTCGCGGTGCCGCCGTCGGTAGTGCCTTCGGCCAGCCGCGCGATCCCGAGATCCCCCACCTTGACCCGCCCGCGCGAGGAGATCAGGACGTTCGCGGGCTTGATGTCGCGGTGGACGATGTGCTCGGCGTGCGCATGCTCGAGCGCGCGGCAGAGGTGCTCGGCGATCTCGCCGGCGCGCCAGGCTTCGAGGCGTCCGTCGCGCCTCAGCAGCGCGGCCAGGCTCTCGCCGTCGACCAGCTCGGTCACGTAGTAGCGCCCCTCGTCGGCCTCGCCGACGTCGTAGATCTGCACGATCCCCGGATCGCTCACCCGCGCGAGCAGCTGCGCCTCGCGCCCGAAGTTCTCGGCCCATTCGGGGTCGTCGGCCCACCACGGTTTGATCACCTTGATCGCCACCTCGCGCTCGAGTCGGCGGTCATAGCCGCGGTATACGCGCCCGAACGTTCCCTCCCCGATCAGCTCCCGGAGCTCGTAGCGCCCGTCAAGCGCGTGGCCGACCAGGTCGGGTGCGGTTCGCATCGCGGCTCACGCGCCCCGGGCGGCGGTCAGCTCGCGGGTGATCGCTGATTTGAACATGTTGGTGTCGACGCCGACTGTGATCAGCTGGAAGCCGGCGCTCGCATACCACGCGGATGCGGGACCGCTGGCGCACTGGATGCCGGCGATCAGCTCGTTGGCGACGCACACCTGGCGGATCCGCTCGATCGCCTCGGCGAGCGCCGGACGGTCCTGGCCGGCGTCGGTCACCAGCGGGTGTGGCGGCAGCCCGAGCGCGAGCGACAGGTCCGAGGGCCCGATGTACAGCCCGTCGAGACCCGGCGTGGCGGCGATCTCCTCGAGATTGTCGAGGCCGTCGCGGGTCTCGATCATCGCGAAGCACAGGACGTCGGCCGACAGCTCCTCGGGCGACGCCGAACCGACGAGCAGCTGGGCCCGGACCGGACCGTAGGAACGATGGCCCTGCGGCGGATACCGGCACGCTTCTACGGCTCGTCTGGCCTCCTGGGCGCTATCGATGAGTGGCAGGATCACCCCGGCGGCGCCCAGGTCGAGCGCGCGCATGATCAGCCACGGCTCGCTCCAGGCCAGCCGGGCCAGCGGCACCGAAGCTCCCGCCTGAATCGCCTGGAACATCGGGACCATCGTCGCCTCGTTGGGTAGCCCGTGCTGGAGGTCTACGCACACGAAGTCGTAGCCCGCGTCGGCGCCCAGCTCGGCCGTGAACGAGGTGGGGATTCCCGCCCACATCCCGAACGCCGCCTCGCCCGCATCCCATTTCGCACGCAGGCGCTTGCCCGCCGAGATAGTCGTCCCCATTGGCGCCAATGGTATTGGGGTTGTCTCGGCGGCGCCTGACGGCGGCGCCTTGGGGATGTGTCGGCGGCGCCTGACGGCGGCGCCTTGGGGATGTCTCGGCGGCGCCTGGCGCTACGGAATCTGGACGGCCGGCCCCTCGCCGGGGCGCCACACCCCGCGCGGCATCGCCTCGGTCGAGAACGGCATCGCCACCCTGCCCTCGGCGTCCACGGCGATCAGCCCGCCGACACCGTCGCAGGCCGACACCTCCTCGAGGACCGTGTTCGCCGCGGCATCGACGGCAACACCCGAAGCCACCAGGGCGCCGAGCAGACGCGCCGCCCCGCACCGGATGAACGCCTCGCCGGCGCCCGTGCACGAGACGGCCACGGAGCGGTCCGCCCAAGTCCCCGCGCCGATCAGCGGCGAGTCCCCCACCCGCCCGGGGCGCTGGCCCAGGCGTCCGCCGGTCGAGGTCGCCGCCGCCAACACACCGTCCCGATCCAGGCACACCGCGCCCACCGTTCCCCGATCCGATAAGGCGCCGCCGTCAGGCGCCGCCGCCCGTCCCTGGTTCTCTCGCTCGCTGAGCCACCGCGTCAGGCGCCGGCGCTGGCGGTCGGTCACGAACTCCGAGGGATCCTGCTGCTCGAGGCCGTACGCTGCCGCGTGGGAGTCGGCCGGCTCCCCGGCCAGGAGCACCGGCGGGGCTTCCAGCAGCGAACGCGCGGCCGCGATCGGGTGGCGCGTGCGACGCACAGTCGCCACCGCGCCGGCCGCCCGATCCGAGCCGCGCATCACGGCCGCGCTCATCTCGACCGAGCCATCCGTGCACAGCACCGACCCGTGGCCGGCGTTGAACCACGGGAAGCTCTCCATCGCCATCACCGCCGCGCACGCGGCCTCGACCGCTCCGCCTGCCTGGAGCGCGTCCGCGCCCGCGGTCAAGGCGCGCTCCAGCGCGGCCCGGTTCTCGGACTCGCGCGCCAGCAGTTCTTCGCTGACGCCGCCGGCGCCGGCGTGGATGAGGATCACTGGCTCGCTCACGCTGCCGGCACCGGCTCGACAAGTTCCGCGTAGAGCTCCTCCAACGTCGCGGCCGGGTCGTCCGAGAGGCCGGTGTGCACCTCCGAGGGTTGGACGATCGTGCTCGATGGCGCGACGAGCCAGCCGAACCGCTCCGACGGCGGCAGTTCCCCGATCGCCCCTCCGTCCGGTCCGCCGGCGGCCACGCGCACGAGCGCGTCCAGGTGCGCGCGGACCTCTTCGGCCCTTAGATCGGGCGCGAGCGCGGCGAGCCGTCGCTCGTCGAGCCCGACCTTGACGCCGAGGAAGTCGCGCTGGCGGCAGAACAGCACCACGCCCGCGTTGAACCGCTCGCCCCGCTCGACCCGCGGAACGACCCGCAGGATCGCGTATGAGAACGCCCTAGTCGCCGACCCGGGCACGCTCGGCCTCCGTCGCGAACAGCCCGCTGCCCAGGCGCCGGCTCAGGTACTCCACGTACACCTCCGGTGGGTCCGCGCCGGCGAACCAGTCAGCCGGCACGAGCTCGACCACTTCCTCGAGCAGCCCGCGATCGACCACCGGCGCGAGTCGTTCGTGCGCCTCGACGATCGAGCCGGCGCAGGGCAGTAGCACGTGCTGGGCGATCAGCGGGAACGGACGGTCGGCGTGCTGGGCCGGGTCGAGCCCGCCGTGCTGTAGGTACAGCGCCGCCCCGTGGTCGATCAGCCACAGCCGGTCGTGCCAGACCAGCAGGTTCGGGTTGCGCGCGGTGCGGTCGACATTCGTCGTGAGCGCGTCCAGCCAGACAATGTCTGCCGCGAGCATCGGGCCAGGCCGCCATCGCCCCGCCGGCGTGTACGGGAGCGCACCGGGCAGGAAGTCCACGCCGAGGTTCGAGCCGCCGCTGTCGGTGATCAGCTGCTGGATCTCGGGGTCGGGCTCGGCGGCGCCGAGCACCGGGTCGAGCTCGAGCCGAACAAGGTCCGGCACGAGGAGCCCGAGCCGCCGCGCCAGCTCGCCCACGATCACCTCGGCGACCAGCGCGCGCAGGCCCTGCCCGGCGCCGCGGAACTTGATCACGTACAGGCCGTCGTCGTCGGCCTCGACCAGTCCGGGCAGCGACCCACCCTCGCGCAGCGGCATCACGTAGCGGATCGCCGCGACCGACCGCAGTCCGGTGGAGATCGCCATCCCGGGAAGGTACGTGGTCGGGGGATCAGGCGACCGCGGCGTACGCGGCCGACTGGATCTCGCGGTGCACGCGCGGCAGCTCCGCGGACTCAAAGCCGCGCTGCGTCAGCACGATCACGGTCAGGTCGTGCACGGGATCGACCAGCCACGAGCTACCGAACCCGCCGTCCCATCCGAACGCGCCGCCGTGGTAGACCGCCTGACCGAACGACCACGAGCGGCCACTGAAGAACGTGGGCCCGAGACCGCCGTGCGCCTTCTGCGCGTCGGTGAGCTGATCGCTGGTCATCGCCCGCACCGACTCTTCCGACAAAACCGGCGCGCCGCCGCGCAGAAACATGCAAGCGAACGCGTACAGATCATCGACGGTCGAGACGAGCCCCGCCGACCCGTCCTCGAACACCGGCGGGCGGCTCCACAGTGCGCCGGATTCATCCCACGCGACGAGACCGTCGGGGGTTGGAAAGTAGGCAGTGGCGAGGCGGTCGGTGTGCGAGGTCCAGAAGGCCGTATCGCGCATCCCCAGTGGCTCGAGCAGCCGCGTGCGCATGACCTCGCTGAATGGCTCGCCGGCGGCGCGGCTCAACAGGACGCCGAGCACCGATGTACCCGTGTTGTAGAGCCAGCGCTCGCCGGGCTGGGCGATCAGCGGCAGTGACCCGAGGTTGGCTATCCAGGTGTCGGGATCCGGCTGGATACTGCGGTCGGGCCGACTGATCGACGCCAGCCCGAGTTCCTTGTCGGCGGTCACGATCGGCCACGGCGTCGCGGCCATGAACATCTCGGTCGCGATTCCGAAGCCGAACGTGAACGTGAGCAGGTCACGGATCGTGATCGGTCGCGCGGCGGGCACCGTCTCGTCGAGCGGCCCGTCCGGCCTGACGAGCACCCGGCGATCCGCGAGCTCCGGGATCAGCCGGTCGACCGGTTCATCCAGGCCAATCAGTCCCTCTTCGACGAGCGCCAACGCGACCGCCGCGGTGAGGGGCTTGGTTGTCGAGGCGATCCGGAAGATCGAGTCGCGCGCCACCGGGCGACCACCCACGGCGAGGCTGCCCAGCGCCTCGACGTGGACCTCGCTTCCGTGCGCTGCCAGGGCGACGAGGCCGGGCACGCTGGTGTCACCCACGTGGCGCTCGGCCGCCTCGCGTAGCTGCTCAAAACCCATATCGCGGGCTATGACCGCCCGGCCGCGGAAAAATCATCGGCTTGAGGCAAAGCCCCTAGAGGTTGACGGAAGCCATCCCGACCTCGTTGTAGCGCTCCCCCGCCACCGGCGGCAGCTCGGCCTCGATGCGCGCGAGCTCCTCGGGGGTGAGCTCGACGTCGGCGGCGGCCGCGTTCTGCTCGAGGTATGTGCGCCGCCTGGTGCCGGGGATCGGCACCATGTCCTCGCCCTGGGCCAGGACCCAGGCGATCGCCAGCTGCGCTGGGGTGATGCTTTTCTCGTCCGCGATCTCCTTCAGCTTGGCCACCAGCTTCAGGTTCGCGTCGAGGTTCTCGCCGGTCCAGCGCGGCACCGTGCGCCGGAAGTCGTCCGGAGCCAGCTCGGCGGTCGACGTGAACGTCCCCGCCAGGAAGCCCCGGCCCAGCGGCGAGTAGGGCACGAAGCCGATCCCGAGCTCGCGGCACGTGGGGATGATCTGCGCCTCCGGGTCGCGCGACCACAGCGAGTACTCGGTCTGCAGAGCGGTGATCGAGTGAACGGCCTGGGCGCGGCGGATCGTTTCTGGCGCGGCCTCGCTCAGCCCGATGTGACGGATCTTGCCCTGCCGCACGAGCTCGGCCATCGCACCGATCGTCTCCTCGATCGGCACTTGCGGGTCGACGCGGTGCTGGTAGTAGAGGTCGACGTAGTCGGTGCCCAGACGCTTCAGCGATCCGTCGATCGAGCTGCGGACGTGCTCGGCCGAGCCGTCGAGCGCCCCGATGCTCGACATCTCGCCGGGGATCGCGTTGTCCATCCGGCGGGCGAACTTCGTCGCGATCACGTATTCGTCCCGGCGCCCCTTGATGGCACGCCCGACCAGCTCCTCGTTGGTCAGGGGGCCGTAGAGCTGCGCGGTGTCCAGGAAATTGATCCCGAGCTCGAGCGCCGCCTGAATGGTGGCGATCGCCTCCCCCTCGTCGGCTGAGCCGTAGAAGGCCGACATCCCCATGCATCCGAGGCCGAGCTCGGAGACCTCGAGCGATCCAAGCTTGCGAGTTTTCATGGCTGCTCCAGTCGTTGGCGATGGTTTAGATCACCCACGATAGGCGGCGGTCATCTGGTCGTCCCCCGAGTTCGCCGCTTGAATCTGCGCGCGCCGGTTTGGTCCGCTGCCGATCAGCGGCCTCGGACGACGAAGCGCAGACCTCCCTTGGGACCGAGCGTCGGCGTGGTCACGATCCGCGGCGGCGTGTCGGAGCACGGCTCGAACCGGACCCGGGTGAAAAGCACGCTCGCCAGCGCGCGCAGCTCGTACTCGCCGAAGCGCTTGCCCAGGCACATCCGCGAGCCGCCTCCGAACGGGATGTAGGCGCCGCGCGGGAGGGCCGCCTCTCGTTCGGGCAGGAAGCGGTCGGGGTCGAACCGGAACGGATCGGGATACAGCTGGGGCAGGTGGTGGGTGACCCAGGAGGAGTAGTGGACGCCGATCTCTCCGGGTACCGCCACGCCCGCGAGGGTCACGTCGCGCGTCGTACGCCGCGGTCCCACCCACGCCGCCGGGTAGCACCGGAGCGTCTCCTTCAGGGCCCGCTCGAGCACCGGCAGGGCCTGACCGTCGAGCTGAGCGGGGGCGGGACCGCGGCCCCTGTCCACCGCGTGCTCGAGCTCCTGCTCGACGGCGCCTCGCGCGGCGGGGTTTTGGCCCAGTTCGTAGGCGAGGAAGGTGAACGTGGTGGTCGTCGTGTCGTGCCCGGCGAACAGGAGCGTGACCGCCTGGTCGCGGACGACACCGGCCGGGATCGGCGCGCCCGCATCATCGGTGGCGGCGAGCAGCAGTCCGAGCACGCCCTTTCCGGGGTCGCCGCGCCGGCGGCGCTCGTCGATCTCGGCGCGCACCAGGGCGTCGAGCGCGTGACGCGCGGCGATCGCGCGTCGAAGCGGCCCGCGCGGCACTGGGAGCATCTGCATGAGGACGGGCTCGCCGTGAATGGCGAGCGAGGCCTCGAACGCCGCGGCCAGCGCTCGCTCGCGTCCACCGGTGGCGTCGAGCCCGAGCAGCCCGCGCAGTGCGATCCGCATCGCGAGCTCGCGCACCCAGCGATACATCTCAACGACCTGCCCGTCCTGCAGCCGTTCGGCGGCGGCCACCGCCTCCTCGACCATCGTCTCCGCGACCCGCTCGATGTACTCGCGATGGAACGCCGGCAGCATCAGCATCCGGAACTCGCGGTGATAGGGCCCGTCGCTGTTGAGCAACCCGTCGCCGAGCAGCGGCCACAGATCCGCGAACCGACCCTCGCGCCACTGGAAGGCGTCGAACTCGCTGACCAGGATCTGGTGGTTCGCCTCGGCGCCGATCGCCCACACGACCGGCTCGTGGAGGAGGCGAATCGTGAACACGGGCCCAAATCGCCGCTCGTGCTCGAGCAGCAGCGTCAGCGGGTCGGCGATGATCGCGCGGGTGTGCGACCAGCTGAATGCCGTGCTGCCTTCGGGAAGGGGGGCGCGCCGGCGCACCCGCCGCTCGCGCCGCACGTCATCGGCGATCCGCCCAAACAGCCGCTGCTCCATTGGAGCCGGGCGCGGAGCGGTGATCGTGCGGTTCGGCGTGAGCGCCTCGGTGGCCACTGCCAGTGGTTTACCACGCCGGCTCCCATCCTCGACGCAAAAGTCCCCGGGCGCGTTCCCGTTGTTCTCCGAGACGCGGGCTCCGGGACCTGCTCCGTCGGCAACGTACACGAGGGCTAAGGAAGGCGATGGCAGGGGAACAACCCGGAGTAGGAGAGATCTGGATCGCGCGCGCCGATCGCGTCCCGGACACGTACGTGCTCGTGGTCGAGGTCCACGACGGCCACGTCCAGGCACTCATGTGCGGCGATGAGTGCGAGCTGGCCACCAACACCGATTCGATCCTCGAGCCTCGTGTCACGAGCTGCCTTCGCCGGCTGCTCGTGCACGGCGATCTTGCTGCCACGATCCTCGACGAACGCCTGGTCCAGCTGATGGGGAGCGTCCCTCCCGAACTCGCGCAGCGAGTCGTGCTCCGGGGTCGTGGACTTGATTTCCACTCCACCGACCTCGGGCGCGGTACGCCGATCGTCGACGACACCGACCCGAGGTGGGAGTGGAAACTCGAGAAGCTCAGGCAGCTGCGTCGCCTCCGGGCGAGCGCCGCCGAGCTCGGTTGGAAGATGTACCAGCTCGGCGACCCCGCCGCCGAGCGGACGGCCTAAGACCATTAGGCCGCCCGCTCGGGCCGACGCGGCCGCGGCGCGGACCGTTGTTCCGCGTGCATGCGGACGATCGCTTCGGCTCTCTCCTGACGGCGTTCGCGCCGCCACTGCTTCACCTGCTCGGCCTGGGCCGACCATCGCCGAGCCGGCGCGACTCCGGGCAGCCGTGCGCTAGCCGCCCGCGACTCTCCTCTCATGGGAGGTCCTCCTTTTGAACTGTGAGTGTGTTTGTGTGTGTTACTCGGTGGCGTTCAGCCACCGACCAGCGCGGCGTGCATGTCACTATGCACGCCGTTGTGTAAGTCAGTCTGAGACGTCACCAACGCAACAAAAAAGGGCGACCCATTCGGATCGCCCTCGCATTCGTTCGTATGTGCGCTGGATTTAGCGCCCATACCTCCGAGCGAGGGTGACATCTCCGTTAGCGTTGGCCTGGTCGAACACGCGCGCCGTCGACGGGGCAAACGTGCACCGCGGGGCCATGTGGCGGAGGTTTGTGATCGAGTAGGTCATCATCATGCGTTCTCCTTGCTGCACGACCAGGGTAACCCAGCGTGCGGACAATTACAAGGGCTCGGTGAAATTAATCGTGGTGAGTCAGAGCGTGGCTGGCCGATATCCCGGCCAGCGCGATCGCGGTCGCCACGCCCGCGTTCAGGCTCTCGACTCCCTCACGGCCGCCCGGGATCCGGACAAGCGCATCGCACTTCGTGCGTGTCCGCTGGCGCAACCCCTGCCCTTCGGCGCCCACCACGAGCACCGATTGCCGATCGAACTCGGTGTCACCGAGCGTCGCCTCGCCGCGCTCGTCCAGTCCGTAGACCCAGTACCCGAGCTCGCGCAGCGTGTCGAGGCTCCGCGCCAGATTGATGACCCGGTAAACGTCGACGAACTCAGCGCCCCCCACGGCGATCCGCGCCACTTTGGGCGTCACCTCGGCGGAGCGGTTTTTGAGCACCAGGATCGCGTCGGCGCCAAAGAACGCGGCACTGCGCAGTACGGCGCCGAGGTTCTGCGGGTCCGAGATCTGATCCAGCGCAACGACAAGCCGCCTCTGCGCGAGGCGGTCGAGCTCGTGCTCGCCGAAGATCCGCCGCGGCTTGGTGAAGACGCACACGCCCTGGTGCTTGTCGTCGTCGGTCAGGCCGGTGAGACGGCGGAACTCGGGCCATGCGACGAACTCGGGCTCGACCCCGGCCCGCCGGGCCGACGCCACCGTCTCCTCGTGATACGACGGCTTGCCGCCGAGGATGAGCCGCTTCACGTCTTGTGGGCGGGTCAGGAAGACGGCCCGAACCGAATGCTTGCCGTAGACGATCTCCACGGCTAACAGCCTAGGCGCGCGACAGGTATCTCCCGTCGCGGGTGTCCACGCGGATCGTCTCGCCCTCGGAGATGAACAGCGGAACCTGGACCACCACGCCGGTCTCGAGCGTCGCCGGCTTGGTCCCGCCACCCGACGCGGTGTCGCCACGCAACCCCGGCTCGGTCTCAGTTACCTCGAGATCGACGGAGCCGGGGATCTGAACGTCGCTTGGCTCGTCGTCGAGGAACAGCACGTCCACCTGGTCGCCGGCCTTGATCCACTTCAGCGAGTCCTTGAGCGCGTCCGTGGGCAGCGCGATCTGGTCGTATGTTTCGGTGTTCATGAAGTGGGCGCCGTCGCCGTCCGCGTACAGGAACTGCATGGCCCTGCCCTCGCTGCGGACCGAGCGCAGCTTCTCGCCGGCGCGGAAGGTCTTGTCGATGACGTTGCCGTCGCTCGCCCTGCGGAGCTTGGTGCGGACGAAAGCCGCGCCCTTGCCGGGGTTGACGTGCTGGAACTCGATCACCTTGTAAATGGTCCCGTCCACCTCGACGTGGTTGCCGCTCTTGAGTTGGTTAGTGCTGATCGACATAGCGCGGGTCGAGGATAGCGGCGAGGAATAACCTGAGGGCACGCCCACCGAGTACTCCACTTACTTCCGGCCCCCTGGCCTAAACGGGATCGAGGCGTTGCACGCGCGCTTCGTGCAGCACGCCTACCGGCCGCATTCGCACCCCACCTGGACGGTGGCGATGGTCGAGCGCGGCGCGGCCCGGTTCTCGCTGGACGCCACCCGGCAGCGAGCCGCGCAGGGCGAGCTGTTCGTGCTCGAGCCCGACGCGGTCCACACCGGCATGGCCGACGTCCCCGAGGGCTGGGCCTACAAGGTGCTCTACATCGAGCCGAGCATCATCCACGACTGGGCGCAGAGCGACGGCAGCCCGCCCCGTGCGGCCCGCTGGGTGGTGTTCTGCGACGTTGCGCTCCGCGCCGCGCTTGAACACGCCCACACCGCATTGATCACCGAGCCGGCCAGAAGCCTGGCCATCGAGGAGGCGGTGCTCGGCGCCGTCGGCGCCCTGCGGCCGCATTTGCGGCCCGGTCCGCCCGAGCGCGGGCGCACGCATGCCGAGCATGCGCCGGTGCGCCTCGCGCGCGAGCACCTGCGCGAGCGCTGGGACGAGCGGGTCAGCCTGGCCGAGTTGGCGAGCGTGGCCGGGCTCAGCCGATTCGAGCTCGTACGGCGATTCCGCGAGCAGAACGGCATCACGCCCCACGCGTTCCAGACCAACCTGCGGATCGAGCGGGCGCGTCAGCTGCTGTCGGGGGGCGGGTCCCCCGCCGAGGTCGCCGCCGAGTGCGGCTTCGCCGATCAGCCGCACCTGAACCGCGTGTTCAAGCGCGCGGTCGGGGTGAGTCCCGGCCGGTACGCGCGCGCGCAATAACGTTCAAGACAGACGCGCGACCATTCGCGACCATTCGTGTCATGGGCGTGGGACAGTTCGACACGAAGGTCGCCGTCGTCGTGCGCGACGACCTCGCCGCCTGGCAGCGACTGAACGTCACCGCCTTTCTCATGAGCAGCGTCACCGCGAGCGCCGGCGCCGGCGCGATCGGCGAGGACTACGTCGACGGTGACGACCGGCGCTACCTGCCGATGCTCGTGCAGCCGGTGCTCGTGTTCGAGGCGAGCGCCGAGAAGCTGAAGACCGTGCATGAGCGGGCGGCTCGCCGTGAGGTGCCGATCGCGATCTACACGCGCGAGATGTTCGCCACCGGCAACGACGAGGACAACCGGGCGGCGGTCCGCGCGGTGGCGACCGACCGGCTCGACCTGGTCGGGGTCGGCCTGCGCGCTGCGCATCGGGACGCAGACGCGGTCCTGCGCGGGCTGGCCCGCCACCCCTAAGATCGGGCCTTGGCATCGCCCTGGCCTTCGTCGCCCCCCACCACCGCGCAACGAGCCGCCTACGCGGACGCCACGCCGCGGTCGTTCTGGTTGGAGAGCCTCCCGGAGCGCCCACCCCATCCGCCCCTGGAGGAGGTCATCGAGACCGACCTGTGCATCGTCGGTGGCGGCTTCACGGGACTGTGGGCCGCCCTGTACGCCAAGCAGCTTGACCCGACCCGGGACGTCGTGCTGCTCGAGGCGACCCGCTGCGGGAACGGCGCCAGCGGCCGCAACGGCGGCTTCCTCGAGGCCTCGCTCACCCACGGGACGAGCAACGGCCTGAGCCGCTTCCCGGACGAGATCGATCGGCTCGAGCGGCTGGGGCTCGAGAACTTCGAGGGCCTCGCACGCGACGTGCAGGAACTGTCGATCGACGCCGAGCTCGAGCGGACCGGCGATCTCCTCGTCGCGCTCGAGCCCCACGAGCTCGCCGAACTGCCTGACGAGGCGGAGCTGGCGCGGCGGTTCGGTCACCGCGTCGAGCTGCTCGACCGGGAGGGCGTCCACGCGGAGATCGATTCCCCGCTGTTCCTTGGTGGACTCTGGACGCGAACGGGCTCCGCGCTCGTGAACCCCGGCAAGCTGGTCGACGGGCTCCGTACGACGGCCACCCGCGCCGGTGTCCGGATCCATGAGCACACGCCGGTCCGTGAGCTCCGAGGTCGGGTCTCCGTGATCACCGAGGGCGGGATGGTCAACGCCCGCGGGGCCCTGCTGGCCACGAGTGCCTACCCACCGCTCGTGACCGCGATCCGCCGGTACGTCGCGCCGATCTACGACTACGTGCTGGTCACCGAGCCACTCGAGCTCGACAGGATCGGGTGGCGCCACCGCCAGGGCATCAGCGACATGGGCAACCAGTTTCACTACTACCGCCCGACCGCCGACGGCCGGATCCTGTGGGGCGGGTACGACGCCGTGTATCGCTACGGCGGCCCGGTCGGTCCTCAGCTCGACGACCACGACGCGACGTTCGCCCGCCTCTCCCAGCACTTCTTCACCACCTTTCCCCAGCTCGAGGGCGTGCGCTTCACCCACCGCTGGGGCGGCGCGATCGACACTTGCAGCCGCTTCTCGGTCTTCTTCGGCCGGGCGCTGAGTGGGCGGGTGGTCTACGCGCTCGGCTACACCGGCCTCGGCGTGGGCGCCAGCCGGTTCGGCGGCCGGGTGGCGCTCGACCTGCTGGACGGGCGCGCCACGGAGGCCACCGCCCTGACCATGGTGCGCCACCGCCCGCTCCCGTTCCCGCCCGAGCCGCTGCGCACCGCGGTCATCCAGCTCACCCGCAACCGCCTGGCCGCGGCCGATCGGAACCAAGGGCGGCGCGGCGTCTGGCTGAGAGCCCTCGACCGCCTCGGTCTCGGCTTCGACAGTTAGCCGCCTCCCGCACCGCCAGCAACTGGCGCGCGCCCGCAGTCAGCCCAGTAGCTTGCGGCGAACCTTGATCCGGTGCGCCGCAGTGCTGGCCTCTCTTGTGGCCCTCGCCCTCCCCGCGGCGGCCGGCGCCACCGTCCCGAATTTGCCGTCACTACCGGGGACGGGGACGGTCACCGGGATACTCCAGCACAACCCCGCCGGCGGAGTGCTCCAGACCGCAACCGGAGTACTCGAGCAAGGCACCGCGAGCGGATCGCCGCCACAACAGATCTTCGACGGCTTTCACTCCGTGCTCGCGTTCGGCGAGGGAGAGGGAACCTCCGACCAGGACCTGGCGCTGTTTGAGGCCAACGGGACGGTGCCCGCGGCGGACCTCAGCCAGGATCAGATGTACGAGGGACTCGAGCAGGCCTGGCCGGGCTTCACCGACGCCGACCTCGACACCTACTACAAGGACTCGGACTTCGCGCCCGAGCCCAGCGCGAGCCAGCTGGCCACGATCGAGGCGTCGAGCGCGAGCACCGCGCTGACCGGTTCGCCGCCGGCCGTGGAGACGCCAGAGCCGGGAGTGCTCATCGTCCGCCAAGCTCCCTACGAAGTCCCCCGGATCTACGCCGACACGCGCGCCGAGGGAATGTGGGCCGCCGGCTACGTCACCGCCGAAGACCGGCTGTTCCTGATGGACGTGCTCCGGCATACGGCCGAGGGCACGATGGCCGAGCTGCTGGGCCCGAGCGCGGTGCCCGAGGACAGCACGCAGCTCGGCGTCCAGGACGAGTCATCGCAGCAGCTGACCAGCGAGATGGACGCGCTGCCGCGCACGATGGGGACCGAGGGCGCCCAGACCCTGAGCGACATGAACCAGTACGTCGACGGGATCAACGCCTTCATCGACCTGACGCGAATCGACCCGGCCAAGCTCCCCGCCGAGTACCCCGCGCTGGGGACCCTCCCGAAGACGTGGACGCTGGCCGACTCGGCCGCGATCGGCGTCTACCTCATCGGTCAGTTCACGGTGTTCGGCGGCGAGCAGCCCCAGCAGGCCGAGGCGCTCCGGATGGCCGAAAACCGGCTCGGACGTTCGGAAGGGCAAAAGGTGTACGACGACCTGCGGATGGCCGCCGATCCCGAGGCCGTGACCACGCTGACACAGACCTTCCACTCGGACTCGACCGGCCCGGTCAACTCCGCCTCGGTGGCGATGATCGATCCGGGGTCGCTGGTGGCGCGCAACGCCCAGACCGGCGCCACCGAGCCGCTCGGCGCCGGCGCCGGCGCAGCCTCCGCCGCGGCGAACTCAAGCCGTCTGCCGGCGTGGGCGAAATCGCTCGCCACCGACGGCCTGCACCTCCCCCACCTCGAGTCAAACGCCGTGCTCGTCGACGCCGCCCGCAGCGGGACCGACCAGGCGCTGGCGGTGATGGGGCCCCAGGTCGGCTACTACACGCCCGAGGTGCTGCTCGAGTACGAGCTGCACGCGCCCGGGATCAACGTCAGCGGCGTCTCGTTCCCCGGCGCCAGCCCGTATCCGCTGATCGGGCACGGGATCGACTTCGCGTGGACGGGCACCTCGGCCTTCTCCGACAACGAGGACGTGTTCGCCGAAAAACTCTGTAACCCCGACGGTTCCAAGCCGAGCTTCAGCTCCACCCACTACGTGTACAAGGGCCGGTGCATCGCGTTCACCTCCCGCGCCGTCGTCGAGAACACGCCGGTGTCGCCCACCAGTCCGGCCGCACCCGAGACGATCACGCTGCACACGCTGAACTCCGTCCACGGCCCGATCAGCAGCTTCGCCACCGTGCACGGGGCGCCGGTGGCGCTCGCCATGGCGGCCGCCACCGTCGGCCACGAGGCCCAGAGCTACGTCGCGTTCATGCGCCTGGCCGAGAACGTGCCCACCTCGCCCCGGTCCTTCATCGCGGCGATGCAGCCGTATACCGGCAGTGAGAACTGGTTCTACGTGGACGACCGCAACATCGCCGTCTACCAATCCGGCTGGTTCCCCGAGCACGCGACGGGAAGTGACCCCGACCTGCCGATCTGGGGCACTGGGCAGTGGAACTGGAAGGGTTTCGATCCGAGCACCGACGGCTACGACCGGCTGCCGGCCAGCGCCAACCCCAGGTCGATCGATCCGCCCCAGGGCTACCTGGTCAACTGGAACAACGCGATCGCCCACGGCTGGCGGGTGGCCGCCGGCGATTGGTCCAGCGGTCCGGTCGTACGCGCGACGATGCTCCAGGACGACCTGAACTCGGCCCTGAGCAGCGGCCCGGTCGACCTCGCCAAGCTCACCGGCATGGTCACCGCGCCGTCGCTGACCTCGGATTTGCGCGGGATGGCGGTGTGGCCATACCTGCACGATGTGCTCGGCAACGGCGGGTCCAACCAGCAGCTCCAGCAGCTGATCGCGCTTCTGAACGGCTGGGCCCAGAACGGCGCGCAGCGCCGCAGCACGAGCGCCAGCGGAATCGTCGACGACAGCCCCGCGGTGCTGCTCATGGACACGTGGTGGCCGCTGCTCGTCCGCGCCGAGTTCCAGCCGGTGGTCGGTGCCCCGCTGATGAACTTCATCAACGCGAACTTCAACTCGATCGTCCCGGACGGGCTGCGGGACGGGACCGGCAACGGCTTCTTCGAGGGCTGGGAGATGGACGTCCAGCAGGATCTGCGCCAGGTCCTCGGCCGCCCCGTCAAGGGGCGCTTCTCCCGCACCTACTGCGGCGGCGGCTCGCTGAAGCGCTGCCGGGCGCTGCTGTCGAGCACCCTGCTGCAGGCGGCCGCTGAGCTGACGTCGAAGTACGGTTCGTCGATGTCGGGCTGGCAGCTCCCGACCACGTGCGCGGTGACGACGCCGGCGAGCTGCGACCAGATCGTGCCGACGAGCGCCGGCGCGATCTCGATCCCAGCCCAGCCATTCGACAACCGCGGCACCTTCTACCAGGCGGTCGCGATCCAGGGTCACCGATAATGGCCCGGTGCCGCCACAAGTCGCGTTCGTAACCGGGGCGAGCTCGGGCTTCGGTGCCGCGATCGCGCGCCGTTACGCCGACGCCGGCGTGCGCGTGATCGCCACCGCGCGTCGCGTTGACCGACTCGCCGCGCTGGCCGACGAGTTTGGTGAGGATTTGATTTTTATTTCGGGGCTCGACGTGCGGGACCGATCCGCCATCGAGCAACTGGTGTCATCGCTCCCGCCGGCGTTCGCCGACATCGACGTGCTGGTCAACAACGCGGGCCTGGCCCTCGGCCTCGAGCCGGCCCAGGACGCCGACCTCGATAACTGGCAGCAGATGATCGACACGAACTGCACGGGGCTCGTGTACGCGACCCGGGCGATCCTGCCCGGGATGGTCGAGCGCCGGCGCGGTCACGTGGTCAACCTCGGCTCGATCGCCGGCACCTACCCCTACCCGGGCGGCAATGTCTACGGCGGGACGAAGGCCTTCGTTCACCAATTCAGCCTCAACCTCCGCGCCGACCTGCACGGCACCCGGGTCAGGGTCACGTGCATCGAGCCGGGCCTGGTGGGGGGAAGCGAGTTCTCGGTCGTCCGGTTCGGGGGTGACGAGGAACGGGCGGCCGCCTTGTACGCAGGCGCCGACGCGCTCACCCCGGAGGACGTCGCCGCAGCCGTCGAGTGGGTCACATTCCAGCCCGAGCACGTGAACGTCAACGTGCTCGAGCTGATGCCGGTCAGCCAGAGCTTCGGCCCGCTGCCGATCGGCCGCGCGGACGGCTGACCCACCCACCCGGATAAACTTCCCACTCGCCTCCCCCCGCACAGGTGAATGAGCCGGTTCACCCGGCTCCTGCACGGACAACTCACCACTCGCCGCCCGCGCACGGGCGAGTGAGAACTTATCCGGCAACCACCCCGCACTCCGACCCGCTCCCCACTAGCCAAACCCCGACAGCGCTCACAGAGTGTGGACCTTCCCGGCTACCCACGGTCCGGGCCGCCCGAAGAACCACTGCGAGAGAATCTGCCGCGCGACCGGCGCCGCTGCGTGGTCGCCGAACCCCCCTCGGCTGACGGTGACCACGACCACGATCGGCTTCGAGGTGGCGGAGGCCGGCACGAACCCGGCGTACCACGCGTCGTCCTGCGCGCGGCCGGCGCTCGACACGTACTGCGCCGTGCCGGTCTCGCCGTAGACCTGCTCGGGGAAGTCACCGAACACGTCGGCCGAGGTGCCGCCCGGCTGCGAGGACGCCGCTCGCAACCCCTCACGGATCGCGTCGAGGTAGAGCGAGTTGACGTTCAGATCCCGCACCGGCGCCGGATCGATCGTCTGCACCGCCGCGCCGCCAGGTTGCTCGATGTCCATCCCCAGGTGCGGGCGCACGACCGTGCCGCCGTTGGCGATCGCCGCGTACGCGACGGCCAGCTGCACCGGGCTGACCTGCACGTCGCCCTGACCGACCGCGAGGTTGATGTTGTCGCCCACGCTCCAGCCCTGCTCGGGGACCACCGCGATCCCGCATCCCCCCTGAGCGGCCGGATGCCTCGACTTCCCCGCAAACGGCCCGGTGGCGTTCTCGCACTCGGCCTCGAGGCGGTTGCGCTCCGCCTGCCACGCCAGCGAGGGGAGCGTCCCGGAGACAGCATCCGGCAGATCGATCCCGGTGGCGCCCCCGATCCCCAAGGCTCGCGCCCACCGCTGGATCGCGCCGCCCTGAGGCTCGGCCGAGTTGGTCAGCGCCCCGAGGTTGTCGAAGAACACGGGGTCCGAGACCCGGATCGCGTTGACCAGGTCGAGCACGCCGTGGGCGGCGCCACCGTAGTTGCGCCGGCACTCACCGTCGATGCAGAACTGGCCGGTGTCGTCGTAGGTGTCGCCCACCCCCCACGCCCCGCTCTCGAGCGCGGCGAGCGCGGTGATCGGGGCGAACGCGGATCCGACCGCCTGGGCGCCCTCGGTCGCGCGGTTGATCAGCGAATTCGTGCCGGCCCGGCTGCTCAGAGTGGGGTCGTAGGTCGGGAGCGAGCCCATCGCGTAGACCTGACCGTTGTCTGGGTCCAGGGCGACGAACGCGCCGGCGTCGGCCGGCCGGTTGTCGTCGATCGCACGTTGCAGCGCCTGTTGCCCGGCGGCCTGCAGCTTGAGGTCGAGTGAGGTCTTCAGCGTGTCGCCGCTGCTGAGCTCGGCGTTGTAGTAGGCCTCGAGCCCCGACTGCCCGGTCTGACTCGACATGGTTCCGAGCACTTGGGCCAGCAAGCCACCCTCCGGATAGCCCACCCTTCGCGGGTGACCGATGCCCTCCGGGACCGGCTCGGCCAGCGCCTGGCCGTCCCGGTCGACGATCTCCCCCCGAACCGCGTGTCCGACCAGGCCGGCCTTCCGAGACGGGGCGCGACCGTGCAACGACACGACCGCGACCGCGACCACGATCAAGACAGCTCCGATCGCCGCCGCCCCCGGGACACCTCCAAGCGCCCGGCGCGCAAACGACCGTGGCCGCTGACGCGCTCGCCGCGCGCTCAGCACGCGCTCCAGGACGGCCTGGGCCTCCGCCCCGTCCGGCGACAGCGACTCCCCGGAGGAACGCCTCGGGCGGGCGCCGCGCACCGCCTCCAGCAGCTCGTCCTCGAGTGGGTGATCGCTCATGTCCCAGACCTCCTGGCCGTCTTTGGTCCTCGAGCAGCCCCGGCCGTCTTTGTCCCGCGGGCGGCGCCCCGCCGTTCCACGCCCAGCAGATCGGCCAGCCGGGCGCGCGCCCGATGCAGCCGGGTCCGCGTCGCCGCCGGCGTGAGCCCGAGCACGCTCGCCGCCTGTCCCGGAGTCAGCCCGTCCCACGCGACGAGCAGGACGAGCTCGCGATCGTCCTCGCTGAGCGCGTCCAGCGCCCGGCGGATCTCTCGCCACCCGACTCCGAACGGCTCGCCCGGTGGCGGGGTGTGCTCGGGCGGAGGTAGCCGTTCGACGAGCGCGCGGTCGCGCAACACCCGGCGCCGGTGGTTACGCAGCTGGTTGAGCGCCACCGTCAGCAGCCACGGCAGCGCTCCCTCGCCGGCAGGGACGACGTCGAGGCGCCGCCAGGCGACCTCGTAGGTCGCCGCCACGAGGTCGTCGGCGTCGTGCCCCGTAAGGCCCCGGTGGCGGGCGTACCGCGCCACCGTCGGATACGTCGCCTTGAATAGTGCGCGAAACCGCGCCTCGGCGTCCATCACCCCGTCCATGTCACGACGGAGCGCAGCGTTTCAGACCCGGCCGGGCAACAGGCGCGTGAGTGCCGCGACCCCGACCAGCAGGACGGCGAGCTGACCAACCGCGAGCTCGAACGCCGCCGCGTAGCCCGAATGCAGCGCGCCGAAGAAGATCACTCCGGTCACGGCCACCCCGAGCGCGTTACCCACGTTCTGGATCGTCGTCATCAGCCCGGAGGCGGCGCCGGCGCGCTCGGGCGCGAGCGACTCGAGGACGGTCGACGCGAGCGGCGCGAGCACGAGGCCCATGCCGGCGCCGACCAGCAGCAGCCCGGGAGCCAGCACCCCGATCGAGCCCCGCACGCCGACGTCGGCGACCGCGACCAGCAAAAGCCCCTGGCCGACAGCCAGGATCAACGCGCCGACGCCGATCGTCGCACGGCCATACCGCGCGGTGAGCGCCGGCGCGCGCATCGAGGCCGCCACGTAGGCGCCGGCCAGGATCGTGAACACGAGCCCGGCGCTCAGCGGCCTCAAGCCCCGTCCGCTCTGGAGGTAGAGCGCGAGGACGACGAAGAATGAACCTTGGCCGGCCCAGAAGCAGAGCTGGGTCAGCAGGCCCGCGCTGAACGACCGCTGTCCGAACAGCTCCAGATCGATCAGCGGGCTGCCACCTGAGCCCCCGAGGCGGCGCTGGTGGAGCACGAACCACGCGAGCAGCGCGGGAGCTGCGGCCAGCGACAGCCAGGTCCACGCCGGCCAGCCGTGCTGACGGCCCTCGAGCAGGGGCAGCACGACCGCGGTCAAGGCTGCGGTGGCGAGCACCGTCCCGCGCTTGTCCATCCGTGGCGACTCGGGCTGGCGGGATTCGGGAATGATCCGTGGGGCGAGCAGGAGCGCGGCGACCCCGACGGGAACGTTGATCAGAAAGCAGCTGCGCCATCCCAGACCGGCCGGATTCGCCGCGATCAGCGCCCCGCCGATCAGCTGACCGCTGACCGCGGCCAGGCCCATCACGGTCCCGTAGGCAGTGAGCGCGCGCAGCCGGTCGGGGCCGAGGTAAAGCACGCCGATCAGCGACAGGACGTTGGGCGTGACCAGCGCGGTGGCCGCGCCCTGGAACAGCCGCCCGATCACCAGCTCGAGTGGAGTGGCGGCCGCCCCGCAGCCCGCCGAGGCGAGCGTGAACAGCGCGAGCCCGAGGGAGAACATGCGCCGGCGACCGAAGCGGTCGCCCAGCCGACCCGCGGTGATCACGAAGATCGCCGAGGTGCAGGCGAACCCGGCGACGACCCACTCGAGCGCGCCGTCGCCGGCGTTCAGCTGCGACTGCATCGACGGCAGGGCGACATTCACGATGAAATAGTCGAGTACGACCATGAACGTGCCCGCCAGCACGACCGGTAAGGGCAACCAGCGGCTCTCCCGAACAGCCCGCGCCGGCCGGGAGGCGAGTGGATAGGTGAGTTCTCGTGTGCTCATGCCGGCACGATCACATCCGCGCCCGGGCGCGTCGATTACCTCACGGGTAGGGTTTCGAGGCTCCCCTTACCTCGGAAGTAGGGCGGTCGGTCTGATCTCCAGCGCAAAGGGACTTGACCACGGGTGCACACCTCGGTTTTTTGCGGCCAAGATCGTTCACAATCGCGTTAGCATCGCTCGCGGTGCTGCCGGTCGAGGACGCCCTCTGACCAAAGGCCGCGCCGGCGGTTAAGGCTTGCACGAAGCGAGGAGAGCCCGGATGATCGACGCCATCCGTCCCAGCAGGCTTGCAGCAATTGCGGCCTGTCTATTCGTCGTTGCCGCATTCGTTAGCGCATGCGGCAGTAGTTCCAAATCATCTTCGTCGGCAACGTCCGCGTCGTCGTCATCATCGACGTCGTCCGCGGCGACCACAGCACCGAAGGCAGGTGGATCGCTGGTCGTACTCGAAAGCGCCGGCTTCGCCGGGGACTGGCCGGAGGGACTTGATCCGGCAAATAACACCAACGGCTCGTCGGACCAGAGCCAGATGAACGCGATCTACGGCGAGCCGTTCGAGCTGACCAGCAACAACACGCTCCAGCCGGATCTGTTCAGCGCATACAAGTTCTCGAACGGCGGTTCGACGATCACTTTCACCGTGCGCCCGGGAGTCAAGTTCTCCGACGGGACGCCGTTCAACGCCACCGCCGTGGCGTTCAACTGGAATCGTGACCTGGCAACACCGTGCACGTGTAAGCCGACCGGGTTCGTGGTCAAGTCGATCAAAGCCACGGGTCCCGATACGGTCACCGTGAGCCTGGGAGCTCCGGACGGCGCCTTCGTCGATCAGCTCCAGGACTCGAACTTCTCCTGGATCGTGTCGCCCTCGGCGCTGAAGAGCATGGGTGACCAGGCGTTCAAGCTCAAGCCGGTGGGTGCAGGGCCGTTCACGGTGGTGAGCGACACGCTCAGCAACACGCTGGTGCTCAAGAAGAACCCGAACTACTGGCAGGCGGGGCATCCGTTGCTGAACTCGCTGACCTTCAAGACGACGGCCAACGACGAATCGGCGTTGGAGGCGATGCAGGCCGGCCAGGGAGGCGCCTACGAGGGAATGAGTCAGCCACAGCTGGTCAGCTCCTTCCAGTCGCATTTCACCGTCACCAAAGAGCCGTCGACGTCGCCCTACGACATCCAGTTCAACACGTCGATCCCGCCGTTCAACAACATCAAGGCTCGCGAGGCGATCTATTACGCGACCGACACGCCGCTGCTCGATCAGAAGCTGTTCGGGGACGCCTATCCGGTGACGGAGTCGTTCACGGCACCGGCGGGCCTGTTCTACGAGCCGACCGTGCCCGGATACCTGACCTACAACTTGGCCAAGGCCAAGGCGCTGGTCAAGCAGCTCGGTGGGCTCAACATCAACTACTTCACGATCTCTCAGTCGGCGACCCAGAACATGATGGTGGCGATGCAGCAGATGTGGAAGCAGGCGGGTATTACCGCGTCGATTCACTTCTACTCGCTGGCCGGCCTGATCCAGCAGTTCGAGTCCAAGAAATGGCAGATCGCGTTCCAGACCGCCGGGGCGTGGGACCCGGCCGCCGGCGTCGGGCTGGGCTTCCGCTTCCTGTCGGCCTCTCCGTTCAGCGGCGTCCATGACCCTAACCTGGACAAGTTGATCCTCGGGGGGCAGGCCAGCGTGAACCCGGCCACCCGTAAGGCGCTGTACGACCAAGCGGCGGCCTACATCGCCAAGAACGCGTATGGTCCGTTCCTGTTCCCGATCTCCGGTTACAACATCGCGGCGCACGGCGTGTCCGGGCCCGGCCTGACCACCCCGATAGCATCGGTGTCGGTCAACCCGCAGATTCTGTGGGAGGACGTTTCGGCATCGTGACCGTCGGACACGTCGACGTGACCGACGATGAGTAGCACTGCGTCGGCACCCCTGCCCGCGTCCCGCCTCGGGACCCGGGCGGGGGTGCTCGGCCGTCTGGCCGCCTCGCCGATGCTGCGGTTCCTGGGCCGCCGCATCCTGGTGGCCATACCGGTGTTGTGGGGAGTGACCTTCCTCACCTTCATCGTCATCAATCACCTGCCGGGAAACGCCGCGCAGGAGCTGCTCGGGATCAACGCGACACCCCAGGAGATCCAGCAGCTGTCGGCGAAGCTGGGACTGAACAAGCCACTGCTCACGCGTTACGGCGACTGGCTGCACGGCCTGGTCACCGGCAGCCTGGGCCACTCGCTGGCCAGCGGCCAGAGTGTCACCTCGATCCTCGGCAGCGACCTGCCGGTCACCTTCGAGCTGATCGCCTTCGCGTTGCTCATCGCGGTCGTGATCGCGGTCCCGGTGGCGCTGCTCTCCGCCCGGCGCCCGGGCGGGATCTTCGACCGTGTCGCGATGGTGTTCAGCATGGCCGGCCTGTCGATCGCCAACTACGTGCTGGCCCTGATCCTCGTCTACTTCTTCGCCGTGAAGCTCAATTGGCTTCCCGCGCTCGGTTGGGTACCGCCCGACCACGGGTTCGCCAACAACATCAAGTACCTGATCCTGCCGGCGGTGTCGATCGCCCTGTCGCTGCTGTGCTTCTACACACGCCAGCTGCGAGCCGACCTGATCCAGCAGCTCCAGAGCGAGGACTACGTGACCACCGCCCGCGCGAAGGGAGCGAGTCCCTGGCGCGTGCTCACCCGCCACGCGCTGCGTAACTCGGTATTCGGGCTGGTGACGGCCGTGGCCCTGAACTTCGGGACGCTGCTCGGGGTGACCGTGATCATCGAGGAGATCTTCGGCCTGCCAGGAATCGGCCACGCGCTGCTCTCAGCCATCAACTCCCGCGACATCCCGGTAGTCGAGGGCGCGGTGTTCGTGTTCGGGCTGATGGTGATATTGGCCAACCTGATCGCTGACCTGCTCTACGCGGCACTCGACCCGAGGGTGAAATATGGCAGTACCCCCGACTGAAACCGCCGTTCCGGGCCTCATGGACCCCGCCACGCTCGGCCCAGGCCTGGTGCCGGCGAGCGCGGGCGGGCGGTTCGGACGACTGCGGTCGATCGGTGGGATCTGGGTACCCGCCTTCCTCGTCCTGGCAATCCTGTTCCTGTGTTTCCTATGGCCCATCATCGGACCCGTCCCGTCCCCCACCGGTGGCTCGATCCTCAACTCGAACCTGCCGTCCTTCTCGCCGGGGCACCTGCTCGGGACCGACGCGACCGGCAACGACGAGTGGTCGCGCCTGCTCTACGGCGGCCGCGCCTCGCTCGAGATCTCGATGGCGGTTACCGCCATCGGCCTGCTCGTCGGCGGTCTGCTCGGCGCGTTCGCCGGATACGTGGGCGGCTGGCGCGACAGTGTCATCATGCGCGTGCTCGACGTGCTGATCGCTTTCCCCGCCCTCGTTCTCGCCGTGGCGATCGCCGAGCGGCTCGGGCCGGGAGAGGTCCACACGATCTGGGCCCTGTCTTTCTTCAGCGTGCCGGCCCTCGCGCGGATCGCCCGGGCCGCGACCTTGCGCGTCCGCGAGCAGAACTACATCGTCGCCGCCGGCCTGTCGGGCAGCCGGCACTGGCGCACTCTTCTGCGCCACATCATGCCCAACATCCTGCCCGAGCTGATGACGTTCGCGCTGCTCGGCATGGGCATCGTGATCGTGCTCGAGGGCGCGCTCTCCTTCCTCGGTCTGGGGATCCAGCCGCCGACCCCGAGCTGGGGCAACATGATCGCGTCGGGACAGGGCCTGCTGTCGGCCGAGCCGAAGTTCGTGCTGCTCCCGAGCGCGGCACTGTTCATCACCGTGGTGTGCTTCAACCTGCTCGGCGAGGGCCTGCGCGCTCGCTGGAGCGCGCAATGAGCACGAACGGGGTGGGTGCGAGCGGGCCCGGCGAGCTACCCGCGGGCGGTGGCGAGGCCGGACTGTCCACCGACGGGGCCCTGCTCGAGGTGACCGATCTGCGGGTCGATTTCCGCCAGCACGGCAGCGTCGTGCGCGCCGTCGACGGGCTCAGCTACGCCGTACCCCGCGGCCGCACGGTCGGGCTGATCGGTGAGTCCGGCTGCGGCAAGACGGTCAGCTCGCGGGCGATCATCGGGCTGCTTCCAGAGACCGCGCGCGTCACCGGGTCGGTCCGGTTCGAGGATCAGGAGCTGATCGGCCTGCGGGAGCGCCGGATGCGAGCCGTGCGCGGCAAGCAGATCGCGATGGTGTTCCAGGATCCCGCCCGGTCACTCAACCCGACACTGCGCATCGGCAACCAGATCACCGAGGCGATTCACCTGCACGCCGACGTGTCCAAGGCGACGGCACACGATCGAGCGGTCGAGCTGATGGAGCTCGTCCGGCTGCCCGCCGCCGCCGAGCGCTTCCGTCAGTACCCCCACCAGCTCTCGGGAGGCATGCGCCAGCGGGTGATGATCGCGATCGCGCTCGCCTCCCAGCCCAAGCTGCTGATCGCCGACGAGGCCACCACCGCGCTCGACGTGACGACCCAGGCCCAGATCATGGAGCTGCTGCGCGACCTACAGCAACGTCTCGGGATGGCACTGATCATGATCAGCCATGACCTCGGGCTCGCCGCGAGCTTCGCCGACGAGGTGCTCGTCATGTACGCCGGACGTGGCGTCGAGCGCGCGCCCACGCGCAAGCTGTTCGAGCACGTCCGGATGCCCTACACGCGCGCGCTGCTCGACGCGATCCCGCGCCTGGAGAACCCTCCCCACTCGCCGCTCACCGCCGTACCGGGTCAGCCTCCCGACCTCGGCCGGGAGCAGGTCGGCTGCCCGTTCTCGCCTCGGTGCCCGAGCGTCACCGATAAGTGCCGCGAGCACGCGCCTCCGTTCGAGGAGCAGGAGCCCGACCACCGGTGGGCGTGCTGGCATCCGTGCGGACTGGAGCGGACGTCTTGAGCGAGCCGCTGCTCGAGGTCGAGCACCTCGTCCAGGAGTTCACCGTGCGCGACCGCGGCGGCGCCAAGGCGGGCACCGTCCACGCCGTCTCGGACGTGTCGCTCGAGCTCGCCACCGGCGAGACGCTCGGCCTGGTCGGCGAGACCGGATCTGGCAAGTCGACGCTGGCCAGGGCGATCCTCCAGGCGCCGCCACCGAAATCGGGCTCGGTGCGCCTGCGCGGCGTCGAGCTCGTCGGCCTCAAGCGGCAGAAGCTGTTCGAAGCCCGCCGCCAGGTGCAGATGGTCTTCCAGGACCCGTTCGGATCGCTTGATCCGAAGTGGCGCGCACGCGAGCTCGTCGAGGAGCCGCTCGTCGCGTTCAAGGTCGGCACCCGGGCCGAGCGGCACAAGCGGGTCGACGAGCTGCTCGATCTCGTCGGCCTCGATCCCACCCGGTTCGGCGGCCGGCGCCCCCGCGAGCTATCGGGTGGGCAGGCCCAGCGGGTGGCGATCGCCCGCGCGCTCGCCCTCGATCCGGCGCTGATCATCTGCGATGAGCCGGTGTCCTCGCTCGACGTGCTGATCCGGGCTCAGGTGCTGGGTCTGCTCGAGCGCCTGCGCACCGAGCTCGGGCTCGCCTATCTGTTCATCGCGCACGACCTGGCGCTCGTCAAGCAGGTGTCCGACCGAGTGGCGGTCATGTATCTGGGCAAGCTCGTCGAGGTCGGCCCGGCCGAGTCGCTGTACCGCGAGCCGCTTCACCCCTATACGGTGGCGCTGCTCGCCTCGATCCCAAGCCCCGATCCGAGCGCGTCACGGCGACCGGTGGCCGACACGATCCGCGGCGAGCTGCCCTCGCCGATCGATCCACCCAGCGGCTGTCGCTTCAGAACCCGCTGCCCCCGGGCACAGGACATCTGCGCCACCGAGGAGCCGCCGCTGCGCCGGCTGGGCGACGGCCACCTCGCCGCATGCCACTTTCCGGTGGGTGCGCAGGAGTCAAATCAAACGGCGCCGGCACTGGCAGGAGGAGCCCATGACGCTGCAACTGACTGACACGCTCGACATCCAGGGACTGTTTCCCGACGGCACGCACCTGATCGGCGGTGAATGGGTGCCGGCGCGGGCGGGCGAGACGATTTCGGTGCTTAACCCGGCCACCGGCGAGACGCTGGCCACCGTCCCGCGCGGGGGCCCGGACGACGTGGCCGATGCCGTGGCAGCCGCCGAGGGTGCGTTCCCAGCCTGGCGGGACACGAACCCCAGCCGCCGCGGTCAGCAGCTACTCGACTGGGCCGCGCTGTGCCGCGAGCACGCCGGCGAGATCGACCTGCTCGAGCGCCTCGAGGTCGGCCGGCCGAAATGGGGACCGCCTGGCGCGGGCGGCCCGATGCCGGGAATCCTCACCTTCACCGCCGGACTCGCCGACAAGGCGACCGGGCAGACGCTCCCGAGCATGTTTCCCGACGTGATCGGCATGACGCTGCGCGAGCCCTACGGCGTGTGCGGAAGCATCATCCCGTGGAACGCGCCCGGGCCGAACACGGTGAACGATGCGGGGCCGGCAATCGCGATGGGCAACACGATCGTGATCAAGCCGGCCGAGGACGCGCCGCTCACGCCGCTGCTCCTGGTCAAGCTCGCCCACGAGGCGGGCATCCCACCCGGGGTGATCAACGTCGTGACCGGCTACGGCCCCGAGGCCGGCGAGCCGCTCGCCCGCCACCCCTCGGTGCGGCGGATGAGCTTCACCGGGTCCCCCGAGACGGGTCGGCGCGTGATGGAGGCGTGTGCCGCGCATCTGATCCCGCTGCACCTCGAGCTCGGCGGCAAGTCGCCGCAGGTCGTGCTGCGCGACGCGCCGCTCGAGAAGGCGATTCCCACCATCGCCCGGAGCATCACGCTGAACACGGGCCAGATCTGCGCCGCCGGCTCACGTGTGGTCGTGGATGCTTCGATCCACGACCAGGTGGTCGAGGGACTATCCGACCAGTTCAAGCACGTGCGCGTCGGCCCCTGGTACGAGGACGTCGACATGGGCCCGCTGATCAGCGCCAAGCAGGAGAAGCGGGTGCTCGGATACCTGCGCAGGGGCCGCGACGAGGGCGCTCACGTCGTCGTCGGTGGCGGCAAGCCCGAGGGCGATGTGTATGACGGCGGCTTCTTCGTCGAGCCGACGATCTTCGACGACGTCAAGCCCGACATGCGGATCGCTCAGGAGGAGATCTTCGGACCGGTCCTGTCGGTCCTGTCGAGCGATGACGAGGAGGAGGCCCTGCGGATCGCCAACGGGACGCGCTACGGACTCGTCGCGTCGGTCTGGACGCGCGACGTGGGCAAGGCCGTGCGCCTGGCGCGCCGGATCGAGGCCGGCCAGGTGTCGATCAACACGCTTTGGTCGGGCGGCGTGATCGGCGCGCCGTTCGGCGGCTACAAATCGAGCGGGTTCGGCCGGACGGTCAGCGCCGAGTCGATCCTCGACTACACCCAGGTCAAGAGCGTGATCATCGACGGGCGCGCGTAGTGGAGGTCACGCTCGAGGGCAAGGTCGCGCTGGTCACCGGCGCGGGCCCCAACATCGGCAGCGGGATAGCGCTGGCCCTGTCCCGGTACGGGGCGCGGGTGGCGTGCAACGACATCGACGCCGACGCAGCCGCCGCGTCCGTGCACCGGATCGAGCGCCACGATCGCGAGGCGATGGCGATCGCGGGCGACGTGACTTCCGAACAGGACGTCAGGCGCTACGTCGGCGAGGTACTCGACCGCTGGGGGCGGATCGACATCCTGATCAACAACGCCGCCATCCTCGGCGGCCGCGGCGTGCTGGAGGAGAGTCTCGAGTTCTGGAACCGCGCGATCGCCGTGGCGGGTGCCGGGACGTTCCTGAACACCAAGCACGTCGCGATCGCGATGATCGAGCGGGACATCAAGGGCTCGATCATCAACATCCTGTCCTCGAACGCCTGGCAGGGGTGCGCCGGCGTGATCGCCTACGCGTTCCATAAGGGCGGGCTGGCCAACTTCACGCGCGCCGCTGCGATGGACCTGGCGCCGTACGGCATCCGCGTGAACTCCTACTCGCCGACCGCGCCGCGGCCGGACAACCCGGAGCTGCTCGCCGAGCTGCCCGAATCCGGGGGTCTGCGCCGGCACTTCAAGCCACCCCCAGAGCGGCCGTCGTGGTGGCGGGACACCGGCAAGATCGATGTCCGCAACAACATGCCGATGGCGCCGTCCACGCCGACCGACATTGGCCACTGCGTGGCGTGGATGTGCTCGGACTACGCGCGTCTGATCACCGGGTGCGACTTCGTGATCGACGGTGGCGCGCGCGCCAAGTACTGGGCCTACACCCCACCCGACGAAAAGGCGGAACCGGCGCCGCTGATTCCCTTGTACGACGACGAGACGATGCCGGGAGGGTTTTGATGGTTCGAGGCGCCGTCCAGACTGGACCGCTCGCGTACGAGATCCGGGAGTTCGAGCGCCCGCCGATCGGCGACGACGACGGGTTGTTGCGGGTCGAAGCCTGCGGGATCTGCGGGTCAGACGTGGAGCAGTACCGCGGCCATCTGGTCCGTCCCGGGATGTTCCCGCTGATCCCCGGCCACGAGCCGCTGGGTGTTGTCGAAGAAGTGGGCGAACGGGCGGCGGAACGCTGGGGCGTTCAGGTGGGCGACCGCGTGGCGGTCGAGATCCTCCGCCCCTGCCGCGCGTGCGACTACTGCCTGACCGGCCGCTACATGTCCTGTCCCAATCGCGACGGCGCGTACGGGATGACGCCGCTGTCGCGCTCGCCATCGCTCTGGGGCGGGTTCGCCGACTACCTCTACCTGCACCCGTGGGCGATCCTGCACAAGATGCGGGCGGACATCCCGCCCGAGATCGCGGTCATGTTCAACCCGCTCGGCGCCGGCGTTCGCTGGGCCGCGTTCCTGGGCGAGGTCGGGCTCGGGGAGACCGTGCTGATCCTCGGACCAGGGCAGCGTGGGCTGACCTCGGTGATCGCGGCGCGCGCCCGCGGCGCCGGGACGATCATCGTGACCGGCCTGTCGCGCGATTCCCGGAAGCTGGCGCTGGCCCGCGAGTTCGGAGCCGATCACACGATCAACGTCGAGGAGGAGGACGTGGTCGCGCGGGTGAGCGAGATCACCGGCGGCGCGATGGCCGACGTGGTGCTCGAGCTGACCCCGATCGCCGATCAGCCGATCCGCGACGCGATCGAGTGCGTGAGGCACAGTGGCCGGATCGTGCTCGCCGGCCTGAAGGGCGGCAGGTCCGTGGAGCTCGTGACCGACCGCCTGATCAACAAGGGCGTGACGGTTCGGGGGGCGTTCGGCGTCAACGCGGAGGCGTACATCGAGGCGATCCGGATCATCGAGTCGGGCCGCTTCCGGCTCGAGAAGATGGCCTCGGGGACGTTCGAGCTGGCTGACACCGAGGCCGCGATCCAGGCGCTGGCCGACGGCGACGCGATCCATACCTGCGTCTGTCCGAATGGCGGCTCGGCCGTCACCGTGACCAGAGAGGAGGCAGCCCATGCTGGTTGACATGCACGCGCACGTGACCCCGGGGGCACTCGATCCCGTCGGGACCTCCGACGATCACCGAGGTCCGCGCATCGGGCCATGCGACGACCCCCACGCCCGCCTGCTCGAGAACGACCGCGGGATGCAGTTCAAGGCGATCGATGCGTTCTATTCGGCCGAACGGCGGCTCGAGGAGCTCGAACGCAGCGGCGTCGACGCCGAGGTCGTCTCGCCGATGCCGCCGCTGCTCGACTACGCGCTGTCGGGCCCGGACGGGCTCGACCTCTCGCGCCGGGTCAACGAGTTTGTCGCGTCGCTGTGCGCGGCGGACCCGGGACGGCTGATGGGCATGGGCATGGTCCCGATGCAGGCGCCCTCGTTGGCCACAGCCGAACTCGCCCGCGTACGCGACGCCGGGCTCGTCGCAGTCGAGATCGCCTCAAACGTGCTTGGCCGCGCGCTGCACGGCGAGGATTACGAGGAGTTCTGGTCCGAGGCCGAGCGGCTCGAGATGCCCGTGTTCATCCACGCGATGCCGGCCGATTTCGGGGAGCGGCTGCCGCCCGGCCTGATCCCGATCGCGGCGTTCGCGGTCGGGGCCGACGCCCTGCTCGCGTGCGCCGGGATCATCACGAGCGGCCTGGCGGAGCGTCATCCGCGCCTGCGCCTCGCCTTCAGCCACGGCGCCGGCGGCTTCCCGATGATGCTCCCCCGCGCGATGACCTTCTGGGGCAAGACATGGAACGAGGAGCCGTCTTCTGAGGGCGAGGGCATCTCGCCCGCGGAGCTGACCCGGCGCTTCTACTACGACGGGCTGGTGTTCGATCGCCGCGCGCTGCGCTTCCTGATCGATCTGGTCGGCCACACCCAGGTGCTCGTGGGCTCGGACTTCCCGGCCATGCCGCGCGAGCAGCCGTGCGGGCGGACGCTGCGCTCGCTCGACCTTCCGCCCGAGCTGCTCGAGGACATCACCTGGCACAACACGTTCCGCTTCCTCGGCATCGAAGCACCCGAGCTCGTCGGTGCGGTTACCTCAGCGACAGGAGAGACAGAGTGAAAACGCGCGCCGCAGTCATTCGGGGAGCCGGACAAGCCTGGGAGGTGACCGAGCTCGAGCTCGATGAACCTCGCGAGCACGAGGTGTTGGTCCGGGTCATGGCCTGCGGGCTGTGTCATTCCGACGAGCACGTCCGCGAGGGCGGCCCGTACCGCTACCCGATGGTCGGCGGCCACGAGGGCGCCGGCGTGGTCGAGAAGGTCGGGCCGCACGTCTCGCGCGTCCGCGAGGGCGACCACATCTGCACGTCGTGGATACCGGTGTGCGGCCACTGCCGGTACTGCTCCACCGGCCACCAGAACATGTGCGACGACGGCAAGAACGCCGCCACCGGCGAGATGCCGAACGGAGGCTTCCGCTTCCACGAGAACGGCGAGGACATCGGCGGCATGTGCGTGCTGGGCACGTTCTCGCAGTGGATCGTGATCCCGGAGAACTCGTGCGTGCCGATCGACGACGATCTCCCGTTCGAGGTCGCCGCCCTCGTAGCGTGCGGCGTGACCACAGGGTGGGGATCGTCGGTGTACGCGGCGGGTACCCGGGCCGGCGAGACGGTCGTCATCTTCGGCACAGGTGGGGTCGGCATGAACGCCGTGCAGGGCGCCGCCTACGCCGGCGCCAAGCACGTCGTCGCCGTCGACCCGAACCCGTTCAAGCAGGAGATGGCGGGCAAGTTCGGCGCCACGTTCACCACGGGCGACCCCGACGAGGCCTTGGAATACGTGCGCGATCGCACCCGCGGTCAGATGGCCGATCATGCGGTGATCACGATCGGCGTGATGAACGACGAGGTGCTCAAGCGCGCCATCGACATGATCGGCAAGGGCGGCAGCGTGGTGGTGACCTCGGTCGGCGGCGAGGGCGACACGATCGCCGTCCACGGCTCACCGGTCACCGGCTGGCACAAGAACATCCAGGGCTCGCTGTTCGGCGGCGCCAACCCGCTGTATGACATGCCCCGCCTGCTCGGGCTCTACAAGAGCGGCGACCTCAAGCTCGAGGAGCTGATCACCAACCGCTACACACTGGACAACATCAACCAGGGCTACGAGGACATGCTCTCCGGCCGCAACATCCGCGGCGTCCTGATCCACGACCACTGACACTGCCACCGACCCCCCGCCACCATGCAAAACACACCAAACTCTCCCGCCCCGCCCCCGCCTTGGCGACATAAGCATGGACCCAATGCTTATGTCGCCAAGGCAGTGGCGACCGGGGATGGTTTGGCACGTTTTACCTGGCGCAGACGAACATCTAGGAGGCCTCACCATGCCCAGCGCGATCCTTGACCCGACCGGACTGTCCGACCGCGGGGACACGAACCCGGCCTTGACGCTTGCCCCCCGCCCAGCCGACCTGGGCGGCCTGAAGATCGGCCTACTCGAAAACGGCAAGCAGAACGCCCGTCTGTTCATCGAGGAGGTGGCGGACGTGCTGCGCGAGCGCTACGGCGCCGGCGAGGCCACGCTGCGCCTCAAGGAAGTATTCACCGCACCCGCGCCACCGGAGCTGATCGACGAGCTGTGCGCGGAGTCCGACGTCGTGGTCATCGGCATCGGCGACTGCGGCTCGTGCAGCGCCTCCGCAGTCGCGGACGGAGTGCTGTTCGAGCGGCACGGCACGCCGGCGGCGGTGATCTGCTCGGAGGCGTTCATCACCACCGCCGACGCGATGGCCCAGGTCCAGGGCGCCCCCGGCTACCACTACCTGACCACGCCACACCCGGTCGCCGGGCTGACACCTGCCCAGGTGCGCGAGCGGGCCGAGCGCGTCGCCGCTGACGTGGCACAGGTGCTCGCCGCCAAGCAGGGCCGCCGAGCCGCGTAATGGCGGGAGTCCCTAAGGCGCCGCCGTCAGGCGCCGCCGACCAGCTCGATCCCGACCTGGCTCGGGAGGCGATCGAGTACTGCTACGAGCAGGGTTGGACCGACGGCCTCCCGGTCGTCCCGGCCTCGCAGGAGCTGCTCGAGCAGTTCCTGGCCCAGACCAGCCGCGACCCCGACGAGGTGCTGTGGCGGATGGACCACATCGGCCGCGAGTGCACGGTCAGAACGGCCGCGATCAATGCCGTGATGGCGGGCTGCCTGCCCGAGTACTTCCCGATCGTGCTCGCCGCCTGGGACGCGGTGATGCGCGACCGGGCCGCGAAGGGCGGCGGCTGGCAGTCGACCAGCGGGCCGGCGCCGCTGATCGTGATCAACGGTCCGATCCGCCACGAGCTCGGCTTCAACTGCACGGGCGGCATCTTCGCCGGTGGCTTTCGACCCAACGCCACGATCCCCCGGGCGCTCGGGCTGATGCTGCGCAACGCGTTCGGCGTCCTCCCGCACGTGTTCGACCAGACGACCCAGGGGATCCCCGGTCGCTGGGCGATCTGCTTCGGCGAGAACGAAGAGGAGAGTCCGTGGGAGCCGCTCGCCACCGAGACGGGGCTCGACCCGGACACCAACGCGGTGTCGTGCACGCTCACGCGCACCTACGAGTTCGTCGACAACCGCCACACGCAAAACCCCGAGCACCTGCTGAACGACTTCGCCGACACGATCTCGCGTACCGGGGTGATGATCTTCCGCACCCAGTCGGCCGGGCTCGTGTTGTGCCCCGAGCACGCTCAGATGCTGGCCAACGCCGGCTACACCAAGGCGGACGTCAAGGACTGGCTGGTAGAGCGGTGCGGCCGCGTTGAGGCGGACCTGCGTCGCGTCGGCAAGGACGCCGTGTCCGAGGGAGGACACGGAGGCCGCTCCGCCGGTGAAGAGGAACGGGTCCCCGGGGACGTGTTCTCGCCTTTCCTGCCCGGGGGCGAGTCGGTTCCGATCATCGTCGCCGGCGCGCGCAACGCCGCGATCTCGATGGTCTTCCGCGTGTTCGGCGAGTGGTCCAACAGCTCGGTCCCGATCGAATTCGTGCAATCGCCGGTGGCGGCTGCGAAAGGAGGCTGAGAGCAGATGTTCAGCGAGCAGGGATTGAAAGACATGCAGGCGACGCTGGCCGCCGACGGGTATGCGCTCGCCGCGTTCGAGGAGGGCGACCAGGTGGTCGTCACGATCGAGGCCACGCCCGATGCGTGCGAGGACTGCCTGGCGCCGCTAGACGTGATGCGCGCGATCCTCGGCAAGACACTGGCCGTCCCGGTCGAGGCGATCGACCTGCACTACCCGGAATGAGCGCCGTGAACGGCCGCGTCGCGCTCGTCACGGGCTGCGGCAAGCCCGACGGCGCGGGTCAGGCGATCGCGCGCGGACTGGCCGAAGACGGCGCCTCGGTCGTCGTCGCTGACCGCCGGCCCACGGGCGTCCCCAACCGCCGCCAGGAGATCGTCGGTTCCGGGCAGCCGGAGTCCTGGACCGGCCTCGACACGCTCGTCACCGAGATCGAAGCGGCCGGCAGCAAGGCGGTCTCGGTGCTCGGCGACATCGGCGATGAGCACGACGCGCAGGCGATGGTCGAGACGGCGCTCGCGCAGTTTGGCCGGCTCGACGTCCTCGTCAACAACGCCGCGGCGCCCCAGGGGCTCGATCGCAACGTGATCGACGAGATTCCGATCGAGGTGTTCGATGAGGTGATCCGCATCAACCTGCGCGGCGCCTACCTGATGTGCCGCGCGGCGGTGCCGGCCATGCGCGAGCGGCGCTGGGGTCGGATCATCAACGTCTCCTCGATGGCCGGCGTGATCGGCGCGCCGCGCTCGACTCCCTACTCGGCTTCGAAGGCGGGGATCATCGGGCTGACCCGAGCGCTTTCCATGGACGTGGCCGCCTGGGGCATCACGGTCAACGCGATCGCCCCAGGCGCGCTCGCCACGAGCCGCGCCATGCTCAGCCTCGATCCTGACCTTGATGTCGACGCCGAGATCGCGCGCCGAGGCCGGAACCTCCCCGTGGGCCGATACGGCCGTCCCGACGACATCGCCGCGGCCGTCCGCTACCTGGCCGGCGACGGCGCCGCGTACATGACGGGGCAGATGCTCGTCCTCGACGGCGGCGGGCCGGCGCCGTTTCCCCTGCCACGACCAGATCAGGAGGCGAGTTGAAACTCCGGGTGCTGATGGAGCCGCGTCACGGCGCGACATACGACCGCGTCGTGGGGATGGCCAAGGCCACCGAGGAAGCCGGGCTCGACGCCTTCTTCCGCAACGACCACTACCTCGGGATCGACTCGACCGATCCGGAGTACCGGCCCACCGACTCGTGGACGACGCTGGCCGGCGTGGCGCTCGAGACGACCCGGATCAAGCTCGGGACGCTGATGACCGCGGGTACGTTCCGCCACCCCGGCGTCCTGGCCAACGCGGTGGCCACCGTCGACCAGATGTCAGGCGGGCGGGTCATTCTCGGCATCGGCACCGGCTGGTATGAGCGCGAGCACAAGGCGTTCGGCATTCCCTTCCCTCCGATCGGCGAGCGCTTCGACCGGCTCGACGAGCAGATGCAGATCCTGAACGGGCTGTGGACGACGCCGCAGGGACAGCCGTTCAGCTTCGACGGCCGCTTCTGGCAACTCGACGAGGTGCGCAACTTCCCGGTCCTCGTGCAGAAGCCGCGGCCCGAGATCGTGATCGGCGGCACCGGGCCGCGCCGGACGCCGCTGGCAGCGGCGAGGTGGGCCGACGAGTTCAACAGCGGCGGGGGCGCCGGGACCGCCGAGCGGTTCGCGAACATCCGGCGCGTCTGCGAGGAGATCGGCCGCGATCCCTCGACGCTGCGCATGTCGGTGACCACGCAGGTGATCGTCGGCTCGACGCGCGCCGAGGCGGAGGCCCGGCTCGAGCGGCTGGGCGACCCGGGGCGGCGGATGCTCTCAATGGGCACGGTCGGTGACGTTCCGACCGTGGTCGGCGCGCTCCAGGACCTGAAGTCCGCCGGCGCCGAGACCGCCTACCTGCACATCTTCGACATCGACGACCACGACCACCTGCGCCTGATCGGCGCCGAGGTGCTCCCGCAGGTCGCCTGAACGTGACGAACACATGAGGAGAGAGACGCAATGGCGAGCATGACGACGCGAGCAGCCGTGCTGCACACGCCCGGAACCGACTGGGAGATCACCGAGCTCGATCTCGATCCGCCCAAGGAGTACGAGGTCCTGATCCGCTACAAGGCGGCCGGCCTGTGCCACTCCGACGAGCACATCCGCCGCGAGGGCGGCAGCCATATCCGCTTTCCGCTCGTGGGTGGGCACGAGGGCGCCGGGATCGTCGAGGAGGTTGGCGACGGCGTCACGCGGGTGGCGCCCGGCGATCACGTCGTGACCTCCTACATCCCGGCCTGCGGCAAGTGCCGCTACTGCTCGACCGGGCACCAGAACCTGTGCGACCGCGGCCTCTACGCCGGCGTCGGCTGCCTCCAGGACGAGACGTTTCGGTTTCACCGTAACGGCGAGGACTTCGGCGGCTTCTGCGCGCTCGGCACGTTCTCCGACCACACCGTCGTGTCCGAGTACTCGTGCGTGAAGATCGACGAGGACATCCCCTTCGAGGTGGCGTGCCTGGTGGGTTGCGGCGTGACCACCGGCTGGTGCTCGGCCGTGCGCGCCGGCGAGACCCGCGCCGGCGAGACCGTCGTCGTGATGGGCGTCGGCGGCGTCGGCATCAACGCGGTGCAGGGCGCCCGCTATGCCGGGGCCAAGAACGTGTTCGCGATCGATCCGAACCCGTTCAAGCTCGAGACGGCCAAGCGCCTGGGCGCGACCCACACCGCCACCAGCGTCGACGAGGCGCGCGAGCAGCTGATCGACCTGACCCGCGGTCAGATGGCCGACCTGACCGTCGTCACGGTCGGCGTGCTCGACTCCGAGATCACGACCGACGCCGTGAGCCTGATCGGCAAGGCCGGCCGCGTGGTGCTGACCTCGGTCAGCCGCTCCGATGAGCACTCGATCAGCCTGACCGGCTCGCCCATGGTCGGCTGGCACAAGCGCATCCAGGGGTCGCTGGCCGGCGGTTCGAACCCGATCTTCGAGATGCCCACGCTGCTGGGCCTGTACAAGTCAGGTCACCTCAAGCTCGATGAGATCATCACCCAGCGCTACTCGCTCGAGCAGGTCAACGACGGCTATCACGATCTCCTCGCCGGGAAGAACATCCGCGGCGTCGTGATTCACTGACCGCGCGCGAATCCCGGTGGAACGATCACGTCGTCGCGCGTGAGCTCGGCGGTGCAGGCGCGACCGAGCCCGAGCAGCGCCGACTCGATCCCGGCGCGCATGATGTCGAGCACGTTCTCGACGCCGGGTTGGCCGGCGGCGGCCAGCCCCCACAGGTAGGCGCGACCGATCATCACCGCCCGGGCGCCGAGCGCGAGCGCCTTGACCACGTCACCGCCCCGTCTGATGCCGCCGTCGAGCAGCACCTCGACCTGACCGCCGACGGCATCGGCGACCGCCGGCAAAGCGCGGACCGACGCGGGCGTCCCGTCCAGGTTGTTGCCGCCGTGGTTTGACACGGAGATCGCGCTGAAGCCGGCCTGCACCGCCCGCCGGGCGTCGTCGACCCGCGTGATGCCCTTGAGCATGAACGGGCCCTCCCACTGCTCACGCAGCCAGCGCAGGTCCTCCCAGCTCGGGGGCGGCGTCATCATCCATTCGCCGTAGGCACCGAAGAACGTCGGCGCGGGCGCGCCCAGAGGCGAGACATTCGGCACGGTCAGATCGGGCGGACCGCCCGCGCGGGCCCAATCGAGCAGCCAGGCGGGCCGGACGAGCACCTCGGGGGCGAGCCGCGCCATCGCCTTCAGATCGACCTTGTCGGGGATCCACGGGCTCCCCCAGTCGCGGCTGTGCGAGAACGTCCAGTCGAGCGTCACGATCAAACCCTGTGCGCCCGCGGCGCGAGCGCGATCGATCCGCGCCGTGATCTGCTCGCGCGAGCCCGCCCAGTAGAGCTGGAACAACGTCTGCGGGTTGGCCGCGACAACCTCCTCGATCGGCTTGCTCGCGAACGAGCTCAGGCCCATCGCCGTGCTCCGCGCGGCCGCCGCGCGCGCCACCGCGACCTCGCCGTCGGGGTGCACGGACTGCACGCCCGTCGGCGAGATCACCACCGGCAGCGAGATCTGCTGCCCCATCACCGTCGTCGTCATGTCGCGCCCCGCCGGCGCCCCACCGACGTGCGGTGCGAAGCCGAGCTCGCGAAAGGCGGCGATGTTGTCCGCGAGCGTGACCCCAGCCTCGGAACCGGCGATCAGCGCCGAGTACACCGATTTGGGAAGGCGCCGCTTGGCCCGCCGCTGCGCCACCGCGACCGACTCGAACCACGCGTTCCGGGTCAACCTCACCGGCGGTGCTTGGACATGTCCACCGACGGCCGCGGAAGCGGCTGCTCGCCCCGGGCGGCCAGCGCGCGTTCGCCGTGTCCGACCACGCACTCGGGATCGGGCCCGGCCATCGGCAATCCGGTGAAGAACTTGGCCGCCATGCACCCGCCCCGGCACTTGTCGAACATGCCGCAGCTCGCGCACGCGCCGGCGTGCTGGAGCTCGCGAAGCTCGGCGAACAGTTCCGACTCTCGCCACACGCGGGCGAACCCGCCGGGCTCGCGGACGTTGCCGGCGCGGAACTCGTCGTGGATCACGAACGGGCACGCGTACACGTCACCGACCGGGTCGATCAGGCACACGACGCGGCCCGCCCCGCACAGGTTGAGGCCCGGCAGCGGCGCGCCATACGCGCTGAGGTGAAAGAACGAGTCGCCGGTCAGGACGTCCTCGCCGTGCGCGAGCAGCCAGTTGTACAGCTCGCGCTGTTGCGCCTGCGTCGGGTGCAGGCGATCCCACACGTCCGCCCCGCGCCCGGAAGGCCGCAGCCGCGTGATGCGCAGCTGGGCATCGAAGTCGTCCGCAAGCCGTTTGAAGGCGTCCAGCTGCGAGACGTTCTCGCGCGTGACGACGACCGACAGCTTGAAGCCCTTGAAGCCGGCATCCGCGAGCCGCTCCATCGCGGTGATCGCGGTCGCGTACGAGCCGGCGCCGCGAATCTCGTCGTTGACGGCGGCGGTGGCCCCGTCGAGCGAGACCTGCACGTCGACGTAATCGGACTGCGCGAGCTGGGCCGCGCGCTCGGGTGTGATGCGCGAGCCGTTGGTCGAGAACTTCACGCCGACGCGGTGAGACACCGCGTAGTCGATCAGCTCCCAGAAGTCGCGCCGAACGGTCGGCTCGCCGCCGCCGATGTTGACGTAGAACACCTGCATCCGCTCGAGCTCGTCGATGACGCGTTTGCACTCGTCGGTGGTGAGCTCGCGCGGGTCACGCCGCCCCGAGCTCGACAGGCAGTGGATGCAGGCCAGGTTGCACGCGTACGTGAGCTCCCAGGTCAGGCAGATCGGAGCGTCGAGCCCGTGCTGGAGCTCATCGTTCAGCGGGCGTTCCGCGTCCGCCCGTCGGCGCTCGATCGACAGGCGGCGGGTGCTGAAGTTGTAGGCGAGCGCGCCGAAGCGCTCCGGCCTGCGCTCGGCCTCGGGATCCACTAGTAGACGCCGCACATGCCGTCGATCGAGATGTCCTCGACTACCAGGTCCTCGACGACGAGCTCCTCGTCTTCGGGCTCCTCGACTGGCTGCGGTTCGACGGCCGTCTCCTCGAGCTGCTCGGGCGTGGTGCTCAACGCGTACTCCTCTCCTCGCGGCGGTCGGGCGCGATAATTTAGCACCCTGTGACAAATCTCCCGGACGCCACGTGGACCGAGGTTGACCAAGCTCGTCGACGGATTCTGGTCGTGCCGCTGGGGTCGCTCGAGCAGCACGGTCCACACCTGCCGCTGGACACCGACACCCGCATCGCCGTGGCGGTCGCTCGTGGCGCCGCAACCGGGCGCGAGGACGTCGCGGTCGCGCCACCGCTGGCGTTCGGCTCGAGCGGCGAGCACGCCGACTTCCCGGGCACGTTGTCGATCGGGACGAGCGCGCTTACCGAGCTGCTCGTGGAGCTCGGGCGCGACGCGGCGTGCGACTGGGACGCGTTGCTGTTCGTCAACGGTCATGGCGGGAATCTCGACGCCGTGTCGCGCGCGCTCGACCGCCTGCATGCCGAGGGCCGGCGCTGTGGGGTGTTCCATGTGAGCCTCGCGGGTGACGCCCACGCCGGTAGGACCGAGACATCGCTGATGTTGCATATCGATCCCGGCGGCGTGCGGATGGACCTCGCGGCTGCCGGCGAGACTCGTCCCGTGAGCGAGCTGATGGATCGTCTGCGTCGCGATGGCGTGCGGGCCGTGAGCCCGAACGGAGTGCTCGGGGATCCGCGGGGCGCCACCGCCGCGGAGGGCCGTGCGATGCTCGCGGAACTCGTCGACGGATGCCTCGCGCATGTCTGAGGACGCCGGGCTCGCCGTCGTCACCGGCGCGGCCCGGGGGATCGGCGCCGCGACCAGCCTCGCGTTCGCCGAGCTGGGCTGGGCGCTCGTGCTCGTCGATGCGTGCGGCAGCCAGCCGGGCATCGAGTACGAGATGCCGTCGCCCGCCGACCTCGACGGGCTGGCCGACCGCTGCCGCGAGGCCGGCGCGGCCGGCGTGAAGGTCCTGTGCGCCGACGTCGCCTCGGCGGAGTTCGCGCCGCGTCTGCGAGCCGTACTCGCCGGCACGGCCCCCGACGCCGCCATCGCCGCCGCCGGCGTGATCGCGAGCGGCCCGGCGTGGGCCACCGACGAGCAGGCGTGGGCGACGCTGCTCGACGTGAACCTGCACGGCGTCCGGCGCCTCGCCGAGGCCACGGTCCCGGCGATGGTGCAGGCCAGCCGCGGCCGGTTCGTCGCGGTCGCGTCGGCCGCGGCGTTGCGAGCCATGCCGCAGCTAGCCGCCTACTCGGCCGCCAAGGCCGCCACCGTCGCCTACGTCCGGGCGCTCGCCGCCGACCTGGCCGGCACCGGAGTTCTCGCCAACGCGGTCTGCCCCGGCTCGACCCGGGGCGCGATGCTCGCCGCCAGCGCGACGTACTACGACCTGGCCAGCCAGGACGAGTTCGCCGGCCAGCAGCTCGTGCGGCGCGTGCTCGAGCCGAGCGAGGTCGCGGCGGCGGTCGTGTGGCTGTGCGGCCCCGCCGCGTCGGCGATGACCGGCACGGTCGTGCCCGTCGATGGCGGGCTCACCGCCTGAGGCTTGGTAGATAACTCCCGCATAGCGCCAGTTATCTCCCAACCGGTGCCCCCCGAGTGGCGACTGCGCCTGGCCCCCGGCGTCACGGTCCTCGACGCCGGCCGTACCCTCGTCGGCGGCTCCCCGCTGCGCGTCCTGACGCTCTCCGAGCGCGGCGCCCACCTCCTCCAGGGCTGGCTGGCTGGCCAGCCAGTCGGCGATGAACGGTCGGAGCGTGATCTGGCGCGGCGGCTGCTCGACGCCGGCCTGGCCGATCCCGACCCGCCCCGAGGCGCGCGCTCGACGGCCGAGGTCACGGTCGTCGTCCCCGTGTACGACGACCCTGAACGCCTGGCAAACGCGCTCGCGCCAGTGGCCAAGGACGCCACCGTGATCGTGGTCGACGACGGATCCCCCGACGGAACGGCGATCGCCGTCGAGGCGGACCGGTTCGGCGCGCGCTACGTCCGGCTAAACGAGAACCGGGGACCTTCGGCCGCGCGCAACGCGGGGCTCGCGCTGGCCACCACGCCGCTCGTCGCGTTCCTCGACGCCGACTGCGTGCCGCCGCCCGGCTTCCCCGACCGGCTCGTCGACCACCTGGCCGACCCGGCCGTCGCCCTCGCCGCGCCCCGGATCGCCACGAGCGCACGTGACGCCGGCGCGATCGCCGCCTACGAGCGCAGCCATTCGGCGCTCGACATGGGTTCCCGCCCGTCTGCGGTCCGTCCCTACAGCGCCGTCTGGTACGTGCCGAGCGCCGCGTTCGTGGCGCGCCGGGACGCGCTCGGCGCCGGCTTCGACGAGCAGCTCTCGCTCGGCGAGGACGTCGATCTCGCCTGGCGCCTGCACGACGCCGGCTGGCAGCTTCGCTACGACCCGACGATCGCGGTGGAGCACCAAGCCCGCGTGCGCCCGATGGCCTGGTACCGCCGGCGCGTCGCCTACAACGAGTCCGTGGCGCCGCTGCGCAAACGCCATCCCGAGCGCGTGCCCGTCCTGTTCCTGACGCCACGCGCGGCGCTCGCGTGGGGCGCGGCGCTGGCTGGGCGACCGGGACCGCTGCTCGCCCTGACCGCCCTCCGCGCCGGCGCGCTGCGCCGCACGCTCATGGGACGAGTGCCGGGCGCCACCGCGCAAGCCGTGAAAATGGGCGGGGAGGTGACGGCCCACGAGGGACGCGACCTCGCCCGCGCGCTCGCGGGCCCGTGGGCCCCGTTCGCCCTCGGGCTGCTCGGCGCCACCGGCGAGCGCCGGCGCCGCGCGCTCGCCTCGCGCCTCGGCGCGCTCGTGATCGCGATGGCGCTCGGCGATTGGTTCGCCGACCGGGCGAACCTGGACCCACTCAGGTACGCCGGGCTGAGGCTGGCCGACGAATCGAGCCGCGGCCTGGGCATCTGGATCGGCTGCGCGCGCGAGCGCGACCTCAGGAGCCTGCTGCCCCGCCGCCCACCCCCGCCGAGCCGGCGCGGCTGACGCGTTCACTCGTAGCCGGTGAACGGCTCGGTCTCGAACCGGCTGCCCTTCTCGCGATCCTCGAACACGTGGGTGATGCGGACCGCCGGCGGCACGTTCTCGACCCTGGTCTCGATCAGCTCGAGGTTCGGGTCATCGCCCAGGCCGAGCTCGTTCAGTCGCTCGGCCTCGGCCCGGCAGACGTCTCCCGGCGTCGGGTTGCTCTCGGGATACGCATCGGTGTGGTGGCGAACCAGCGTGTCCCAGTACTCGTCGCCCGTCCGCTCGATCGCGTCCCGGATGTCCTGTCGTGTGAACGCCATCGTCTCCTCCTCACGTCCAGCCGCCGAAGTCGCGCCCGGTGAAGGCGCCACCCTGAAGGTCGTTCATCTCCTCGCCCACCTCCGCCGCGTAGCGCTCGGCGTCGTCCTGCGGCTCGTATCCGAGCTCCCGCGCCGGCGTCAGGTCCCAGAACGCGCGGGTATTGGCCGAGGCGCCGTACACGACGCGGAAGCCGACATCCGGCGCCGCCAGGCACGCCGCGAACAGCCGGACCGCGTCTGGATAGCTCAGCCACGTCGCCAGCTCGCGCCGCTGGCGGGGACGCTCGGCAAAGGACCCGATCCGCACGCAGACCACCTCGAGCCCGAACTTGTCCACATACAGGCGGCCGAGCGCCTCGCCGTACACCTTGGTGACGCCGTACAGCGAGTCCGGCCGGGGCGGCTCAGTCCCGACCAGTTCGCGCTCCACCGGGTAGAAGCCGGTGGCGTGGTTGGAGCTGGCGAAGACCACGCGGGACACGCCGGCCAGACGCGCCGCCTCGAACACGTTGAACGTGCCGACGAGGTTCGGACCGACGAGCTGACCAAACGGCACCTCGGTGGGTACACCACCCAAATGGATGACCGCGTCGACTCCCCGCGCCACGCCAACGATCGCGTCGCCGTCGGCGAGGTCGGCCTGGACGAACCTCTCCTTGGCCCCGGGCTGAACCGTACGAGCGTCCGTCAACACGAGCTCTTCCACGAGTGGGCGAAGCCCCTCGCGCAGGCATGAGCCGATCGCGCCGGCGGCGCCGGTGATCAATACGTGCGGAGGAAGCTTCGACACGTCCCCGGGATCTTGGCAAGCGCATCGTCCCTTTGTCCGCTTCTGCTCGCTCTCGGTCTCGCACGATGTCCCCCCACCCGATCAGTTCGCCCATGGAATCCAAAGACGATGTCGATGTCACCCGCGTCGCTCTGAACGCGCTGATGCGCCGGATGACCGACGATCAGATCAACCGCGTGATCGGCGAGCTCGAGTACGTCGCCGAGGAACGAGGCGATCGGACGGGCGAGAGCGCTCACGCGCAGGCCGCCCATGAACTGATTGCCGTGCTCGAAAGCCGGCGGGAGCGGCGGAACGGGCACAGCGTTCCGCCACCGTCTCTCAACGGAGTTGCCGCATCCAGTGAGTCCTAAGCGCGTAGCGGGGCGCGCTCCGGCGGCCCCGCGAACGCCGCGTCACCCCAGGCCGTGCAGTCCCCGGCCAAGCAGGCGGTAGGCGTCATGGAGGTTGGACACCAGGTCGCTCGAGGGATCGTCGACCCACACGAGGAACGCGGCCATCGACGTGCCGAGCGCGGCGTGGGCCACCGTCTGGGGGACAAGGTCTCCCGGCCCGCAGCCCAGACGGTCGGCCACCCACACCGCAATCACCTGACGCCACTCCGCGTAGCGCAACGCCGAGTGGGCCTGGAGCGCGGGCACGCCGGTGATCAGCCGCATCCGGATGCGCAGCTCGGGCAGCTGCTCGTCCTCGTAGCGATTTGACTCGACCACCGCGCCACCGAGCGCCTCGTGCAACGGCACGTCGGGCGGGGTGGCATCGAGGCACCGGCGCAGGCGCTCGAGCACCCAGTCGAAGTCCCCCCACACCATGTCGTTCTTGGATGCGAAATAGCGAAACAACGTGCGGCGACTGACGCCGAGCGCGTCGGCGATGTCATCGACCGTCGTCTCCTCGAAGCCTCGCTCGGCGAACAGCTCGAGCGCGGTCCGCGTCACCGCGCGGCGCGATGTCCCGGGCGGACGCCCCGGCCGCTGGCTGACACTGTCCGTCGCGGACACGGCGAGGACGTTACCGCAGCCTCTGGGCCAGTCCCGAGGCTCGTGCCACCGGCCGAGCGACCGCGCGGCGCACCGTCTCCTCGGTGCCGACGAGGATCAGCTCACGGCGCGCGCGGGTGACGGCCGTGTAGATCAGCTCGCGAGTGAGGATCCGTGAGCCTGCGTCTGGCAGCAGCACGGCCGCCGTGTCGAACTGCGATCCCTGGCTCTTGTGGATCGTCATCGCGTACACGGTGTCGACGGCGCCGAGGCGGAGCGGGCTGAAGTGAAGCAGCTCGCCTCCCCGCTCAAACGCGGCGGTCGGGCGCTGACCGGCGGCCCCCACGATCACCCCCGTGTCGCCGTTGTACAGGCCGAGCTCGTAATCGTTCGCGGTCACGAGCAGCGGGCGGCCGACATAGTCGCGCTGCTCGATGTCCTCGACATCGGCCGCGAGCCAGCCCTGGATCCGGGACGTCCAGTCGCTCACGCCGTACGGTCCGCGCCGGTGGGCGCACAGCAGCCGGAAGCTCGCGAGTGCCGCCAGCGCTTCGTTGCCGGCGCCGTCGCGCGCGGCGCGCGCCACCTCGAGGCCCGCCGCGACGGCCCGGTCGCGGACCAGCTCGAGGCCAGCCTCGGTCTCGTACACGTCCATCTCCAGCCACGTGATCTCGTCGGGCGCCGCGCCGAGGGCCGCCACGGCCGCGTCGCCGTCCCCGTGACGGATCGCGTCGGCGAGCTTGGCGATCCCGCCGCCGTAGCGGTACACGCGGTCGAGGACGACGACGCCGCGCCCGACGGCGACGATGTCGGCGAGCACGACGCCGGCCTCGATCGAGGCGAGCTGGCCCGGGTCGCCGACCAGGATCAGCCGCGCCTCGGGACGCACCGCCTCGACGAGGCGCGCCATCAGCGACAGCGACACCATCGACGTCTCGTCGACGATCACGACGTCGTGGGGAAGGCGGTTGCCGCGGTCGTGCGCGAAGCGGCTGTGGCTTCCGGGCCTCCACCCGAGCAGGCGGTGCAGGGTCGACGCGCGCAGCCCCACGGCGGCCTGCTCGTGGACGGCCTCCTCCAGGCGCGCGGCCGCCTTGCCGGTCGGCGCCGCGAGCGCGATCAACGGCGGTTCGCCCCCTGCCTCGAGCAGCTCCCCGACGATCTGGGCGACCCGCGTCGTCTTCCCGGTGCCCGGGCCGCCCGCGATCACCGCCAGGCGGCCGGCCGCGATCAGCCCGTTCAGGTCGTCCGCGACCGCGCGCTCATCCCGCCAGTAGCGGTCGAGGTACAGGCGGGTGCCGAGCAGGCGTAGCGGCGCCGACCCGTCGTCCTCTCCGACGGCAACCAGCTCGCTACGGGAAAGCACGGAGAGCCACTCGTCAACTTCGGGCCACGGGAGGCCCGACAGGTCGACCGGCTCGTCGGATTCGACGCTCGCCGTGTCGCGGATCGTGGCCAGGTCGACGAACACGTGGCCGAGCCGCGGCCCGCGGACGGCGAACGCGACCGCGAGCCTGACCGTCTCGCTCTCCTCCCCGACCAGCTCGGCGAGCCGTGCCGCGACGTGGACGTCCGCTGCCGACAGCACGCCGATCTGGTTGAACTCACGCAACAGCCCGTCGGCGCCCGCGGCGCGCCGCGCCTCGAACGGATCCGCGAGCGCGCTCATGCCACGCTCCCGTCGAGGACGTCGCTGAGCGCCGTGACGAGTTCCCCGGGCGGGCGCCAGGCGAACACGCCGGCGTTCGGATCGCCGTCCATCCCGCGCAGGAACAGATACAGCACGCCAGCCAGCTGACGGCCGGGGTCATATCCCGGCATCCGCCACCGCAGGTAGCGGTGCAGCGCGACCGTATAGAGCAGCGCCTGCAGCCCGTAGTGCGCGCGGCTCATCTCCACCGCGAGCGCCGGTGGCTGGTAGTGCGCGAGCGTGAGCGGCTCGCCCGCCGGCCCGAGCCAGTTCGTCTTGTAGTCGACGATCGCGAATTTCGTCCCGCCGGGCGTCCCAGCCGGCCCGTCGAGCCGCACCACGAGGTCGATGCTGCCGGTGAGAAAGCCGCGGACCTGCGAGCGCAGCGCCGGGTCCTCGAGCCGCGCCGCGTACGCGGCCATCGGATCGCCGGCTGGGAGGTGTTCGCGGAGCACGCGGGCGATCGCCGGCAGCGTCAGTCGCCCGGTCGGCTCGTCCCCGCCCGCGAGGGGCAGCTCGAAGTCGAGCTCGTCGAGCCTGTCCGCGCGCGCGATATCACGCAGCCGCGCGCCGTCGACGAGCGGTCCGAGCGGCGTCTCAATCGCCGCTCGCAGCCCCTGGATGACGCGATCGGAATCGCCCAGGTCGAGTGCGCGCCGCGCCTGGGCCGCCGCGACCTGCTGGCCCAGCTCGGCGTCGAGGTCGAGTGCGGCGAAGTCGCTGGCCTCGAGCACGGTGTGCACGAACGTTCCGAAGTCGACCCCCATCGGGGCGCCCGCGAGCGGCGATTCACGCTCGAGCTCGGGTCGTGGCCCGGTTGCGACGTTCACCGGCGTCGCGGTCCCGGGCTCGTCGCTCACGCCCGGCCGCTCGGGCTCGCTCGCGACCAACGGATCGTGCGCCTCGGCGGTGATGTCGCTGTAGGACGTGCGCCGCCACCACAGGTCGAGGCGGCGGTCAAAGCGAGCCGCCTCGAGCTCGACCGGCGGTTCGAGCGGCGGGCTCCACGCCACCGGCACGCCCGCGAGCGTCGAGCGCTCGACCGCGATCCGTCCGGGCGCGGCAGCGGCCAACTCTCGGAAGCGCTCGACCACGGTCGCGTCGTCCGGGGTCGACTCACCGAACGCCCTGACCACCCCGTCGGCGCCCTTCGAGAACAGTAGGCGCGCGAGCGGCGAGTTGCAGCTGTACCGGGTACCAGCCCACCAGATCACCGCCTGGTGCTTGGCGCGCGTGAGCGCGACGTACGCGAGGCGCAGGTCCTCGCCGCGCTGCTCGACCACGTACTGATCGGAATGCCGCTTGAACGTCCGCCCCTCGAGCCCGACGTCGACCGTGTGCTTGTAGCCGGTCGCCGGGTCGTGGAACGCGACCGGCTCCCGCTGACGGATCCACGTCGGGTCCCACAGGAACGGGCAGTACACGACTGGGAACTCGAGCCCCTTGCTGCGGTGGATCGTCAGCACCTGGACGGCCTCGGCATCGGACTCGAGCCGCCGCGCGCGCTCCTCCTCCCCATCGTCGCCGTCGGCGTCGGCGACGCGCTCGGCCAGCCAGCCACGCAGCGCGGTCACGCCGAGACGCTCGGTGCTCGCGGCGCGATGCAGCAGCTGCGCCAGGTGATGCAGGTCGGTCAGCCGGCGCTCGCCGTCGGCGAGCGCGAGCAGCCGAGCCGCCAGGTCCTCGCCGATCGTGATCGCCTCGAGCAGGGCCGCGACGCCGCGGTCGCGCAGGATCCGGCTCCAGCGGTGAAGGCGCCGGTGGACCTCCTCCCACTCCTCCTCCCGGGCAATGGCGATCCGCCCGGCCCGCCACCCCAGAAAAACAGTCAAAGCAGCCGTTCTAGCCCGGACCGGCGACGCGGGCCGCTCGATGGCCTCCAGCAATGCCAGCCAGTCGTGCGCCGATCGCGTCGCGAACACGCTGCCGCCGCCGTTGATCACCGCCGGCACGTTGGCGGCGCCGAGCGCGCCGCTCACGAGGTCCGCCGTGGAGTGGGTCCGGACGAGCACCGCGATGTCGCGCGGGCAGATCGGCTCGCCCCGGATCTTCGCGCCCGAGGACAGCAACGCGACGACGTCGGCCGCTAGATCCCGCGCGATGTGCCTGCGCGCCGAGTCGGTCGCGACGAAGCCGTTGTAGGTCAGCTCGACGTTCGCCTCCTTGCGCAGGACGACGCGAACGCGCAGCGCGGCGTCGCTCGGTGCGCCCGTCAGTCGGGGCTCCCGGTGCGCCGGCGTGGCCTGGACCTGGCGGTAGGCGATGCCCTCGTGACCGAGCTTGGCGCCGGCGAACAGCGCGTCGTAAGCGTCGATCAGCGTCTGGTCGGCCCGGCGGTTCTCGCGCAGCGTTTGCCGGGTGCCGGCGGTCGCGGCCGCGGTCAGGTAGGCGTATACGTCGGCGCCTCGGAACGCGTAGATCGCCTGCTTGGGGTCGGCGACGAGCACGAGCGTGACGCCCCCTTTGGCGAACGCGCGATCGAGGATCTGCCACTGGATCGGGTCGGTGTCCTGGAACTCGTCGACGAGCACGACGTCGAACCGGGACCGCAAGCGCGCGCGGGCGGTCTCGGCGTTAGGTCCGTCCAGCGTGTCGTTCAGACGCGTGAGCAGGTCGTCGTAGGTCATGATCGCCAGCCGCCGTTTGCGCTGGTCGATCTCTTCGCGGACGGCGACGGCCAGCCGGCGACGCATCGCTGGCGTGCTGTCGGCGGGTTCGTCGCGCGGCTCGAGCTCGGCCATCGGGTTGTACACCGCCGCCCGCGCGATCTTGAGCGCCTCGGCGCGCTTGAACCGCGCCGCCTCGCGCCGGTGAAAGCGCCGCACGTACAGATCGTCGAGCGCCTGCTCGAGCAGGTCCGAGACGTCCTCGACGAACGCCGTCTCGCGATCGAGGTCGCCGACGGTCCCGAGCTCGGCGAGCACCTCCTGGCAGAAGCCGTGGGTGGTCGCGATCGTCGCGGCGTCGAAGTCCGCCATCGCGTGTGCGAGCCGGTCGCGCCGTAGAGCGATTTCGTCGTTTGTGCCGGTCGCGAGTAGCGTCACGACGGGATCCGCGTTTGGGTGAGGAGCCCCGGCGAGGATCTCGGACAGCGCCCGCTCGGCCCCGACGAGCCGCTCTCGCACGCGGTCGCGCAGCTCGCCCGTCGCCATCCGCGTGAACGTGATCAGCAGCAGCCGGTCGAGTGGCGTCCCCTCGGCCACGTAGCGCGCGGTCAGCGCCGCGATCGTGTACGTCTTGCCCGTCCCCGCGCTCGCCTCGAGCACCGTCACTCCCTCGGGCAGCGGCCCGCACACGTCGAAGTCGGTGTAGGCCGAGACGGCGGTCACCGGTCGGCGATCTCCTCGCGCGCGAGCAGCCCGTCCCACAGTCGCCGCGCGTAGGCGCCGAAGCGGCTCGTCTCGTCTGCGTACCAGCACTCGTCGGCGTGGGGTAGCTGTGCGAGCAGCTCCGAGAACGAGGCTTCGCCGCCGTATACGAGCACGTGCTCGGGCTGGCGGTCCTCCTTGGGGTAGTCAAACGTGCTCGTCCACGCCTTCTCAGCCGCGGCCACCCCATCCTCGACGTAGGCGGCGGACGCATCCGAGCAGAGCGGGAGCGGCTCGCGCATGCCGCGGTCGTACAGGTCGACGAGGACCTCGAGCTGAGCGAGCGCGGCTTCGTGTCCGACGGGCGCGATCCGCGCCACGCTCACGTCGGACTGGTAGGCGGCGGCGCGCGCACGGCCGATCACGAGCGACTGAAACGGGCGATCGGGGCGTGCTGCGCTCAGCGCGAGCAGCTTCACCCACGCTCGGAGGCGGTCTCGCGGTCGCACACGCGAGTAGGAGATCGCACGGATCGTGTCGCCACACACGCCGGTGACGGTTCCCGCGAGCGTCCGCCCGTCGGGCAGCGCGAGCTTGACGTCGAGCGATTCGGGCAACCCGTCGCCACCGAGCCCCTTCGCCGCGGCGGCGAGCTGTGCGACGACCGTCCCGATCTCGTCGAGGACCGGCAGCGCGAGGTGGCCGGGTGGCAGCGCACCGCGCGCGATCTCGGCCTTCTTGCCCGCGTCCAGGTCGGCGCCCGCGAGCACGCCGTCGAGCAGCCGCTGGCCAACGCCCCACTTGCCGAGCGCATCGAGCTCGACCGGCAGCTCGTCCTCCACCTCATCGAAGAACTCGCCGACGTTGATGCCGAGCCGGTCGCGCAGGAACGCCTTGACCGGGTGCTCGACGAACCGCACGAGGTTGTCGAGCTCGATCACGGCGTCCGGTCGCGGAGGCAGCGGCGCGGTCAGGAACGGCTCGTCGGGCTCGCGCGGACGCTCGAGCGTCTTCGCACCGGCGAGCCCTTGGGGGTCGAAGCTCCACGGCTGGTGGGGGACGAGCTTGCCGGAGACGAAGTTGCGGGGATCGAACGGCTGGAGCGGGTGGTGGATCACGATCTGGTCGCGGTCGCGCGGCAGGCGGTCGAGCAGCTCCCCGACCGGAACGGCGGGGGGACGGCGCAGGTTCGTGCGCTCGTCGTTGCCGGTGTACGTGATGATCAGCCGCTCGGTCGCCGCCATCAGCGCATCGAGCAGCATCTGGCGGTCCTCGGTGCGGGGGTCGCGGTCGCCGACGTGGGGGTCGGCGAGCAGCAGGTCATCGCCGTCGCGGCGGGTGCGCCGGGGGAACTCGCCGTCGTCGAGCCCGAGCACGCAGACGACCCGGTGAGGAACCGAGCGCATCGGGTGCAGCGTGCAGACGGTCAGATGGCCGGTGCGGAAGTTGGCCCGCGTGGGGCGGCCGCGGAGCCGGTCGGCCAGGAGCACCCGGACGTCGGCGAGTTCGAGGGTCGCTCGGCTCGTCTGCACCCCGGATTCCGCGTCGACGTCGCCGAGGAGGCGCTGGAGCTCGCGACGCTGCCAGGACTCGCGTTCGCTCGTGGCGGTGAGCGAGTCGGCGGCCCGGGAGATCGCGCCGACCCATTCTGCGACTGGCTTGGGCTCGTTGAGCTCGTTGGCCGCAGTCTTCACCCGGTCGACGAACTCGGCGACCCTGCCGGCGAGGTCGATCGCGCCGCTGTCGACGTCGTCGAGCGGCAGCACGCCCTGGACGAGCCGGCTGTCCTCCTCGGTCATCGCGACGCCGACGAGCATCCGGTCCAGACCACGCCGCCACGTGTTGGCGTGCAGTGAGCCGAGCTTGAACGGCTCGCGGTGCGCGGCGTCGAACCCCCACCGGATGCCGCTGTCGGCGACCCACTCCTGCATTCGCGACAGGTCGTCGTCGTCGAACCCGAAGCGCCGGCGCACCGGCTCACGCCCCGCGAGGTCGAGCAGCTGTGACGCGGTGGCGCGCTGGTCGGCGAGCGTCAGCAGCTGGCTGACGACCCCGAGCACCGGATTGGTCTGGCGCAGGGAGCGGTCGGCCAGGCGCACGCGCAGGTCGGGAAGCCGGTCTTTGGCGTTGTATTGCTCGTCTTCGTCGTCTGGGTCTTGGTCGGCCCGGCGCCCGGACCCGAACGTGGCCTGGATCAAGGGCGCGAACGTCTCGATGTCCGGGCACATCACGATCACATCGCGCGGCTCGAGCGTCGGGTCGTCCTCGAGCAGGTGAAGGACGACGTCGCGGAGCACCTCGACCTGGCGCGCCCGGCCGTGGCAGGCGTGGATCTGGATCGTTCCGTCGGCCTTTGACGACGCGTCTGACGGTTGACGGTCCTCGCGAATGTCTCGCTGGATGGCTTCGAGGAGAGTGCGGCGTTCGTCCGGCGGCAGCTCGTGGTGGTGGTCGGTGGCGTTACCGGCGTTGGCGAGTACGAGCTGGAGCTCGCGGACGTCGCGGCCCCAGGAGGCGAGCAGCCGGTTGGCCGGATTTGTTGCCGTCCGGTCGTTGCCGCGTCTTGCGATCGGCGGCCCGGCGTGGAGTTCCTCGGCCACCTTTTGCCACAGCGCCGGCGATGGGTGCAGCACGAACAGGTGCAGCTCGCGCCGGTCGGCGATCGCGGCGAGCGCCTGGAGGTAGGAGCGCGGAATGCGCGTCAGCCCGAACAGCGAGAGGCGCGCCGGGAGGTCCAGTAGCGCCGGGTCCTCCCGGATCCGCTCGCACGCGGGGTTCAGCCGCTCGGCCGGGCTCGGGGCGGCGATCCGTTCGCGCAGCCGCCGCCACAGCTCGGGCTGCCACTCGTCTGGCTGTGCACCTTGGGCCCAGGCCTTGACCATGTCCGGGCGGTGCACGCCGTAGCGATCGAACAGGTCGGCGATGTGGCGGACCGCTCCGAACCGGCGCATCGGGTCCTCCGGGTCGCCCCGCGCGCCGTTGAGGTGGCGCGCCAGAGTCGCGAGCCACGGCTCGCCCAGGCACTCGTCGACGACCTCGAGCAGAGGCCACACCGAGCGCTCCGCCAGCCAAGGGTCCTCGGCCGGATCGATTCCGGCCGCTCGTGCGAGCGCGCCCTGGATCAGGCGCCCGGGAAACGGGAACTCGACGTTCGCGCACACGCCGTCGTGGCGGCCTTCGGTCGTCCCGAGCTGGGTCGACAGTCGCTGGGTCAGCCAGCGCTCGATCCCACGCGTGGGCACCGCAATCACATCCGGCGCGAACGGATCATCGAGCGGGGTGAGCAGCGTCTCGGCCAGGCCGTCGGCGAGACGGTCGGCGCGTTCGGCACGGTGGACGTGGAGCATTTCTCAATGACCCTAGCTCTGCCGGGAGTCATAACTCCGCGGTCGCACGCATGGCATGCTTGCTGACATGGAGTTTCGGGAGGTGCTGCGGCGCCGGCGGATGGTCCGTCGCTACGACGAGGACCGTCGCGTACCCCCCGACGTCGTTGAACGGCTGGTGCGCGCCGCCCTGCGCGCCCCATCCGCGGGCTTCACCCAGGGATGGGGGTTCCTCGTGCTCGACTCGCCCGAGGACATCGTGCGCTTCCGCCAGGCGGCCACACCTGACGAGGACCCAGACCGGTGGTTCGCCGCCAACGTCCGGGCCCCGCTCATCATCGTGCCGCACTCGAACCAGAGCATTTACGTGGCGCGCTACGAGCAGCCCGACAAGGGCCTCGACAAGCGCGCCGACCCCTCCTGGTCCGCGCCGTACTGGGACATCGACGCCGGGTTTGCCTCGCTGCTCATCCTGCTAACCGCGGTCGACGAAGGCCTGGGCGCGTGCTTCTTCGGCATTCCCCCGGAGCGGATCGACGCGTATCGGGATGCCTTCGGCGTGCCCGACGCGTTTCGCCCGATCGGCGCGATCTCGATCGGCTACCCCGCCGAGCCGGCGAGAGACATCAGCGCCGATCGCAAGCCGGTCGACGAGGTCGTGCACCGCGGGCGGTGGAACAGCGGCGGCGCCTGATCCGCGACCGCGCCCCGGATCCCCACCCCCGCCGCGAATTCGCGCCCCCGCCCAGGATCCCACCCGCGCCCCGGATCCCCACCCGCGCCCCGCATCCCCACCCCAACCCCCGATACTCCACTTTCCGGCGAGGGACAAGTTCTCACTCACGGCGACGCCTCGGCCGAGCGCGCCGTTGACCGTGCGATAGCCGGGTGAATCGGCATTCACCCGCCGGCGGGGGTGCGAGTGGTGACTTATCCGGAAACTCGTGCGGTGCCGGGGGGGTGATTTCCGGGTCGCCTGCGACTCTTAGTCCAACGGCATGCCCGCGACCACCCCCGAGACCGTCACCGCCACCGCCCTGGATCACCTGCGCACGCTGACCGGCGACGCGAACGCGGAGTTCCGCGCCGGCCAGCTCGAGGCGATCCGCGATGTGGTGATCGACCGCGCCCGCGTGCTGTGCGTGCAGCGGACCGGTTGGGGCAAGTCGGCGGTGTACTTCGTCGCCACCGCCCTGCTGCGCGAGGCAGGCGCCGGCCCGACCCTGATCGTCAGCCCGTTGCTGGCGCTGATGCGAAATCAGCTGACCGCCGCCCAGCGCCTCGGGCTGCGCGCCCACACGATCAACTCCACCAACCGCGAGGAGTGGGACGAGGTCCGAGATCGCCTCGCGGAGAACACCGTCGATCTGCTCCTGATCAGCCCGGAACGCCTGAACAACCCGCGCTTCCGCGAGGACATGCTGCCGCTGTTCGCCGCCTCGGTCGGGTTGCTCGTGATCGACGAGGCGCACTGCATCTCGGACTGGGGGCACGACTTCCGCCCCGATTACCGCCGCGTCAAGGACATGCTCGACCGGCTCGCCGGCGACGTCGCCGTGCTCGGGACGACGGCGACGGCCAACGATCGGGTGGTGGCCGACGTCGTCTCGCAACTCGAGATCGACGAAAGCCAGCCGTTACGTACTTATCGCGGGGAGCTGGCCCGCCCGAGCCTGCGCCTCGAGGTGCTCGAGCTGCCACGCCCGGCGGAGCGACTCGCTTGGCTCGCCGAAAACCTGCCGCAAATCGCCGGCTCGGGGATCGTCTACACGCTGACCAAGCGCGACGCCGAGCAGGTCGCGTCGTTCCTCACGGCCCAGGGCATCGACGCGGTCCCTTACAGCGGCGAGCACGACACCGAGGACCGGATCGCCATCGAAGACCGGCTGCTGCGCAACGAGATCAAGGCCGTCGTCGCCACCAGCGCGCTTGGCATGGGCTACGACAAGCCCGACCTGAGCTTCGTCGTCCACTACCAGGCGCCCGGCTCGGTCGTCGCCTACTACCAGCAGATCGGCCGCGCCGGCCGGGGCGTCGAGCACGCCGACATCGTCCTCTTGCGCGGCGGCGAGGACCGGCGAATCCAGGACTTCTTCATCGAGCAGGCGTTCCCCGATCGCGAGCGGGTCAAGGCCGTGCTCTCCGACCTCGAGACCGCCGGCGAGGATGGGCGCACGACGCGCGAGCTGATGACCGTGGTCAACCTCGGCATGGGCCGGATCGAGGCGATGCTGAAGATCCTCGACGTCGAGGGCGCCGTCACTCGCGCCGGCAACCGCTGGCGCCTGCACCCCGGCTCCGACTGGACCTACGACGGCGAGCGCTACGCCCAGGTGACCGCGTTGCGCCGCGCCGAGCAAAGAGCCATGGCCGCGTTCGGCTCCGATGGCCGCTGCCTGATGCGCGTCCTCCAGGAGGAGCTCGATGACCCGTCGCCCACCGACTGCGGGCGTTGCTCGGTGTGCGCCGGCGCGCGGTTTGCAACGCCGGTGGACCCGGCGCTGGTCGAGGCGGCTGGCCGGCACCTGCGCTCGACGCCGATCGAGCTCGAGGTCAAGAAGATGGCGCCCGACCCAGCCGGCGTCATGCGCAAGATCCCCGACGACGCTCGCATCGACCCCGGCTTCGCGCTCGCCCGCTTCGGCGACGGCGGCTGGTGGCCGGCGATCGAACGCGGGCTCCAATCCGGCGAGTTCGAGGACGAGGTGATCGCCGCGCTCGACGATCTCGTCCGCAAGGCCGGCGCCGGCTGGGTCAGCACCATCCCGTCGGCCTCGCGCGGCGACGCCATTGAGAGGCTGGCGGGCCGACTGTCGGTACCCCACGCACACCTTCTTGCTCGCGTTCAGAACCGTCCGCCCCAGCGCGAGATGGCCAACGCCGCCCAGCAGGTCGCCAACGTGCGCGGCGCCTTCCGGGTCCTCGCCGCCCCGCCGCCAGGCACGGGAGCTCTGCTCGACGACCGCCGTCACTCGGGCTGGACGCTTGCCATGGTCGGCGGCCAGCTCCGCCGCGCCGGCGCCGAGCGCGTCGTGCCGGTGGCGCTGGCGACGCTTCTTTAGTGGCCTCGCTTCGCTCGGCGTCCGTGGGGCCTGGTGCCCCGTCCGGACAGGATCGGCTGCGTCGTCCCGCGGAGCGGGCGGCGTTACTACGCTCAACCCTATGCCCGAGCTACCCGAAGTGGAGCGAGCCCGCCAGACACTCGAGTCCGCCCTTGGCCGGCGGATCGTCGCCGTCGACGATCGCGACACCTACGTGACGCGTCCCCACATTCCCGGCGAGCTGGCCAGCGCACTGACCGGCCACACGCTCGCCACCGCGCACCGGCGCGGCAAGTTCATGTGGGTCGAGACCGACGACGGCCCCACGCTCGGCCTGCACCTGGGCATGTCCGGCCGCATCCTGGTCGACCCCGAGGACACCACGCGCTGGGATCGCTTCACGCTCGAGTTCGCGGACGGCGGAAAACTCGTCCTCCGCGATAAGCGGCGCCTTGGCCGCGCCGTCCTCAACCCCGACTTCAGCCACGTGGGACCGGACGCCGCCGACGTCGGCCGGAACGAGTTCCGTCGCCTGATCGGTGCCGGCCGGACGCCGATCAAGGCCCGCCTCCTCGACCAGCAGGCAATCTCGGGCATCGGCAACCTGCTTGCCGATCAGATCCTCTGGCAGGCGCGCATCTCCCCCCTGCGAAGCACAGCGGATCTCTCGACCGAGGACCTCGATCGGCTGCGCCGCGAGGTTCGCGCCGCCGTCCGCTCGGCCATCCGCAAGGGAGGCGCCCACACCGGCAGGTTCATTCGCGCCCGCCGGGACGAGGGCGTGTGCCCTCGCGACGGACACGCCCTGTCCCGCGGCCGGGTCGGCGGGCGCACGACCTACTGGTGCCCGGTCTGCCAGACGTGAGCGAACCGGCGCCCTTGCCGGCCGGGTTCCGCGTCGGGCACTGGACCGACGCGGCGGCTCGCACGGGCTGCACGGTCGTGCTGCCCCCGCCAGGGACGCGCGGCGGCGTCGATGTGCGGGGTGGTGGCACCGGCACGCGCGAGCTCGAGACGCTGTCGCTCCTGGCCAACGCGGAAGGACCTACCGCCGTGCTGCTGACGGGCGGGAGCGCGTTCGGCCTGGCCGCCGCCGACGGCGTCATGCGCTGGTGCGAGGAGCATGGGCTTGGGCGGCCCACGCCGGCGGGTGCCGTTCCGCTCGTTCCCGCCGCCGTCGTGTTCGACCTCGTCGAGGGCGAGGCGGCGCGCCGGCCCGGACCGCCGGAGGGATACGCCGCGTGCGAAGCCGCCGTCCCCGGCGTCCCCGAGCGGGGCGCGGTCGGAGCGGGCACCGGGACGGCGGTGGGCAAGCTGTTCGGGCGCGCGCGGGCCACGCGCGCCGGGATCGGCTACGCGGCGAGGCCGCTGGCGGACGGGACGGTGCTCGCCGCCATCGCTGTCGTCAACGCGTTCGGCGACGTGATCGCGCAGGACGGGACGCTGCTCGGCTCGCCGCGCGACGAGCACGGCCGCGCGGTTCGTACCGCGGACGTTCTCCCGACCATCCCCGAGCTGCCCGAGTGGCGCAACATCGAGCCGGCGCAGTCCGGGAACACGACGCTCGTGTGCGTCTGCACCGACGCCTCACTCGACAAGCGCAGCTGCGCGATCCTCGCGCGGATGGCGGGCGCCGGCCTGGCCCGCGCGGTCGAGCCCGTGTTCACGCCCGTGGACGGAGACGTCGTCTTCTGCCTCGCGTCCGGATCCGAGCCGGTGCAGACGCCGGGTCTCGCCGCCACTTGGTCGCTCACGGTGCTCGGCGCGGTCGCGGCCGGCGTCACCGCCGCGGCGGTCCGCGACGCGGTTCTCTGCGCGATCGGGTAACAACCAGGAGATGAGCCCGCAGCACGAGACGATCTTCACGATGGAGGCCACGCCGGTGAAGTTCGGAGCGGGCGCCTCGGCCGAGGCGGGCTGGGAGCTGAAGCGCCTCGGGGTTCGCCGCGCGATGCTCGTGACCGATCCGGGTGTGGCCGCCCTCGGTCACCCCGACCGGATCCGGCAGCTGATCGAGGCCGAGGGAATCGCGGTCGTGCTGTATGACCGCGCCCGCGTCGAGCCCACGATCGAGTCCTTCCAGGACGCGATCGACCATGCGCTCGAGCACGAGGTCGACGGGTTCGTGTCGGTCGGAGGCGGCTCGAGCATCGACACGGCCAAGGCGGCGAACCTGGTCTGCACTCATCCCGCGCCGGTGCTCGACTACGTCAACCGCCCGTTCGGCCAGGCGAAGCAGCCCGGGTCGCCGCTCAAACCGCACCTCGCCATCCCGACCACGTCGGGCACCGGCTCGGAGGCGACCACGGTGGCTGTCCTCGACATCCCCGATCTGGGCGTGAAGACGGGCATCTCGCACCGGTACCTGCGGCCGTCCCAGGCCATCGTCGATCCCGACCTGGTCCGTTCTCTGCCACCTGAGGTCACCTCCTCGACCGGCCTGGACGTGGTCTGCCATGCGGCGGAGTCGTTCCTGTCCAGGCCGTTCGATACCCGCGACCGGCCGGGCGCGCCGGGTGATCGCCCGCCCTACCAGGGCTCCAACCCGATCGCGGATGTGTGGTCGGCCAAGGCGCTCGAGTTCGGCGGCCGCTATCTGCGCCGCGCGGTCGCCGACGCGGATGACGTCGAAGCGCGCGGTTTCATGATGCTGGCGGCGACGATGGCCGGGGTCGGGTTCGGCTCGGCGGGCGTGCACATCCCCCACGCGTGCGCCTATCCGATCGCCTCGGTCAAGCACTCCTACCAACCGCCTGGCTACCCGGAAGACCATCCGTTCGTCCCGCACGGCCACTCGGTGATCGTCACCGCGCCCGCCGCCTTTCGTTTCACCTACGACGCGATGCCGGACCGCCACCACCAGGTGGCCGAGCTCCTGACCGGCAAGCCGACGGGAGCGAGCCCCCGGGGTCCGGATGCGCTCCCCGACGTCCTGCGGACCCTGATGCGCGACGTCGGTGCCCCACGGGGGGTGGCCGAGCTCGGGTACGCCGAGGACGACATTCCCGATCTCGTCGCCGGCGCGATCGCGCAGGAGCGGCTGCTCGCGGTCGCGCCCAAGCCGGTCGCAGAGGACGACCTGCGGCACATCATCACCGCCTCGATGGTGAACTGGTGAACTGGTGAGTCGCTTAGGCCGGGGCCGTCCGGGGAATGCTGGGGGCGTGCCGATCTCAAAGAAATGGGCCTTGATCGCCGTCCTCGGAGCTGTCGCCATGTGGCCCGCCGCGGCGACAGCGACACCCCTGAACGCCCGGTCGGACGAGGCCGCGCTGCACGCCTACCGCTCCTACCTGGAGAACCTCGTCTCGATCGGTCCGGCCTGGCGCCGGACGGACAACGCTTACGTGACCTCGATCTCGGGCCAGTGTCGAAACGTGCTGAAGGCCCTCAAGCACGCGCGGCAGGGGACGTTCAGCGCCGCTGCCGTCCTGAGGTTCGGCATCGAGGCGGGTGGCGATCTCGACGCCGTCGGCTACTCGCTCGCTCAGCCGGCGCTCACGAACCTCGCCTCGACGCTCGACCCGCTGCACTGGTCCAGCGCCGCGACCGGGGGCTCGATCAGGGGTTTCGTCACTGCGGAGAGCAATCTGATTCACCTCCCGCCCAGCAACCTGTGCGCCGACGCACGGGCGCTCGCGGCCACGCACGGGCGCAGCGCCGGGAGCGGAACTCGCCAGTGGGTGAAGGAGTTCGCGCACCGCGTCTCCGTCGCCGGACAGCACGGCTCGAAGTTCCTCACCATCCTGGGGCATTTCGCGACGCCGGCGGATCACGCAACGATCACGAGCATCGAGCATCTTCTGAGCCGCTTCGACACCTCCGTGGCGAATCGCGCGGGGGCCGACGGCAAGAAGCTGCTCGCGGTTCTCGGACTCTAGCCGCGCTCGCCCTGCACCCTCAGGGGTGAATCGCCTTGTTGCCCCGTTGCACGGGCAGCACCCAGAACTTCGGGCAGGCCAGTACGGCGAGGTTCAGCGACATCGAGCCGTGACCGCCCGGTGGGGTCACCGCGACGGACGTCGAATACGGACACGACGTCGCCGGGGCACGCGTGTCGATCGCGAACGATGCGCGTCCTCCGGGTGCGACCACGACGGTCGGCTTGGGTGAAGTGCCGAACATGTCGCTTGTGATCTGCTGCTCGTGCGAGCTCAGGACCGAGCCGCTTGCGCTCAGCAGCCGCACCTTGAACCAACCCGACATCGCGCACTTCGTGTGGGAGACGTTGCGCAACCGCACGGTCTGTCTGTAGTGCGAGAGCGCCGCGGCGCTCGGCCCCGGGCTCAGCTCGAACTGAGACGCCTGGCACTGCCGCGGCGCCCCCGTGCTGCCCTGGCCGGCGGGGACGATCGTCAAGAAGCCCGCCGCGAGCAGTAAAGCGATCAATCCAATCCGTCGCCACATGAATGTCTCTGGGACCACCCGACTGCTTGCCCTCATATGACTCCCTCCCCGCGGTTGCTGAAGTCTGTGCCAACCATAATTGATCGAGCCCCGGACGTCCCGGTGCGGTTCAGCCCCGGGCGGGCCCGCGTCCCATGACCTCTGAAACGCCCGACCCTGCCACGCCGGGACCGGTCGACGATCGGCTTCGCCGAGCGGACTGGCTCGAGCTCGTCGAGCTGCTCGTCGTCCTGGTCGTCGCGGCGGCGTACGTCTACGTCATCGGCTGGGTCATCACCTGGGTGCGCCTGTCGGCGGCGCGCGTGCCGGTCGACGCGTCGCTACCGATAATCGGCAACCAGGTGGTGTTCTTGGCCGGACTGCGTCTGGTCGTGGTGATGGCAATCGTCTTCGGCGCGATGTGCGCCGTCGCCTGGGCCGTGCACGCGTGGACGTGGGAGCATCGCGCGCCCGAATGGCACAGCGTGATCAAGCACGGTCGAGTCGAGGCGGCCCGCCGGCACCGACGCGTGTTTCACCGCGGAACCGTCAAGGAGGCGCTCAGCTTCAGCTCGCACCCCCCGCCCGGTCTGGTGCCCGCGCCGGTCGGCGACACGTTCGTGCGGGTGATCGCCGGCTTCGACGTCGGCGTGGTCGCGGCCACGTTCGGCCTCGCCGCGGCGCGCGTGCTGAAGTCTCCGATCGACCAGGCGTTCCCGCCCGGACCGTGGTGGGATCTGCTCGCGCCATGGGCACTCGTTTCAGCGAGCCTCGCGCTCGTTCTCGCCTGGCTCGGCCCGCTGTGGGGCAACCGGTTCTTCCACGCCGCGTTGTGGATCGCCGTCGTCGTCGTCGCGCTCGTTTCCGAGGCGCCCGTCGGG
>Ga0335075_10000401_pt1 | contig 78918 bp, 74 predicted proteins | sample Lox_Sample_24_FD_206723 | JGI IMG/M metagenome (GOLD analysis project Ga0335075, IMG submission 206723) | Soil microbial communities from Loxahatchee National Wildlife Refuge, Florida, United States - Lox_Sample_2.4 | ecosystem: Environmental > Terrestrial > Soil > Wetlands | place: USA... | reverse complement strand
CCTCAGAGAGCGCATCCTGCAACGCCTCCTCACCCTCGCCGCCGCCATCACTCTCAACCACCAACTCGGCCGCCCCAGCCGCGCACTCGCCGACTACTGCGCCTAAACCGTGGAATCAATCATCTAGCGGCGTGAGCCCGGATCGCGCTGCGGTACGGTCATCTGGTTGATTGCGTTGGGAGGATGGGCGTGCGCTGTCAGGTAGGCGAGGTGTCGCTTGATTACGAATGCTTCGGCGCCGGTTCGGCGTTTGTGGGCTTGCATGGCATGCCGATGGACCGACGCGGCCCTATCTACGAGTTTGAGCCGCTGTTCGCCGGTCGGATGGGTTGGCGACGGATCTACATCGATCTTCCGGGTCACGGCCGCTCACCGAAGGCACCGTGGCCGCGGGACGACGCGCGCGTCGTGGAGATCCTCGTTCAGTTCCTCGACTCGGTGCTGGGCGACGCCAGGCTCGTTCTGGCCGGAGGCTCTTACGGCGCCTTCATCGCCCGGGGACTTGCTCATCGCGTGCGGGATCGAGTCGACGGTCTGTGCTTGCTCACCCCCGTCGTCAAGGTCGGGTCTCGGCAGCTGCCGCCGCGATCGGTCATCGGCAACCGCGATGAGATCGCGCGGATGGCGGAGCGTGGCGAGATCCTCGGAGAGATGCTGGTCGCCAACCCGCCCGCAATGAAACGCTACGTCGAAGCTCTCTCTCAAGGGATTGCCGACACGGAGTACCTCGACGAGATCACCGACGCGCGGAAGAGGGTCCCGATCCTGGAGACGGACCTGGAGACCTTGGATGCGCCGACGCTCATCATCACTGGGCGTCAGGACACCACCGTGGGGTATCGCGACCAATGGGAGCTGCTCGAGCTCTACCCCCGGGCGACGTTTGCGGTGTTGGACCGCGCCGGTCACCTGCTCCGCGGCGAACAGGAGCAACTATTCCTCACGCTTGGCCGCGAGTGGCTTGACCGTGTCGAGGAGCGGATCCGGCTCGACAGCGACGAAACGCTCGACAGTGAAGAGCCCCCGACCACGTAGGGAGTGTCCACACGTAGTAGTAGGAGCGACCAGCTCCCGCCGCCAGGGCCGGCTGGCAGAAAGACGCACTGGTCGCTGTCGCCCTCGACATTGCCAGCGTGACAGCTTCGGACCCACTCGCGGTGGTCCGCTGGTCATGGCTGTCAGGCGAGAAATCGGTCGCGGGAGCCCTGCTCTACGATTGCCACGAGCATCTCCGCGCCGACGTCGGCTTCCCTCGGTTGCGCGGACTACATGGGTCCTGGGTCTCGTCGGGTTATCGGAGCGGATCCGCAAGACGAGACGTGACCGCCTCGAGGACGGGCTCGGCTGCCGCGAAGAAGGCTCCGACATGCGCATGTCCCGGGATCACGTCGAGCGTGGCTCCGAGCGCGTCGACGTCAGCACGAACATGCGGAACGATCCAGTCCTCCGAGCCCACATAGTAGGCAGCCGGGCAACGCACGGCCGCAGGGTTGATAAGTCGTGTGGGTCGGAGCGAGCCGTCGATCGCGGCCGCGACCGCGCGCGGATCATTGGTGTCCTCGATCATCTGCTCGAAACCTGCGTCCCCGACGCCGAGCGCCCGCCAGAGGCCCGCCCAGTCACCGCGTCGTAGAAAACCGGCAAGCGGCGCCAGGAGCCGCGCGACCTCTTCCTCGTGGGCATGCATCGCAAAGCCGCCGACAACGATCCGATCGACGCGCTCGGGGTGGGCGGCAGCCAGGCTGCACGTCAACCAGCCGCCCCGCGAGTACCCCCAGACCGTCCCCCTCTCAACGCCCTCGGCGTCGAGAACCGCGACCAGGTCTTCCGTGACGCCCGCCGCCTGGTACGCCTCAGGGTCATGAGGCATGTCGCTGCCGCCATGCCCGAGCGGATCAACGTTGATCACCCGCCAGCTCGAGGCGAGCGGTGCTACGTAACCAACGTCGCGCCATTGCTGAGCCGCGCCAAGCGTCGGCGCGACAAGCACCAGCGGCGGCCCGTCGCCGTCCACGGTGTAGTGAATCGTGAAGCCGCGCGAGCTCGTCTCCATCGGCACGGCCATTCAATCAACCCGACACGGACCCTGCACGCCGGACCGGCTGAGTTTCACTCGCCCGGCTTCCCTCCCGCGCGCTGGTCGCGGGCCTTTCTGGCGGCACGTTCGAGTCGAGGAAGCTAGCCCCGCTGAAGCCGGCGCCGATGATGAATCCGAGCCATCTTGGAGCGCTAATATCATCGGATGATGAATTATCAGCCGGCGATCACCGCGCACGACCTTCGGGTGCACCGGGGCGGGCGCGAGGTTCTGCACGGCGTCACGTTCGAGTTGCCCGGAGGCCGCATCGCCGGACTGATCGGGCCGAGCGGTGGGGGCAAGACGACGCTGATGCGTGTCGTCGTCGGCGTCCAGCGCGGCGTCAGCGGAGAGGTCAGGGTGCTTGGCGAGGTGGCGGGCGCGGCGGCGCTGCGGCGGCGCGTCGGGTATGGCACGCAGGGCCAGTCTGCGTACGAGGACCTCACCGTACGCGAGAACCTCGAGTACTTCGCCGCGATCGTGGGCGCGCGCCCGGAGCAGGTCGGCGAGGTCGTCGAGCAGGTCGACCTCGGCGACGCGGCCGGGCAGCTGGCGCGCTCGCTGTCGGGCGGTCAGCGGTCGCGGCTCTCGCTCGCCGCGGCCCTGCTCGGCCGACCGGAGCTGCTCGTCCTCGACGAGCCGACGATCGGCCTCGACCCGGTGCTGCGCGAGCGCCTCTGGGGCCTGTTCCGGGCGCTGTCCGATACGGGTAGGACCTTGCTTGTGTCAAGCCACGTCATGGAGGAGGCGGCTCGCTGCGACGAGGTGCTGCTCGTGCGCGAGGGGCAGGTGTTGGCCCACGGGACCCCGGCCGAGCTCACCGGTCGCACGGCTACCGACGACCTCGAGCAGGCATTCCTGCGGCTCGTCGAGGAGGAGGCGTGACGAGCACCGGCGCCACGGCGCTGCGGGTCGCGCGGCAGCTTCGCCACGACCCCCGCACGATCGTCCTGCTGCTTGCCGTGCCGGCGCTGCTGATGACCATCCTGCGCTTCGTCTACGACCACCGGCACGTGGCGTTCGAGCGGGCCGGCCCGGCGCTGATGGTCCTGTTCCCGCTCGTCACGATGTTCCTGGTGTCCTCGGTGGCGCTTCTGCGCGAGCGCACGACCGGGACGTTCGAGCGTCTCATGACCACCCCGCTCAGCCGCTTCGCGCTGCTCGGCGGTTATGGCCTCACGTTCACGCTGCTGGCGGTGCTTCAGGCCGGCCTGGTAACGGCGCTCAGCCTGGGCGCGCTCGGGCTCAGCCTGGCCGGCAGCACAGCGCTGGTCGTGATCCTGGCCGCCTCGGTGGCGCTGCTCGGGCTCGGCCTGGGACTGCTGGCCAGCGCGTTCGCCCGCACCGAGTTCCAGGTCGTGCAGTTCATGCCGGCCATGATTCTGCCCCAGCTCTTGCTCTGCGGGCTGCTCGTCCCGCGGGCGCAGATGGGGGCTGTCCTGCGCGCCGTCTCCGACGTGCTCCCGATGTCCTACGCGGTCGACGGCGTGCGTCACCTGGCCATCGAGCCGGGCGTTAGCGGCGCCGCCTTCGGCGACGTCGGCATCGTGCTCGCGTTCGCCGTGGGGGCGATCCTCCTCGGCGCCCTTACTCTGCGGCGGCGCACCGAGTGATGCCCCGCGGACGCCGGGCCGGTCCCACGCGCACGCGCCAGGCGATCGTCGAGGCGGCGCGCGGGGCGTTCGCCGTGCGTGGCTACGACGCGGTCAGCATGCGCTCGATCGCCCGCGCCGCGAGTGTCGACCCGGCGCTCGTGCACCACTTCTTTGAGAGCAAGTCCGCGCTGTTCGCCGCAGCCATGTCGCTGCCTGTCGATCCTGAGCCGTTCGTCGCCACGTTGCTGGCCGGCGATCGCAACACCCTTGGGGAGCGCCTCGTCCTTGCCCTGGTCGAGCTGTGGGATCGGCCCGACGGCTTCCACGGGTTCCTCGGACTCCTCCGCGGCGCCGTGTCGCACGCCGACGCCGCGCGGATGCTGCGCGAGTTCGTGACGCGCGAGATCCTCGGGCGCGTGGCCGCGGCCGCCGCCCCCGACGATCCGCAAGCACGCGCCGCGCTGGCCGGCACGCAGATCATCGGCCTGGCGATGGGCCGCAAGATCGTGGGGATCGCGCCGCTGGCCGAGGTCCATCCGGCGTGGCTGGCGGCGACGGCCGGCCCGACGATCCAGCGCTACCTCACGGCGCCGCTGCCCCGCCGCGAGGCATAGTACGCCGGCGCCGCGCCGTTGTGCTGCTCGGCCCGGTCGAGCGCGGAGTCGCCCGCCTCCTCGAGCTCTTCTAGGGATTCCGACCACAAGTCTGCGAGACCCAACGCTCAGCTTTAAGTCGCCGCTCGCGTGAGAAATGCGGAGCGGGCGTGCATGACACCACCTGCCCGCGCCTGGATCTCGCGCCACGGCAGTCCCGCTTTCGTGCTCCTACGCGCCTCATCGGTTAGGGTCGGAAGAGCCCTCCAACTCGGCGCAACCAGGTCGCGGTGGTAATAGAGCTGTGGCTCCGCTCGCAGCGGGCTACGCGGCCGACCTAATGGCACGCCCGCACGGGCGCGGCTGTCATTGCTCCCCGTCCCAGTAGTCGAGCGGCTCGATGCGGCCGATGATCCCGATTCCCCGGAGGTTGACCTTCTTGGAGTCCGGATACCACACTGTGTCGTTGGGCTCGCGGGTACCCCAGGCGAGCAGCGTGAGTCCGTCCTCGCTGGCGATGAACTGATGGGCGATTCGGGTCGCGGGCGGTCGCGCGACGACATGGCCGGCTTGCACGGCATGGCGCTCGTCGCCGAGGCGCAAGGTCCCGCTGCCGGCGAGCACGACAAACAGCTCCTCCTCGGCGCCATGGCAATGAAACGGGCAACCGCTGGCGCCGGGCGCGACTTTGACATGGTTCATGCCACTCGCGACCGAGCGTCCGGCGACCCCCAGGTCGCGCCACTCGCTGTCCACCGCGCCGTGGCGCATGGGCGCCGGCTGAACGTGACCTGTTGCGACGATCGTCGGCGGGCGGTCCTGCTCGGGCTCGGGCAACTCGAGTTCGCCGGCCTGCGCCTCGAGCCGGAAGGGATTCGGCCCGTCGCTCGGCAACCACCGCGGCCCCATCCACCAAGCATTCGCGCGCGGTAGCCAGGTCATCCCCGTGTTGCTGCCGCTGGAGAACACCAGCACCTCCAGACCGTCATCGCTGGCGATGATCGTGTGCGACTCCGCGCCCGCGCGATGGATGATGCAATCGCCTGCAGCAACGCGATAACCGCGGCGATCCTGCCAGGACAGGCCGCTTCCGCCGAGCACATAGAAGAGCTCCTCCTCGTCGGCGTGCAGGTGCACAGGCATCGCGCGCTCACCAGGGCCCATCCGATATCGGCTCAGGCCGCCGCCCGCCGCGCCCGCCGCGGCGCCCAAACGCTGGCGCAGGCCACGAAGCGGGCCGCGGTTGATCTCAGTCCACTCAACCTCGTCCCAATGGACCAACATGGCCCCGACAGGCTAATGAACTCGTACCGGGGATGCCCGGAATGAAAGCCCCTCCTTTCACCCGTCGCCCGGCACCTGCCTTCGCGTCAGCGCATGCACTCGACCTGTCCCGGCCGAGCGTCCCCCGTTGCGCGGACAGCAGGAGTGCCGGCGCCGTTCGATCGGACCGAGCCGAGCGCCGCCTGGACGCGTCGTGCTCCTGGCGAATCGCGGGTGCCGACCGCGGCTTCTCAGGGGACCTGCTCTGGCCGCGGCTCGGGCATGTCACTCCCGGTGCGCCGCGATGGCGTCCGTAGAGCCTTCCGGTCCCGGGACGCGTTTGCGGACGGGTCTTGCGAGACGCCTGGACACCGGACCGCTGTGAAGGTCCGAACTGCGGGGAGCTTGCTAGATGACGTTCCGGTTACTGACCGGTCCCTGCCGGGCGTCGGGCGCTGACACCCCGCGCGACGCGGAACTCCGCGGCGACCTCGCGTGTCGCGGCCTCGGCTCCGAGCGGGAATACGTGAAGCGCATCTACGCGCGAGACACTGGCAACGCCGGCCGCCAGTTCGCGCGCCAGGTCGATGCCGCCGCCGCGACCGATCTGCGCCACCGCTCGCTGAGGAATCGCGACCCCCGGCAGCGCGCAGGCGCGCTCTGCCATGCGCGCGCTGCGCAGCAGCGCGACGCTCGCGTAGAACCGCACGTCCGCGAGGATGTCCTCGGCGGCCGAGAGGAACTCTTGCAGACGCCCGAGGTCGAAGATCATCTGCGACTGCAAGAAGGTTGCTCCAGCGTCGATCTTGCGCCGCAAAAGCCGCAACTCCCGGTCGACGTCCTCGGCGAAGGGATTGACGACCGCCCCGACCGCCAACGGGTGCGGGGCGCTCCATGCCGACGCGCTCGCAATCAGCTGCGTGGCGGTCATGTCGCCCACATGCTCGATGCCACGCACCGGATCGCCCTGCATGCACAGGACCGCCTCAGCGCCGAGCGCCGCCGCGCCCACGACCTGGGACTGCAGGGCAAGCCGGTTGCGATCGCGGCAGGAAACGTGGACGATCGTCCCCACGCCCTGCTCCCGCGCGAGCGCTACCGCAGCCAACGGCGACATCCGCGGCCGGCCGGCGTGATTGTCGGTCAACCCGACCACCTCGACGGTGTCGGCCAGAACAGCGATCCGGTCGCTGACGCGCGCGCCATCGGCCTCGCCCGGCAGCGAGATCTCCGCAGACGTCAGCGCGGTCAGCGACACGACCGCTGAGCCTACCCCGTCGGTCCGTCAGGCCGACCCATGCCTCGTTAGAGGATCGGCTATCGGGACACTCGCTTTGCCCGGCAGGGCGCGCATCGTTACCCCGGTCGACAGCTTCCCGGCTTTGCGCGGATCTGGAGAGGCGGTATAGCGAAGCGCTGGCGGGCGACGGCCGTGGCATAGCGGTCGTCTCGCGGTGAGTGGATCGAGCCGCTGTTTCTCGTCCAAGACGTGTGTTCAAGTTGAGCGGGCGCCGCTGCCTTCTCGCGGGAGCCGGATGTGGGCGCGCGACATCGGCGCTGGTGTAGGCTGCGCGTCGTGGAGCGACCGTCCGCCGATGCGGATGCGGCGATCCCGCGGGGGCGGTAGTTTGACGGCATGAAGACGATCCGGAGTAATCTCAGCCTGGCGGCCACCGTGCTGCTTGCGTTGGCCGTGTTCGCCGCCTCGGCTGGCGCTGCCAACAGCAAGCCGAGGTACCCGCCGTGCACCAAGAAGGCGCTCAGCGCTGGACTCAAGCGCGGATCGGCGCAGCCGAAGAACGCGAAGTTCGAGGGGTCGTTCGGATGCGCCGTCGGCTGGGCGTACTCGGGCGTCGTGGTCGGCGGTAAGAATGGCTTCGACGCGATCGCCGTTTATAGGGCCGAGAACGGCGTGTGGGTGACCGTCGACCGTGCCAAGCCGTGCCGGACGCACGCGATCCCGAAGAAGATCTACAAGGGCGCTTGCACCACCAGCTGACGGGCATCGAAGCCCGCCGGTGACCGGCCGTGACTCGCCTGCTCTTGAACGATGAGCTGCTTGATGCGCAGCTGGTGCGGGCTGTCGGCGTGGCCGGGTACGGTGGATCTGACCTGGGGGAATGTCTGGCGACGGCTCGCCGGATCGACGAGCGCGATCTGGACAGCTGGTTTGCGCAGTGGACCGCGACCGCGACCGCGGTCGCGCGGCTGGCTGAGGAGGAGACCGCGGCGGGCAGCCACACGTCGGCGCGGCTGGCATTTCTCAGGGCGTGCACGTATCACCGCACGGCCGGAGTGATGCTGCTCGGGACGCCGCTGGATGAGCGGTTGGTGTCGGCCTACCGCGCTCAAGCGGAGATGTTCGCCCGGGCCGCGGCGTTGATGGAGCTGCCCGTCGAGCGGATCGAGATCCCGTTCGGGGCCGGTACGCTGTCCGGCTACTTCTTCTGCGCGGCTGCTGATGGCCGCCGGCGCACGACGGTGATCTTGACCGGGGGCTATGACGGGACGGTTGAGGAGCTGTATTTCGCCAACGGAGCCGCCGCGCTGGCTCGGGGCTACAACGTGCTCGCCTTTGACGGTCCCGGTCAAGGACGGCTCTTGACCGAGCGGCGGCAGGTAATCCGCGCCGACTGGGAGAACGTCATCACCCCGATCGTCGACTATGCGCTAGGCCGTGACGATGTCGACGGCGAGCGAATCGCCCTGATCGGCCTCAGCCTGGGAGCCCACCTCGCCCCGCGGGCAGCCAGTCAGGAGCACCGTCTGGCCGCCTGCGTGGCTGACTGCGGTGCCTATGACCTGTACGCGGCGTTCCTCGACAGGTTGCCCGCGCCGCTTGCCAACCCGAGAGTGATCAATCGCCGGCGCGTGCGCCTCGCTCTGGCCCGGCTCCTCGAGGGCGTAGCTGCAAAGCCGACCGCGGGATGGGCACTGCGACGCGGAATGCTTGTACACGGTGTTGACGATCCGCTGGCCTACGTCGACGCGCTGCGCGAGTTCACCCTCAAAGACCGGGCTGCACAGATCAGATGCCCGACCTGGGTGTGCAGCGCCGAGGGCGATGACATCAGCGCCTCAGCGCCGCAACTGGTCGATGCCCTCACCTGCGAGAAGACCTACGTGCGCTTCACCGCCGCTGAGGGCGCCGATGATCACTGCGAGCAAGCCGCCCGAGCGCTCTACCATGCCCGCTCGTTCGCGTGGCTGGACGACCGGCTGCGGCCCAGCCAGGCGACTTAGCTTAGCTTTGAGCCTAATCGCCGCGATGGCCCTCAGCGCCGACGAGACGGCCGCTCACACCCGAGTCCCGGTGCAGAAGCTCTCGTGTCGGTCGCTCGCCGGTCTCGGCCGCCGCGGGCTCACGACTCCGGTCGCTCGTGGGCAGTAGGCTCATGAGAACCACCCGACCGACTGGAACGATGCACGCTCCTCACGAACTCCGCGTCAGCGTCGTGAGCCCCGAAGAGGCCGAGCTCGGCACCGCCGAGTTCTGGGCGGACGACAGGCGCTTTGGCTTCACGCGGCTCGAGGACGGCGAGCTGGTGCTCAGGATCGAGCCGCGAAGCGATGGCGCCGCGGTCGTCGTCAGCGCGCACAGCTTGGCCGAGGCGCTGGCGCGCGCCAAGCAGCTCCTCGAATCTCCGTGATCCGCACTACCTCGCCCTTGCTGGGTGAGTCGCCGCTCGGACCAGGCCCGGACCGGTGCTCACGCCTCCCCGGCCTTGAGACGCGTCGCGTGGACAGCCCAAGCCTCTGAGGCACAAGGCACCGCTATGGAATCCAATTCGCAAGGGAGGTCAGCATGAGCACCCCCGACCAAGAGCTGGTCTTGACCCACTTCATCGTCTCCGATGACGTCGAACGTTCCCGTCGCTTTTACACCGACGTGCTCGGCGGCACGGTCGCCCGTTCGGGAGAGCCGACCAACGTCGCGCTCGCCAACAGCTGGATCGTCATCAACCGCGGCGGAGGCCCGACCGACGACAAGCCGGCCGTCACCCTGGAGACGCCCCGCGACCTCGACCGGGTCAGCAGCTTCCTCAATATCCGGGTCAAGGACATAGAGGCCGTCTACGCCGAATGGAGCGCCCGCGGTGCTCGATTCCTGACGCCGCCGAAGCAGCACCGGTACGAGATCCGTTGCTACATCCGCGACCCCGACGGTCATCTGATCGAGGTCGGGCAAACCACCGACCCAGAGGGAGACTGGACGCCCCCTCAGTGGCTGTCAAACACGCCCGCCGAGGAGTCCGAGTGAACGCTGCGATCAGCCCACGACGGAGGCGGATCCCCAGCGCGATCCGCAGCGATTCTCGGCTACGTTCAAGATCGTCGCGCAGACCGGCGGCTCTTCTCGTACACGGCCGTCAAGAACCATGCCTCGACCTGCTCGACGCCACGAGGGCGCGTAACGGTGGAGCTGTGGTTGTCACGGGGTCGTGACGTGGTCTTGTCCTTCCGTGTTCCGTGGATCGTCTTTTGGATCCAAGTATTCAAGTCCGAGCGGCCCAATCGCCGTCACCTGACTGACATACTCGCCGGACTTCGCCCAGTGGAAATGGCCGGTGTCGCCAGGTAGAACGATGACGCTACCCGGCGGATACGCTTGCAGCTCGTTTTCGTCGAAATGATCCCCGAGACCGATGTAGAAGACTCCGGAAATGACTGCGTACACTCGGTCCTCGGGGTGCGTGTGTGGCATGAGCTTCACGCCGCCGGGCACTGAACGAGCGGGCGCGCAAAGCGGTGCCCGCCCGCTCATCGGGTGTGCTAGCGCAGCGACCTGAACGCCGCCCGCATCTCCTCCGCGAACAACTGCGGCTGTTCCCAGGCCGCGAAGTGGCCGCCCCGGTCGAGTTCGTTGAAATACATCAGGTTGTCGGGATATGCCCGTTCCGCCCAGCTCCGCGGCGCTTGATAGAGCTCGTCGGGAAACACGCTTATGGCAAACGGGATCGAGATCTTCTTGGCATCGAAGAACCCCGCCTTGTTCTCCCAATAGAGCCGAGCCGAGGAAACGCCCGTGTTCGTCAGCCAGTAGAGCGTGATGTTGTCGAGGACGTCGTCAAGCGTCAGCTCGCCCGAGGGGTCGCCCCGAACGACTCCTTCTACGAGCCCGGGCTGTCCGGCGCCGTCACCGTGGTCGAGAATGAACGCGGCGAGGTCGATCGGCGAATCCGCCAGCCCGTACAGCGTTTGCGGGCGCGTCGTCATGATCAGCGCGTACGCGACGTGCTGCGCATAGAAGCTGCTCAGCTGCTCGTACGCGCGTCCCTCCTCGGCCGAGAGGCCGGACGGCGGCGGGTCGCCGTGCAGGAACCCGTCTACGAGCTCGGGCGGAGCCGTGCCAGGCATGTTTGAGTGAATGCCAAGCAGCCCCGGAGTCGCCTGTTCTCCCATGGTTTGCGTGACCGCCGCACCCCAGTCGCCGCCCTGCGCGACAAACCGCGTGTATCCAAGGCTCCTCATGAGCTCTGCCCATGCCCGGGCGATGTGAGCTGGATCCCACCCGCTAGAAGTCGGCTTGCCCGAGAACCCGTAGCCCGGCAGTGAGGGAATCACCAGATCGAAGGCGTCCGATGCGCTCGCGCCGTGTGCCGTCGGGTCGGTGAGCCGACCGATGATCTTGATCTGCTCGATGATCGAGCCGGGCCACCCGTGCGTGATGATCAGCGGCAACGCATCCTCGTGCTTTGAGCGAACATGAATGAAATGAATGCCCAGCCCATCGATCGTGGTGATGAACTGCGGGAGCGAGTTCAGCCGCTCCTGGCACCTGGACCAGTCGTAATCCGTCCCCCAGTAGCGCGCGAGCTCCTGAATCGTCGCGAGCGGCACGCCCTGCGAATCGTCCGTAACAGTCTCCCGCTCGGGCCACCGTGTCGCGAGTATTCGCCGGCGCAGCTCGCTCAGCTCCGCCTCGGGAAAGCCCACCCGAAAGGGACGAACCGCGGTCTGGTCGCTGCTCGCCTGTCGCCCGACGTCATCTTGAGTGGCGATCGTGCTCATTGCCTGTGCTCCTTTGCTTGGGTGATGGGGAACGCGTCGGCTTGGCCAGCAACGCGCCGGTAAGGAGGCTCTGTCTGTAGACGCAAGACCCCCACGATCAGGACGAGCCTTGCTGGCCGGATGGCGTTTCTGTCGCTACGGACGAGACAACCCGTGAGGTCGGCGGGCGCTGGCCCTCCAGGAGCCTCCGCGAGAGATCCGAGCAGAAGCGGCCGATAACGGTCCCGCGTGAACGCTACTCCTGCCTTGCGGGTTTGTAAGGGCCGCCAACAGCGCCGCCGCGGAAATTGCCGCAAAGAGCGCTGTTTATATGTTTATCCGTTATCAAAGGCGGGCTGCGGGGATCGCGTCGCCCTCGACGCTAAAGCGCCGCAAGCCGTCGCGACCGCGGAGGGTGGGCGCGCGCGGCCTGCCGTCGTGGCAGCGGCGCTGTCAAGAAGAGTAAGACGACGGCGTCGACTGCGGGGAGCGCTTGTCCCATCCGTGAAATGACCCGTAGTCAGCCGCATCCCACGCTTCGCGCAGCCCGGGCTTGCTTAGATCCCAGTCGGGGCGGATCTCGCTGCTCACGACCCGCAGGTCGCGCCAGAGATCGGCAAACGAGGGACGTCCCCAGAACCAATAGCCGTTGTACACGCTGTGGATGACCAGCCCGGGCTTGAGCACGAGCGTGTGGGGGATCATCGGGTCGTGCTGGGGATCCGTGTACTCCTGGATGTCGAGGTCCTTTTGGACGATCCGCCCGGGGTCCGACAGGAACGTCCACTCCGCGCCCAGAGACGCCCTGAACTCTTTGAGCTCGTGGTCGGCGTCCGTCGCGATCGTGGCCACGTGCGTGTAGGAGACAGCGATCTTGGGGTAGTTGGCGGCGAGTTCGAGGTGCTGCTGGTGCTCCTTCGGGCAGTAGTTCCCGCGCGCGAGCGTCAGGATCAGGGGATCGTCGCCTTGTAGCTCGCTCAGCCGGCTCGCGGTTTTGGTGTGATCGGGCAACTCGTAGTCGGGGAACTTGCCGCCCGGGACAATGTCGCTGCGCATGATCTGCTCCTGTCCGTGGTCGAGGAATGACGAGAACGATCGCTGTCGTCCCGCCCACTCGCGCCCGGTGGGCCGCGCGTCCGGACCCCTGGTCCGCGGCACGGGCGCAGACCAGCGGTAACCTGGGCGCCAGCGGAGCCTTTAGGGCGCACATTGAGCCTAGCCAACCGGCGCCGCGGGCGCCAGAAAGGGGCCATTCCTGATGAGTAGCCACACGCCGGTGTGCGAGTTGCTGGGGATTGAGCACCCGATCGTGCAGGCGCCGATATCTGCCGATCCACGCCTGCCCGCAGCGGTCTCCAACGCCGGCGCTCTCGGCAGCGTGGCGCTGGCATGGGCCGATCACGCCGGAGACCTGGTTCGTGAAACGGCGGCGCTCACCGACCGGCCTCTTGCCGGCAATTTCGTCCTCAGCCGCCCCGATCAGCACCACCGACTCGATCAGGCGCTTTCCGCGGGTGTGCGGATCGTGTTGCTTTTCGCAGGCGATCCCGCAGGCTATGTCGACCCGGTGCATGACGCCGGAGGGCTCGTCATGCACACGGTCGGGAGCGCCGAGGAGGCGCGCCGCGCAGCCGGATGTGGAGTGGACATCATCGTTGCGCAGGGCTGGGAGGCCGGCGGGCACGTGTGGGGCGGTGTGGCGACGCTCCCATTGGTGCCCGCCGTAGTCGACGCGGTCGCGCCGGTACCGGTGATTGCGGCCGGCGGGATTGGCGACGCTCGAGGAGTCGCCGCCGTGCTCGCCCTCGGCGCGCAGGCCGCCTTGCTTGGCACCCGGTTTCTCTTCGCCGAGGAGATGCCGATCCACGAGGAGTATCGGCGCCGCCTGATAGCCGCGACCGAGACCGACGCAGAGTGGTATCCCGACCTCTACGACGTGGGATGGCCGGACTCCCCCCACCGCGCGATCCACAACTCGACGGCCGAGATGTGGGAGGCCGCGGGCCGGCCGCCGCTGGGTGCTCGACCGGGAGAAGGGGTGATAGCGCACTTCGCTTCGGGCGAACCGATCCTTAGATACTCCCCCGCGCCCCCGCTCGTCGGAACGACCGGTGAGATCGAGGCGCTCTCGCTGTGGGCCGGACAGAGCGTTGCGCTCGCCAAACAGCCACAGTCTGCCGCGGAAATCGTGGCCGAACTCGTCTCGCGCTTGTAGCCCCCACCCGCGTCAAGCCTTCGCCTCGCCCGTGCGGCACCCAGGCCAACGCGGCGTCCGCGCCGGCGCGCGGCGACTCGCGCACCGCCCCGCCGAATATCGCTCCAGGCGAGCCGCGACGATGACGTCGCCCCGACCCTAGAGCGCCGCCAGGCGATCGCGGCAACAGAGGGCCCGTAGTCGCTTACCCGGACCGAGCGGGGGCTCGATGTCGTCGTAGATGCGGGCCGCAGCAAGCTTGCCGCTCGTTTCGGAGGCGAACGCCTCGAAGGGCTCCTGTGCCCTTCACGCGCCCGCGTATGGGGTCGTGCAGCTCGGGCACGACGGCGAACGACTTGACCAGCGCATCGGGCTCCCCCGCCATCAAGCCATCGAAGAAGGGGACCCTCACGAGCTCGCGCTGGCGCGTCTCCTCCAGTCGCGCCAGCGCTCGCGCGGAGAACAGTTCGTTGTCAGCTCGACATTGGCGGTCGCGCGCCGACCGCCTTGGACGCCGCCGCGATCTCGCCGCGCAGCGCCTTCAGCGCGGCGACGTAGATCTCGGAGAAGGTCGGGAACGGCTGGATCGTGTCGGTGAGAACGTCGAGTGGGACGTGGCCGCGGATCGCCAGCGTCGCCTGCTGCAGCCACTCTCCTGCCTCGGGGCCGAGCGCGTAGGCGCCCGTCAGCCGCTCGCCGTCGCTGAGAAGCGTGAGGAAGCCGTTGCTGTCTGCGGACGCGCGTGTGTAGGTGGCGGTCTTCGCCAGCGCGGACACCGGGACCATCGCACTGAAACGACCCGCGCCGGCGCCCACTGCCGCGGCTTGCGGGTCGGTGTAGACGACGCGGGGAACGGCCTCGTAGTTGGCCTTTCGCGGCTCGCCGAGGATGTTCGCGGCGACCACCTCGCCCTGGTACTTGCCGACGTGGGTCAGCGGCCAAATGCCGTTCACGTCGCCGATCGCCCACAGGCGCTCCGCCGCACGTAGGTGCGCATCGACCGGAACTCCGTGTGCGTCCGCCTCGACCCCCACGGTCTCAAGGCCGAGTCCCTGCACCCGTGGACGCCGGCCGGTGGCGACGAGCAGCCGGTCACCGCGCAGCTCGCGCCCGTCGTCGATCTCGAGCACGTAGTCCTTGCCCTCGCGTCGTGCGGCGGTCGCGTTGGCAGAAAGCACGAGCTCGACGCCCTCGCGGCCTAGAACCTCTCCGAGCGCCTCACCCAGCGGCTCCGGCTCGTGCGCGAGGACGCGCCCGGACATCTCGACGATCACGGTCTCGCCACCGAGCCGACGGACGGCCTGCGCCATCTCCACGCCGACCGGCCCGCCACCGAGGATCAGCAGACGGCGCGGAACCGCCTTCATGGATGTCACCTCGCGGTTGCTCCAAACGCCGTCCAGCTCGCGAAGGCCTGCCACGGGCGGCACGACCGGGTCGGCGCCGTTTGCGAGCACCACGTGGTCTGCGGTGTGCCGCACGCCGTCCACCTCGACGACCCCCGGGCCGGCGAGCCGGCCGCTGCCGCGCAACAGGTCGATGCCGCGATCGGCCAGCCAGCGCTCCTGGCCGGCATCGGAGTAGTCGGAGACCATGGAGTCACGCCAGGCGAGCGCCGCCTCGACATCGACCTCGGCGCTCGCGGCGGCCTCACGCGCCCCGTGGACAGCCTCGCCCGGCCGTAGCAGCGTCTTTGACGGAATGCACGCCCAGTAGGAGCACTCCCCTCCCACGAGCTCGCGCTCGACGACCGCCACGCGCAGGCCGCCGTCCGCCAGGGCGCCCGCGCAGTGCTCGCCCGGCGAGCCGCCGCCGAGCACGATCACATCATAGTCGCCGCTCATCTCGGCAGCTCCCCGCGCCCAGCCTCGATCTCGGGAACGACCAGGTACGGGCCCTGTGCCGAGCCGGGCGCCGGCGACGGCAAGAAGGCCGACGCTGCGAGCCTGGACTGCACAGGGGATCTACGCACGTGCCCTTTCCTGGTCCCCCCGGGCCTCCGACCGAGGAAGCTCCCGTCGGGTCACGGACATCTTGCTCTCATCCGAGCGGAAGTCAAGTCCGGGATCTCGAAGCCCGACCCAGGAAGACGGCGGGCCCGATGCGGCGTACCGTTAGCGCGACACATCGGACGCGCTATCGGCTAGCCCTGACAGGAGCGAGCATGAGCAACGAACTTCCGGATCCTCGCCTGCGCATGGTCTATCGCTTGGAGGCGACGCTCGCGCCGGCGCTGGATCTCGGCGACAGCTCGCGAGGTCGCCGGCGGATCGTTCCCCTGACCGGCGGAGCGTTCACCGGACCCGAGCTCAACGGCACGCTGCTGGCGGGCGCCAGCGCGGACTGGCAGATCGTGTTGGCCGACGGGACCGCGCTCGGCGACATCCGCTACACCCTGCAAACCGACCGCGGCGATCTGCTCTATGTGCAATCGCGAAGCGTCCGCCACGGCAGCCCCGAGGTGCTCGCCCGCCTCGGGCGCGGCGAGGACGTCGATGCCCGCGAGTACAGCTTCCGCGCCTTGACCCGGATCCAGACGGCCGCGCCCGGGCTCGACTGGCTGAACAAGGGCGTCTTCATCGGCGTCGGCGGACGCCAGGCCACAGGCGTGATCTACGAGACCTACCTCGTCGAATGATCACGCCGCCCGGGCACAGCAACCGTAAGGTCGCGATCATCACCGGCGCCTCGCAGGGCATCGGCGCCGGGACCGTCAAGGGATACCGTGAGCTCGGATATGACGTGATCGCGAGCGCCCGATCGATCGAGTCCTCTAGGGACTCCGCGGTCGTGGCCGTGGCGGGTGACATCGCCGACCCCGACACCGCCGAGCGCATCGTCGATGAGGCGCTGAAGCGCTACGGCCGGATCGACACCCTGATCAACAACGCCGGCATCTACATCGCCAAGCCCTTCACGGACTACACCCTCGAGGACTTCAACGCCCTGGTCGCCGTCAACCTCGCGGGCTTCTTTCACATCACAACCCGAGCGATCAAACACATGCTCGACCGCGGCGCCGGGCACATCCTCAACGTCTCGACGACGCTCGTCGAGCAGGCGGACAGCAGCACGCCAGCCGCCCTGCAAACCCTCACCAAGGGGGGCCTGGTCGCGGCCACCAGATCGCTCGCGATCGAGTACGCCTCACGCGGCCTGCGCATAAACGCCGTCTCCCTCGGCGTCATCAGGACGCACCCGCACGACCGGAGCGCCTACGCCGCGCTGGGCGCCCTACAACCCCTCGGCCGGGTCGGCGAGATCGAAGACGTCGTCGGCGGCATCCTCTATCTCGAGTCCGCGCCCTTCGTGACCGGAGAGATCCTCCACATCGACGGCGGCCAGAGCGCAGGACACTGACCGACGCGCCGTGTAACGCACGACTATCAAGTCAATTCCAACAACGGAGGTCAGCATGAGCAACATCGACGAGCAGCTGGTCTTGGCCCACTTCATCGTTTCCGATGATGTCGAGCGTTCGCGCCGCTTTTACACCGAAGTACTCGGCGGCAAGCTGGCCTTTTCCGGCCCGGGAGGGCTGACCTATGTCGCGCTATCCAACAGCTGGATCATCATCAATGCCGGCGGGGGCCCGACCGACGACAAGCCGACGGTCACGCTAGAGACGCCACGCGATCCCGACCGGGTCAGCAGCTTCCTCAATATCCGAGTCAAGGACATCGAGGCCGTGTACGCCGAATGGAGCGCCAGGGGCGCCCAATTCCTGACGCCGCCCAAGCAGCACCAGTACGAGATCCGCTGCTACATCCGCGATCCCGACGGCCACCTGATCGAGGTCGGACAAACCACGGACCCAGCGGGAGACTGGACGCCCGCCCACTGGCTGTCGAGTACGCCCGCCGAGCAGTCATGACGACCGCGGTCATCGGCACCGGAGTGCTCGGGTCGGTCATCGCACGCCTGCTGGCCTCAGGCGGCGAGACCCTGCGGCTCTCGAGCGCCGACAACGAGTCGGCACGAACGCTGGCTGCACAGATCGGTCCAGCCGCGCTCGTCGCCGTCGACAACCACGACGCGTTGCAGGACGCCGATGCAGTCGTCCTCGCGCTGCGGTTTGCCGTGCTGAAGGGCGTCATAGGCGAGATCGCCGACCGGCTGACCGACAAGCTCGTCGTCGTTCCGAGCAACCCGCTCGGCACCGACGCACAAGGTCACGTCTCACGTCTCCTGCCGAGAGGGCAATCCTCCGGCGAGGTCCTAGCCGGGTGGTTGCCGGCGGGGGCGCGCCTGGCGATGGCGTTCGGAACCCTGTCGGCCGATGTCCTCGAGTCCTCCAGCACCCGCTCACCGGAGCCGGCGGTCCTCTTCTACGTGACCGACGACGACCGTGCCGGCGAGCAAGTCGAGCGGTTGATCCGAACAGCCGGCTTCGAGCCGTTGAAGGCCGGCGAGCTCCGACAGTCCGGCCGACTCGAGGTGGACGGCGACCTTCACGACCTCGTAGTCGGCCCTGCAGAGGCACGGTCGTTGACCAATGGGACCTGATCGCTTCGCGGCCCCTCGCCGGGGCCATCTCCTCGGTCGGGCCCATCGCAAGGGCGGGCTTGACGACGCCGAGGACCGCTCATCGCTTCACCCCCACCTCAGTCCCCTCGGTGTAGCGAATCGCCGCTCCTTCGACCGGACTCACCAGGAACTGCTCGCGCTCACCGCGATCCCAGGCCTCGCGCAGCCCTGGTGCGCCCAGGTCGAAGTCGGGGCGCAGGCTGCGCATGACCTCGCGCAAGTCGCGGTGCAGCTCCGCGACCGTCGGGCGCCCCCAGTACCAGTAGCCGTTGTAGATCGCGCGGATCTCGAGCCCAGGGGCGAGCACGAAGGTATGGGGGACCATCGGGTCGTGGACGGGATCGGTGTACTCGACGATGTCGAGATCGCTCCGCACCGTTCGCTCCGGGTCAGACAGGAACGGGAACTGCGCGCCGACGCTATCGCGGAACTCATTGATCTCGAGCTGGTTGTCCGTCGAGATCAGGGCCACGCGCGTATACCCGACCCGGAAGTCGAGGTATGCGTCGACCAGGCGGTGAAGGAAACGGTGCTCCTTGGGGTCAAACCCGCCGCGGGAGAGGTGGAGCACCATCGGGTTCGAGCCCTGCAGGTCCGACAGACGGCGCACGACGCCGTCCTGGTCGGGCAGTTCATAGTCGGGAAGGCGTGCCCCGACCTCGATGTCGTCGCGCATAATGGGCCTCCAATCGAATCCAGTCAGAACTTCGTCGCGGACCGCTCGCCCAGGATATGACCGCGGAGCGCCCGCCGGCCATCGGCCCCCAGGTACCGCGCACGGTTGACGGACGTCCTCAGGGGATCGGCGGGGCGCGACACACCGCCGAACACGTCGCCGCGACCGGCGCAGATCCGCGCGTTATGATGCCTCTCGATGGCGAGCCGCGCCAGCGATCCGCGCTTGGCTGGAGCCCAACCGCAACTCGGAATCCAGCTCGTGGGAGGACCGACCGCGATCCTGGAGTATGGCGGCCTTCGCTGGCTGACCGATCCCACGCTCTCGCCCCCCGGTGAATACGGAGGTCTCACCAAGCTGGCGGGCCCCGCACTCGACATCTCCCAACAGGACCCGATCGATGTCGTGCTGCTCTCCCATCATCAGCACACCGACAACCTCGATCCAGCCGGAAGAGCGTTCCTTTCCTGCGCGAACCGCGTCGTCTCCGCCACCAAGGCGGCCGAGGACCTGGGCGGCGATGTCGTCGGCATGGAGCCCTGGTCGCAAGCCGAGCTCGAGAGCCCTCGCGCAGGCACCGTGAAGGTGACCGCCGTGCACGCCCAACATGGCCCCGACGGCAGCGACGCGATCCAAGGCCCGGCGCTGGGGTTCGTGCTGTCGGCCCCTGGCGCACAGGAGGTCTACCTCTCCGGCGACAACGCCTCCCGAGACGTCGTCCGCACTATGGTTCAGAAGACCGGTGAACTCCCAATCGCGATCCTCAACGCCGGCGCGGTCCAGCTACCGAAGTTCGACCACGCTTACCTGACCCTGTCCGCGGATCACGCCGCCGATGTCGCCGGGATCCTCGGAGCCCGGATGGTGATCCCCCTGCATTTCGAGGGCTGGGCCCATTGCACCCAGGGAGCCCGCGAGCTCCAAGCAGCGTTCTCAGGCAACGGGATCGCTGATCGTCTGCTCATGCTCGAGCGCGGTCAACGCGCCGAGGTCTGAAAGAGTCCCGCAACGACCGCTGCGAGAACGCCGCGGCTGCCCAACGCCGATCTCCGCTAACACCCCCAAGTCAGTGAGCAAAACAAGCGGCGCATCAAGACTAGGCCCTGTGCTTCTAGCATGTGCAATATTGGTCAGCGCCTGCGGCGGTAGTGCTACGGACACGGCTACGCCAAACCTCGCCAAGCGGATCTTGCGGGCGGCAGAGGTTGGTCCGGGTTATCAGCCCGGACCACCGCATCAAACGCTCGCAACAGCTTCCGGTGGGCTGTGCGCAGTGCGCTTGCAAAGCGAATCCCTGCGGACCGCGCGCCTCCAGATCGTCTTCACAAATCCGCATCTCCCGAAGGACAAGCGACACGTGTTGTCCAATGAAGTGATCGCATATCGTTCTGGAGGAGCACAGCGGGCGATGCGTGAACTCAGCGCCGCGGCAACAACCTGTCCGCCCAGTTACCATATCGATCGTATTGTCGGTCCTCACCTGCTAGCTGGTTATGTGGCTCTCAAAGTAACACCGGGGACTGAGAATGTGATTTGGATCTACCAAGCGAGGAATGGCATCCTGTCGCAGATGCTTGCCTTCGGGCATAAAGGCGGCTCCGATGCCGAACTGCTGCGGTTTGCGCTCCATACCGCAGAGGAAAGCGCTCGGAACCTCGGCTGACGCTGGGAGCCGCGGTGCGCCTGCGAAGCCACACGAGGCCGACGCCGGATTAGGCCGCCGCCCCACCCGATCGTCTCCGAACGCTGCTCGCGTGTCCTTGGTAGCATCCCTGCTCGTGACAGCGGCGCCTGCGGGCTCGGTGTCCGGCGGAAGAGGCGAGCGCCGCGGGGTGAGCGACGATGATCTGCGAGGCACACGGGAAGGACGAGGTTGGGAGCGCACAGCCGCGCGGCGCGGCCGCCGGGGCTCGGGGCCTCATCGGTCGGTGGCTCGTGCTGATTGGGCTGCTCTGCGCGCTCGGCATCGGCGCGCAGAGCGCCTCGGCGGAAACCCTGGGGGGAGGGGTGATCGCCTCCTACGGCGGCACGTGGACCGTGCACCGCCAAGGTGGAGGAATCACGGACGATCTCACACTGACGTGGTCTGAGACCTATCCGGTGCCGGCTGGCGAAACGGGCGCCGAACCGCATTGGAGGCTCACGAGCGCCCACGGCGAAGTGAAGCAGGAAGGGGAAGCCGCCGGCTACAGCTACAACTGCAACGCGACGCTCAGCGTCAATCCCGCCGGCGCAACCTCGCCCGCGGGCAACGGTGGATGGGGTGCGGGGATCTTGCAGGACAACGTCGTCGAACCCGCGTACTCGTGGCCGGACTACTGGACGGTATGGGACCTCCAGCCGCCGGTGTACTACTACTACGGCTACCCCAACGAACCGCTGCTGAGCTCGGACACAGAAACTGAGACCTCACAAAACACGGCTTGTGTCTTCAACGCGGGATATTACGCCCTTTTCGGCGAGGGTTACTACCGCACCGAACTCGCCGGCGCCGAATGTCACTTCGACACCAATCCCGAAGTCGAGTTCGACTGGATCTCCTTCCCGGTCGGCACGAGCAACGAAACCGACGACAACTGCGAAGCCAAGGGCAGTCAAGGCGGACTCAGCTGGGAAGCGACGCTCAAGTCCAAGATCAGCTTCTACTCTCCGGGCGGCCCCTCGCCGACCTCGTTCGGGAGTGGCCCGTCGTCGCCGCCGCCGCCGCCGCTCCCCTCGCAAAAGCAACAGGCGGCGCAAGAAGCGCTCCAAGACATGCGCAACACTGCGATCCCCAACCTCGAGCGCTACTGCGGGTCGGCCGCGGCCGGCCTGTTGGGCGTGGGTGCGGGCGTGGCGAGCGGCAACGCGTACCTGACCGTCGCGGGCGGCCTCACCGCGGGTGCCATGAACCCCTTCTGCGGGGCCGCGCTGACACGCGTGGTCAATGACTACAAGATCCACAACGACCCTGCGCTGGCGAGCATCGGCGTAATCGCGCGACCAGCCGCGACGAGCACGGCGAAGCTCCCGTCGTGCAAGCGCTACCGCGGCGACCCGGCGCGCTTCTGCAAGCGCCTGCGCTCCACCTACACCAACCTCGACGGCGCCGCGCAGAAGGTGGCGTCGATCGCGACGGCGATCGAGGAAACGGTGAGCCGCGAGCGCGCGGCATACGAACAGGACGACGACACGACCATGGACGCGCAAAACTCGAATCTTGTGACGCTGATGGGCGAGGAGCCGAGCGCCGCTGCCGCCGAAGCGAGCGCCGGCAAGGACGTCGCAAAGGTCCTAAAGGACGCGCACATCCGCTTCAAGCTCTCCAAGAAGCAGTCGGCCAAGGGGATCGCGCTCGCCGAGAGCCATCTCGCCGAGCAGGGGATCAGCACGAGCGAGCTCGGCTCGGTTGACAGCGCGGCGTTGCAACCCGCCGCGACCGACCTGCTTTCCGACCTCGAACATCTCTAGCCATGCGCCGGCTGCTGTGTCTGGCGCTCACGCTCTTCTCGCTCGCGGTTCTCCTGCTGCCCGCCGCGCTCTCGGCGGCGCCCGTCGCGAGCGCAAGGGGCACGGCGCACAGCGCTAAGAAGAAGCGCAAGCCAAAGTGCCACGCCAAGGGCAAGGCGCATTCAAAGCACGCCAAGAGCTGTAAGAAGAAGAGGCACACGAGCGCTGGCAAGACGACGAAACCGAGCACGGGCAAGACCACGACCCCCAGCTCGGGCAGCGGCCCGCCGAAGCCCACCCTGACCGCGTCGGCGGTCAGCCTGACGCCGGAAGAGCGAGCGCTCTTCGAATCCGTCAACAAGGAGCGCGGCGAACATGGCGTCGCGGCCCTGTCGACCTCCGCGCAGCTACAGCCGATCTCCGAAGCGCGCGCCAAGCAGACCGCGCAAGAATACGCCACCAAGGAATCGACATCGGTCGACGACATCCGCGTCGCGATAGAGGACGCCGGCTACTGCGTCACCAGCCAGCGCGAGATCGAGAGTGGCGGACCCTCCCGCGCGGAGAAGGAACTGGAAGAAAGCCGCAAGCTGGGCGAGCCCGGCAGCGACATCGCCCCGCGAGCGACCGGCAGGCTCGCGCTTCCCGGCGTCGCGACCCCTGCATTCGCGGCGAGCCTCGACTCAGACGAGACGATCGAAGAACAGGAGATCGAAGAAGAGGAAAGGATCCCGTTGGAGTCGCAGTGGACGCTGCTCGGCGTCGCCGTCGCCGAAGCCGGCGCCGTGGCGGTCGAGCTCGAGGACTTCGTGGAGCCCTGCTGAGCCGCGCTCCCGCTCTCGTCTCTGACGGACGCAACTCTCGCGGGACCTAGTGGCTGCGGTACCTTCCTCGCGGCTGTGGTACCTTCCTCGCGGCTGTGGTACCTTCCTCGCGGCTGTGGTACCTTCCTCGCGATGCCCGGGGGACGACTCCTGAGGGGTGCAAGAGCCGCCGACCGGCGTGGGCGCATGCGCTTGGGGCTTTATCGCGGCGGCCGGCTTCAGCTCGCGAGGTGGTTGCGGGCACTGGCTCTGCCATTCGCAGCGACGACGATTCTGTGGCTCGCGGGCGGCGCGGCGCAGGCCCAGGCCGGCGAATGCGCTGAATGCGTGCGCCTCGCTCAGGGCGTGAGCGCACAGGTCGAAAACGCCAAATACGAAATCACTGTCAAGAACAAGGGAGCCTCTTCCGAAGAGACACGCAAAGTCATGCTCGAATGGGATGAGTCCTTCAACGGCAGGTACTGGACCGTCTCCAAGCTGCAAGGCGGCGTTTTGGTTTCTGACACCAGCGGAGAACCCTACCTCAACTGCACGGGTAAACTCACGGAGTCGCCCAACGGAGAAGCCTATTTCACCGAACATCAGACCGAAGGGCGTGGTGGTGCCCCGGCCGACCAAATCAATCTCCTCAACGACGCTTATGAAAGCGGCAACTGGCTGGTCACGCTCTCGGTTCCCTTCGGCATTGAAATCCTCCAGAGCGATGCACAAAGCAGTGCCTGCGACACGCAGGAACTCACCAGCGGGGCATGGCTGTCGCCTCCGGAAGGTGATGAAGTCGGCGAAGCGTTCTTCGCGGAAGCGACGAAAGGCGCCAAATCGTGCCTGTTCGTAGGCACTTATGTGGAGGACATCGAATTTCCCCCCGGATCGAGTTACACGGTCCCGGAGAAATGCGAAGCGGAACGCAAAGTCCCTGGGTATGAATGGAATGCGACGCTCGCACAGACGCTTACCTTCTCCTCTCCAGGCGTGGTGTCTCCGCTGTCGACGGGGCCGACGTCGCACCCGAGCCAGCCGCCTCCACAGGCTCCATACGGACCCCAGTTCTGGAAAGGCAAGGAAGAAGCCCTCGAAGACCTGCGCGAGCATGCGCTTCCCGATCTGCAGCGCTACTGCGGGCCGGCCGTGGCGGGACTGTTGGGTGTCGTCTTCGGCGGCCTGACCAACAACATCTACTTCGCCGCCGCCGGCGGTTTGACGGCCGCCGCCTACGGTCCGTTCTGCGGCCCCGCCGTCGCGCGCGCGGTCAAGGACTACAAAACACACAGCGACCCGCCGCTTGCGAGCATCGACGTGCTCGCGAGGCCCGCGGCGTCGAAGGCCGTCACCCTGCCTTCCTGCCGGCGCTATCACGGTGACGTTGCGAGCTTCTGCAAGCGCCTGCGCTCGGCGTACACGAGCATGGTCATGGCGGCGCAGAGACTCGCAGCGATCACCACCGCGATCGAAGAAACGGTGAGCCGTGAGCACGCCGCCTATCTCGCAAACGACGAAGCTGCGATCAACGCGCAGGACTCTGAGCTCAAGACGCTCACCGGCGAAAGGACGGGCGCAGCGGCGGCAGAGGCGCGCTCGGGCAAGGGCGTCGCGAAGATCTTGCAGGCAGCTCACATCAGTTTCGAGATGTCCAAGAAGCAGTCGGCGAAAGCGATCGCGCTGATCGAGCACGACCTCGCCAAAGCGGGCATCACCGCCAGCCAGCTCAGCGCCGTCGACGGCGCCGCCCTCAAGCCAGCGGCCACAAATCTCCTGAGCGATCTCGCCCACCTCTAGCCGAAGCGGAGAGCCTCGGTCGAGGATCCGAGCACGCCCGCTCTCGCCCGGCGAGCGGGCGTCAGCCCGGTGCCTGACGAGACGCTCGCGGCTCGCCGACGGCGGGATCCGCAGCGACCCGCAGCGAACGGCGGGGAAAACCCCGATGACCGGCCGCGTAGGCGGACCTAGCCTGGGGGCAACTCCTAAGCCAACTTAGAGACACTGGCGCCGCGTGCGGGCACAACCCCGTCGGGCGCCAGAGATTGGAGAAGGACATGAAAGCTCTTGTCTATCACGGGCCCGGTGAGCGTGGCTGGGACTCGGTCGAGGATCCGCGCATCATCGATCCGGCCGACGTCATCGTCCGGATCGACACGACGACGATCTGCGGCACCGACCTGCACATTCTCAAGGGCGACGTGCCGGAGACCACGCCGGGAACGATTCTCGGACACGAGGCGGTCGGCACCGTGCAGGAGGTGGGCGCCGCAGTGACGACGGTCGCCGCTGGCGATCGGGTGCTGCTGTCGTGCGTCAGCGCGTGCGGCCGGTGCCGATACTGCAAGGAAGGCCGTTACGGGCAGTGCCTGGGTGGCGGCGGATGGATTTTCGGCCACACCATCGACGGCGTGCAGGCCGAGTACGCGCGGGTGCCGTTCGCCGATGGCTCTGTCTATAAGATTCCCGCAGGGCTGACGGACGAGCAGGTCCTGTTCCTGGCCGACATCCTCCCGACCTCCTACGAGGTGGGCGTCCTCAACGGCATGGTTTCCCCGGGGGATATCGTCGCTATCGTCGGGGCCGGCCCGATCGGGCTTGCCGCGATCCTCACCGCCAAGCTGTACACGCCCGGCAAGATCGTCGCGATCGACATGGCCGACAGCCGGCTGCAGGCCGCGCTGCGCTTCGGGGCCGACGTCACGATCAACAACGGCCGGACAGATCCGGTCGCGCAGATCATGGAGCTGACCGACGGGCTGGGCGCGGACGCGGCGCTCGAGGCAGTGGGCGTCCCGCAGACGTTCGAGCTCGCGGCCGACCTGATCCGCCCGGGCGGCCGGGTGGCCAACATCGGTGTTCACGGCAAGCCGGCCACGCTGCACCTCGAGAAGCTGTGGATTCGCGATGTCACGGTCACGACCGGGTTGGTCGACACGTTCAGCATCGCGCAGCTGATGCGGCTGATCGTCAGCGGCCGGCTCGACCCGTCGATGTTCGCAACTCACCGCTTCGCGCTGGAGGACACGATGGCGGCGTACGATACGTTCGCCGACGCGGCCAACACCGGCGCGCTCAAGGTCGTGCTGTGCGGAGCGACCAGCACGAGCAAGCCGGCCGAAAGCCTCGCAGCCACAGCCAACGTCTGAGCTGTCGCCCACCCGTTCGGGCCACGAGCCCCTCGTACGCACAGCCCTTGCTCCTCGGCTCGCTCTTTGACCCCTCGGTCCAAGAGCGAGCCGCCTGTGCCGTCCTCGGAAAACTTTGCGTATACGAACGTCTGGGTCTACGAGCGAGCCGAGCGCTTGCTCAGTCTGACAGCGACGGCCTGGGCGAGCTCGCTCGCCTCACCGTTGCTCCCGGCCGCCTTGACGGTGACGGAGCCCTTCAGGCGACCCGAGGCCCGCACTAGCTTTGCGAGCGACTTCGACAACGCCAGTGTCACGTTCGTCCGGTCGCCGGCCGCGACCGTGAACGAACTCTTCAGGCGCGCCGCGCTGCTGTGAGCGGCGGAGGCCGACGCGTCCGCCGTGAGCGTGACCGTGCCCGCGCAAGATCCCTCGCCAGGCGGGCAGTAGACGGCTATCCCGCTATTGAGCTTCAGCTTCGAGCGCCCTGAGAGGCTGGGCGCGCCGAGCAGCTCGAGCACGGCCGACGCGGCGGGCGCGCTCTGGCTCGATGCGGAGGAGCCACCTTCGGCGACGGTGCTCGTGATCGTTTCGGTGGCTTCTGTCGGAGGTTCGTCAGAGACGCTCAGCCCTGCTCCGCCCGCGCCGATGGGGTCGACTCCGCCGGCCGTGTAGTCCTCGGCGTATAGGTTGAGCTTGAATTCGCCTTCGGCATTGCTTTCCGATTCCTGCACGAAGAATGCCCACGGCGTTCCCGAGCCTTCGACCAGCGCCGCCGGCGTGAGGATCGCCTCTTCGAGCGTGAGCGGCGGCGCCCCGAGCCGGCCGCCGAGCATCGACCAGGAACTGCCGTCGAAGGTCTTGGCCGTGAGCTCGTGTTCGCCCGAGGTGAGCCCGTCGAGGCTCAGGGCGAGCGGCTCGCCTTCGAAGACGCCGAGCGCGGGCATCTGCGCGCTGTCCCCCGACGAGAGCTTCCCGAGTGCTTCCCCGGCCTGCGACCAGTCCGTGCCGTCGAAGGACTTCACGTAGGCGTTGATCGATGTTTGCGACGCGTTCTCCTCCGCGAAGGCGACGTAGGGCGTGGCGCCGTCCATGATCAGCGCCGGCGCCGTTTCTTCGGGAAAGAACGGCGTGTCGACGCTCGTGCCTGCGCCCACGTTGAGAGGACCGGATTCCGACCAACTGCTCCCCGTCCAAAGAGCGGAAAAGAGCTCCACTTCCTGTTCGAGGCCGTAGAACGTCCCCTGGTCCCAGGCCAGGAGCGGCTCCCCGCCGTCGTCAACGACCGCGGGATAGCCCGCGAATCTCCCCCCAGCCGAGGCAAGAAGCGGGTTGCCAAGTTTGTCCCACGTGGTGCCTGACCGGCAGTAAGCGTAGACCTTCGTTTCCTCCGAGTTGCCCTGCTTGAAGGCCACGCAGGGTTGCCCGCCCACGCTGGCGAGGCTCGGCTCGGAGGCCAGTTCCGAGCCGACGGCGGAGCCGACGAGCGTCCACGCGCCGCCGTTGAGCTCGTAGACGTGGATCGCACCCCCTTCGGGGATCGCTACGTAGGGGACGCCTCCGACTTCGGCCAGGGCCGGCGTGCTGCCTTCGGGCGTCGTCCCGACCGCTTCGCCGACCTGCGTCCAGGCGCTGGCGCTCCAGCGCTCGACGATCAACGACGTAGCGCCGGCGGACTGTTGCACATACGCGATGTAGGGTTTGCCGGCGACGCTCGCCGCGGCGAAGCCGGCGACCGAGCTGCCGGTCGCGTTGAGCTGACCGGCCTCGGGAAAGGACCAGTCCGCGAAGGCGGCGGAACTGGCGAGCGCACTCGCCACGAGTGCGCAGACTGCTACGGCGAGACCCACCACGGCGGAGCCGACGTGTGCTTTAGCGGGCATGCAGCGACACCTTCTGGGTGCTCACCGGCGTGCTCTTCCCTTCCGCGAGCCGCGTCACCCGCACCGCGACGGGCAGGGTGTGCCGCCCGCGCAGCAGCGCCAGCCCGGGGCCGTTAAGCGCCACCGGCACGGTCTCGGACTCGGACGGCAGCAACGTCACCGTCGCACGGCCGAGCACGACGGTGCGCATCAGCGTCCGCTTGCGCCGAGCGGCGGCGGAGGAGCTTCGGGTGGCGGAGACCGCCACAACCTTGCCGCGCTTGATCGACTCCACCGTCGAGAGGCCCACCGACAGCTGGCAGCTCGAACCGGCGGGTCCGCGGCAGCTCAACGGCACGCTCAACCCTGTGCCGCTCCCGGACGCGGCAGCGGCCCCGGCGCTGGCGATCGATGACCCGCCGCTCGCCGAGTTTGCGTTCTCTGTGCTGGACGCGGAGGAGCTGGCGGGCAGCGTATTCGTCGTCGTCGTCGTCGTGACGTATCCGATCATCACCGTTGGCGGCGCCGTGGTGACGCCTTCAACCCAGCCGAACCCTGGGGCCGCGCAGCTCGATCCGCCGCCACCCCCGCCGCCGCCGCCGACGCTCAGCGCCAATCCACCACCGCCGCCTCCACCCCCGCCGAAGCAGCCGCCGCCTCCGCCACCCCCGCCCCCGCCGCTTGCGGCGGCTCCGCCGGCGCCGCCGAATCCGGCTCCGAGGGTTCCGAACGCGATCAGCGCTTCGCCTGCCTGTCCGTCCGCGCCGGAACGGCTTGAGCCGGTGCCGCCCGCCCCTGAGATGCCGTCGTCATCGCCGCCGCCACCACCGCCCCCGCCGGCTGCTTCCGGCGAGGCCTGGGTTCCCGCCTGGCCGGATTCAGCGTGGCTCCGGCCGGCCCCGCCTGGAGCGAACATCGATCCACCGCCACCACCGCCTCCGCCGATCACGACCAAACAGCCGCTGTTGACCAAACTGGCCCCCAACAGGCTTACTCCCGGGACGCAGATCGCGCTGAAACCGCCGCCCCCTCCGCCGCCATAGAGGCCTGCCCCACCTGCGCCCGGAATGCCGCCCTTAGCCAACCCCGCGGCCGTGCCGTCGGCGCCCGCGGACGCGACGACAATCAGTATCCGGATCGTCTGCGAGGTGACGGCGGCCGTGCTCCCGGTCGCCCTCAGGCCCAGTCCGCCCGGAGCGGGAGCGCCGGCTTCGCTCGAGCCTGACCCGCCGGCCGCGCTGGCCACTTCGAATTCCAGCCCGTCGCTGAGGGGTGGCAAGGTGTATTCATAGGTGCCGGGCTTGCTCCAGCGCACCGTGACGTGATGGCTGTCGGTCACCACTTGAGCGCTCGCGCCCCCGGGCAGCGAGCCGGCGAGCAGCGTAGCCAGGATCACGCCCTGCAGACCACGAGCGACGGCGCGACGGCTTCTGGATGCACGCAAGACCCGTTGCCGCGCGCACCTGGAGGCGCTCGGCCGGAGACCGCGTTGTGTCTTCCTGACCGTTTCACTCACCCCTTGTCGGCCGTCCGCGAGAGCCGGACTCGGCACGGGCGGCCGTCCGTTACCAGGCGACGCAGACTACCAACTCGGTGCGGTCGGTGGGGACCTCCCGCGCTGCCTCGCGGTGGCCGTGTCGGTGCTCGCCGCGCGCACGACCGTGGCGCGGGACATCGCCTGAGCCCGGCAAGTCACTAGTCAACCACGAAGCTCCAAGGAGCGCAGCCTCGCCGCATGGTGGCCCGGAGCCCGCGGGCGCCCGAGAGCGCCTGGCTTGCGCCGGTCGCGTGCGCGCGTCAGCGCAGCCGCACGCCCCAGCGGCCGATCAGCGACCGCCCGGGCTCGAGCGCGACGAGGCCCTCGCCGCTCTGAAAAGCGTTGGGGGCGCATGTCATCGGCTCCGTCGCCAGCCCGCGACGGCGGCGGTCCGGGCCGAGCGTGTCGCCGGTGAAGATCTCGATCACCGGGTAGGCGTCATCGACCCACAGCTCGGCCGTGGCGCCGTCGGGCGCCGCCAGCCTGGCGAAGGCCAAACCCGACCGGTCACGGCTGAGATCGGTGAACGCGCAGTCGATGCGCCGGCCGGCGAGCGCGCGCGGGCTCCTGAAGTCGAAGTCCGTGCCCGCGACCGCCTCCCGGCCCACCGGCAGCTGGCGCTCCTCGTCGGTCACGATCCGCGTCGCGGCCGCGAGCTCCAGCGTGCACTCGTCGATCGCACGCTCGCCCGGGGAGAGATAGGGATGCTGGCCTGCGCCGTACGGGCAGGCACGCTCGCCGAGGTTGGTCGCGCTCGTCGACACGCTCAGCCCGCCCTCGCTCAGCGCGTACTCGATCTGGACCTCGAGCGTGAACGGGTAGCCGCTCAGCGGATACAGGCGCGTGCCCATCCTCACGCGGTCGGGCTCGTGCGCGAGCGCCCGCCAGGGCCGCCAGCGCAGCAAGCCATGGATCGCGTTGTGCTTGTCGGGCTCGCTGAGCGCCACCTGATAGTCGACCCCGCCGAAGCGGTAGCGGCCGTCGGCGAGCCGGTTCGGCCACGGGATCAGCGGCGCCCCGTGCCCGCCGTCGCAGATCGCGTGCAGCGGGTAGGGGTCGAGCACCGGCCTGCCGTCGACCGCATACGCGCGCACCCCGCCGCCGACCTCGACGATCGTCGCGCGCTGCCCGCCGTGGACGATCTCGAACTGCTCGCCCGAAGGCGGGATCGAGCTCACGCTCACCGTCCAGTCGCGCGCATGCCCGCCGCACCCATCTCGCCCACCCTAGCGGGGGCGCGCTCGCGAGGACCGAGTGGCCCGCATGCGCGAGCGCGTCGCGCTCGGCCGCAGGTGTAGCGTGCGGGGCTCGAACCTACGGACGCCGAGGAGGGCTCGATGAGCACGACCGCAAGACCGACCACACCGCTGCGAGAGCGCGCGGCCTGGCGGGCGCTGAGCGCGCGCTACGAGCAGATCCGCGAGCTCCGCCTGCGCGAGCTGTTCGCGGCGGATCCCGGGCGGGGCGAGCGGCTGTGCGCAGAGGGCGCGGGCCTGCACCTCGACTACTCCAAGAATCGCGTCGACGAGCAGACGCTCGCGCTGCTCGTCGCGCTCGCCGAGGAGTCAGGCCTGCACGAGCGCACCGAGGCGATGTTCCGGGGAGACCGGATCAACGTCTCGGAGAATCGCTCGGTGCTGCACGTCGCGCTGCGCATGCCCAGGGGCGAGTCGCTGATCGTCGAGGGCGTGGATGTCGTGGCCGAGGTCCACCAGGTGCTCGATCGGATGTCCGCGTTCAGCGAGCGGGTGCGCTCGGGCGAGTGGAAGGGCCACACGGGCAAGCCGATTCGCAACGTCGTGAACATCGGCATCGGCGGCTCGGACCTCGGCCCGGTGATGGCGTACGAGGCCCTGCGCCATTACTCCAGGCGCGATCTGAGCTTCCGCTTCGTCTCGAACGTGGACGCGACCGACTTCGCCGAGGCCACGCGCGACCTCGCGGCCGAGGAGACGCTGTTCGTCATCTCCTCGAAGACGTTCACGACGCTCGAGACGATGACCAACGCGCGCACCGCGCGCGAATGGGCGCTGGCTGCGCTCGGTGACGAGTCGGCGATCGCCAGGCACTTCGTCGCCGTCTCGACCAACGCGCAGGAGGTCGCCAAGTTCGGCATCGACACCGAGAACATGTTCGGCTTCTGGGACTGGGTCGGAGGGCGCTACTCGATGGACTCGGCGATCGGCCTTTCGACGATGGTCGCGATCGGCCCCGAGCGCTTCCGCGAGATGCTCGCTGGCTTTCACGAGATGGACGTGCACTTTCGGACCACGCCGTTCGCGCGCAACCTGCCGGCGCTGATGGGGCTGCTGGCCGTCTGGTACGGCGACTTCTTCGGCGCGCAGACAGTCGGGGTGATGCCCTACTGCCAGTACCTCAAGCGCTTCCCCGCCTACCTGCAGCAGCTGACGATGGAGTCCAACGGCAAGCACGTAACGCTCGACGGCCGGCGGGTGAGCTGCCAGACGGGGGCGGTTTACTGGGGCGAGCCCGGGACCAACGGGCAGCACAGCTTCTACCAGCTGATCCACCAGGGCACCAAGCTGATCCCGCTCGATCTGATCGGCTTCGCCAAGGCGCTGAACCCGATCGGCGATCATCACGACCTGCTGATGTCCAACGTGTTCGCGCAAGCCGAGGCGCTCGCCTTCGGCAAGACCGAGCAGGAGGTGCGCGCCGAGGGCACAGCCGAGGCGGTCGTCCCCCACCGCGTGTTCGAGGGCAACCGCCCGACCAACGTGATCCTCGCCGAGCAGCTGACGCCGCACACGCTCGGGGCGCTCGTCGCGCTGTATGAGCACAGCGTCTTCACTCAAGGGGTCGTCTGGGACATCGACTCCTTCGACCAGTGGGGCGTCGAGCTCGGCAAGGTGCTGGCCAAGCGGATCATCCCCGAGCTCGAGTCCGAGCAGGAGCCGCGGCTGGCGCACGACAGCTCGACCAACGCGCTGATCCGCCGCTACCGAAAGATGCGGTGAGCGCGCCCGCGCGCTCCCGACGGTCGCGCCCGCGAGCGCGCCCGCCCGCCGGCGCCCGCGCGGGGGCGCTCGCGTGAGGGCGCTCGCGTGAGCGTCGAGCGCGAGAAGCAGCTCGCCGCGCGGGCGGCCGCGCAGCTCGTGCAGGACGGGATGCTGCTGGGGCTCGGCACGGGCTCGACCGTCGCCTACCTGCTGCCGGCGCTGGCCGAACGCGGACTCGAGCTGCGCTGCGTGTCGACCTCGCCCGCCACCGAACGGGCGGCGGTCGAGCTGGGGCTGCACGTCGAGAGCTTCTGCGGGGCGGGTGCGCCCGCGCGGCTGGACATGGCGATCGACGGGGCCGACCAGGTCGATCCGGCCGGCTGGCTGGTCAAGGGCGGCGGCGGCGCGCACACCCGCGAGAAGGCGGTCGCGGCGGCGGCCGATCGCTTCGTCGTGATCGTCTCGGCGAACAAGCTCGTCGAGCGCGTGCGCGCGCCCGTGCCGCTCGAGCTGCTCGAGTACGGCCTGCAGGCGACCATCCGACGTCTGGGGGCCGTGCGCCTGCGCGCGAGCCCCCGCAGCCCCGACGGCGGTGTGATCGCCGACTACGCCGGCGAGCTCCGGGACCCGGGGGCGCTCGCCGAGCGGCTCTCATCGACGGTGGGCGTGGTCGAGCACGGGCTGTTCGCGCCCGAGCTCGTCTCGGAGGTCGTGATCGGGCGCGGCGAGCAGGTAGAGCGGGTCAGCTTCGCGCGGACTGCCCCGCGTTGAGCGCGCGGCGCGTTTCCGCCGAGCGGCCAAGCGCACGAGCTACAGCGCGCACGAGCCACGGCCCGCACGAGCTACAGCGCGCACGAGCCACGGCCCGCACGAGCTACGCCGAGGAGGTCGCGGCGGCGAGCCGCGGACGCTCGAACAGCGCACGCGCGTGCTCGACGACCACCTCGGGGAGCTCCTCGGCGATGAAGTGCCCGGAGTCATCGCGCAGCTCGACGCCCATCTGATCGGCGTGCGCCGGCCACCGCCCGAGCGCGCGGTGGTCGATCGCGAGGTCGCGGGTGCCGTGCAGCAGCAGCGTGGGCACGCTCAGTCTCTGTCCGTCGAACTGCCCGCGCAAAAACGGGCCGAGCTCGCGCAGCAGGAAGGTTCGATACAGGTGCACTGACGCGTCCGCGCGCTCGGGCGCCCGTAGCGCCGCGGTGAACGCGTCGAGCTCCTGGCTGCTCCACGTGTGCTCGTGCACGGCGCCGGCGGTGATCAGCCGGCGCACGAACTGCGTCTCGCGGATCAGGCGCCGGCCGAGGCCGGGTGTGGCGATCAAGACCTGATACCAGAGGCGGGCGAGCACCGTCAGGCCTCGTGGCGAGGGCGGTTCCGGCCACGGCGTGTAGATGTTCAGCGCCAGGTAGTGCGCGAAGCGCTGCGGCTGTTCGAGACACAGGATGAAGCCGATCCAGGCTCCCCAGTCGTGCGCGATCAGGTCGACGCGATCGAGCTCCAGCGCGTCGAGCAGCCCGACGACGTCGCGGCCGAGGCTCGCCTTGTCGTAGGGCCCGGGCGGAGCCTCGCTCCAACCGAAGCCACGCAGGTCGGGGCAGATGACGTGGTGATCGACGGCCAGCAGCGGAATCACCCGGCGCCAGGCGTACCAGTGCTGGGGCCAGCCGTGCAACAGCACGACCGGCGGGCCGGAGCCGGCCTCGGCGACGTGCAGGGCGACCCCGCCGACCTCGACCGTGCGATGACGCACCCCCTCGACTGCGGGCAGTGCGATCTGCTGGGCGCTCACGTGCGAGCCTCCTGACGTCTGGACGGCGAGCCGGGTGCCGCCAGCATAGCCGTCGCGCCCGCGCGCCGGCCCCGAGCGGAGTGCTCGCGCCGGGCGCCGACCGGCGGTGCGCATCCGGGTAGGATTGCCTGCGTCCGGTTCCCGACAGACGAGGTGCGAGCGCACGTGGCGATCGATCTTCAACAAGTTTCTGCGATAGACGCCGAGCCCGGCGAGCTGCCGGGCACGATGGCCGCGTGGGTGATCCGCGAGGAGCGCTTCGGTGAGCCGAAGGACGCGTTTCAGATCGAGGAGATCGAGGTTCCCGAGCCGGGCGCGTTCGAGGTGATCGTGCGTGTGATGGCGGCGGGCGTGAACTACAACAACGTGTGGGCCGCGCTCGGCAAGCCCGTGTCGGTGATGCGCTACGGCGATCACCCGCAGTACGGCCACCACATCGGCGGCTCCGACGCGTCCGGCGTCGTCTGGAAGGTGGGCGCGGGCGTGACGCGCTGGAAGCTCGGCGACGAGGTCGTCGTGCACTGCAACCAGGCCTCCTACGAGGACCCCGAGGTGCACGGCCTGGACCCGATGGCGGCGCCGTCGCAGAAGATCTGGGGCTACGAGACGACCTGGGGCTCGTTCGCGCAGTTCACGAAGGTGCAGGCCCAGCAGCTGCTGCCCAAGCCCGCGGCGCTGACGTGGGAGGAGGCCGCCTCCTACGGCCTGGTGTACTTCACCGCCTACCGCATGCTGATCACGCGCTGCAAGCTGCAGGCCGGGCACAACGTCCTGATTTGGGGCGCCGCGGGCGGCCTCGGCGTGTTCGCCACGCAGCTGTGCGCGGCGGCCGGCGCGCACTGCGTCGGCGTCGTCTCCTCGGCCGAGAAGGGCGAGCTCGTCAAGCGCCTGGGCGCCGTCGACTTCATCGACCGGACCGATTTTGAGGGCATGATGCGCAAGGGCGGCGAGTCCGAGCAGGAGGAGGCCGAGCGCTTCAAGGTCTCGCGCGCGTTCGCGAAGCGCGTCAAGGAGATCCTCGGCGATGCCCCCGAGATCGTCTTCGAGCACGTCGGCAAAGCGACGTTTCCGACCTCGGTGTTCACCGCCAAGACGTTCGGCAAAGTCGTGATCTGCGCGGGCACGACCGGCATCGACCTCGACTTCAACGTCGCCTACCTGTGGATGCGCCAGAAGGAGATCCTCGGCTCGCACTTCGCCAACGCGTACGAGTGCATGAAGGCGAACGAGCTGATCGAGTCGGGCCAGATCCGCCCGGTGCTGTGGCGCACTCTCGGCTTCGAGGGCGTCGCCGAAGCGCACCAGCTGATGCTCGAAAACAGGCACCTCGGCAAGATCTCGATCCTCGTCGGCGCCGAGCGCGAGGGCGAGGGCAAGAGCGCAGAGGGTCCCGGCGCGATCCACGCGGAGGTGGGCGCCTGATGGCCGGCACGGTGATCGTCCCGTGGTATGCGACCGGCTTTCGCGCGGACGCGTTCGAGCAGGCCGTGAACGAGGTCGCCGCCGTGGCGCTCCGCTACGGCGCGAGCTCTTACGCGGTGTATCGCTCACGCGACGACCGCTACCGCTTCCAGCAGCTCGCGGCCTTCGAGGAGTACCTGGAATGGGAACGCTACTGGGAGGGCCCGGAGATGGTCTACTTCAGGGCCACCCACTCGAGCTGGTATCAGATTCCGGTGCTCTACGGCTGGTGGGACCGCACCGCCGCCGGCGCGGTGCTCACCGGCGAGGGCGCAGCCGAGGACGGGCACGGCAACGGCCACGGCGCGGCGCTCGGCGAGATCGCCTGAGGCGCCCGAGAGCGAGCGTCCCTCAGCCCTGCTCGAGCGGGGCCATCGTGAGGCCGGCGCCCTTGAGCTGCTCCCAATAGTGCTCGGCGGTCTCCTGGTGGCCGCTGTAGACGATCGCCCGGCCGGAGGCGTGGATGACGCCGGCGATCTCGTGGCCGCGCTTGAGCGTGATGCCCGGGATGAAGCGGGCGAGGGTGCGTGCGACGTGGTCGAAGGTGTTGTGATCGTCGTTGCAGACGATCACCCTCCAGGCGCCCCCCAGGCCGCTCCCGGGCCCGCCCGCGCGTGGTCTCTCGAGCGTTTGGTCCATGGCTCGCAGGATAAAGCCCGCGGCTCGACCGTACAATTGAGACATGAGCAGCGAGCACCGTGCACGGCTGCCCGAGCGCGACCGCCCGTGGATGATGCGCACCTACGCGGGCCACTCGACGGCGAAGGCCTCCAACGAGCTCTACCGGCGCAACCTCGCCAAGGGCCAGACGGGGCTGTCGGTCGCGTTTGACCTGCCCACCCAGACCGGCTATGACCCCGACGACGAGCTCGCCCGGGGAGAGGTCGGCAAGGTGGGCGTCCCGATCTCCCACCGCGGCGACATGGCGGCGTTGATGGACGGCATCCCGCTGGCGGAGATGAACACGTCGATGACGATCAACGCGACCGCCGCGTGGCTGCTCGCGCTGTACATCGTCGCGGCCGAAAATCAGGACCCACCCGCCCCGCAGGAGCGCCTCCAGGGCACGACCCAGAACGACATCATCAAGGAGTTCCTCGCGCGCGGCACCTACGCGTTCCCGCCGGCGCCGTCGATGCGCCTGATCGCGGACATGATCGCCTACACGGTCGAGCACGTCCCCAGGTGGAACCCGATCAACATCTGCTCGTATCACCTGCAGGAGGCGGGCGCGACGCCGGTGCAGGAGATCGCGTACGCGATGAGCAACGCGATCGCCGTGCTCGACGCGGTGCGCGAGCGCCTCGGCGCGGCCTCCCCGGGAACGTCCCCGAAGGCGGAGGGCGAGCGGGCGCGGGAACGCATGGAGCAGGTCTTCGGGCGGATCTCCTTCTTCGTGAACGCGGGCGTGCGCTTCGTCGAGGAGCACGCGAAGCTGCGCGCGATGGCGATCCTGTGGGAGGAGCTCGGGCGCGAGCGCTACGGCGTGCAGGACGCCCGCAAGCTGCGCTTCCGCTACGGCGTGCAGGTCAACTCGCTCGGCCTGACCGAGGCCCAGCCCGAGAACAACGTCCAGCGGATCGTGCTCGAGGCGCTCGCGGTGACCCTCGGACGCGACGCCCGCGCCCGCGCGATCCAGCTGCCCGCGTGGAACGAGGCGCTGGGGCTGCCGCGACCGTGGGACCAGCAGTGGTCGCTGCGGATCCAGCAGGTGCTCGCGTATGAGACGGACATCCTCGAGTACCCGGACATCTTCGAGGGCTCGAAGGTGATGGACGCGCTCGTCGCCGAGCTGCTGCGGGACGCGCGCGCGGAGATGGCGGTGGTGGCCGAGCACGGCGGCGCGGTCGAGGCGGTCCCGTACATGAAGGCGGCGCTCGTGGACTCCCACCGCGAGCGCATCCACCGGATCGAGGAGGGCCGGCAGGTGGTCGTCGGCCAGAACCGCTTCACCGAGACCGAGGACTCGCCGCTGACGGCGGACGCCGAGGGCGGCATCCTGGTGGTCGACCCGGCGATCGAAGCGCAGCAGATCGAGGATGTGCGTCGCTGGCGCGCCGAGCGCGATCAGGCTGCTGTAGAGGAGGCGATCGCAGCGCTGGCCGCGGCGGCGCGCGACGACAGCGCGAGCGTGAACCTGATGCTCCCGACGATCGCGGCCGCGCGCGCGGGCGTGACCACGGGCGAGTGGGCGCGGACGCTGCGCGGTGTGTTCGGCAGCTACCGCGCCCCGACGGGCGTCGGCGAGGCGGCGGGCACCCCGGGCGATGAGGAGCTCGACGAGCTGCGCGAGCAGGTCGCGCGCCTGCACGAGAAGCTCGGACGCCGCCCGAAGATGCTCGTCGGCAAGCCGGGGCTGGACGGACACTCGAACGGCGCCGAGCAGATCGCGGTGCGGGCGCGCGACTCGGGCATGGACGTGGTCTATGAAGGCATCCGCCTGACGCCCGCGCAGATCGCCGCCTCGGCGCTGCAGGAGGGCGTGCACGTCGTCGGCCTGTCGATCCTGTCGGGTTCGCACCGCGAGCTGATCCCGGCGGTGATCGACGCGCTGCGCGACGCGGGCGTGGCCGCGCCGGTGGTGGTCGGCGGGATCATCCCCGAGCAGGACGTCGCGGCGCTCGAGCGGGCGGGCGTGGCCGCGGTGTACACGCCCAAGGACTTCGACATCACGCGCATCATGCGCGAGATCCTCGCGCTGCTGGACGCCCGCGCGGGCGCCTCGGGCAATGGCGCGGGCGGCGGCTCGCCGGGCAACGGATCGTCGGCGAGCACGCCGCGCGGCGACTCGCCGGCCGGCTCGCGCGCGATCGGCTCATCCGCAAGCGGCGCGTGAGTCGCGAGCAGGATGGAGTCGCCCTGGGCGTGCGCCTGCGCGCGCGCGAGTTGAGCGCGGCCCCGGCCGCGCTGAACCTGCTCGAGAGCACCGCGCCCGGCGAGCGCGAGCAGGCGAGGGCGCTGCTGCGCGAGGTCTCGCCGGGAGCGCTCGGCGGCGAGGCGCCGGCGCACGTGATCGGCGTGACGGGGCCGCCCGGCGCGGGCAAGTCGACGCTGCTCTCAGCGCTGCTGCGCGTCTGGCGCGGCGGGGACGGCGGCGACGGCGGGGCGCACGCGGCGCAGCGCAGCGTGGCGGTGCTAGCCGTCGACCCGAGCTCGCGGCGCTCGGGCGGCTCGCTGCTCGGCGACCGCGCCCGGATCGACTTCGACCCGACCGACCGCGGCGTGCTGATCCGCTCGACCGCCGCGGGCACGCGCCTGGGCGGGCTCGCGCACAGCACGCGCGGCGCCGTGGACGCACTCGCGGCCGCGTTCGACGTCGTCGTGATCGAGACGGTCGGCGTGGGACAGGCGGAGACCGACGTCGCGGACATCGCCGACACGGTCGTCGTGGTCGTGCAGCCGGGCGGCGGCGACGTGCTTCAGTTCCTGAAGTCGGGGATCATGGAGACCCCCGACGTGCTCGTCGTGACCAAGTCCGACCTCGGGCAGATCGCGCTGCGCGCGAGGCGCGACCTGAGCGCGGCGCTGCGCTCGCTCGGCTCCAAGGACACGCGCGTGCTCGCCGTCTCGGCGCTGTCACCGCCGAGCGGGATCGACGAGCTCGCGGCGGCGCTCGAGGAGCACCGCGCACGGCTCGACCTGCCCGCGCGGCGGCTGGCCGCGCGCCGCGCTGCGGCGCTCGCCGACTTCACGGTCGAGTACGGCGACAGCGGGCTGCGCGCGCTCGGCGGGCGCCGCGCGGCGCAGGCGCTGCTCGCGGATCAGGACCCGGCGATGGACGTCGCGACGCTGGTGGGCGCGCTCGAGCGAAGCGCCGGCTGAGCGCTCAGCTGCGTCGAGCTTTCGCTTTCGCGCCCGCTTTGGGCCGCGCGGCTTTGGCTCTCGCGCCTTTCGCTTTCGGTTTGGCCGCGGCTTTCGCTTTGGCCGCGGCTTTCGCTTTGGCTTTGGTCGCTTTGGCTCTCGTGGCTTTCGCTTTGGTCGTCGCTTTCGCTTTGGCTTTGGTCGCGGCTTTCGCTTTGGTCGTCGCTTTCGCTTTGGCTTTGGCTTTGGTCGCGGCTTTCGCTTTGGCGGCTTTCGCTTTCACGGCCGATTTGGCTTTCGTAGCTTTCGCTTTCGTCGTCGCTTTGGCTTTCGCGGCGCTCGTTTTCCTGCGTGCTGATTTCGCGGCTTTCGGCGTTGGTGACATCGATGCTCCTTTGCGGTTCGTGACGATCGAGGCCGATGGCTGGTGCGTACATCAACCTACGCACCGGACGGCATGGTGGCTAGAGTCGTTTCCCCTGTTTGGGCCGAAGGATTTGCGGGTCGAGGGATAAGGATTCCACGGGCATGCTCGCGAACCTCCCCGGCGCCCCGCCGGGCCGGCGCCGGCTCGCCGAGCGCGGATCGCGCAGCGCCGCGCCTTAGCGGCGCATAAGGATTGGCCCGGCGTTTGTAACGAAGTCGAGGCAGCGCAGTCTGTACGTGCGAAGACCATGATCGTCCTCCTAGGCTTCGCGATCCTCGCCGGAGCGGGCACCGCGCTCTCGCCGTGCGCGCTGCCCGTGCTGCCGGCGCTGCTGTCGGCGGGCGGAGCGGGCGGGCGGCGGCGACCGCTGGGCGTCGTGCTCGGGCTGTCGGTCACGTTCACGGTCACGATCGTCGGCCTCGCAAACGTGGTCGACGGCGTCGGGCTCGGCGACGACCCGCTGCGCGACCTCGCGATCGCGGTGCTGCTTGTGTTCGGCCTCGCGCTGCTCGTGCCCGACGCGGCCGCGCGGATCGAGGCGCCGCTCTCGCGCCTCGCGCGCTTCGGGCCGCGCGGCACCGGCGACGGCTTCCTCTCGGGGCTGCTCGTCGGCGGCGCGCTCGGCTTCGTGTACACGCCGTGCGCGAGCCCGATCCTCGCGGCGGTCATCTCCGTGAGCGCCGCGTCGGGCAAAACGATCGCCTTGGCGATCGCCTACGCCGCGGGCTCGGCGTTCGTGCTGCTCGCGCTCTCGCTCGGCGGCAGGCGCGTGTTCGACCGCGTGCGCAAGGCCGGTCGCGGACCGCTGCTCGGCCGCGCGCTCGGCACGATCATGATCCTCACGGGGATCGCGATCCTGACCAACCTGGACGTGAGCTTCGACAAGCTGGTCGCCGAAAAGATCCCCAACGTCAACCTCACCGCCTCGCTCGAGTGCTCCAAGACGGTCACCGGCCGGCTGCACGAGATCACCGGCCACGAAGCCAAGTTCGTGCCCAAGAACGGGGTCTCCGACTGCGAAGGCTCCGGCACCTCGAGGCTCCACATCGCCCCCCGCGACGCCAGCCAGGCGAGCCTGCTCGCGGACGCGCGCTCGCTGCCGGACCTGGGGACCGCGCCGGAATTCACGGAAACGGAGGACTGGTTCAACACGCCCGGCGATCGTCCGCTGACGCTCCCGGGCCTGCGCGGGCGCGTCGTGCTGGTCGACTTCTGGACGTACACGTGCATCAACTGCATCCGCACGCTGCCCTACCTGAAGGCGTGGAATGCGGCGTACGCGAAGGACGGCCTGACGATCGTCGGGGTCGAGACGCCGGAGTTCCAGTTCGAGAAGCAGGCGAGCAACGTCGAGGACGCGATCGGGCAGTTCGGGCTGCGCTACCCGGTCGTGCAGGACAACAACATGGGCACGTGGAACGCGTACGGCAACGAGTACTGGCCGGCCGACTATCTGATCGACGCCAAGGGCCAGGTCCGCTACGCGACCTTCGGCGAGGGCGACTACGAAAAGACCGAAACCGCGATCAGGGCGCTGCTCGCGCAAGCCGGCTACCAGGTCGGCGGCAAGAGTCACCCGACCGGCGTGATCGTGCCCTCCGAAGTGGCCACGCCGGAGACCTACACGGGCACAGCCCGCGCCGAGGGCTGGATCAACGGCCCCAAGACGGGCACGCACGACTACGGTCCGCCCCCGAGCAAGGAACTGGCGCTCAACGCCGCCGCCTACAGCGGCACCTGGGACATCGGCGCCCAGCCCGCCGAAGCGGTCTCAGAAGCGGGCATGAACCTGCACTTCAAGGCCAAGAACGTGTACCTGGTGCTGAGCTCCCGGGACGAACGCCCGCTGCGGGTGCACGTGATGCTCGACGGGCACCCGATCCCCGCGGCGGACTCGGGCGCGGACGTGCACGACGGCGTGGTCACCGTGCGCCGCCAGCGCCTGTATTGGCTCGTGTCGCTTCCGGGCGATGAGAGCGACGAACTGCAGTTGCGCTTCCAGGACGGCCTGGTCGCCTACGACTTCACGTTCGGGTAACCGGCGCCCGCCGCGCGGGCGGACGCCGGACACCGCGATCATTTTTTCTTGTGTTTGGCCCGCGGGCATCTGTGGAACTTGCGCAGCTGCTCATACAGCTTGCCGCGCGAGGACTTGGTGATCAGCGCGAACACGAAGCTCCCTTTCGGCAGTGGCGAGTAGCTCACCGTCGACTGGTGCTTGCGGAGTTTGCCCGACTGCACGGTCACGCCATTGATCTGGATCTCGTAGCTGACGAACCGCACTTTCTTGGGCGCGCTCAGATGCACGGTCAACCCGCGCCTGGCCAGGCACTGGCTGGCGGCCGGCAGCCCGAGACTCGCTTTCAAGGCCACCACCAGCACCTCGCTGCCACAGGTGCTCGCCGACGCGGCGTTGGCTCCATCGCCGCTATAGCTCGCCCTCCAGTAGTAGGTGCCGACCTTGGGCACGATCGCCGTCGAGACCGCGGCAACGCCCGCCGCGACCGTGACCGTGCTGGTGGCGATCGTGGGGCCCGTGCATGTGCTGTCGTCGTAGAGGGCGTATGTGACCGTCCCTGTAGCGCTGGCGGCCAACGAGCCGGCGATGTGAGCCTGGTCGGTGACCGTCGTGCCCGCCGGCACCGTCAGCGATGCGCCGCCGATCACCCCGGCCGACTGCGTGGTGGTGGTCGTCGTCGGAGCCAGCACAGTGAGGACCTCGCTGCCGCACGCGCTCGACACTTTCTGGTTGTTGACGTCACCGCTGTAGTGGGCCACCCAATAGTATTTGCCGGGCGCCAGCGACCCCTCGGCGACCGAAGGCCCGACGCTCGGGCCGCTGACCGCCGCCGATCCGGCGGATGTCGCGCCCGCTGTGCAGGTTTCGTTTGTAAACAGTTCATAGCTGACTTCACCTGTCGCCACGGCCGCGCCGCTGCCAGCGAGTGTCGCCGAATCGGTGACCGGGGTGCCCTGGACGACCGTGATCGAGCTGCCGCTCTGTCCGCCTCCGGATAGGCCGGTGGAGATTGTGGTGCCGTTGCCGATCGTGAGGATTTTGCCGGTCAAGGCGGACTCCAACCCGAAGTAGGTCGATTCGCCGGGCGCGAGCGCAGGTGAGAAGTTGACGACACCGCTGTTCGCGCCGACACCGATGTTCGAGTACCAGTTGCGCGGTCCCTCATAGCCGGTGACCTCGTCGCCGCTGGAGCTATAGCCATCGAATGCGCCTGCTTCGAAGGTCACGCCCGCGGGCTCACCAGAAGGCGATGGGAAGCCGCAGGGGTCGTCATATTCTTCTTCTGCTTCAGCTTTTTCTTTTTCTTCTTTGACCGTAGGCGTTTCTTTGAATTTGCGTTCTTCGGTGGGGCACGGCTTGCCCGCGGCCTTGAGTGCTTCGCCGGCGGCGTTCTCCGCGTCGATCACGCACCCCGGGCCCTGCACGCGTTTTCCTTCTTCAAAGTATCCGACGAAATTAACGCCGACGTATGGGTTGCAGGGTCCATCGCCGTCAAAGCCGAAGACGTCTTCTTCGGCGGAGATCGGGATCGAGGAGATTGATTTCGACGAGTTGTTCACAATCCCGACCAGGGAGTCATCGTCACCGTCGTAGGGGCCCTGGGTCGAGTCTTCGGCGACCTGGACGCCACTGTTGGTGACCGTGATCAGGAACTGGCATCCAGTGTCTTTGTAGGTCGCCGGACACTGCCCAAAGGCCGCGGCGCTGGCGCCGGACGGCGCCGTCCACGCTATGCCGAGTGCCAAGCCCACCAGTATCAGAACCGCGCTACGTCGCATAAGACCCCCCCTGGGTGCCGGTGTTGGTCGGGCCTCGCGAGCTGGCGCGAAGCCATCGGGATGTGGGCAACTTACACCTTGGCCGCCGACTCGGTCCGCTCGTCGTGGCGGCGGGCGTCGGGACGCCCGCCCTGAGCAGAGGACCGGACCCGCCTACAATACCCCGCATGGAGGGCTCGATGGCAGAGACGAGCGCGCGCAGCTGGCTGCGCTGCTATCGCTGTTGGTCCCAGGACCTCGAGGTCCAGGTCCACTACGAGGGGATCCACAAGATCGACCCCGACTCGGGCGAGCGCGCGGAAGTCGTGGACGAGCTCCAGGAGGCGGTCGTGCAGTGCCTGGACTGCATGCACGACCAGCCCCACCTGGGCTTCAACAACGGGCGGGTCGAGCCGATCGAGGACCGCTGGGAACGGATGATCGCGGGCACGCCGTGGGTGGCCTCGTGCACGGTCACGGTCGACTCCGAAGACGTCGAGAGCTGCTCCGGGCCCGAGGCCGGCGACGCGCTGTCCTACGCGGCCTTCGGCGAGCACGGCGTGCGCGAGTTCTTCACGCACGTGCGCTTCCACAAGCACGAAGACGACGCGCGCATCATCGTGCACCTGCTCGTCGAGCTGTACGCGCGCTCGCTCGAGGAGGCCACCGAGGTGCTCGAGTCATCCGCGCGCGGGGCGCTCACGATCACCTCGCTCGCCGAGGAGTCACGCCCGCCGGCGGCGGGCGGCGGCGAAATCCACCCTCACGACTAGAGTACGGCCGAGCGACGCCCGGGCTTCGGGCGCCGCTATGCCCGAGTGACGCCCGGGCTTCGGGCGCCGCTATGCCCGAGTGACGCCCGGGCTTCGGGCGCCGCTATGCGAGTCTTTGCTCGAGCGCCTTGAGCTGCGCGTGCAGCTCGTCCGGGAGGTTGTCGAACTTGCCGAAGTGCTCGTGGAACTGCGGCAGCTGGGCGCGCCACTGCTCGACGTCGACGCGCAGCAGCTCGGCCATGTCCTCTTCGCAGACGTCGAGGCCGCGGGTGTCGATGCCCTCGCCGCCCACCGGCGGCATCAGGCCGATCGGCGTTTCGTGCGCCGCGCCGTGTCCTGCGCAGCGGGCGAACACCCACGCGAGCACGCGCGAGTTCTCGCCGTAGCCGGGCCACAGGAACTTCCCGTCGGCGTCCTTGCGGAACCAGTTGACGTAGAAGATCTTCGGCAGCTTGGCGGGGCGGGCGGGATCGGATCTGCCCATCTTCAGCCAGTGGGCGAAGTAGTCGGCCATGTTGTAGCCGCAGAACGGCAGCATCGCGAACGGGTCGAAGCGCAGCTCGCCCACGGTGCCCGCCGCGGCGGCGGTCTTCTCGGAGCTCATAACCGAGCCGAGGAACACGCCGTGCTCCCAGTCGAGCGCCTCGGTCACGAGCGGCACGACGGTCGAGCGGCGCCCGCCGAACAGCATCGCGTCGATCGGCACGCCCGCCGGGTCCTCCCACTCGGGGGCGATCGCCGGGTCCTGTGCGGCGGGCGTCGTGAAGCGCGCGTTGGGATGCGCCGAGGGCTTCTCGCTCGCGGGCGTCCAATCGTTTCCCCGCCAGTCGGTCAGGTGCGCGGGCGGCTGCTTGGTGAGACCCTCCCACCACACGTCGCCGTCGTCGGTTTTCGCGCAGTTGGTGAAGATCGTGTTGCGCTCGATCGTGCGGATCGCGTTCGGGTTGGTCTGCTGGCCGGTCCCGGGCGCGACGCCGAAGAAGCCCGCCTCGGGGTTGATCGCGTACAGGCGGCCGTCGGCGCCGAACTTCATCCACGCGATGTCATCGCCGATCGTCTCGACCTTCCAGCCCTCGAGCGTCGGGATCAGCATCGCGAGGTTGGTCTTGCCGCACGCGCTCGGGAACGCGCCGGTCACGTACTTGACCGCGCCCTCCGGGGAGGTCAGCTTGAGGATCAGCATGTGCTCGGCCATCCAGCCCTCGTCGCGCGCCATCACCGAGGCGATGCGCAGCGCGAAGCACTTCTTGCCGAGCAGCGCGTTGCCGCCGTAGCCCGAGCCGAACGACCAGATCTCGCGCGTCTCGGGGAAGTGGACGATGTACTTGTTATCGGCGTTGCACGGCCACGGCACGTCCTCGGGGCGGGCGGGATCCCCGTCGAGCGGCATCCCGACGCTGTGCAGGCACGGTACGAACTCGCCGGTGCTGCCGAGCGCGTCGAGCGGGCCCTGGCCCATGCGCGTCATGATCCGCATGCTCACCGCCACGTACGTCGAGTCGGTCAGCTGCACGCCCACGTGGCTCTTGTCAGAGCCGATCGGGCCCATCGAGAACGGCACCACGTACATCGTGCGCCCGCGCATGCAGCCGCTGAACAGCTCGTTCAGCACCTCGCGCATCTCCGCCGGCTCGCGCCAGTTGTTCGTGGGGCCGGCCTCGGCCTGCGTGGCCGAGCAGATGAACGTCCGGTCCTCGACGCGCGCCACGTCGCCGGGGTCGGACAGCGCCAGGTAGGAGTTGGGCCGCTTGGCGTCGGAGAGGCGCTCGAAGGTGCCGGCGTCGACGAGCACCTGGCACAGCCGGTCGTACTCCTCGGCCGAGCCGTCACACCAGTAGATCTCATCCGGTTCCGTGAGGGAGGCGACCTCGCCCACCCATTCGAGCAGGCGCTCGTTGGTCGTCGGTGCAGAAGCGGTTGTGCTCATGAGCTCGGTGCAGCTCCCTTGTGTCGTCGCGGTCTGGGGCGCCTCACGGGCGGCACGTCCCCGAGCGCTCCTGCTCGGAAACGGAAAAACGTCCTTGGGCGGACGATGCACTAAAGCCTACAACACCGCTCAAGACCGCCAGCGCAGGCGCCGTAACCGCTCGTCTGTATTCTGCTCAGCCGAATCTCTCGGCTTGGCGTCGGCGGCCCGCCGCGCCGGGCGTCAGTCGACATTCCCCTCAGCGGAATCCCCGCCGGGGTTCCTGCGCGGCACGAGCACCAGGCGCTTGAACTCCGCGACCAGCACCCCGTCCTGGTTGAGCACGCGCGTGTGCACCTTCACGGTGCCCCGGTCGGGCTTTGACTGGGACTCCTTCTTCTCGAGCACCTCGGACTCGCAGAACAGCGTGTCGCCGTGGAACACGGGCGCGGGGTGCTTGAGCTCTTCGGTCGCGAGGTTCGCGATCGCCTTGCCGCTGACGTCGCTCACCGACATCCCGAGCGCCAGCGAGTACACCATCGGACCGACCACCACGTTGCGCCCCTGCTGCGATTTGTGCGCGTAGACGTCGTTGATGTGCAGCGGGTGGTGGTTCATGGTGAGCAGGCAGAACAGGTGGTGGTCGCCCTCGGTGATGGTCTTTGCGGGCCAGTGCTTGTAGACGGCGCCCACCTCGAACTCCTCGAGGTAGCGCCCGTACGGATGCGCGCCGCTGGCCTCGCGCGCCGCCTGGTCGGTCTCGAGCCCGTACGGATGCGCGCCGCTGGCCTCGCGCGCCGCCTGGTCGGTCTCGAAGGTGTCTGTCTCGCTGAAAACGCTCATGGACGTAACTCTAGTGGGCGCCCGCGCCCGGCCGCCGCGCGGCGGAGCCCGCGAGCGCGACGCGCGCCGTGTCGATCAGCCCGCGATCGCCCCCGGACAGGCGTAGCCGGGGGCCGGTTTGCAGCCTTCGCCGGGCAGTTTGCCGACGGGCGGCCCGGGAGAAGGCGCGGGCGGGGCGGGTTCGGGCGCGGGCTGCGGCGCGGGCGGGGCGGGTCCGCCGCCGCCCGTTTGGGCGGCCTGCCTGAACGTGCTCGCGTAGGGCAGGCCGCAGGCGGCGTCGTAGGCCTGGGCGACGGCGCTCGCGGCGTCGAACCCCGCGATCGCGGCGCCGTGCGCGCCCAACGCGCGCAGCTGCGAGCCGCCGAGGGCGCGCCCGTGCAGCGACAGGTCGCACAGCGCCGGCGTGCGAGCGAGCGTGGCCCGCGCGAAGACGTCGGCGCGGGTGCGCAGCGTCGAGCCCCCGAGCGAGCGCTGCGCGGTCAGGCGCACGCGCACGCGCACGGGATCGAGCAGCGGCGACGGTCGGTTGACGATGAGCAGCAGCGCGCGCGGCGCGCCCGCGCCGGCGGACGGCGCGACGGCGGCGAGCGCCATGTAGTCATCGCCGAACGGACCGCTGACGCGGGCGCGCAGCGAGCCCGCGGTGAGCCGGCGGGCGCGGGCGCCGGGGAAGCCGATCTGCGCGATCGACAGGTCATCGGGGCTGGGCGCGAGCGTGACGGTCCAGCTGCGCGTCGCCGCGCGGGCGGGCGCGGAGGCGTGGCGCGCTCGCGAGCGTTCGCTTGCGCTGCGGGCGTCCCGCGCGGCGAGCAGCGCGGCGGCGAGCAGCGCGAGCGAGCCGCACAACGCGATCAGCGCCAGCGTGGTCAAGAGACGGCGCATCATCGATACTCCCTGTTAGGCGATCGTAGCGTCGCCGATCGAACTCGACCCCAGGAGAGCCCTTGCGCAGCCCCCGAGACTTCTTCAAGCCGCTCGCGATCGACGCGCCGGAGCCGGTGCGCGAGATCCCCTTCAAGCCCTCGCGGATGATCCACTTCATGGACTTCTCGAACCCGAAAATGGTCGAGAAGACGCCGGACCTCGCGCCCAAGGTGGACATCCTGCTCGGCAACCTCGAGGACGCGATCCCGCTCGAAAAGAAGCAGGCCGCGCGCGCGGGGCTGATCAAGGTGGGCAGGGATATGGATCTCGGCGAGACGGCGCTGTGGACGCGCGTCAACGAGCTGGCCTCGCCGTTCGTGCTCGACGACCTGACCGAGCTGGTGATGCAGATCGGCGACAAGCTCGAGGTGATCATGGTCCCGAAGGTCGAGGGGCCGTGGGACATCCACTACGTCGATCGCCTGCTCGCCCAGCTCGAGGCGCGCGCGGGGCTCATGCGGCCGATCCTGGTCCACTGCGTGCTCGAGACCTCCCAGGGCGTCGCCAACCTCGAGGAGATCGCGTCCGCGTCTCCGCGCATCCAGGGCATGAGCTTCGGCCCGGCCGACCTGGCGGCCTCGCGACGCATGAAGACGACGCGCGTCGGCGGCGGGCACCCCGGCTACCGCACGATCGCGGACCCCGACCCCGAGTACCCGGACGCGCCGCGCCCGAGCTACCAGCAGGACCCGTGGCACTACTCGATCGCGCGCATGGTCGACGCGTGCACGGCGGTCGGCGCGCTGCCGTTCTACGGGCCGTACGGGGACATCGGCGACGAGCTCGGCTGCGAAACCCAGTTCCGCGCGTCGTTCCTGCTCGGCTGCGTGGGCGCTTGGTCGCTGCATCCCGCCCAGATCGCGATCGCCAAGCGCGTGTACTCGCCGGACCCCGCGGAGGTGGCGTTCGCGAAGAAGGTGCTCGAGGCGATCCCGGACGGCCGCGGCGTGCACATGATCGACGGCAAGATGCAGGACGACGCCACCTGGAAGCAGTGCAAGGTGATGGTCAACCTCGCGGAAATGCTCGCCCGCAAGGACCCCGAGCTGGCGGAGGCGTACGGGTTCGCGCCGGCGACGGCGTAGCGGTTCGAGACGGCGACGGAGCGCAAGCGCGGTGCTGTCGCAGCGTCGCACATAGCATTCCGCGTAGCAGATTGCTATGCTCAATGCATGGCTCAAGTGGTGACACGTCTTGACGACAAGCTCGTCGCCGATCTCGACGAGCTGGTGGCTGACGGCTTCGTGGCCAGTCGCTCGGAGGGCGTGCGCCTGGCGCTCGAGAAGCTGGTGGATGAACAGCGAAGGCGCCGGATAGGAGCCGAAATCGTCGCGGGGTACGAACGCCAGCCCCAGACCGACGAAGAGCTCGCCGGCCTCGATGCCGCCACACGCGCGTTGATCGCCGAGGAGCCCTGGTGAGCTTCCCTCGGCAGGGGGAGATCTGGTGGGCGCAGACAGAAGACACGCGGCGCCCGATCCTCGTGGTGACGCGCTCCGAGGCCGTCGAGGTGTTGACCGGGATCGTGGTCGCACCGATCACACGCACCGTGCGCCGCATCGCAACCGAGATCGCGCTTGGGCCCGATGAGGGACTGGCGGTCGAGTGCGTCGCGTCATTCGACAACCTGCAGCGCATCCGGCGCTCGACACTCACCGAGCGCGCCGGCGAGCTCGGCATCCGCGCCCACGAGCTGTGCGAGACGCTGCGGGCGCTCGCCGACTGCTGAGCCGGCACCCGGCGCCGAGCGCGTCCGCGCGCGAAGGCGCGCCCTGCGTATAGGCTTCCGCGCCGCATGAGGTTCTTCGAGTACGAGGCGCGTGAGATCGTCAAGCGCGCCGGCATCCCGGTCACCGGCTACGGCTTCACCACCGACCCTGGCGAGGCGCGCGAGATCGCGCAGCGGATCGGCGGCCCGACGGTGATCAAGTCGCAGGTCCTGACGGGCGGGCGGATGAAGGCTGGCGGCGTGAAGTTCGCGGACACGCCCGAGCAGGCGGAGAGCGACGCACGCGACGTCCTGGCGCTGGAGATCGGCGGACACATGCCGCGCGGGGTGCTCGTGGACCCGCGGGCGGAAGTCGAGCAGGAGTACTACGCGGGCGTGGTGTGGGACGGCACGCGCAAGCAGCCGGTGATGATCTTCTCGCCGGTCGGCGGCATCGACATCGAGCAGGTCGCCGAGGAGCAGCCCGAGGCGGTCGGCCGCCGGCACTTCTCGAACATCCTGCCGTTCAGCGAGTTCCAGGCGAAGGAGGTGATCTCCTCGACCGGCGTGACCGGCTCGGCGCTCAACAAGCTCGTGCCGATCGTCACGCGCCTGGCGAGGCTGTTCGTGGAGAACGACATGATCCTCGCGGAGATCAACCCGCTGGGGCGCCTCGCGGACGGCTCGTTCGTGGCGCTTGACGCGCACATGGACATGGAGAACGAGGCGCGCGGGCGCCACAAGCAGCTGCTTTCGGAGCTGGGCGTGGGCGAGGAGGAGACGCGACAGGCGCGCGAGGCGACGCCGTTCGAGCTCGCGGGCGAGGAGGTCGACGCCCAGGACCACCGCGGCGTGGCCGGCAACGTGACGGAGTTCGACGGCAACCTCGGCCTGGTGATCGGCGCGGGCGGCGGCTCGTTGACGCTGTTCGACGCGGTGCGCGCGCACGGCGGCAAGCCGGCGAACTACTGCGAGATCGGCGGCAACCCGTCGGTGGCGAAGGCGTGCGGCCTGGCCAAGCTGGTGCTGGGCAAGCCGGGCGTGGAGCGGATCGCGGTGATGATGTCGATCGTGTCGAACACGCGCGTCGACATCGTCGCGCGCGGCGTGATCAAAGCGTGCCTGGAGATGGGCTATGACCCGGCGGAGAAGATCGCGATCTTCCGGATCCCGGGCGCGTGGGAGGAGGAGGGCTTCAAGATCCTCGAGCGCTACGGCGTCGACTACGCCGATCGCGGCGTGTCGCTCAACGAGGCGGCAAGGCGCGCGGTCGAGAAGATCGAAGGAGCGGCCGCCTGATGTCGATCCTGATCGACGCGGACACCACGTTCATCGTCCAGGGGATCACCGGCCGCGAGGCGGTCAACCTGACGCGCGAGTGCCTGGACTACGGCCAGGGCGCCAAAGTCGTTGGCGGCGTCACGCCGGGCAGGCTCGGCCGCGAAGTGCACGGCGTGCCGGTGTTCGACACGGTGGCCCAGGCGGTGGCCGCTCACGGCGCGCCGATCTACGGCTCGGTCGTCACGGTGCCGCCGGCGTTCACCAAGGACGCCGTGTTCGAGGCGGTCGAGAACGGCGTAAAGCTGATCGTGATAGTGACCGAGCGCATCCCCCGCCGCGACGTCGCGCAGATGGTCGAGCTCGCGAGCCTGCGCGGCGCGCGCATCATCGGCCCGAACTGCCTGGGAATCATCGTGCCGGACGTGATCAAGATGGGCGGCATCGGCGGACCCGCGAAAAACGCCGCGCAGGCCTACAAACCCGGCCCGATCGGAGTGATCTCGCGCTCTGGCGGCATGACCACGGAGATGTCCTCCACGCTGTCCGCCGCCGGGCTCGGGCAGTCCACCGCGGTGTCGATCGGCGGCGACGCGATCATCGGCTCCTCCTACGCGGAGCTGATGCCGTTGTTCGAGGCCGACGAGCAGACCCGCGGCATCGTCATCTACACCGAGCCGGGCGGGCGCATGGAGGCCGAGCTGGCGCGCTGGGTCACCGACAATCGCTCGCGGCTGCCGATCGTCGCGTTCATGGCCGGGCGCTTCATGGACGAGATGCCGGGCATGAGCTTCGGCCACGCGGGCACGATCGTGGAAGGCAAAGAGGACACCGCCTCCGAGAAGATCGCGCGCCTCGCGCAGGCCGGCATCGCGGTGGCCGAGCGGATCGAGGACATCCCGGGGATGATCGAGTCGAAGATCGCCGCATCGCGGGAGCGGAGCGCGTGAGAGCCGACGGGACGTTCATCGCCGTGGAAGTGGACGACGCGCTGGCGGGCGACGCCGCGACGGCCGCGAAGCTGGCGGAGGTCTGCCCGGTGGACATCTTCGCCGACGCGGGCGGGCGCGTGGAGCTGGTGGAGAAGAACCTCGACGAGTGCGTGCTCTGCCGGCTGTGCCTGGACGCGGTTCCGCAAGGCGTCCGCGTGCTCAAGCTGTACGAGGACGGCGCCGCGCTGTAAGGCGCGCGCCCCGCCGGGCGCGCAGGCAACGGCGTGCGCCGCCGGGCGCGCAGGCCACGGCGTGCGCCGCCGGGCGCGCAGGCCACGGCGTGCGCCGCTCGCATGCCGGGCTGCGGGCCACCCACCCGCTCCGCGCCCTCGACGCGCGCTGCGAGCCGCCCGGTCCATTATCGTGAAGCCGAGCACGATGAACGAAAACTTCTCCCTGATCGTCATGTGCATCTTCCTGCTCGCCTCGCTCGCGTTCCTGGCCGAGCAGCTCACGTCGTATCACTGATGAGCGCCACGAGTGCGGCCTCGGCCGGATCTCATTCCCGGGGGAGCTCGAGGCGGTGCGACCGTGCGATCCGCTCGGCCATCTGCTCGTCTATGGCCGTCTCGGCCGCGATCTGCGGCCAGCGGCTGACGGCGTCATAAACCTCGCCGAGAATCGTCTCGGCGCGTCCGCGCTTGAGGCCGGCTATCCGAGCCACGGCGCGCAGGTCGGCGACGGTGAACCCGTCGCGCTTGCCGTTGATCAGCATCTGGTGGCTGTCCAGCCACGGGTTGCCGGGCCGCCAGGCCCAGGTCACGTCGTACGCGGGCGACAGCGACCAGGCTCCGGTGCGGTCCATCAGCAGGGCGATGTTCTTGACGTGATCGTCCTGGTTTCGCCCTACGACGTTGAACACCATCCGGCGAAAGAGCTGCTCGACGGCGCCGGGATCCGCGCACAGACGCCTGACCAGCAACAGTGCCTGCTCGTAGCTGTATGACGCCGGCTCGTTGTAGCTGACGTGCTCGAGCGCCGCGACGGTCTGCATGTGCAGCTTCTCACCGTCGTCGGGCCTATCGAAGCGACGGGTCATGAAATGCCTGCGGCCGTGCTCCTCGAGCAGCCTGCACTCGCTCATCTGCACTCCGGCGGCGCCAGCCAGGATCGAGTACGCGTACTCGATCGCGCACCATCCCTCGGGGTCGGTGAGCCCGTGATCGCCGGCCTGCGCGACGCCGTCGAACTTCAGCAGCCAGCGGCGAAAGCCAGGGCGAGCCTGCACCTGTCCCGAGCGCACCTGGCCGGTGTGCTCGTTGTAGGCGATGATCGCCTTCGGGCGTGCGCCTCCGGCTGAGGTGCCGATCTCGATGATGGCCCTGATCGCGTCCTCCTCGGGATTGGCGGCCAGCTCGGCCACGAAGCGCTCTCGTTCGCACAGCACCTCGCCGGCGAGGCGCACGAGCGCCTCGAATCGCAAATCCGCGTCGGCGGACGGAAAGGGATCGTGAGCGGGCTCGAATTCCAGCGCTCCCATGCCGCGGGTCCCCACGTAGCACAGGCGCTGGACCACGTCGAAGCTGGACTCGTCGCGCCCCTGGGCCGCCAGCCAGGCGTTGACGAGGGCCGTGCCCCAGCGATCGGGCAGTGAGTCCGCCAGCATTCCGGGCAGGCCGTGGAACGCGTCCCGGGGCAGCCCGGGGAACCGATATGGCCCCTCGCGCAAGGGCATGCGCAGCGGCGCGACCTGGATGCCGCTGCGCGCGAACGCGGGGTCGTACTGGAAGGCTGCGTAACGCGCGTTCGCGCCGATCGAGACAGCCCCGATGCGCCTGCCCCATAGGTTCACCGCGGCAACCGTCATGCGCCGGGGTCAGCCCATCGCCACTGCTCGTGCGTGGGCTCGTCCGCAGCTTCGCGATTTCGATTGCGTGCCCGTGTCCGGAAGGCGCGCCGCTCGCGTTCCAGTTCGGCGATCGGAAGCTCGATCGCGGCGGGAATCGCGGCCTGCAGACCTTCGAGCAGGTCGAGCGCTCGCAGCACCTTGATCAGCGACAGACCCTGCACCGAGGTGCCACGCTCGAGTCGTTGCACCGTCGCCCTGCCGATCTGGGCCTTGAACGCCAGCTGCTCCTGGGTCCAGTTTCTCTGCAGCCGGTGGCGCTCGATCCTGCGACCGAGCTCAGCCAGTACAGCATCATCGGTGAGGACCTCGCTAATAAGCATCGAATCTGAGGCGTAAATCAGGAAATAGGCACTAACGCATCATTTACGATGTCTAGTATACCCGGATCATGAGCATCAAAAACGATGCTTTATAGCCTATATCTGCGATAACGCATCAGCAACGATGCATAAGTGCCGTCGCGGCGCGCCTCGCGCGTGCGTTCGGCGCCTCGGGCGTGCGTTCGCGCTCCCGCCCGAGCGATCAGTCAGGCGCGGCGGCGCGCCTCGCGCGTGCGTTCGCGCTCCTGCCCGAGCGATCAGTCAGGCGCGGCGGCGCGCCTTGGGGGTGCGTTCGCGCTCCTGCTGGCGCTCGACGACGTTGACGATCAGGCGCATGATCTGGTCGGGGCCCGAGGCCTTGGCCTGGCCGTAGGTGAAGGCCTCGATCCAGTCCGCGATCTTGCCTTCGCGGGCCATCACGTTGAAGAACTCGCGGCGCATGTCCACGCGCACGCGCGCGTCCGCGGCCGGGCCCTTGGTGACTTTCGCGCCGGGCAGCTCCAGACGGAAGTGCTGGACGTCGCCCCTGCCGCGCAGTTCTACGCCGACGATCAGCTTCATCGGCTCGAGCGCGGGCACTTCGCCGACGAACCGGCTGGCGGCGAGCTCGATCAGGGCCTTGGCGTCATCGGCCATGTGTCCTCTCCCCTCCGGACCGTGTGCGGTCCATGGCGGTCGGCGGACCGTGTGCGGTCCATGGCGGTCGGTCGTCTTCAGCGCTGCATGTTCTGCGGGGTCAAATCTTATGACGCTGCAGCAGCTTGCGGCCGATGACCATGCGCTGGATCTCCGAGGTGCCCTCGCCGATCAGCAGCAGCGGCGCGTCGCGATACAGGCGCTCGATCTCGTACTCCTTCGAGTAGCCGTAGCCGCCGTGGATGCGGAAGGACTCCTCGACGCAGAAGCGGCCGGCCTCGGAGGCGAACAGCTTGGCCATGCCCGCCTCCAGGTCCGAGCGCTCGCCCGCGTCCTTCAGGCGCGCGGCGCGCAGCGTCAGCAGGCGCGCGGCCTCGACCTGCGTGGCCATGTCCGCGAGCTTGAACTGGATCGCCTGGTGCTCGGCGATCGGGCGGCCGAAGGTCTTGCGCTCCTGCGAGTAGCGCAGCGCGAGCTCGAGCGCGCGCTGGGCGATGCCGACGCCGCGCGCGGCGACGTTCACGCGACCGACCTCCAGCGCGTCCATCATCTGCGCGAAGCCTCGGTTGAGGCCCTCCTGCTCGCCGCCGAGCACGTTCTCGGCCGGGCAGCGGTAGCCGTCGAACACGAGCTCCGTGGACTCGACGCCCTTGTAGCCGAGCTTCTTGATCTTCGGCGGGACGTTCAGACCGGCGTACGGACCGGTGTTCTCGCTCGCGCCGGGCTGTTTCTCGGCGATGAAGCACGTGAAGCCGCGGTGGCGCGGCTCGGCCTCGGGGTCGGTCTTGACGAGCACGAACACGAGCGAGGAAAGCAGCCCGTTGGTCACCCACATCTTCTGGCCGTTGATCTCATAGCCGCCGTCGTCGAGCTTCTTGGCGGAGGTCTTGATCGCCTGCACGTCGGAGCCGAGCTCGGGCTCGGACAGCGAGAACGCCGCGCGGATCTCGCCGGTGGCCATGCGCGGCAGGTACTTGTGCTTCTGCTCCTCGTTGCCGAACTTCATCAGCAGGTAGGAGCCGATGAAGTGCGTGTTGATCACGCCCGAGATCGAGATCCAGCCGCGCGAGAGCTCCTCGACGATCATCGCGTACGTCGTCAGGTCCAGGCCCATGCCGCCGTACTCCTCGGGGATCGTCACGCCGAACAGCCCGAGCTCCTTCATCTGCTCGACGATCGGCTCCGGGAACAGGTCCTCGTGGTCGTAGTGCTCGGCGTTCGGCAGGATCTGCTCGTCGGCGAACTGGCGCACCATCTCGGTGATCGCCTTCTGCTCGTCGGTCTTCTCGGTGTACTGGGATGCGGCTACGGCCATCTGTTCGGCGCTCCGGGATCGTTTTGGCGTGGCAGGGCTGCGTTTTGCGAAACGGCAACTCGCTTCGGCTTGGCAGGGCTGCGTCTTGCGAAACAGCGACTCGCTTCGGCTTGGCAGGGCTGCGTTTTGCGAAACACAGCTATTTTTGCTGATTTGGTTTCGCGTCAGGGAGAATACCGTCGTGAACTTCGCGCGCGAGATCCTCGACCGGCGCGACGCGAAGGACCTCGCATTGCTCGAGCTCGCGCGCGACGGCTCGCGGCGGGAGTGGAGCTTCGGCGAGCTCGCCGAGCGCTCGGCGCGCCTGGCCGGCTCGCTGCAGCGGCTCGGAGCCGGCCGCGGCGAGGTGGTCATGACGCTGATCGGCAACCGTCCGGAGTGGGTGCTGGCGATGACCGCGTGCTTTCGCATCGGCGCGGTCGCGCTGGCGTGCACCGAGCAGCTGCGCGCCAAGGACCTGCGCCTGCGCATCGACGTGACGCGCCCGGCGCTGATCCTCGCCGACGAGCGCAACAGCGCCGAGCTCGAGGCCGCCGCCCCCGAGTGCCCGGTCGTGTACGTCCCCGACGAGCGTCTGTTCGCGCCCGAGCCGGCGCCCGCGGTCGAGCTGGGCGATCGGGACCCGTGCCTGATCACGTTCACGAGCGGCACCGCCGGCGAGCCCAAGGCGGTCGTGCACGGGCAGCGCTACCTGCACGGACAGCGCGTGCAGGCCGAGCACTGGCTCGGCGCGCGCGCCGGCGAGCTCGTGTGGTGCACGGCCGCCAGCGGCTGGTCGAAGTCGGCGCGCAACGTGTTCATCGCGCCATGGCTGTCGGGCGCCGCCGCGCTGCTGCACGACGCGCGCTTCGACCCCGAGGAGCGCCTTGCGCTGGCGCGGCGCGAGCGCGTGAGCGTCCTGTGCATGGCGCCCACCGAGTACCGCGTGATCGCCAAGCGCGCCAGCCTGCGTCCCCTGCCCGGCCTGCGCGGCATGGTCGCCGCGGGCGAGGCGCTCAACCCGGAGGTGCTGCGCGCCTGGCACGAGGCGACAGGCCTTCAGATCCGCGACGGCTACGGCCAGACGGAGACCGGCCAGCTGACCGGCGCCCCGCTTCGGGAGCCGGCGCGCCCGGGCTCGATGGGCCGCGCGCTGCCGGGCGTGCGCGTCGCGATCGAGGACGGCGAGCTGACCGTCGAGCCCGCGAGCGTGCCGACCTTCTTCCTCGGCTACCTCGGCGAGCACGTGCTGCGCGGCGCGCACGGCGGCTGGCGGGTGCGCGACCGGCGCGCCGGCGAGCGCTGGCGCACGGGCGACAGGGTCAGCGAGGACGACGAGGGCTGGCTTCACTTCCAGGGGCGCAGCGACGACGTGATCGTCTCGGCCGGCTATCGCATCGGCCCGTTCGAGGTCGAGTCCGCGCTCGTCGCCCACCCGGCGGTCGCCGAGGCCGCCGCCGTGTCCGCGCCCGACGAGGAGCGCGGCGCGGTCGTGCGCGCGGTGGTCGTGCTCCGCGACCGCCGCCGCGAGCCCACGCCCGAGCTCGTGCGCGAGCTGCAGGAGCACGTCAAGCGTCAGACCGCGCCGTACAAGTACCCGCGGATCATCGACTTCGCCGACGAGCTGCCGAAGACCGCCAGCGGCAAGGTCAAGCGCGCCGAGCTGCGCGCGGGCGCGGGCTGAGGCGCCCGCGCGCCAGATCGAGCTCGCTCCGCACCGCGGCCATCGCGCGCACACCGGGGCCCTGGCGACATCCGGCGGCGCCGCCGGCCTCGCGCGCATCGCGCAGCAGCAAGCGCGCCAGCTCGGTGACGGCGCCCGCACCCGCGCGCCGCGAACGGCCCGCCGCGCGCACGCGCGCCACCGCCAGCCGCCGCGCGGCCTGATCGCCGGGTCGTGCTTGCGCGCTCATGCGGCCTGCGCCACCGGCTCGAGCTCTGCGCCGACGCCCTCGCGGGTCGCGGCGTCGACGACCTCCTGCGGCCGGGCGCCGCCGGGGGTGCGCAGGATCAGCAACGCCGCGAGGATGCCCGCCGCGACGAGGACCGCCGCGACCACGTACGCGAGGTGGTAGCCGCCGGTCAGCGCGCTCGGCAGCGTGTGCCCGCTCGCGCTCAGCGCTTTCGTGTGGTCCGTCGCGACGGTGCCGAGCACCGCCAGCCCGATCGCGCCGAACAGCTGCACCGACACGTTGATGATCCCCGAGGCCAGGCCCGCGTCCTGCGCGGGCGCGTCGGCCATCCCGATCGTGAGCAGCGGCAGGAACGACGCTCCCGCGCCGAGGCCGAGCAGCAGGAACGCGAAGAACAGCCCGGGGAAGTAGCTCGCGTGCAGGCCCGCGGTCGCGAGCAGCAGCAGGCCGGCGACGATCCCGGCCAGGCCCGCGCACAGCGTGCCGAGCGCGCCGAAGCGTTCGGTCGCGCGCCTGGCGAGCCCGAGCGACATCGCCGCGATCGACGCCGTCAGCGGCATGAACGCCAGGCCCGTGTCGATCGCGTCGTAGCCGAGCACGTGCTCGAGGTACAGCGAGCCGAGGAAGAACGCCGAGAACATCCCCGTGATCAGCAGGCCGCGGACGAGGCTCGAGCCCATCAGCGTGCGCAGGCGCAGGATCCGCAGCGGCATGATCGGGTTGGCGAGCCGCCCCTCCAGCGTCAGGAACGCTCCCAGCAGCAACAGCGAGCCGCTCGCGGCGCCCACCGTGCGCGCCGAGGTCAGCCCGTATTCGCTGGACTTCACGATCGCGAACGCGCCCAGCATCGTCGCCGCCGTCACCAGGATCGAGCCGAGCACGTCCACCCCGCCGGCCAGGCCGATGCCCTCGTTCTCCTCGATCAACATCGACCCCAGCGCGAACGCGATCACGCCGATCGGGACGTTCACGAAGAAGATCCAGTGCCAGCTCAGCGACTGCGTCAGCGCGCCCCCGGCGAGCAGCCCGATCGAGCCGCCTCCCGCGGACACGAACGCGTACACGCCCATCGCCTTCGCCTGCTCGACCCGCCGCGGGAACTCGGTGACGATGATCGCGAGGATCACGCTCGAGGCGACCGCCCCGCCGACCCCCTGCAGCAGGCGCGCTCCGATCAGCATCGCCTGGCCGGCGGACACCCCGCACACCACCGACGCGCTCGTGAACAGCACGAGGCCGGTCAGGAACACGCGCTTGCGCCCGACCAAATCGCCCATCCGCCCCGCGAACAGCAGGAAGCCGCCGAAGGTGATCAGGTAGCCGTCGAGCACCCACGTGAGGTTGCTCTGCGTGAAGTGCAGGTCGCGCTGGATCGAGGGCAGCGCGACGTTCACGATCGTCGCGTCCAGGACCATCATCAGCTGGCCCAGGCACAGCACCGCCAGCGCTATCCAGCGCCGGCGCTCGCCGCGCCCGGTCGCGCTCGCGTTCTCGTTGTGGGTGATCGTGCTCATTGCCGCTCCTTCCGCTCGTCGTCGAGTGGCACACCATAGCAGGGATCATCCATGATACATCGATCATCTATAAAATATTTATCATCGCTGCTAATGTGATGATTGATGCTTCGATGACGTGTAGACTGGAGGACGACATGAGGGGAGAGCAGGATTTCGCTCCCGGCTCGGCGGTGCTGCTGAGCCGTCTTGCCAAGCAGGTCTACCGGCGCAGCAGCGACGAGCTGCTCGGCATGCAGCTGCGCCACCTGATCGCTCTCAGCTACGTGCTCGACCACGACGCGTGCCCGCAGCAGGAGCTCGCCGACGCGTTCTGCATGGACGCCAACAACGTCGTGCTGCTGCTCAACGAGCTCGAGCAGCTCGGCTATGTCACGCGCGTGCGCGACCCGCACGACCGCCGCCGGCACGTCGTAGAGCTCACGCCTCCCGGCCACGAGGCGCTCGACCGCGCCGAGCGCGCGCAGGGGGCGATCGAGGACGACGTGCTCGCGGCGCTCGACCCGCAGGAGCGCCGCACGTTGCGCGAGCTGCTGCTGCGCGCCCTGCGCGGCGTCGAGCCGGCCGACGGCGAACCCTACAACGCGACCGTCGCGTCGATCTCAACGTAGGCGCCGCGCGGCAGCTGCGCGACGCCGACCGTCACGCGCGCCGGCGGGCGCTCGCCGAAGAACGCGCCGTACACCTCGTTGACCTGCGCGAACGCCGCCAGGTCGGTCATGTAGATCGTCATGCGCACCGCGCGCCCGAGCTCCGTGCCCGCCGCCGCGCACACCGCCTGCAGGTTCTCCAGGCAGCGCCGCGCCTGCTCGGCGGCGCTCTCGCCGGCCAGCTCTCCGGTGTCCGGATCGAGCGGGATCTGCCCCGAGCAGAACAACAGCCCGCCCGCGCGCACCGCGTGGCTGTACGGGCCGACCGCCGCCGGCGCGCCGGCCGCGTCCACGATCTCGCGCTCCTCGCTCATGCGCACAGACCCTAGCGTCCGCCGCGCGGGCCGGCGCGCTGAAGACAACCGGCGACAGCGCGCCGGCACGGGCGCTCGCCACACGACGCCGGCACAGCCAATACATTGCAATCGGTGCGACCCTCGGCACGCAAGCTCGTCGCGACGCTGATCGCCGCTTGCGCGTGGTGGCTGGGCGCGCCGCCGGGCCTCGCGCCGATCGCGCCTGCCCAGGCCCAGATCAGCTTCACGCCGTGCGGCGACACCAACGACTTCGCCTGCGGGCATCTCGTGGTGCCGCTCGACCCGAGCGGCGCGGTGCCCGGCACGATCACGCTCGCCGTTCGCCGCCACCGCTCCGCGGTCGGAGAAGCGCGCAGCGCGATCATCGCGCTCGCCGGCGGGCCGGGCCAGCCGGCGCTGCCGTTCGCCGAAGAATTCGCCGAACTGCTCGGCCCGATCGCCGCCACGCGCGACCTGATCGTGTTCGACCAGCGCGGCATCGGGCTGTCCGACCCGCTCTCCTGCCACGCCTTCGAACGCCCCGACCTGTACCACTCGTTCGGCGCGCTGATCGAAGCCTGCGGCGATGACCTCGGGCCCGACCGCGTGTTCTACACGACCGCCGACACGGTCGCGGACATCGAGGCCATCCGCGTCGCCGGGGGCTATGAAAAGCTCGTCCTGTACGGCACCAGCTACGGCACGAAGGTCGCCGAGGAGTACGCCCAGGAGTACCCGAGCCACGTCGAAGCGCTGGTGCTCGACTCGGTCGTCACGCCCACCGGCCCGGAACCGCTCGGGCGTCCGACGTTCGCGGCGATACCGCGGATCCTGCGCCAGCTGTGCGCGCGCAAGGCGTGCGCCCACGTCAGCGCCGACCCCGTCGCCGACCTCGCGCGCGTCGTCAAGCGGATCGACAGGCGGCCGCTGCGCGCCCGCGCGATCGCCGGGGACGGCGCGGCGCACACCCTGACCCTCTCCTCCGGCGAGCTCGCCGGCCTGCTGCTCGACGGCGACTTCTCCTCGCTGCTGCGGGCCGAATTCGTGACCGCCGTCGCCGCCGCCGCGCGCGGCGACACCGCCCCGCTCGCGCGCCTGGTCTACGACGCCTCCTCCGCCGAAGGCGAAGGCGAGGAAGACTTCGACGACCCGCTGTACTACGCGACGACCTGCGAAGAGCAGGACTTCCCGTGGAACCGCGCCGCCGAACCGCAAGCCCGCCTCGCCGAAGCCCGCGCGGCCGCACGCGCGCTCGGGAGAAGCGCTTTCGCCCCGTTCCCGGCTGAAACGGCGCTGGCGGTGAGCGACGTCCCCGCCTGCGCGCACTGGCCGTACACGACCCCCGCGCCGCCACCCGACGACGCGCCCCTGCCGAACGTCCCGACCCTGATCATCAGCGGCGCCGACGACCTGCGCACGCCGACCGCGAACGCCCGCGAAGTCGCGGCGATGATCCCCGACGCGCACCTGCTCGTCGTGCCGTACACCGGCCACTCGGTCCTCACGACCGAGCCCACCTCCTGCGCCAGCGAAGCGCTGCAAGCGCTGTTCGCGAACAAGCCGATCGAGCCGTGCCCGCCGGCCCCGCCCCCGGCGACGCTGCGCCCGCCGCCGCTCGCGCCGACGCAGCTCGCGCGCGTCTCCCCCACCCGCGGCTACCCGGCGCTGACCGGCCGCACGCTGCACGCGGTCGCGCTCACGCTCAAAGACCTCGCCCGCCAGCTCGTGCTGGCGCTGACGCTCGGCGACGCCGGCGAAGACTCAGCGGGTGTGCGGATCGGCGGGCTGCGCGCCGGCTGGGCGCAGCTGACCGACAGCGCGATCGTCCTGCACGGCTACTCCTACGTCCCCGGCGTGACCGTCTCCGGCTCGATCAGGGCGGAACTCGAGCAGCTCCGGATCGGCGGCTCGAGCGGCGCGCACGGCACGCTGCGCGGCACGGCGCAGAAGTCGCTCGTCGGAACGCTCGCGGGGACGCACGTCGTGCTGCCGGCGGGCGCGCTCGCGAGTGCAGGTATTGTCGCTGAGGATGAGCGGGAGAGCACCCACCCTGGCGCTCGCGGCTCTGCTGGCGCTCGCGCTGCTCGCAGCCTCGCCGAGCTCCTCGGCGGCGTCCGGCCTTAGCTTCAGCTCCTGCGCTCGCGCCAGCCAGTTCGAATGCGGCTCGCTCGCCGTGCCGCTCGCGCGCAGCGCAGCGGTGCCCGGAACGATCGCGCTGAGCGTCGAGCGCAAGCTCGCCGGCCCGTCTCCCAGCCGCGACGCGGTCGTCGCGCTCGCCGGCGGCCCCGGCCAGGCGGCGCTGCCGCTCGCGGAATTCATCGCCAAGGCGATCGCTCCCGCGCTCGACTCGCGCGACCTGCTCGTGTTCGACCAGCGCGGCACCGGCAGCTCCGATCCGCTGAGCTGCCCGGCGCTCGAAGACCCCAGCGACGAACCCGCGGGCAAGCTCTTCGAAGCGTGCGCCCTGCAGCTGGGCCCGGCCCGGGGCGCGTTCACGACGCAGGAATCGGTCGAAGACATCGAGGCGCTGCGCGAAGCGGGCGGCTATGAAAAGCTCGTCCTGTACGGCACCTCCTACGGCACCAAGGTCGCGCTCGAGTACGCCGAACGCTACCCCCAGGACGTGCAGGCGCTGGTGCTCGACTCGGTGGTCCCCTCGAACGGCTGGGAACCGCTGCACATCGCGAGCTTTCAGGCGATCGCCGGCGTGCTCGAGGAGCTGTGCTCGCACGACGCGTGCGCGGGGATCACCGCCAACCCCGTCCGCGACCTCGCGACGCTCGCGGCGCAGCTCGGCAAGCACCCGCTGCGCGGATACGTGTATGACGGGTCGGGAAGGCGCCACGCGGCCACGCTCGGCGAGCCCGGCCTGTTCGACATCCTCGAGGCCGGCGACCTGAACCCGGCGCTGCGCGCGCTGCTGCCCGCAGCGGTCAAGTCCGCGCTCGAGCGCTATCCCGACCCGCTGCTGCGCCTGCAGGCGCTCGCCGAGGGGCTCGTCCCGTCCGTCCCGATCGAAAACCGCACGGCCGAAGCGAGCGCGGAGGTCGACGAAGCGCTGTTCGCGACGACGATCTGCGAGGAGAGCCCGTTCCCGTGGTCGCGCAGCGCGCCCGCCGGCACCCGCCTGGCCGAAGCGAGCGCCTTCCTGAACGCGCAACCGGCCGCCGACTTCTATCCGTTCAACGCCGCGACCGCATACGACGACAGCCTGATCCCCGCATGCGCGTACTGGCCCGACGCCTCGCCCCCGCCGCCCGCCCCGAGCGCGCTGCCGAACGTGCCCACGCTGATCCTCTCCGGCGAGCAGGACCTGCGGACGCCGACGAGCGACGCGCGCGCGGTCGCCGCGCAGATCCCCGACGCACAGCTGCTGGTCGTCCCGTTCACCGGCCACTCGGTCCTCGGCAGCGACCTCAGCGACTGCTCGGGGCTCGCCGTCGAGGCGTTCTTCGCGGGCGAGCAGGTGCAACCGTGCAACGACACTACCGACGAGTTCGCGCCCACGCCGCTGACGCCCACCAAGCTCGACTACATACGCCCGCCGGCCGGGCTCCCCGGCAGGCCGGGCAAAACGCTGGTCGCGGCGCTCGACACGCTCGTCGACCTCAACCGCCAGGTGATCGCCGCGACCCTGCAGGCCGATCAGGAACTGCCGAGCGGGACGAGCTTCGGCGGGCTGTGCGGCGGCTACGCCAAGCTGACGCGCTCGGCCGTGATCCTCAAGGACTTCTCGTTCGTGCCCGGCGTGCAGCTGAGCGCGAGCTTCCCCGTGCGCGACGGCGAGCTGCAAGTGGCCGACATCCGCGTCTCCGGCGCGCAGTCCTCCCCGGGGACGCTGCGCATCGGCGGCGAATCCACGCACGTGACGGGCAGCCTCGGCGGCAGGCGCCTGGACATCGACGTCGCCAAGGTCAGGCTCGCGCGCGCCGGCGACGCTCAATGGCCCTCGCTGCAGGAGCTCTCGGCGCGGCTTCCGCGCCTGCGCCTCGCCGCCGGCGCCGGCGCGGGCGCGGGCGCGCGGCTACCCTGAGCCGGTGGCCAACGCGCTCGCGCAGGAGACCTCTCCCTACCTGCGCCAGCACGCCGAGAACCCCGTCGACTGGCTGCCGTGGGGCCCGGACGCGTTTGCGCGCGCGCGCGAGCGGGACCGGCCGCTGCTCGTCTCGATCGGCTACTCCGCCTGCCACTGGTGCCACGTGATGGAGCGCGAGTCCTTCGAGGACCCCGCGACCGCGCGCGTGATGAACGAGTCCTTCGTGTGCGTCAAGGTCGACCGCGAGGAGCGCCCGGACGTCGACGCGATCTACATGGACGCCGTGCAGGGGATGACCGGCCAGGGCGGCTGGCCGCTGAACGTGTTCCTGACGCCCGAGCAGCTGCCGTTCTACGGCGGCACCTACTTCCCGCCCGAGCCCCGCCACGGGATGCCCGCGTGGACACAGGTCCTGAACGCGATCGCCGAGTCCTGGGAGCAGCATCGCGGCGAGATTCGCGCCGGCGGCGAGCGCGTGCGCGAGCGCCTCTCGGGCGCCGCGCGGCTGACGCCGAGCGAGCGGCCGCTGAGCGAGGCGCCGCTCGAGCAGGCGGTGGGGACGCTCGCGCGGAGCTTCGACGCGCGCCACGGGGGCTTCGGCACGGCGCCCAAGTTCCCGCAGGCGCCCGTGCTCGAGTTCCTGCTCGCGCGCGGCGAGCGCGCGATGGCGCTCGCGAGCCTGCACGCGATGGCCGACGGGGGCATCCACGACCAGATCGGCGGCGGCTTCGCCCGCTACAGCGTCGACGCCGCCTGGACGGTGCCGCACTTCGAGAAGATGCTCTACGACAACGCGCTGCTCGCGCGCGCCTACCTGCACGGCTGGCAGGCAAGTCGCGACGAGCGCCTGCTGGAGGTCTGCCGCGACACGCTCGACTGGGCGCTGCGCGAGATGCGCGGCCCGGAGGGCGGCTTCCACTCGGCCCTCGACGCCGACTCCGAGGGGGTCGAGGGACGCTTCTACGTTTGGACGGTCGCGCAGCTGCGCGAGGTCCTGGGCGAGGACGCGGACGCGGCGCTCGCGTGGCTGGGCGCGACCGAGCACGGGAACTTCAGCGACCCCCACGACCCGGACGCACGGCGCGAGGCGCCGGGGTCGAACGTGCTGCAGGCGCGCGGGCCCGACCCGGGGGCGCAGGTGCGCGAGCGCGTCCGCGCGCGCCTGCTGGCCGCGCGCGAGCGGCGCGTGCGCCCCGGCCTGGACGACAAGCGCCTGACGAGCTGGAACGCGCTGATGATCGGCGCGCTCGCCGAGACCGGCGCGGCGCTGGGCGAGGACGGCGCGCGCTACCTGGACGCGGCGATCGCGTGCGCCGAGTTCGTGCAGCGCGAGCTGCGCGACGGGCGCGGACGGCTGCTGCGCAGCTACAACCACGGGCACGCGAAGCTCGACGCGTACCTCGAGGACCACGCATACCTGCTGGAGGCGCTGATCGTGCTGTTCGAAGCCACTTGCGAGGAGCGCTGGCTCGCGCAGGCGGTCACGCTCGCCGGGGAAACGATCGAGCGCTTCGCCGACGCCGAGCACGGCGGCTTCTTCTCGACGGCCGCCGACGCCGAAGCGCTGATCGCGCGGCGCAAGGACCTCGAGGACTCCCCGACCCCCTCCGGGTCATCCAGCGCGGCGCTCGGGCTGCTGCGCCTGGCGCAGCTGACGGGCAACGCGGAGTACGAGCGCCGCGCGCTCGGCGCGATCGCGCTCGTCGCCGAGATCGCGCCGCGGCACCCGAGCTCCTTCGGCCACATGCTGCAGGCGCTGCACTGGCAGCTCGCCCCCGCCCGCCCGGTCGCGTGCGCCGTGCCGCCCGGCTACGCTGCGGGGTAGACGACCAGGTGCCGGAACGGAGCGATCGCGGCCATGTAGGCCTGCCCCAGCCTCCCCCGCGGCTTTACGTACACCCCCATCCGTCCTCGATACACGCCCCCGCCGTGCTCCACCCAGGCGAGCTGCATGACGCCGTGAACGGTTCGGTTGGACACCTCGGCCGCCGCCTCGACGTCCGTCTGGTAGAGGGGCCGGAAGCCGTACGAGTTGAGCTGCCGGCCGGCCGCGGTACCGCGCAGATCGTGGGGCAGGCGCGCGCTGAGCGTCGCGTCGGTGTCGTCCGGGATGGCCAGCGGCCGCGCCTGCTCATCCCAGCCGAGCCATCCGCCGACGCGGTAGCGGATGGCGAACAGCGCGCGGGTCGCACGCGACCGGGCGTGAGCGGGATCGAGCGAGGCGATCACCTCGAGCAGCGTCGCGAAGTCTTGGCGCCGGCCTTGCGCGGGCAGCGCCCACGCATCCACGAGCCGGAAGTCGGGTGCGACCTCGCCGATCCGCCAGGCGTGCGATTCGTGCTCGCTGTTCGACAGCCTCATGTCAGCCGGGTCGAGCTCAGCTGGGCGTGGCCGCGCTCTTGGCCCGCTTGACAGCGTACATCGCGCGGTCCGCCTCCTCGAGCGCCCGCTCGGGGCTCGCGGTGAGGCGGTCGATCATCGCCATGCCGACGCTGCCCGAGGGATGGACGACGCCGTCGCCCAGATCGACGCTGCACGCGGCGATCACGCGCGCGAGGCCGTCGGCGACGAGGCTCATGCCGCGGCGGTCGGCGTGCGGCAGCAGCACCGCGAACTCATCGCCGCCGATCCGGGCCACGAGGTCCGTTTCCCGCAGGCGCCGGGTGAGCGCCGTGGCGACTGCCCTGAGCGTGTCGTCGCCGACCTTGTGGCCGTGCGCGTCGTTGATCGCCTTGAAGGAGTCGAGGTCGATCATCATCACGGCCGCCTGCTCGCCATAGCGTTGGGAGCGCGCCACCTGCAGCTTGAGGTCGTGCTCGAACAGCCTGCGGTTGCGAAGCCCCGTGAGCGGATCGTGGTCGGCGAGATGTCGCAGCTGCTCCTCCATGCGCTTGCGCTCGGAGATGTCCTGCAGCTGTGCGATGAAATGCAGCGGCTTGGATTCGCGGTCGCGCACGAGCGAGATCGAGAGGATCGCCGAGAGGGTTTCGCCGGCGGCGTTGAAGTAGCGCTTCTCGACCTGAAACGCGGGAATCACGCCGGCCAGCAGCTCGCCGAACTGCGCCGTGTCGTTGTCGAGGTCATCGGGATGGGTGATCTCGGCGAAACGCCGGCCGATCAGCTCATCGGCGGTGTAGCCCGTGATTTCACACAGGGCGCGATTGACGAGCGTCCAACGACCGTCCAAGCTCAGCAAGCCCGTGCCGATCGGCGCCCGCTCGAAGACCTGCGCGAAGTGCGCGTCGGAGGGCCTCGCGAGCCCGTCGCCGGCGCGGCGCGCGGTCACGTCGAGGATCACGGCCACGCCGCACGCGATCCCGGAGGACCGGTCCGCGCCGTCCACGCGCAGCGGTCCCGCGTCGACCATCAGGAAGCGCCCGTCCTCGGCGCTCCAGATCTCCCGCGAGCGCGTCTCCCCCTCGAGCGCCGAGCGGCACAGCGGCTCGATCAGCCGCCACAGGCTCTCCGGGAAGGCGTCGCCGATGAACGTGCCCTCCCTGCAAGCCGCCGGATCGCTCGCCGGCCCATGCTCGAGCTTTCGCCCGGCGGACAGGATGAAGCGAAGCTCGCGATCGAACACGAGCATCCTCGCGCCCGGCAGCTCGGTGAGGGCCGCCACCGCGGCGTCCTCGGCACTCCCGGCCGCCCCGTTCGGGCGCACGCCACCCCCTACGGACATGTCTCCCTATCGACCGGCGCGCGCGATTTCTTGACGGCCGGGGTGCGCGCTGCAAGACAGGCTGAGGGACCGACTCGCACGCTCGCACAACGACCGAAACCCCAGCCAAGTACGCGTGGCTCGGCGTGATCGAGCTGGCCGCCGAACTACTATCCGACGCACGTCCGCTGGCGCCGAGCAGCGGGAAGTGTCCTCGCTGTCGCTGATCGCGCCCGCGCTCGTCCGTGAGCGCCAGCGCAGGACACCCTCGCACTGACGCTCGCGTAGCTTCGGATTCAAATACGCTGTCGGGACTGCCGCTGGCGCGATCAGGCCGCCCGGTCCGGTGCCTCTTGGAATGATGTGTCGAGCCGGCGACGGCGCGCAGACCTCAACAGGCGGGTAGGAGAGGGCCGTACGTTGCGCAAACCCCGTGGTCGTGCAGGCGGCGCCGCTGAGCTTGAGGTAGAGCGCCGGCACGGAGAGCCGCAGCTCCGGGCGCGGACGATACGGTCGCTAGCGACGCACGTGGGGGCGGCTGACGACGCAAAAAGCCCCAGCCGCGTCATCCCGAGGGAGAGAGGCGCACTGGGGAGTTCGCCTGGCAGAGTAGCAGCGCAGTCACCGTCCGAGCCGGTACGCTGAGAGCATGTCACGGCTAGATCGCATCACCACTGTCCCGAACATCTGCCACGGGCAGCCCACGATCCGTGGTCTACGCTACCCGGTCGAGAGCCTTCTGGAGCTCCTGGCTTCGGGTATGACGATCGAGCAGATTATCGCCGATCATCCAGACCTCGAACGCGAGGATCTGCTCGCCGCTCTGGAGTTCGCGGCGCTGGCCGCTGGCGGGCACCGGGTCGTGCCGCTCGCCGCAGCATGAAATTCCTGATCGATGCTCAACTCCCGCTGCGGCTGTCCGACCTGTTGGCCGAAGCCAATCACGACAGCGAGAACCGCGTGGTGGTCACAAAGGACCGCGACTTCCGCGATAGCCACCTGCTGCAAAACCTGCCACGCCAGCTCCTCGTGGTCGCCACCGGCAACATTGCCAACGACGACCTGCTCGCCCTGTTCGAGGCCAACCTCAGCTTGATCGCTGACGCCTTCGAGAACGCCTCCCTCGTCGAAATCAGCGAGGCGAGCGTCGTCATACACGACGGTCGATGATCCGCCACGCGCCGAACGGCCGCCCAGGCCGCTACCAGCCACCCGACAAGCTGCTCGCGTTCCTCCAAAGCCTCTGAGCGATCATGCCGACCACCAACGTCGCGATCACAACGAGCCGCGAACGCATCAGACCGAGATCGGCATAACCACAAGGTCGGCATCAGACACCAAGAAGAAGGAGCTGATCGGCAACTACAAGAACGCCGGCAAGGAGCTGCGATCCAGCGGCCGCCCGATTCTTGTCAACACGCACGACTTCCCAGACGAAGAGCAAGGCAAGGCCGTCCCCTACGGCGTCTATGACATCGCCCGCGACGAGGGCTACGTGAGCGTCGGCGTCTCCGGTGACACGGCGCAGTTCTCGGCGGCGAGCATCCGGGCGTGGTGGAAGCACCTCGGCAAAAAGCGCTATCCGAACGCCAGGACACTGACGATCACCGCCGACGCGGGCGGCTCCAACAGCTACCGCACCCGCCTGTGGAAGACCGAGCTTCAACACCTGGCCGACCAAACGGGCCTGCGATTGCGCGTGTTGCACTACCCGCCCGGAACCTCCAAGTGGAACAAGATCGAGCACCGCCTGTTCAGCTACATCTCGATCAACTGGCGCGCAAAGCCGCTGGTCAGCCGACAGGTCGTGATCGACCTGATCGCCGCCACCACAACAAGCACCGGCCTGAAGGTCTACGCCCGCCTCGATGAGAACAACTACCCCACCAAACTCAAAGTCACCGACCAACAACTCGCCGCCGTACAAATCGAAGGCGACCACTTCCACCCAGAGTGGAACTACACCATCATCCCATCACTTGAAAAGGAGTGACGCCTTAGCAGCGACGAGCGCGCTCAGCTTGGCGGTGTGCACTACCGCACGCAGCCGGCGATCCTGCTCGCGCAATTCGCGCGCTCCGCGCAAGCGTCGGGCATCGGCCCCGAGCTACTTACCCATGCAGCACGAACCGCACAGGAAGCCTTGTGGTTCGTCGGCGCGACGGCCTTGGTCGTCGATCCGTTCGATGAAGCAACCGAAGCCTACTGGCGGGAGCACTGGGGCCTGCGCCCTTCAGAGCAGCGCGTCCCCGGCAGTCGCCGGTTGCGACGACTATGGACGGCGATCCCCCGCCAGAGCTAGAGATTCGCGCCTTCGGCCTCTAGCTCAGCCACGAGCGCCCGGCCCTCCTCGAACAGGGCATGCACGCGCGGATCGCGGCGCGAGGCCTCCAACTCGGCCTCGTCGATCACGATCACTGCTTCATCGAGCGCGTGGTGCAGCTTGTCCCTGTCGAGCGATGTAGCCACGGGCTCAGCGTACCGCAACGAGCCTCCGATCATCGAGCTCACCGGCGTTATAGAGTCTCGTAGACTCACGGTGCCGCGTGTAGAGCGTATGCTCGCCAATCGATTCTGGCTGTCGCAATCCGACTGGCTCCGTACGATGAAAGCACGCTAATGCTGGTTCTTGAGGCTGTGCTTGGGGGGCGAAGGATTCGGACGCTTAGGAGGTTCGTGACCGGCGCAATTGCTGCAGTGATCCTCCTCGTCCCAACTGCTCGCGGAGCCATCCTCCGCACGGCGATCCACGAGGAGCAAGCGCGGATCGCACCGGTTATCGCGCAACTGATGCGCCAGATATCCCGAAACCTCGACCGCGGACGCAGCTTGCATGTGACCACTGGCGTGAAGCAGTCGCATCACTGAGGAGAGGTGCTCGGCCGATGACCGAAGATAATCGCGGCACGCCCGCCGTCGTGACCCCTACTGCTGGTGTAGATCCCGGGCGGATGGCGCCGAGTTTGAGGGTTGGGCGCTGGATGTCGGAGCGTAGGTCTTTCCTGCCGCTTCGTGGGCGATGATTGGTCGGTGGCAAACACCAAGCGCACGCAGGAGGATCGCTGGCAGCCCGTCTTCTACGAGACGGCTCGCGGGTAGCGTCCGGCATGGGGCTTACTCACCGGTGAGAAGACGCCTATTGATGTTCGGATCGAGCTGCTGACGACCGTGAGGGCCGTGTTTCAGGTTGGCTCGGCGGCGTGGTCAAGCCCGCACGAACAGAGGCGCCGCAGTCGGAGTACCGGAGGATCGACCGCTACCGCAAGGACTACCAGGCGACTCACGGCGTCGCGCTCGGACGCGGTGGTGCCGAGTGGTGGCCGGATGTCGGCCCCGATACGTCATAGCTTCTATGCTACGATCTACTCTCCCCAAAGTGAGGTGACCGAGCTATGCACAAGTCCAAGGAAAGCGCCGTCTTCGCCGAACTGCTCGCCGAGAGCTTCCCGACCGTCGAGGCCCGCGCCGCTCACGAGCGCGAGGTCGCAAAGCTGGTCGCGTTCGCCGAGCTGCTGATCGCCCTGGACGAGGTTCGCGCGGGCAGCAAGATCTCCAAGGCCGAGCTGGCGCGTCGAGTTGGCGTCAAGCCCTCCGTGATCTCACGGCTGCTCGACGGCAAGGGCCGCAACGTGCAGCTGGACACCGTCGCCGACGTCGCCGACGCGCTCGACGTCTACATCGAGATGCGCGTACGTCCGCAGCCGAAGGGCAAGCGGGCACGGCATGCCCCGATCGAAGTCCTGGCTGCGTAGAGCCGGGATCTAGCCACGTCGTCCAAGTCCTAGTGGGAGCCCGGGGTCGAGCGGCTCGCTGAAATCGCTGGCATCGTCTTCGCCTTCTTCTTCGATCGGCTTCAAGCTGGCGTCCACGCCCGACCGGACTTCGTTGACGCCGACTTCGACTTCGAGCGGATCTTCGGCTTCTTCATAGACACAGTATCCGGTGGTCCCGAATCCAGGACGGCAGCCCTCGTCGAAGCGGATGTATAAGACTCCCCGCCTTCCTCTCCCATCGAGTTTTCCCGGTCTGCCGCTGCATACAGCCCGCCGATGGGTCTCCCGGTTGCGGCGCTTGTAACCCGCCCGCGGACCAGAACCCGACCCAACGGTTTTTCGGCGCCTGATTCGTTTATCCATGCGTTTCCGGGAAAAATCGCACCACTTCGAGACGCCATCGACACCGGCGCCTTGTCGGCCGCTTCGGCGAGATATCGCGCCGATCTCCACAACAGGCCGCGCACGCCTACTCCTTCCTCACCTTGGAGGGTCCTCACCAGCCGGCGGCAATGGGTCACCGAGCTCATCGAAGCGCGCAAGGTCCTGGCGAGCAGGATCATCGATGCCACCGGGCAGGTAACTCGGTGCACCACGCGTCCACCAAAACCCGGCGATGAGCAGAAGGACGACTGCTCCAATAATTATCGCTTCTACCATCGGCGCGATCCTCCATATCTGGGCTGAGACTCCACAGCGTCGCACCGGCGTATCCGGATAGGACGGTGCGAATGCTCACCGAAACGCACGCTGACTACCGCGCAATCACTTGCCTTTGTGGGCGCGCGCTTGTTGCGTTGTTGCGGCGTCCCCACGGGCGTAACCATATGAATGCTCCTACCCCTGCCTGACAATCTGCCATCCTTCCACAACTAGAGACCTCCTAGCCATTCGGTCGCACGGTTCTTATCGCTGCCAGAGTCCTCGTGATCCACGTATCGACGGCACGTACACTCGTAAACACCGCGGCGTGTTCGGTGGAACAGGTCGGCGAACCACGGCTCACGATGCCGACCTCGACAGCGCCTGTGCCATGCGCACGACTGACAAGCAGAGGTCCGCCGCTATCTCCGCGGCACGGTCCCGTCGCATACCGCGGCGGATCGATCGCACATATCTCGCTGCGGGGCGAATATCGCGGGACATGCATCTCGCACCAGGTGGCGCCCTGCACTATTGTGGCAGCTCTGCGTAGCTGCGACGGCAAGCGATGACTCGCGGGACTTGTTACTCCCCAGCCAGCGATATACCCTGTCGTGCCGCGCACCGGAGCGCGTTTCGCATCAAGCGCGATAGGTGGAGCGGGCGTTGGCGTCGCCAACACGAGCAGCGCAGCATCGTCGGCGCCGGTCACGTCATCGAACGCAGGGTCACTATGTACTTCGGAGACTCGTGATTCTTGCACGGTCGGCTTCGCGAGATCGACGGCATCAGTCGCTACGCTAAACCCAGACGATGGGTAGCCGTTGCCTGTCAACAGGCTCTGCACACAGTGTGCCGCAGTCAGCACAGCGTTAGGCGCCACCACGGTGCCCGTGCACTCGCCGACGACATCGCCGCGTTCATCTTGAATGAAGGCGAGGGATGCGAACCTAGGCCCGTACGCGGGCCGCCCACCTATGATCGCAGCATGCGCTGCCAGCGACTCCAATTGTATGCGTTGCGGGCCCAAACGATCAGCAACCATTCCGCACAGTCCTATGATCGCAAGAAACGCCACCAACATGACACGCGCATTCTTCTCCGGTGAAAACATTGCCGCCTAGCGTAGCTATCCCGAGGGGTTATGTCTAGTGGCGCACATTCTCAGCCTCTTCACGCCCCGAAGTTTCCTCATACCGTTCGCGTAGATAGAGTTCTCGTTCTTCTTTCTCACACATTACGCCTAAACGTAGATACGGGTCAGAGGCAAGACATCTCGTAGCGGCGATGACTCGCGGTCGCCCCGGAGGCGGTCGCGTTCTTGCGCGGCGGCGCCACACGTACCTTGGCACTCTACGGCGCGTTGCCCGCTTCAATAACGCTCCTGTGCCGGCTCGAGGCGTGGAGTAGCCGTCGCGCACAACTACGCTCAATACTGGTAAGCACTATTTGCGGATTATTGGCAATAGTAAGTGCTGGACCGTGACCGGAGAAGTTCGGTCCCTTTACAACAACTCGCCGCTCTCTCAAACATTCTGCGAACCTAGCACTTTCGGCCACGGCCGTAGGCTCTGTAACTATCGAACCTACGACCCTTCTCCTGCCCGCGTGGCATTCCTTCAAAGCGCGCTCGGCGAGCGTACGCGTAACACCTCGAGGAAGCGGTACGCCTCCTCTTATCCATCCGCTGATGTCGGATTGGTTAGGAAAAGAGATACCGTGAGCCTTCATACATTCGGTATAGTCATGTAGGTGTTCCTGAGCTATCTGTAGTATTTGGTGTTTTGTGAGCCCGGCCACTCGCTGAGCCGACGCGTGACCGCAAGACGCCAGACTAAGTGCTGAGAGCAGGCAGGCAATGCCCAAGAGCAACGATGTGCCGTTATGTCGTCGGCCTGCCGGTGTCACTTACACTCCTTGCAGTCCTAGTTCAAGCAACTTCGTATCCAATTCCACTATTTCTTTCGCTTCTGCTCCATCTGGATCGCATTCTTCATGGCGGCCATACCCGGTATGGCAGCGTTCCCTACCCTCTTTGAACGACAAACTCAGCTCATATTCAGACTCGGCTAGACATTGAAATCGGTAGAGGTTGATCTTAGTGGAATTCGACTTCCAGGCCAGTCGTTCCGAGCCAGCAAAAGGCCGAGGACCGCTGCGACCGCTCCAGCAGCTAGTCGCGCCCACCTGCCCAGTCGATACCACCGTGCCGCGCGACGCGGGCTCGCGTACGCCCCATACCACGCGGCTCATACCACCAACTTGAACCAGCGTCAATACCCCGCATCCGAGGAACGCCCATCCGGTCATGTGCTTACCGCAAGCCAGTCGTGTTCTGTCTGCTCGACCTACATACGGAACGATAGACCGTGGCCGCACGGGGGAGCGAGCTCGACGACCGTGATGCTCGCGTGCCGTGGCGCCAAGGTCTACTCCTTCGAGGTCTCGCGCCCACCCAAGCCCGCACGCAGCGAGTGTTCCGCTGAGAGAAGCGGCTCGCCCCGTTTATACGCGATGAGACGATGCGACTAGGAGCGGGGCGCTGCACGAGATCCCGACACGAGCGACTCTGCCTAGTCTGGTAGAGCCTTTCTATCTCCTGGTGTATATCCGCTAGCTCGCGGCTCCAATATCGGATGTTGGTAGGATCGCTTCCTGTCTCCTTCTCCAGCGCCCCAGCGAGAGCCTCGAGCTCTTGGGAGACATGCAAGAGTCGGGTCAGCGGATTCTGCGTCGGCATTTTAGGGGTAGACGCCGGTCTTCGGGCCTTACTGGTGTGGTTGCGCCAGTGGTTGGTTGGCGGTGTATGACCGTGCCGACCGCGCTGTTGTACCCTAGCAGTATGGCTGCCGATGAATGGATCCTGGTCATCCTGCTGATCATCCCCGCAGTACTCGTCTGCTGGGCTCTCTTCAGGTCTGGTGAGCTACAGAGATCCTCAGCGCGGTTGCGCGTACTGCAACCGGCCGGACGCCACCGCATACGGACCGGGTTTCTCGTAGTCACTATCGTGGGGACCGCGCTGGGAGCAGCGGTGGTGTGGGCATTCTCGACTAACCACGCCGTTCTCGGACTCGCCGTTCTTGTCGGCGTCGTCGTGCTTAACGGTATTGTGACGCCGCTCCTGTGGGCACGAAGAAGCCCACGCAGGCCGGGCCCCTAGGGATGCGAAGAAGTCGCATTTGCCCGACGCGTGCAGTAACGGCTGGGAGGTGACGGTGATGGGATCCTCGCGGTGCTGTCCGCGGGTGTGTGCTGGCGCGGTGGCGATGACGGTCGGCTTTTGCGTGGCGCGTGGGTCGGCCGTCGGGGTCTTTTTGGGCGGCGGCGATCGCGGTGGAGTTGCTCGGGGGTGTGGCTTCGGTTCTGCCAGCGGGCGGCGTCAGCCGCCTGCTGCGGCGTGTGCCTTCAGCTTCGTGAATGCGGCCGGGAGCTCGTTCGTCCAGGGCCAGGTGCCCTGCAGGTGAAGCTTCGCGCGCAGTCCGGAGAAGGCGAGGCGAGCGGCGATGTGCAGCAGGCGGTAGCGAAGGCGCTTGGGTTGCGCCTTGGCGAGCGCCCCGTCGAGCAATAGGTCCTGGGTCCAGACAATGAGGTCGTGGGCGAGCAGCACGATCTCGATCCATATCTCATTCAGCGCGAGCTCTTTTGAAGGGGAACTTCGATAGCCCGGTGTCCTTGTCGTCGCGGATGCGGTCCTCGACGTGGGCGCGTTGGCGGTGGCGGCACTCGATGAGGGCGATGTCCTTCTCGTCTTGGTCTGTGAGGATCGGCTGGAAGCGGTGGCCGTCGTGGTCGGTGAAGGAGAGCTGCCGCGCCGGGGTGCGGGCGCTCGCGGCGCACGATCAGCCTGGAGCCCTCCGGCCATGATGCGAGATCGACTCCGCCGATGATCTCGGCGACCTGCCCGTTCTCGCGCTCAGAGCCGTCCGCATCAAGCGCGGGCGCCCAGGAATCCTCGGGGATCTCGAGGATCGCTGCTCTCACCGCCTCGGTCAACTCATAGCCGACCGAGTAGCGCATCCGGTGCTCGCGGCAGTAGTCGGCAAGCTCGTGCGTGACGCCGGCGGAGTCGCTGCGCACGAGGACCTGGATGCTCTCGATGTGCTCCTGGGGTATCTGGGCGAGCGCCCCGTCGAGCACGGCCTTGTGGTTCAGAGCGCAACCCCGTGTCATCCGCCCACAAGATCAACGATTTTTCGCGGTGGGCGCGCTCTTTGATCGCGGGGTAGCGCTCCTCGAGCCACCGCTTGACGGTCTCGGGGTTGCGCTCAAACGCCCGTCTCGCGGACTTCTGCGGGCTGAACCCCGACGCCGGTAGATACCGCCCGGCGGTCTTCTCCGCGACACGGATACCGAAGCGCCTTGACAATCAGCGCGGACACCAGCGCCCGGGTCCACAGAAACCCCGGCAACTTGAGCTGGTCGGGATTCTTCTCCCGGCTCGCCTTCGCGATCTGCGCCTGCTGGGAAGCTGTAAGCGCCGTCTTCTCGCCAGGCCAACGGCCACGCTTGCCAGCTGCGAGCGCCTCGTCCCCACCAAGACGCTGAGCACGCACCCACTCGCTCACCGACTGACGCGAAACATCAAGCAGCCCCACGACCTCAGTCTGGGAGCGACGCTCCCCGACCAGCGCAACGGCACGCCAGCGAAGCTCCTCCTGCGCCGCCTGCCCCAGCCACCTCGCATCCCGAGTCCTCACACACCAAACCTACCGGGCCCGTCGGACGTTTACTGGGGCAGAAGCAGTAATTCCTCCGAAAGCGCCTCTAGTTTGCTGTGCAATACTTCTCGGGTGCGCAAGCTTCGACTACCTCGGCTCTTCCGAGAGCCTTCTGGCGAAACGATCGCGCGCTCGGCTGACCCTGACCTCCGCCGGGGAGAAGAGTTGGCGAATATTCTTCTTGGCGAGCCCGACGGCAGCGCCCAGCGCGCTATCGGCGAACCGGCCCCAGTTGAAGCAGACGACGATGCATGGCAGCGAGAGCGCGAGCGACGCGAACGCGATGGGCGATCCTGATCCTCACCGTGACCGGATTAGCCGAGGCCATCGACAATCGGGTAGCGGTGTCCAGGCCGGTGGAGAATTGACCCCCTGCGGCGGCTGCTAGCCGCGCCGTAGGCCAGCCTGAACGAGCGGCGCGGCCGCGACTGATGCGGCTCAGCCCGCCTACCCGCGCTGGATACTGATCGCGACCGACGAACGCCGCTCAGTTCCTCCGCTACACACCCTCGTGGGCAAATCCCAGCTAGCCGAAGTTCCCTGTGTAGTCACGTCTGATCGCGGCCCTGGGTCCTGGGTTTGCGGGCTAGCCAGCTTTTCGTGGCTGGATTGTGTAGTCACTAGATATCTGTCTGGTGTGGCTGGTAGTTTGCTGGCATGCAGAGAAAGGTGGGAGCTGTGGGCGGGATGCACGTGGTCACGAATCGTGTGCGTCATGGTGAGCGCGAGTACACCTCGACGCTGCTGCGCCGTTCCTATCGGGAGGGCGGCAAGGTCAAGAAGCAGACGCTCGCGAATCTCTCTCATCTGCCGCCGGAGGTGATCGAGCTGGTGCGGGGCGCCTTGCGTGGCGTGCGCTACCTGCCGGCTGGTGAGGCGTTTGTGATCGAGCGCTCGCTGCCCGCGGGGCACGTGCAGGCGGCGCTCGCGATGGCCAGGCGGCTTGAGCTTGCGCGGCTGATCGATCGCTCGCCCTGCCGCGAGCGCGATCTGGTGATGGCGATGATCTGTCAGCGGGTGATCGCCCCATCCTCGAAGCTCGCCACGGCGCGCTCGCTGTCGCTCTCGACGCTCGCCGATGAGCTTGGCGTGCAGGGCGCCGATGAGGATGAGCTCTATGGCGCTTTGGACTGGCTCTCGGAGCGTCAGGAGCGGATCGAGGATCGCCTCGCGCGCCGGCTGAGAGTCGACGTCTGATCTGGCCCCACTGTCGACGTTTGAAGTGGCCCCACCTCTGTCCGATCTGAGCCGGACGCTGGGCGCTCTGTTGAGCGCTACGCGAAAGGTCGGAAGGAGTGAGCAGAG
>Ga0335075_10000400_pt1 | contig 78946 bp, 72 predicted proteins | sample Lox_Sample_24_FD_206723 | JGI IMG/M metagenome (GOLD analysis project Ga0335075, IMG submission 206723) | Soil microbial communities from Loxahatchee National Wildlife Refuge, Florida, United States - Lox_Sample_2.4 | ecosystem: Environmental > Terrestrial > Soil > Wetlands | place: USA... | reverse complement strand
TAGCTTCTGGGCCGCGGGATCTAAAAGGCGCCAGCGCAGGAAGTTTTGTCCGGGTGCGAACTCTGGTGACAGGGCACGTGCCATCGGATTTGCCGCTAAGACATCCAGGTACCTGTTGACCACCGCGGCCGGTATCAAAAACTCTTCGATCACTTCGGCAAATGCGTAAGCCGGTGCTGCTTCCACATAGTCGAGATCCGATCCGGTGGGAGCGGCCAAGTACCGCAGATGCTCGGTGGCCATGGTGTCCAACCGCAGGGCCCGTGCGAGCGCGTCAATCACCTGAGGTGACGGATGCTTGTCGCGGCCTACCTCCAGCCGCAGGTAGTACTCGGCGCTGATGCCCGCCAGCATTGCCAGTTCCTCGCGGCGCAACCCGGCCACCCGGCGTCGCGCACCGGGAACCAACCCGACATCCTCGGGACGCACCTGCTGGCGCCGCGCACGCAGGTAATCACCCAGCGCGTTGGCTTTCATCGCCACCGTTCGAAACCGATCACGTCATTCACCTGGATAAGCGCCTGCGGGCGCCGACAGTGATCGGAGTTCCTCCAGCGCTCTGGCGGAGTCGCTGCCGGGCTCGGCGCGATACATCACTACGTGATCTCCGCCGGGATATGGGGCGTTCAGCCGATGCCGGTGAAGATAAAGGTCGCCGACCAGAGGGTGGTGGAGGTGGTGGATTCCCGGCCAGTAACCCACCTCCGCGCGCGACCATAATTCGCGGAAACGCTCACTGGCGGAGGATAATTCAGCAATAAGCTCTTGCATGCGAGGATCATCGGTATAGGGGCCGCTGACTCCCCGTAACCCATTCACAAGGAGCTCCGTCGCCTCATCCCAATCGACGTACAGCTCGCGGGCAGCGGGGTCCAACAGCCGCCAGCGCAGGGCATTTCTTCCCGGTGCGAATCCCGGTGACAGTGCACGGGCTATCGGATTTGCGGCCAAGACATCGAGATACCGGTTGACCAGGATGGCTGGAATCGAAATCTGCTCGATTACTTGCGCCAGTGCATACGCCTCTACTTCCAGTTCGGGCGTATCCCCACCGGGCGGGCCCACGAGCTGCCTCAGATGCTCTGTGGCCTTGCCGTCGAGCCGCAGGGCTCGTGCGAGCGCATCAATCACCTGAGGTGACGGATGTTTGTCGCGGCCTACCTCTAGTCGTAGGTAGTACTCGGCGCTGATGCCGGCCAGCATTGCCAGTTCCTCGCGGCGCAACCCGGCCACCCGGCGTCGCGCACCGGGAACCAACCCGACATCCTCGGGGCGCACCTGCTGGCGCCGGGCCCGCAGGAAGTCGCCCAGCACACTGGCCTCGGCAGCCATCGGTCGAGCCTAATCCTGTCCCTGCCAGTACCGGGGATAAACGCGGCATCCCCAACCTATTCGCGGTGCGCGGATGGTGAACGTACGGGTTAGCGGCCAGTAGGTCAAACCCACTGAAACACCGACCGATAGAGGAAGCCATGACCACCACAGTCACGTTGCCGACGACGCCTCAGCCCTATTTGGAGCACGGGCTGCTGCCGGCCGATTTCTACTCCTACGAGGAACTGCTGTCAGAATCGGAGCGCGAGAAGGTCGCCCGTATCCGCGAATTCTTCCGCACCGAGGCCGCGCCGATCGTCGACGACTACTGGGCTCGGGCCGAGTTCCCGCACGAGCTCGTCAAGGGCTTCGCGAAGCTGGGTCTGCTGGATTGGGCCGATCCCGATTCATCGGAGCCCGCACCGAGCAATCTGATGACCGGAATCACCGCGCTGGAGATGGCGCATGCGGATCCGTCGCTGTCGGTGTTCTTCGGAGTGCACTCGGGACTGGCGATGGGGTCGATCCTGAGCTGCGGGTCCGAGGACCAGAAGCGCCGCTGGCTACCGGCGATGAGCCGCTTCGAAAAGATCGGCGCGTTCGCCTTGACCGAGCCGCACGGCGGCTCCGACGTGGCCGGCGGCATGGAGACCACCGCCCGCCGCGAGGGCGACGAGTGGGTGCTCAACGGCGCCAAGCGCTGGATCGGCAACGCCACCTTCGCCGACGTCGTCGTGGTGTGGGCCCGCGATGTGGAGACCAATCGCGTGCTTGGCTTCGTGGTGGAGAAGGGCACTCCCGGTTTCACCGCCACCAAGATCGAGAACAAGTTCGCGCTGCGGATCGTGCAGAACGCCGACATCGTGCTCGACGAGTGCCGGGTTCCGGAGGCCAATCGGCTGCAGAACGCGAACTCGTTTAGGGACACCGCCGAAATCCTGCGCCGCACGCGTAGCGGTGTGGCGTGGCAGGCGGTAGGAGTCCAGTTCGCCGCATACGAGCTCGGGCTGCAATACGCCAAGGAACGCACTCAGTTCGGCCGCCCCATCGGCAAGTTCCAGATGGTCCAGGATCTGCTGGTCAAGATGCTCGGCAACGCCACGGCGTGCGCCGGGATGATGGCGCGCCTGGCCCAGTTGCAGCACGACGGTGTGTACCGCGACGAGCAGTCCGCGCTGGCGAAGGCCTATTGCTGCTCGCGGATGCGCGAGACCGTGCACTGGGCGCGGGAGTTGTTCGGCGGCAACGGCATTGTGCTCGATTACAACATCGGCCGGTTCGTGGCCGACTCCGAGGCCCTCTACTCCTACGAGGGCACCCGCGAGATGCAGACGCTGATCGTCGGGAAATCCGTCACCGGCCTGAGTGCATTCGTTTAAGGAGGCGACAGCCATGACAACGCAATCCGTGTTCTCCGGCCTGAAAGTCGTTGAACTGGCCAGCTTTATCGCCGCACCCGCGGCAGCAACGATGCTGTCGGACTTCGGGGCCGACGTCATCAAGGTCGAGGCTCCCGGAATGGGTGACCCGCAGCGACTGCTGAGCTCGATCCCACCGAGCCCGGCCGCGAACGGCAATTACAGCTGGCACTTGGCCAACCGCAACAAGCGCGGGATATCGATCAACCTGAAGTCGGAAGGCGGAACGCAGATCCTCAAGCGTCTCGTCGAATGGGCCGACGTGTTGATCACCAACTTCCCGCATGGCACCCGCGAGGGGCTGCACCTGGGCTATGAGGAGGTGTCGTCGTGGAACCCGCGGATCATCTACGCAGACATCACCGGTTTCGGCGACGCAGGCCCGGACGCGCGGCTGCCCGGGTTCGACCTGACCGCCTTCTGGTCACGTAGCGGACTGCTCGCCTCGACCCGCGACGCGGGAGCACCGCCGACGTCTCCGCCGTGGGGCAGCGGCGATTACACCACCGCGGTGGCGATCTACGCGGCGATCACGACCGCGTTGTACCACCGGGAACGCACAGGGCGCGGCGCCAATGTCGGTACGTCACTGCTGGCGACGGGCGTGTGGGCGACTGGAACGCTGGTCTCGGCGGCACTGGCCGGTGGCAAGGCGTACGAGCTGAATGACCGCAACAATCCGGTCAATGCACTGACGAATGCGTACGAGTGCGGCGACGGCCGGTGGATGATGCTGGCCGGGAAGCGGTCGGCGTGGCCGGTACTGGCCAACGCCATCGGGCGCTCGGACCTGTTGTCCGACACGCGTTTCAGCGACGCTCAGGCTGTCGGCGAGCACGCCGGTGAATTGGCCGCCGTGCTCGACGCCGAATTCCGTGCCCAACCCCTGGCGCATTGGAAAGAGGTGCTCGACAAGGCCCGCATCCCCTACGGCGTTATCCAGACGCCCGAAGAGGCCGCGGAGGATCCGCAGCTGCGTGCGGCCGACATTGTTGTGCCGATCGAGGGTGCCGCCGACCTGGAGTACACGGTCAACAACCCGCTCATTTTTCGGGGGATAGCACGGGTACCGGCGCGGCGCGCACCGGAACACGGCGAGCACAACGCCGAAATCCTCACCCAGCTGGGCTTCAGCGCGGACGACATCAACCAACTACAAGCCACGGGCGCGATTCCGGTTGCCCCAGAACAGGAACCAGTGAAATGACCACGACTGAGGCACCGACGCAGCTGGTGCTCACCGAGAGTAACAACGGCGTGCTGACCATCACCATCAACCGTCCAGCACAGAAAAACGCAGTCAACCGCGACGTCGCCGTCGCAGTGGCGTCTGCCCTGGATCTGCTGGACTCCGATCCCTCGCTGTCGGTGGGCGTGCTCACCGGCGCCGGCGGGACGTTCAGCGCGGGCATGGACCTGAAGGCGTTTGCCGACGGGCAGACCCCGATCCTTCCCGGACGCGGATTCGGTGGGGTCACCCAAGCCGTGGTGCGCAAGCCGCTTATCGCCGCAGTCGAAGGATGGGCGCTCGGTGGTGGTTTCGAGATGGCGCTGGGATGTGACCTGATCGTTGCCGCCGAAGACGCCAAATTCGGTCTGCCTGAGGTGAAGCGAGGACTAATCGCCGGCGAAGGCGGCGTGATCCGTCTGCCGCAGCGCATCCCGTACCACGTTGCCGTCAAGGTGCTGCTGACCGGCGAGCCGCTCTCGGCCGTCGATGCCAAGCAGTACGGGCTCGTCAGCGAGCTGACCGCACCTGGAGCCGCGTTGGCCGGAGCGCAAAAGCTTGCGACACGCATCGCCGCCAACGCACCGCTCGCCCTGGCGCGGGTCAAGGACGTACTGCGAGAAACGCAGGGGCTCAACGACACCGAGGCGTTCAAACGCCAAGCCGAGAACGCGTCCAGCTTGCTCACCAGCGAGGACGCACACGAAGGAGCGTTGGCATTCGCCGAAAAGCGCGCCCCCGTCTGGCGCGGACGCTGAAAACCAACGAAGTGGAGGAGAAACGATCATGAGTACACAAAAGCCAGTGCAGCGCGTCGCAATCGTCGGCACCGGCACAATCGGCGCCAGTTGGGCGACGCACTACCTCGCCCGCGGCTTCGATGTCACCGCTACCGATCCGGCTCCGGGTGCCGAGGCGGCCCTGCGGTCTTACGTCGAGGGCGCCTGGGAGGGCGTCACGTCGCTGGGGCTGGCGCCCGGCGCGTCACCGGATCGCCTGAAGTTCACCTCCGACATGCCGGCGGCCCTCGCGGACGCCGACTTCGTCCAGGAAAACGGTCCAGAACGTCCCGAACTGAAGATCAAGCTGTTCGCCGACATGGACGCCGCCACCCCGCCGGAGTCGATCATCGCCTCGAGCTCATCGGGGATCACGATGAGCGTGATGCAGGCCGAGTGCGCGTATCCGGAGCGGACCGTCATCGGTCATCCTTTCAACCCCCCGCACGTGATCCCACTCGTGGAGGTCGTCGGTGGGAAGAAGACCGCGCCGGAAACGGTCCAGGACGCGATGGTCTTCTACGCCTCGATCGGTAAGAAGCCAATCCACCTGAAAAAGGAGCTACCCGGCCACGTCGCCAACCGCCTGCAGTCGGCGCTCTACCGGGAGGTTGTGTACCTGATCGGCCAGGGCGTGCTCGACGTCGCCGACGCCGACGACGCGGTGTCGTGGGGTCCCGGTCTGCGCTGGGGCGTCATGGGACCAAACCTGTTGTGGCACCTCGGCGGCGGCCAGGGCGGTATCCAGCACTTCATGGACCACCTGATGCCCCGGATGGCCGCCGGATGGCCGGGGCTGGGAAACCCGGAGCTGACGCGCGAGCTAGAGCAACAGATTGTCAAAGGCGTCCTGCAGGAAGTGGACGGTCAGTCGATCGACGAGCTCGCTGCCCAGCGCGACGAGATGCTCTTCGAGCTGCTCGCGGTGCGCGCCCAATACGGATCGTCGCCGGCGACCAACAGCTAAAGCCCCGCTTGCCAAATGTCTTGGCAAGCAACCTGACCGGATCGAAAGGACTAATCATGACCGACACCGGAAAACTGTTCGTGCTGGAAGCCAGCGGACAGGGACGGCTGTTCTCCATCAACACCGACGGCACCGACAAGACCATCCTCGTCTCCGGATGCCCCGTTCCTGACGGTGTCGCGGTCGATATCGAAGCCGGACACATCTACTGGACCAACATGGGAGCTCCGCCAGTCAACGACGGTTCGATCGAGCGCGTCGATCTCGATGGAGGCAACCGGACCACGATTGTTCCGAGCGGCGGCACCTACACACCCAAGCAGCTTCATTTCGATGCAGTAGGTCGCAAACTGTACTGGTCGGACCGCGAAGGTATGCGGGTGATGCGCTGCAATCTGGATGGCTCTGACATTGAGATTCTCGTACAGACGGGGAAGGGCGACGACGACCGCCCTGACGAGACAAATTGGTGCGTTGGCGTTGCCGTCGATCATGTTGGTGGGCATCTCTACTGGACCCAGAAGGGCCCTAGCGATGCTGGCCTCGGCAGAATCCTGCGGGCTGGATTGGATTTGCCCGCAGGCGAAACTCCGCGTGCGCGCAGCGATATCGAGGTGTTGTTCAAGGACTTACCCGAGCCGATCGACCTCGAGATCGACCACACCACAAGGGTTTTGTACTGGACCGACCGCGGCGACGCGCCGAACGGTAACACGGTCAACCGCGCCGAATTGGATGCCATCGGCACCAGCGACCCGCAAATCGTGGTGACTCATCTGATGGAAGGCATTGGCATCGCGCTGGATCCAGCCCGTGACCGCATGTTCGTCACCGATCTTGGCGGCAACATCTATGCCGCGGGCCTGGACGGAGCGGGCCACCGACCCATCCGCGCTCTGCAAGGAAACCTGACCGGTATCGCCTACGCCGAGCTGCCCGACGGGAGTCCAGCATGAGCGCCACGCCGGACACCGTTGACGAGACTGACCGGCGGCATCGCGTCGTCGTCATCGGGTCGGGCTTCGGCGGGCTCACCGCGGCCAAGGCGCTCAAGACGGCGCCGGTTGACGTCACGATGATTGCCCGGACTCAGCACCACCTGTTTCAGCCGCTGCTCTACCAAGTTGCGACGGGCATTCTGTCCGAGGGCGAGATCGCGCCCGCCACGCGCAGGATCCTTCGCGATCAGCGCAACGCCGAAGTGCTGCTCGGTGATGTCGTGGAGATCAATCTGGCTGGACGCTACGTGGTTGCCGAGCTGCTCGGGCAGCGCTACCAGACCGCGTACGACAGCCTGATCGTCGCGGCTGGAGCTGGCCAATCCTATTTCGGCAATGACCATTTCGCGGAATTCGCGCCGGGCATGAAGACGATCGACGATGCGCTCGAAGTGCGCGGTCGCATCCTCGGCGCGTTCGAGCTAGCCGAAAAGTTCAGCGATCCTGCCATCCGCGAGAAGCTGCTGACGTTCACCGTCATTGGTGCGGGCCCGACCGGGGTGGAGTTGGCAGGTCAGATCGCTGAGCTGGCAGCTCAAACCATGAAAGGCGCCTTCCGCCATATCGACTCGACGCAGGCCCGGGTGATCCTGCTGGACGCGGGTCCGGCGGTGTTGCGGCCAATGGGCGATAACCTGGGAAACAAGACCCAGGCGCGGCTGCAGAAGATGGGTGTCGAGATACAGCTTGGGGCAACGGTAGTCGATGTCGATCGTGGCGGATTGACGGTCAGGGACTCAGACGGCAACACCCGCCGGATCGAATCCGCCTGCAAGCTGTGGTCGGCAGGAGTGTCGGCGAGCCCGTTGGGCACGCAGATCGCAGAGCAAGCCGGTGCCGAAGTCGATCGGTCAGGCCGCGTGATGGTACTGCCCGATATGACCGTCCCCGGCCATCCGAACGTGTTCGTCATCGGCGACATGGCCTCGGTCCCAGTTGTTCCCGGCATGGCGCAGGCCGCCATCCAGGGCGCAAAATACGCAGCCCGGGCCATCAGGGCCGAGGTGAAGGCCGCGACCCCCGGCGTGCGCGAACCGTTCCACCATGCCGCGCGCGAACCGTTCCGGTACATCGACAAGGGCTCCATGGCCACCGTCTCACGTTTCTCAGCGGTGGCCAAAGTCGGTCGGCTGGAGTTGGGCGGCTTCGCCGCATGGCTTGCGTGGCTGCTGTTGCACTTGGTCTATCTCGTCGGGTTCAGAAGCAAGATGGCCACGGTCATTTCGTGGACAACGACGTTCCTCACCATGAACAGAGGCCAACTGACGATCACCGAACGCCAGGTCCGCGTTCAAGAACACGTGGAGCGGCCCACCCAACCCGATGCCGCGGCCCAGGCCGCATAACACAAGTAGGAGAGACAGAGATGAGTTTCAATCTGCCAACCGACTTCGAGAACCGACCGGTCGCCGTGATCGGCGCCGGTACGCTCGGACGGCGCATCGCGCTGATGTTCGCCGCACATGGTGCTGAGGTGAAGATCAGCGACTTGAGCGAGGAGCAACGCCATGCCGCAGTGGATTACGTGTCACAAAACCTGCCAGCCGGTGCAGTGCCGGGCAAGGTTTCGGCCACCGCCGACCTCGCCGAAGCGGTGCGCAACGCGTGGCTGGTCGTGGAGGCGATCCCCGAGCGGCTCGACCTGAAAATCGAGGTGTTCGGTCAACTCGACGAGCTGTCGCTGGCCGATGCCATCCTGGCCAGCAACTCGTCGTCCTATGCCAGCCGCATGTTCGTGGACAAGGTCGAGCATCCCGAACGCGTACTGAACATCCACTTTTACATGCCGCCGAAACAGAACGCCGTCGATGTCATGTCCTGCGGCAAGACCGACCGCGACGTCATTGACTTCGTGCTCGCGACATTGCCGCAGTTCGGGCTTTACCCGTTTGAAGCGCGAAGGGAGAGCACGGGTTTCATCTTCAACCGGGTGTGGGCGGCGGTGAAGCGGGAAAGCCTCGAAGTGGTAGCCGAAGGCGTATCCACACCGCAAGACATCGATCAGATGTTCCAACTCAACACCGGGTCCGCCGGTCCTTTCCGGATGATGGATCAGGTCGGTCTCGATGTCGCGCTCGACATCGAGGAGCACTACTGCGCCGAGCATCCGGAGTATCCCGAAGGGCCGCGCCGGCTGTTACGTAGCTATGTGCAGCAAGGGCGGCTCGGCGTCAAATCGGGTGCGGGGTTTTATGACGATTACCCTCGCCCGGTCCAGCACCTTGTCGGTTCCTAATGACTGGAGAATTGCTCACCGAAACCCAGGCGACTGCCGCCATCGCAACCACTATTAGCGTGGCAATCGCGCTGTATGTCACGGTTATCCGTGAGCCACGACGTGCGGCCGAAGACGCCAGACGCAGCAAAGCACGGTTGGATGCACTGCACCGCGTGGTAAGGGAACGCATTGCGGCTCAAGCCCGAAAGGTTGTTCCGTCTTGCGTCAGAACCCCGATGTTCGGCGATTCGTGGTGGACGGTCAGAATCGACAACGCGATCCGGGCAGTCATGATGCTGCTTAGCGTCGACGTTGAGGCCATAGACGCCAACGGCATAGCAATACCCGATGGTTGTCGGCAGGCCAACAACACGATGCCGGTTAACCAGGCCTTCGACCGCTCCATGCTTGCGCTCTCCGGATCATTGAAACACCACTTCCAGCAGTCGCCAGCGGTCAAACAAGCATTGCGGGACGCGGTGGTTGGTCACTTCTCTACAGAGTGGAAACGCAGCCTGTCGCCCAATCAGCACACCGTGATGGCCTATACAACGACGAGTCCGGATCACGCGCTGCGCGTCACAATCATCTACGAAGACGAAGCCGGCTACCAATGGCGGCGAACCGATACCAGCCAACCGGAGCGCATAGGACGCTTAGGTCAGGTGGATGTCGCTGACGTCGATTGACACCATGAGCTCGTCTGCGATGAGGTCGCCGTTGGCGTCGCAGCGAAACGCCCGGCGCTTCGACGGCAGCTTGATTCCGTCGGCCTCCACGATGTCGTAGACGTATTGGATCGCGGCGAACCCGCCTGCGACGTCGACACGGTAATCGTGACGGCGCAGTAGCAAGTCGCTGTCGAAGTAGAACTCCTGCAGTCGGCTGTGGCTGGCGAAGCGGTCGGGAAAATGAGCTTGCAATCCAGCCCACCGCTCGCCGTTGTCCTCGATCCGATCGATTTCGGTGACCGTGAACCCGGGCAGCGTCATAAAGAACGGAGTGGTCAGATACGTCCACAGCGCATAGCCGTTGAAGTAGGCGCGTTGTAACGGATCCCACGGTGTCGCCAATTCGTGCCCGGCGAAAGAGGTTCGCGGGTCAGCTCTTTCAGCAACGATGCGGCCGTCGAGCTTTTCGATAGCGACACGTTCCGGGGTGAAGTCGGTTTTCTGGTCTGCAGCGCCGAACGGCTGTACTGACGCCCATTCACGTTGCAACGCAACAGTCATACGTCGCGGCACGGGATCTTGGGGTTGGCCCTTGATCTCCCACAGCATGCCGCCGCTGACAATGGTTGCTTCCATCGTGGTGAATGCCCGCCACCGCTCTAACCCCCCGTGCGCTTCGAGCACGCCGTCGAGCAGGCTGGTCATCGATTGATGATAGGCCGCAGGCGTAGGGTTAGCCCGTCATCGTGCGTTTGGAGCGAAGCGGCGGTGCGGGTGTGACGAAGCTGGTTGGCCGTCGGTCCGAGTGCGGCATGCTGGATCGGCTGTTGGACGCGGTGTGCGCCGGGCAGAGCCGGGCGCTGGTGCTGTGCGGCGACCCTGGCGTGGGTAAAACGGCGCTACTCGAGCATCTGGTCCGGCGAGCCACCAACTGCCAAGTTGTGCAGATCGGCGGGGTTGAGTCGGAGATGGAGTTGGCGTTCGCCGGCTTACATCAACTGTGCGCGCCGCTTCTGGCTGGCCTCCACGACCTACCCGAGCCGCAGGCCGATGCCCTGCGGATCGTGTTCGGAAGCATTTCGGGGCCGGCGCCAGACCGGTTTTTGGTGGGACTGGCGACGCTAAGCCTGCTGGCCCAGGTCGCCGAGCAGCGGCCGCTGGTGTGCGTGGTCGACGATGAGCAGTGGCTTGACCGTGCCTCGGCGCAGGTTCTTGGGTTCGTGGCGCGCCGGCTGGCGGCTGAATCGGTTGGTTTGGTGTTTGCCGCACGCGTCCCCAGCTCCGATGTGGCGGGGTTGTCGCAGCTTCCGGTGGCGGGGCTGGGCGCAGCGGATGCGCGAGCGCTTCTCGATGCCGAAGTGACTGCGCCGCTGGATGATTGGGTGCGCGATCAGCTGGTCGCTGAGACGCGCGGTAATCCGTTGGCACTGCTGGAATGGCCGCGGGCGTTGACAACTCAGCAGTGGGCCGGCGGTTTTGGGCTGCCTGCTGCGGTGCGGCTGCCGGGTGGGGTGGCCGAGGGATTTCGGCGGCGGCTGCAGGCGCTCCCCGAGTCGAGCCAGCGGTTGCTGTTGATCGCGGCGGCTGACCCGCTCGGCGATGCGGGGCTGGTGTGGCGGGCCGCCGCACGGCTGGAGATCAACGCCGAGGCGGCTGGGCCGGCGGTCGAGGACCGGTTGGTTGAGTTTGGCACCCGCGTTTTGTTTCGCCATCCGCTGGTGCGTTCGGTGGTCTACACCTCGGCGTCAGTGGCGGACAAGCGGCAGGTGCACGCCGCGCTGGCCCAGGTCACCGATGCAGTACAAGACCCCGATCGTCGTGCGTGGCACCGCGCGCACGCCGCGGTCGGGCCCGACGAAGAGGTGGCGGCTGAGTTGGAGGGTTCGGCCGGCCGGGCGCAGGCCCGTGGGGGACTGGCTGCTGCGGCGGCGTTCTTGCAGCGGGTCACCGAGTTGACGCTGGACCCGGAAAAGCGCACCGAACGCGCGCTGGCCGCGGCATCGGCTCAAGTCCGGGCCGGCGGGTTTGACGCCGCGCGCGATCTGCTTTCAGTAGTAAAAGCAATGGTGCCCAATGATTTTCAGCAGGCACGGGTCGAGATGATCGAGGCCGAGTTGTCGTTTGCGACCACCCGCGGCGGTGATGCGCCGCGCCTACTGCTCAAAGCCGCCCAGCGGCTCGAGTCCGCCGACGTGGAGCTGGCCCGCTTGACCTATTTACAGGCGGTGAGTGCCGCGGTTTTCAGCGACGAGCTCATACGCGGTGACGTAGCACAACTTGTCGAGGCGGCCGCCGCCGCGCCACCGCCTACGGGTGCGCCCACCGCCACCGACCTGCTGCTGGATGGCATCGTCGCGCACTACGGGCAAGGCTACGCAGCTGGGGCGCCGATCCTGCGCCGTGGTTTGGATCGGTTCGGCACTGGGATGCCACCCGAGATGGAGCTGCGTGTGCAATTGCTCGCGACCATGCTCGCCTACCAGCACCTGTGGGACCACGACCGGTGGCAGCGGCTTTCCGATCACTGCCTTGAAGTGGCCCGACGCCTCGGCGCGCTCAGCGAGCTGCCGTCAGCTTTGATGTCGAAGGTGGTGTGCCTCGCGTATGCCGGCGAGCTGAGCGCCGCGGCGGCGTTGAACCAGGAGCTGCTAGCTGTGGTAGAAGCGACCGACGTCAGCTTTGCGCCCTACGCGTCTCTGGTCATTGCGGGAATCCGAGGCCAACCCGGCGAAGTGACCAATCTGATCGACGCCGCGCGCAGTGATCTGATCGCGCGCGGGGAACGGTTCGGGATGACGACGGCGTACTTCTTCAGCGCGATGGCGAACAACGGCGTCGGCAACTACCAAGCGGCCTTGGAAACCGCGGATAAATCGGAACCGTTCAGCGGACTGACGCCAGGGCACCGCGCGTCATCGTCGTTGCACGCCCGGCTCTCGGTCGGTGCCTTTTTGACCGTCGAATTCATCGAAGCGGCCGCCCGCTGTGGACATACCGAAGCCGCGGCCGAGGCCGTGGACATGCTGGCTGAGGTGACCAGTGGCAGTGGCACCGATTGGGCCTGCGGGGTGGAGGCCCGTTGCCGCGCACTAGTCACTGAAGGTCCCGCCGTTGAAGGCCTGTTCCAGGAGTCGATCGAGCGGCTGGGCCGCACCCGGCTGCGCCCGGATCTGGCACGGGCGCATCTGCTCTACGGTGAATGGCTGCGCCGCGAGCGCCGACGCACCGACTCGCGCACCGAACTGCGTCGCGCCCACGACCTGTTTGAGGAGATGGGCATGGAGGGGTTCGCTGGGCGGGCCCAGCGCGAGCTTGAGGCCACTGGCGAGACCGCGCGCAAACGCACCACGAGCAGGAACCCACGGCTTCTGACAGCGCAGGAAGCCCAGATCGCGCGGATGGCCCGGGACGGGCACTCCAACCCCGACATCGGCGCGCGGCTGTTCATCAGCACCCGCACCGTCGAGTACCACCTGCAGAAAGTCTTCACCAAACTCGACGTTCAGTCCCGCAGGCAACTCGACCGCGTCCTGGCTGACTGAGCCGTCTTGAAACCGTTAGGCGTCAGGTTCTGGGCTGGTGACCCAAGGTTTCCTGAGTAGGGTTAGCCCCGTACCGCCCGGTTAGAGCGAAGCGGCTGTGCGGAGTGCGATGAAGCTGGTAGGGCGTCGATCCGAGTGCGGCATGCTGGACCGCCTCGTGGACGCGGTGTGCGCCGGGCAGAGCCGAGCGTTGGTGCTGAGCGGCGACCCCGGTGTGGGCAAGACAGCGTTACTCGAGCACTTGGTCCGGCGTGCGGCGAACTGCCGAGTGGTGCAGATCGCCGGGGTGGAGTCGGAGATGGAGCTGGCGTATGCCGGCTTGCATCAATTGTGCGCGCCGCTGCTCACCGGCTTGGAGGATTTGCCTCAGCCGCAGCGTGATGCCCTGCGGATCGTGTTTGGGCTGGGTTCGGGCGCGGCGCCGGATCGGTTTTTGGTGGGTCTGGCCACGTTAGGGCTGCTGGCCCTGGCGGCCGAACAGCGGCCGCTGGTTTGTGTAATCGATGACGAACAGTGGCTCGATCGCGCCTCGGCGCAGGTGCTTGGGTTTGTCGCGCGCCGGTTGGGCGCCGAATCGGTCGGTTTGGTATTTGCCGCGCGGGTACCAACCTCCGATTTGACAGGTCTGTCACAGCTGCCCGTGATGGGGTTGGGCGCCGCAGATGCACGGGCACTGCTGGAAGCCGAGCTGAGCGCGCCGCTGGATAGCTGGGTGCGTGATCAGCTGGTGGCTGAGACCGGCGGCAATCCGCTGGCATTGCTCGAATGGCCGCGGGCGTTGACAACGCAGCAATGGGCCGCAGGTTTTGGGCTGCCCATCGCGGTGCGGCTGCCAGGTGGTGTGGCCGAGGGTTTTCGGCAACGGCTGAATGTGCTACCCGAGCCGACGCATCGGTTGTTGTTGATCGCTGCGGCTGATCCGCTCAGCGATGCCGGTTTGGTGTGGCGGGCTGCCGCGCGGTTGGGAATTGACGCGGAGGCGGCTGGGCCTGCGGTCGAGGATGGGCTGGTTGAATTCGGCACCCGCGTGCTGTTTCGACACCCGCTGGTGCGTTCGGTGGTCTATACCTCGGCCTCGGTGGAGGACAGGCGGGAGGTACATAGTGCCTTGGCGCTGGTGACCGATGCTAAACAGGATCCGGACCGTCATGCCTGGCATCGTGCGCATGCCGCGGCTGGACCCGACGAAGACGTGGCGGCTGAACTGGAGAGTTCGGCGGGACGTGCGCAGGCCCGCGGGGGACTGGCCGCCGCGGCGGCGTTTTTGGAGCGGGCCACCGAGTTGACGTTGCATCCGGAAAAGCGGGTCGAGCGGGCGCTGGCCGCGGCGTCGGCTCAGGTTCAGGCCGGCGGGTTGGATGCGGCGCGCGACTTGCTATCGGTCGCGGAAGCTCAGGCGCCCAACGATTTTCAGCAGGCGCGGATCGAGCTGATCGAAGCCGAGCTGGCGTTTGCGACCACCCGGGGCGGTGATGCGCCGCCACTCCTGCTGAAGGCCGCCAAGCGGCTGGAGTCCATCGACGCGGGTTTGGCCCGGGCGACCTGCCTCCGGGCGCTGACCGCGGCGATTTTCAGCGACAAGGTCACACACGGCGACGTGGGAGAAGTTGCTCGGGCAGCTGCGGCCGCGCCGCCGCCTGCCGGCATTCCCACCGGAATCGACTTGCTACTGGATGGCATCGCAGCTCACTACAGCCGCGGATACACGGCTGGTGCGCCGCTCTTGCGTACGGCGTTGGACCAGTTCGGCACCGGCATGACGCCCGAAAACGAGCTCCGCGGGCTATTTACCGCCAGCATGGTGGCCGCACAGCACTTGTGGGACTACGAGCGCTGGAGGCGACTTTTGGATCGCTACGTCGAGCTGGCACGAAGGCTTGGCGCGCTCAGTGAGCTCTCTCTGGCGCTGAGTTTCAAGGTGTGCTGCCTCGCGTATGCCGGCGAGCTCAGCGCCGCCGCCGCAATGACCCAGGAACTGCAGGCGGTGGTCGAAGCGACCAGCAGCAGTTTCCCGCCGTACGCGGCTCTCATCGTGGCGGGGATGCGGGGGCGCCCCGGAGAAGTGAGTGACTTGATCGACGCCTCGCGAAGTGATGTGAGAAAACGGGGAGAAGGCTTCGGGATGACGGTAGCCACCTGGACGAGCGCAATGGCGAACAACGCTGTCGGCAATTACCAAGCGGCAATGCGCTCGGCGGTTCAGTCTCAGCCACCGTCGTTGGTCGCACGGCTTTCAATGGGTTCCTTTCGAATTACCGAGGTCATCGAGGCGGCCGCGCGCTGCGGACAATCCGACATCGCCGCCGATGCCGTTGGCAAGCTTGCCGAGGTGACCACTGGTAGCGGGACCGATTGGGCTTGTGGCGTGGAGGCACGATGCCGGGCGCTGGTCACCGAGGGTGCTGCTGCCGAGGATCTGTATCGGGAATCCATCGAGCTATTGGGTCGCACTCAACTGCGCCCCGACCTGGCGCGGGCGCACCTGCTTTACGGCGAATGGTTGCGCCGTGAGCGCCGACGCAGCGACGCACGCAGCGAACTTCGCGGTGCACACGACATGTTCGAAGACATCGGCATGGAAGGGTTCGCCCAACGGGCCCACCGCGAACTCGAGGCCACCGGCGAGACTGCCCGCAAACGCACCACTGCGCCCGACCCCCAGTTGCTAACCGCTCAAGAAGCCCAAATCGCCCGGATGGCGCGCGACGGGCACTCCAACCCCGAAATCGGCGCGCGGCTGTTCATCAGCACCCGCACGGTGGAGTACCACTTGCAGAAAGTCTTCACCAAGCTCGAAGTTCAATCCCGTAAACAACTCGACCGCGTCCTATCCGACTGATCAGGTCCGCAACTCCTCAGCGGCGGACTGTGGAGTTGCACTGCGGACTTGCGGATGCCACCGCAGCCCCGGGGCGGCGACGATTCCCTTACAAGCAACGACATGTGTGAAGGGATCGCCCGATGTTCGGCCACTTATTTGCACTGAGCCCAATACAACAGACGCTGTTGAAGATCGACATCACGAACGGTGAGTCGAGCACTTTGGTCAAGGGGTTGACCGACGGGCCCGACGGCATCGTCGTCGATCCGGCGCGGAAATACATCTACTGGACCAACATGGGCGCGCCGGGGCTGCCCGAAGGGCGAGCCCCCAAAACTGACGATGATCTGGACTTCTACCGCGTGAACGGATCGCTCGAACGCGTCGAGATCGACGGCAGCGGGCGCACATACATCCTGCCTGTCGGATCGTTTGTCACCGGGAAACAGTTGGCGGGGGCCTGGTCGGCCGGGCGACTGTATTGGTCGGACCGCGAGGGTGCCGCAGTGCGAAGCGCGCGCCTCGATGGCACCGACCTGCGCGACGAAGTCGTGGTCGCCACCGCCGAAGCCGACCGCCGGGTGATACGTAACCAGTGCGTCGGCGTCGCCGTCGATGAGCAACAGGGGCTGCTGTATTGGACGCAGAAGGGCCCGGCAAATGGCAATGACGGTCGGATCTTTCGCACATCGCTGAACGCACCTGTCGGTGAACGTGAAATCGAGGTCCTCTGGTCGGAGCTTCCCGAACCCATCGATCTGGAACTCGACCCCGAAACCAACACGATCTACTGGACAGACCGCGGAGACCCGCCACGCGGAAACACCTTGAACAAGGCCGCGATACCCGCAGTGGGCCAACCTGGCGGCGACGTGACCGTTGTCTCGGCCAACTATCACGAGACGATCGGCCTTGCCGTCGATACCCAAGCGGGACTCGCATACGTCAGCGACCTCTCGGGAGAAGTTCGTGCCGTCCGGCTTGACGGAAGTGGCGATCACCTTGTGTTCAAGTCCGACAAGCCGCTAACCGGGATCGCCGGCGCATAGCTCACGACCAATTCACCAGAAACGAAGGAGTGCAACCCAAATGACAACTACACCGTCGCGGACCATGGCAATCATCGGTGCTGGCGTTATCGGTTTGTCGTGGGCACGGCTCGCCCGCGACCACGGATGGCGAGTAGCCATCACCGATCCCAGCCCGCAACTTGAGGAATGGGTGCAGGGCGAGTTCGGTGCCGACGATGCGTTGGTGACCTGGACTCACGACCAGGACGAGGCGGTCGCCGACGCCGACCTGGTCCAGGAAAATGGGCCCGAACGCCTGCCGCTCAAAAAGGACATCTTTGGCGCCCTCTTGAAAACCGCACCGGCCCATGCCGTATTGGCGACGTCGAGTTCGTCGATTGGCGCTTCGCTGATCGCCGAAGACTTCGATCGTGCCGACCGGATTATCGTCGGGCACCCATTCAACCCGCCATCGTTGATGCCGCTGGTCGAGGTGGTGCCTGGAAACAAGACCAGTGACGACACCGTCACCCGGGCCGTCGACCTCTACCGTGAGCTGGACCGCGCGCCGGTGGTCATTCGCAGGGAACTTCCCGGTTTCGTCGCCAATCGCTTACAGATGGCCATGAGCAGGGAAGCCCAGTACCTCGTCGAAGCAGGCGTCGTCGGCGTCGCCGAATTCGACACCATCCTGCAGAATTCACTCGGCCTGCGCTGGGCGACCATTGGACTGTTCGAAGGAAACGTCCTGGGCGGCGGAGTCGGGGGTGCACGCCATCTGTTCGCGGGCGTAGGCGCCGAGACCGGTCAAATACAGCTGGGCACCCCGTCGCAGGATCCCGAAGTCGTCGAAAAATTGATCAGCGATATCGAGGCCACCTACGGGGTGGGCGAAGCGACCTACGAGCGCCTGGTGGCGAAGAGGGATCAGCGCACCATCGCGGTACTCGACGCCCTCAAAAATGCTGCAGGCGTATAGCTCTCGTCCGAGGAAGTTGCCGAACATGTCATCCACCGCAGATGTCGTGGTTATCGGTGCCGGTCCGGCCGGCGTGATGGCTGCCGCCCACGCCGCCGAACTCGGTGCTCGCACCGCACTGATCAACGAGCAGTCAATTGGCGGTATGGCGGCCAACGACGGGCCAGTGCCGGTGCGTACGCTGGCCCACACCGCCCGACTGATGCGTGCCGCTCGACAACTTGGTCGTTACGGGGTGGTCATCGACGAACCCGCGCTGGATTACCGACGACTCCTAGCGCGGGTCAGCGAGGTGACCCGCGAAGTTCGTGAGCGGTCGACGCTACGAACCGTGATCGAGTCGAACGGCGGGACAATCCAAGAAGACACGGGCCCAGTCCGTTTTGAAGATCCGCACACGATCGTCACCGACACCGGATTGCGGCTCGAGTCAGAGAAATTCATCATTTGCACGGGCGGAGTCAGCAAGAAGCTACCCATCCCCGGCTTTGAACACACCAGCACCCATAGCGACGCGTGGAACCTGACCGCGGTCCCGCCATCGATGATCGTCATCGGCTGCGGCGCCACTGGCGCTCAGGTCGCCTCGATATTCAACACCTTTGGTACGCATGTCGAGCTGTTCGAGGCGACGCCGCATATTCTTCCCGCCGAGGATGAGGACATCGCTGCTGCGGTTGCCACGGCGTTCCAACACGAAGGCATCAAGGTACGCGAAAACTTTGGCAGCATCGACTCATTCGAGAAGACACCCACCGGTGTGCGGATGACGTTCAGCAAGGACGGCAACCGCCAGACCACCGAGGCGAGGCTCGCCGTGGTCGCCGTCGGGTGGGGTGCGGACACCCAGGCACTGGAACCCGGCGCCGCGGGAGTCGACCTGACACCGCGAGGGTTCCTTCAGGTCAACGAATACCTGCAAACGTCCGCACCGAACATCTTTGCGGCCGGCGATGTAACAGGACGCGTCATGCTGGCTTCCGAAGCGATGCGAGATGGCTTCATCGCTGCCGCTAACGCGGTGGGCGGACCCCAGGTGCGGACCGCAGACCACCTGATACCCGCAGGCAGCTTGACAGACCCCGAATACGCCTCGGTTGGCCCGACAGAACAGAAAGCGCGTGAAACGCACGATGTCGTAACGGCCGTCTCCCATTACAGGTCAGCCACCCGCGGGATCATCGACGGGCAGTCCACCGGATTCTGCAAACTGATCGTCGATCGGCGGACCGCCGAAATTCTCGGCTGTCATGTAGTCGGCGAACAAGCCACCAACGTCGTCCAAGTCGCCGCCATGGCGCTCGCTGGCGGGATGCGTCGCGTCGACGACCTGGCACGCGCACCGATGTCGTTCCCGACGTACGCCGAAACATTGATCTATACGGCGGTCAGGGCGGCAAAGAAGCTGAATCTTGAGTTAGGATGGCGCACCCACTACACAGCTTGATGTCACCGACAGCTCGGGGCAATGTACGCACTTTCTGATCACCCGGTCCAGGCACACGCCGCGTGGCACTACACGCTGGGGTGGGGGAACCTTTTCACGGTGACGGTCGCAGTGTTTGCGATCGTTGCCAGCGTGACCGTCAACGTAATCACGCTGAGACGCAACGCCAGTCACTTTGAGCAGGGCCGCATTGACGCGCGCAACGACAAGCTGCGAGCCGAGGTCATCGACATGATCAGCGCGCTCTCCGAGCGCCGTTCGCAGGTCGCGATCGTTGTTCAACGCATAAGGCAACTGGAAAACGTTGACCGACAGACCATCCACCAGAACATCGACGCCATGTTCTCCGAGAACCTCTGGGATGCCTATCGGCGAGCAACTTCCCACGCATTCGCCGCGCTGGCCCTCACTGAGGACAAAGAAGCAGCGGAAGCAATCGGCCGCATCCTCGGAGCATTCGGCAGAATAAGGGATCTGGTTGAGAAAGCCGCCGCTAACCCGTCTTCGATCCACGTGATCGAAGGCGGCGAATTGGCCGAGCTCAGCCGTGCGATCGACGCCGCCACCAAACAACTCATGGCTTATGCCGTGTGCCAATTAGGTGTTACGGCCTACGACGAACACGCACGCCCGCTCGACAAGCTCAACATTCTGTCGTCGGACTAGCCCGTACTGGCAACTCCACAGTCGCCTGACTGTGGAGTTGCACTGTGGAGTTGCGGATGCCAGGGCACCCCTACGGCGCTGATGATCGCTCTATGACAAACCAACCAACCGTTCGAGACGTGACCTACGACCTGCTCCGCACGTTGGGGCTGACGACGGTGTTCGGTAACCCCGGCTCCACCGAGGAGACGTTCCTGAAGAACTTCCCCGACGACTTCACCTATGTGCTCGGCTTGCAGGAGGCGTCGGTGGTGGCGATGGCTGACGGGTTCGCGCAGTCCACCGGCAAGCCCGCCTTGGTGAACGTCCACACCGGCGCCGGTACCGGCAACGCGATGGGCAGCCTGATCGCGGCCTACAAAGGCAACACCCCGCTGATCGTCACCGCCGGTCAGCAGACCAGGGAGATGGTGTCGTGCGACCCGTACCTGACCAACAAAGATGCCACCCTGCTGCCCCTGCCGTGGGTGAAGTGGGCCTACGAGCCGGCCCGCGCCGAGGATGTACCCGCGGCGTTTATGCGCGCCTACGCGGTGGCGATGCAGCCTCCTGCAGGCCCGGTGTATTTGTCGATCCCGCTTGATGATTGGGACAAGCCCGCGCTGGGGCCGGCGGTGGTGCGTACGGTCAGCCATCGGGTCAGCCCAGACGCCACGCGAGTGCGCGAGTTCGCCGCGCGTATGGACGCCGCGCAGAACCCGATGGTGGTGTTCGGCCCCGAGGTGGACCGGGCCGGCGCCTGGGATGCCGGGGTGGCCTTCGCCGAGAAATTCGGCGCGGCGGTGTACGCCGGCCCGCTGGGCGACCGGGTGTCCTTCCCGGAGCGTCACCCCCTCTACCGAGGGCCGCTGGCGTTGACCATTGCCGGTGTCACCGAGGCGATCCGCGGCCATGATCTGGTCATTGTTATTGGGGCCCAAGTCTTCCGCTATTACCCGTATGTGGCCGGGGAGTACTTGCCCGAGGGCAGCGAACTCCTGCAGATCACCGCCGATCCTGAAGTGGCAGGTGCGGCGCCGGTCGGGGACAGCCTGCTAGGCGATCCGCTGCTGGTGCTCGAGCAACTGACCGACCTGATCACCGATCAGAGCGACCGCAAGATCTCGCCCGCCCCCCAACTCCCGGCCGTGACCGTCGACCGCGACGAATCGGCTCCATTGAGCACCGACGCCGTCTGGTCGACACTGGCCGAGGTCAAGCCCGCCGATGCGGCGGTGGTGATGGAATCCACCTCGACGATGGCTGAGCTGATGCGCTGGCTGCCCACCACCCGGCCGGGGTCGTTCTTCGCTACCGCCAGCGGCGGTATCGGCTGGGGGGTGCCCGGAGCGGTGGGCCTCGCCTTGGGTGATCGCGCCCGAGGCGCCAAGCGCACAGTGGTGGCCACCATCGGCGACGGGTCGTTCCAATACTCGATCCAGGCCATCTGGACGGCGGCCCAACACCGCTTGCCAATGGTCTTCGTGGTGATGCGCAACGGCGAATACTCGATCCTGAAGTCTTTCGCGGAGCTGGAGCAGACACCCGGGGTCCCCGGTCTGGAGCTGCCGGGACTCGACATCGCCTCGATTGCAACCGGTTTCGGTTGCACCGCGATCAACGTGGACAGCACCGAGAAACTCGCCCACGCGTTCACCGACGCGCTTAACACCGATGGCCCGACCGTCATCGTGGTGCCGACCAAGCCGAAGCCCGCACATCTGGGCTGACGGCCCTCCGCCGATCACAAGGGGACAAACATGCCCATCTATACCTGCACGACCACAGCTTCGACGCTGGCGTCCGACACCAAGGCCGCGCTGGCAACCGAGATCAGCGAGATCCATTCCGCGATTAACCACGTGCCCACCAGCTACGTCACAGTGGTTTTTCACGAGCTGCCCCACGATGCCGTCTACAACGGCGGTGTGCCGGCAAGCCCCGTGTTGGTGAATTCCTGGGTGCGCGAAGGCCACCCCTCAGATGAAACCACCCGCCTGGCGACCGAAATCGCTGACGCGGTAACGCGGATCGCGGGCGTACCCGCTGAGCTGGTGACTGTCGTGATCGTACCCGGCCCGGCGCGGTTCGCAGTGGAATTCGGCCACGTGCTGCCTGAGCCGGGCCACGAGAAGGAATGGCTGGCGCAATTGAATTCCGCCAACACAGATGTGAGGCGCTGACATGGATGACATTGCGATCAAAGAGTTTTCCGCCGCGCTGGCTGGCGCCGACGCAGTGGTCACCGACCCCGACACCCTGATCGCGAAGGGGCACGACTATTGGGGCTTCGGAGGCACGCCCGGGCTGCTGCTGCGCCCGGGCACGCGCGACGAGGTCGTCGCGGTGCTACGGATCGCGGCCGACCACGGCATCCATGTGGTCACTCGCGGCGGCGGATCCAACTGTGCGGCCGCGATGATGCCGAGTCCGGACCGCGTGATGATCGACTTATCCACGATGAATCGCGTGCTCGACGTCGATCCCGCCGGCCATACCGCGCGAGTCCAGCCCGGCATCGTCAACGCCGTCCTGCAGCAGCACCTAGCCCCGCACGGTCTGTGCTTCTCGCCGGATCCAGTGTCGGCGCACTTGGCCACCGTCGGTGGCAACATCATCGAAAATGCCGGCGGACCACACGCTTTGAAGTATGGCGTCACCTACAACCACGTTCTCGCCGCGGAGGTCGTGCTCGCTGACGGCAGTGTTGTCGATTTGACCGCCGACGACGAAGGCGCCGACCTGCTGGGCGTGCTCATCGGTTCGGAAGGCACGCTGGGGATCGTCACCGAGGCCACCATCGCACTGCGCCCGATTCCACCGGTGACGCGCAGCCTGATGGGCAGCTTCGCCACCGCACACCAGGCGGCCGAGACGGTCGCCGCCATCATCGAAACCGGCACCGTGCCCGCCGCGTTGGAATGGCTCGACCGCGCCGGCATCGCCGGCCTGGAGGAGTTCGTCAACACCGGCTATCCCACCGATGTAGATGCGATCGTTCTCATCGACCTCGACGGCACCCCGGAACAAGTAGATCACGACACCGACATTGTCGAAAAAGTGCTGCGCCGCAACGCCGTGGAGGTGCGGCGCGCCGACGACGAAGACGCTCGCGCCAAGCTGTGGTACGGGCGCCTGCATGCACCCGACACCGTCGTGGCCTCGGGCAAAGGGTTTTTCATCGGCGACGTGACCGTTCCCCGCAACCGCATCCCCGAAATGCAAGACGCCATCCAAGCCGCGGCCGCGCGTCACACCGACGGGCTGCTGTTCATCGCGACAGCCGGCCACGCAGGCGACGGCGACCTGCACCCGATCACCTTCTTCGACCGCGACAACCCGATTGCGCCCGCGGCGCTGGAGGCCGCTAACAACGAAATCATCGACGCGGCACTAAGTCTGGGCGGCACCATCACTGGCGAACACGGAGTCGGTACCGAGAAGCGCCAATTCATGACCAAGCGCTTCACGCCCGTCGAGATCGCAGCGCAACGCGCCATCAAGCGAGCCTTCGACCCCACCGGTCTGCTGAACCCAGGGATCATGCTGCCCGACGTCTCACCGGATGAACCTCAACTGGATTCCTTCGCGGCGGCCCTGCACGCTGCATTGCAACGGCACCCGAGCACAGCCACAGCAGCCAAGGCCTCTGGTGGCAACCAGATCTTGGTCAACACCGCAAACTTGAGCCTCGTTGTCGGGGCCGCGGTCACCATCGATGAACTATTGCGGCACCTCACCGAACATGGAGTGACCTGCGAGGGCATCCCTTCGGAATCCACCAAGCGCACCGTCGGTGAACTCATCGCCAACCCAAATCCTGCTGAACGCCAAGCTATTCGGCATGCGCTGCTAGGCCTCGAGGTCGTCCTGCACGATGGGCACGCCGCGGCCCGCTTCGGCGGCGAAACCATGAAAGACGTTGCCGGCTATGACTCCAAGCGCCTATTCATCGGCAGCGGTAACGCCTTCGGGACTATCACCAGCGCCATCTTCAAAATCAAAGTTGACCCCGCCCAAGTGAAGGGAATCTGACATGACGACGCCTAATGGTCACTCGAACAAGCACCCTCGCCGCGATGCCACCGCTGGAGACGGTCCGCCTGTCACCGGGGATCACTTCGCCGGTGATGCGGAAGGAACGATCATGCGGGCCTTCCTGCGGGCCGGCGGTTTGAGCAAGGAAGAGGTGCGGCGGCGGCCGATCATCGGCATCTGCTCGAGCTTCAGCGAGTTCAATCCCTGCAACATGGGATTGCGCGATCTGGCCGAAGCGGTGCGAAGGGGAGTCACCGCGGCCGGCGGCACTGCCGTTGTGTTCCCGACGATCTCGCTGAACGAGAACATGCTCAAGCCAACTTCGATGCTGCTGCGCAACCTGATGTCCATGGATGTCGAGGAGATGATCCGATGCAGCCCCATCGACGGGGTGGTGCTACTGGCGGGCTGCGATAAAACTGTGCCGGCAGAATTGATGGGCGCCGCCAGCGCCGGCAAACCGGCCATCATGCTGACCGCCGGCCCGCGCAGCTGCGGCTTCTTCCAAGGACGGTCGATCGTGACCACAGACATCTGGGACATTGCGCCGGAGCGGTTCGCGGGCCGCATCGATGACCAGGAGTGGGACGAGCTCGAAGCAACGTTCGCGCCCACCGTCGGGGTCTGCAATGTGATGGGTACCGCGACCACGATGGCCATCGCCGCAGAGGTTCTCGGCATGGCGTTGCCGGGCTCGGCCGCAGTGCCGGCGGTCGAACAGCGCCGCCGCGACCTGGGCGAGCGTACCGGGGTGCGGGCGGTGGAGCTGGCCCGCGCCGGCACCCGGCCGGAAGACGTGATGACGCCGGAGGCCTTTGACAACGCCATCCGGGTGTTGTCGGCCACCGGTGGCTCGACCAACGAGTTCATTCACCTCGTCGCGATCGCCGGCCGGCTTGGAATCTCGTTGGGGCTCGACCGATTTGAGGAGATCGGAGAGCAAACACCCCAGGTGCTCGGTGTGCGCCCGTCTGGTGAGTACGCACTGGAGGACTTCGACCACACCGGCGGCGTCCCCGCGCTGCTGGCGGTCCTGGAACCGCTGTTGAACCGCGACGTCGTGTTGGCCGATGGGCGCACAGTGGCCGACGTCGCTGCCGATGTTCGCAAGGCGAAGCCAAAGCCCAGTCCCTGCCTGCGCCCGCTTGACGATCCGTTCCTGGATAAGAGTGGCCTGGTCGTGTTGCGCGGCTCGCTTGCCCCCCGAGGCGCGATCTTCAAGCGATCGGCGGCACCACGCGAGTTCTGGACCCACCGCGGTCCGGCCGTCGTGTTCGACTATCACAACGCTCACGAACGGGCCAAGGACCCGAACCTGAAAGCCTCGCCGGACAGCGTGATCGTCCTTCGTAACGCGGGAATAGTGGGTGCCCCCGGTATGCCCGAGATCGATTTCGTCCCAATACCGGCGGTCTTGATGAAGGCGGGCATCACCGAGCTCGTCTGCGTGACTGATGGACGCATGAGCGGGACCGAAGGCGGGCCGACGGCGTTGCACGTCACCCCGGAGGCGGCCGTCGGCGGTCCTATCGGACTCGTCCGCGACGGCGACGAGATCGTGCTCGACGCCATCAACGGGACACTCGACCTGCTGGTCGACGAAGAAGAGCTGGCTCGGCGGGCAGCCGAGGCGCCACCGCATCATCCCGCGGCGGCACGTGGCTACGAGCGCCTGCACGTCCAGCACGTTCTGCAAGCCGATCAAGGCTGCGACTTGGACTTCCTGGTCGATGACAGCCTGCATCGCCAGGCTGGCGAACGTCAACTAGCCGAGGAGATACAGCGATGAGCGAGGTTCGGGCGCTGTTGTTCGATACCTTTGGCACCCTAGTCGATTGGCGCACTGGCCTGAGCACCCAACTCGAGCGGTGGGGTTCGGCGCACAATCTCACTGCCGACTGGACTGGCCTCGCCCTGGCCTGGCGGCGCGACCACGTGCCGGCACTAGCCGAAGTACGCACCGGTAAGCGCGAATGGGCCAATCACGATGTGCTACAAGCCGAAACCATGAGCAAGTTGGCGCCCCAATTCGGGTTGCCCACACTCAGTGACGACACCCTCGGCCAACTGGCCAGAATGTGGCACTACCTGCCCGGCTGGCCCGACACCGCCGAAGGCATGGCACTCCTGCGTACGAAGTACCTTGTGGCGCCGCTGTCGAACGGTACTGTCGCCCTGCTGATGTCGCTGGCCCGAACGGCGGGCATCACATTTGATGCGGTATTTGGCTCCGATGTGTTCCGCCAATACAAACCCGACCCGAAAATGTATCTCGGTGCCGTCAGGCTGCTCGGCTGCGCACCAGGCGAGGTGATGTTTGTGGCGTCTCACCCCTCGGATCTCGTGTCGGCTGCGTCGTGCGGGCTGAAAACCTGCTACGTCTCTCGGCCGTTGGAGTACGGCGAGGGCGTCGTGGTGGAGCAGGAGCCTGCCGACGGCGACTTCGACGTGATGGTCGGCGATCTCGTCGAATTAGCGACCGTCCTGCGTTGTGAAGCCCCCCAATATCACTGACGACTATCCTGCTATCCGAATGGAAGTGACGCGATGACCGAAACCGTCATTCAGTACATTTTGCGGCGGCTCAACGAGATCGGTATCGACGATATCTTCGGCGTTGCAGGGGATTACGCGTTTCCGGTCAACGACGCGATCGCCGAGCACCCCGCAATCAACTGGATCGGGTGCTGCAACGAGCTCAATGCCGGCTACGCCGCGGATGGATATGCCCGGATGCGTGGCATCGGCGCGCTCTGCACGACGTACGGCGTCGGCGAATTGGCTGCCATGGGCGCCATCGCGGGTTCCTACGCCGAGCATCTTCCTGTCTTCCACATCGTGGGCACGCCCAACCTGCCGACGCAGGAGGGCAGGGCGCTGGTGCACCACACGCTGGGCAACGGCGAATTCGACCTGTTCGGCAAAATGGCCGAGCCCATTGTGTGCGCCACCGCGACGATGACTCCGCAGAACGCGGCGTCGGAGACCGAACGGCTGATCACCGCGGCGCTCTACCATCGCCGGCCTGTCTACATGGCGATCCCGAGCGATGTCGCGGACATGCCCGTGCTGGGATCCGCGGCGCCCCTAAGCCTACCCAGCAGCGATGCCGCGTCGCTGGCGGCGGCGGCCGAGGCGGTACGCGCTGCACTGAACAATGCCGGTCAGGCGTGTGTGTTGCCCGGGGTGCTGGTGAGACGGCTGGGCCTGCAGGAATCGGCGGCAACATTCGTCGAGGCCTCGGGCTTGCCGTTTGCGACGATGTTCGCCGACAAGTCGGTGCTCAGCGAGGGGCACCCCAACTACATCGGCATGTACACCGGACGGCTGGGGGGCGAGTCGGTGCGCGCGTTTATCGAATCCTGTGACGCGGTGGTGATGATCGGCGCCATGCTGACCGACGGCAACACGGCAGGGCACACCGTCCGGTTAGACCCGGGCAAGACGATCAACATCGACCATCACCGCACCACGGTGGGTGGGACCGTCTACCGCAACGTGGAAATGGCCGACATTCTCCAGCAACTTTCGGGTCGCATTACCAAAGGCGCGCAGCGGCCAGCGGTCACACCCGAAACGCTGGGTCCGATCACCGGCGGAGGCGAGGACCCGATCACAGCGGACGCGCTGTATCCGCGGTGGGCGAACTTCTTTCGGCCCGATGACGTCATCCTCACTGACACCGGCACCTCGTCGCTCGGTTTGGCGTTCGCGCAACTGCCGCATGGCGCGGAGTTTCACAACCAAACCCTCTGGGCGTCGATCGGTTGGGCGACCCCGGCGGCGTTCGGCGCCGCGGTCGGTGCCCCGCAGCGCCGGCTGATCCTGATCACCGGCGAAGGCTCCCACCAGATGACCGCGCAGGAGATCAGCCAGTTCGATCGGCATGGGCTGCGCCCGATCGTTTTCGTGCTCAACAACTCCGGCTACCTCAGCGAGCGAATGCTGTGCAAGGACATGGCCCTGGCCTATAACGACATCGCGGCGTGGAACTATGCCGAGCTTCCTCACGCGCTGGGCTGCCAGGGGTGGTTCACCGCGCGTGTAAGCAGCTGCGGTGTGCTCGACGACGCGCTCAAAACGGCCGAACAAGCCGACGGCGCCGTCTACATCGAAGTCATGACCGACGCCTACGAGGCCCCGCCGATGTACAAAAAGCTGCACGAGCACGTCGCGTCGTTCTACAACATCCACTAGGCGCCCGGTCGGCCCGACCAGATAACGCCACGCGGGTCGGGCAAAACGGGTACTTGTATTCCATGAGTTCGGTCGTGCTGCTCACCGGCAGGTCGCTGGCCAGCGGCGATGACACTGGCGGTGTGAGCCCATGAGCCAGGTCAACGAACGGTTCGACGAGCTAGTGGCAGCCCGCGACCAGATGGAACGGCTGGTGCGGTTGATCGTCGAAATCGGCTCCGACCTGGAACTGGATGTGACGTTGCATCGAATCGTCGACGCCGCGATCGAGCTGACCGACGCCCGGTACGGCGCCCTGGGCATCCGCGCGTCCGACGGCAGCCTGGTTTCCTTCGTGCACGCGGGACTCGACGACGACACGGCGCGGCGGCTCGGTGATCTGCCAATGGGCGAGGGACTTCGCATCGAGGATCTGACTACTCATCCGCGGGCCGAGGGCCTGCACGCCCATGATCGGCCCTTGCGAGCACTGCTCGGCATACCGATCACCGTGCGTGCCGCTGATTTCGGCACCCTGTATCTGGCCGACGACCGGCCCGGCCGGATGTTCTCCGAGACCCAAGAAAGTGCCGTGCGGGCGTTGGCGTCGGCGGCGGCGGCCGCGATCGACAACGCGCGACTCTTCGCGCGAGAACGCGAATCGGCGAAATGGACGAAGGCAAGTCGCGAAATCACGACGGCCTTGCTGTCGGGCGACCCGCAGACAGGGCCATTGCAGCTCATCGTGAACCGAGCGCTGGAGTTGGCCGACGCCGAGCAGGCGATTTTGCTGGTTCCGAGCGAGTCTGATCTGCCCGCCGATGAAGTCGACACCCTTGTGGTCGCGGCTACCGCGGGCCGGTACTCGTCGGAGGTGATCGGTCAGCAGGTTCCGATGGGCGCCTCCACCACGGGGGGTGTTGCGCGTAGCGGCATACCGCTGATCACCGATTCCTTCCAATACCCGATTGAAGGGTTCACCGACGTCGGCGAACGCTCGGCGATCGTCATGCCGCTGGTTGCGGACGACGCGGTGCTTGGTGTTATCGCCGTCGCCCGTAACCGGCGCCAGCTGCCATTCGGCAGCGATTACCTGGAACTTGTCAGTGATTTCGCGCAGCACGCGGCTATTGCGTTGGCGCTGGCGGCAAGTCGCGAACATGCGCTCAACCAGCAACTCGCCCAGGCCGACACCGTCGATGACGCACTGCGAGCCGCCGCTGAAGAGTTCCGTCGACTATGGCGGGCTCGCCGCGTAGTGGCGGTCACCTTTCCCGCCGCGCAATCCACCTCCCGCACGCCAGGACTGATGTCGGTCGGCGAGCCCGCACAGTGGGAAAACATGTCATCCGAAACACGCCAGATGCTGGAGTCGTTACGCGACGGCGACCTACTCGCCCCCAACGCGACGCGGGTGGGCACGGCGGGCATCGCGGTGCAGCATCCCGAGGGCGTGCTTGTCGTCTGGATCCAGCTGAGCGAGAAGCGGCCGTTCACCCTCGAGGACCAAACGTTGTTAACCGTGCTGGCAGGCCGGCTCGGCCAGGGTCTGCAGCGTGTGCACCAGGTTGACCAGCAGCGTGAAACCGCGCTGGTGCTGCAACACGCAATCCTCGGCCCCGCTCATCTGCCCAGCGGCTTCGCGGTGCGCTATCAGGCCGCCAGCCGGCCCCTGCAAGTCGGCGGTGACTGGTACGACATCGTCGATTTACAGGACGGGCGCCTCGCCTTGATTGTCGGCGACTGTGTGGGCCATGGCCTCATCGCGGCCACCGTGATGGGGCAACTGCGGAGTGCCTGTCGCGCACTGTTGCTCGACCACCCCAGCCCGCGTGCCGCGCTGTGTGGGCTGGACCGATTCGCGGCGCGGCTACCGGGCGCCCAATGCACCACCGCCGTGTGCGCGGTCCTGAACCCCGACACCGGTGAACTGGTGTACTCCAGTGCCGGGCACCCCCCGCCCATCCTCGTCGACGCCGACGGCACCACCCGGACGCTCGAGGACGGCCACACGATTCCCGTCGGGCTGCGACCCGACCGCCCCCGCCCCGAAGCCCGCGCGACCGTGCCGGCAGGAGCAACCCTGCTGCTCTACACCGATGGCCTGGTCGAGCGCCGCGGGACCTCCCTCGACCAGGGGATCGAACGCGCCTCCGTCCTTGTTCGCGACGGTCGCGCCGCCGCGCTCGATGATTTGGCCGACCAGATCATGACCCGACTCGCACCGAGCAGCGGCTATCAGGACGACGTTGCGGTCTTGCTCTACCGCCATCTCGCCCCGTTGGAAGTCAGCTTCCCCGCTCATGTCAACGAACTCAGCCGCAGCCGCGCTGCTCTGCGCAGCTGGTTAAGCCAAGCCCGAGTGGATCCAGATCAGGCTCATGACATGCTCGTCGCGGCCGGTGAAGCCGTGGCTAACGCCATCGAGCACGGTCACCGAGACAGTCCGGAGGGCACCATTACGCTGCGTGCGACCATTTCGGTCGACCAGGTGCAGTTGACCGTTGTTGACACCGGCTCGTGGAGACCTCCGCGGCCCGATGTGGGCCGTCATCGTGGCCGTGGCATCACCCTGATGCGCGCGCTCATGCAGGATGTCACTATTCACCCTGACGCAACCGGGACGACAGTTCATTTGTCGGCGAGGATCACCTGATGTCCACATTGCTTACTCTCGACACCGCGCAGAGCGACGACGGGCAACTAGTGCTGATCGCAGCGGGGGAGATCGACCTCAGCAACATCGACACTTTCACTCAGGCTCTTGACTCGGCCATCGAGCTGATGGCTGGTAGCGAGGGGAAGCTCATCGTCGACCTCGGCACGGTGAAGTACCTGGACAGCGCCGCGATCAACGTGTTGTTCACCCACGCCGAACAGATCCAGCTGATCGTTCACCCTTTTTTGATCCGGATCTTCACCATCACCGGCCTCACCGAACTCACCTCCGTCGAACCCGCATCGTCCAACGGAGGCTGAGGCGCGTTCACCAACGATGGAATAGCCGAGTGGCCTTGTGCCCCTGCGTGATTCGCCATGACACCAGTTCGGCCTGCATCGTTGCCAACATCACCCGCTGGATCCACAGAACAATGGTCGTACTGGCTTTGCGTGAGGCGACCACTCTCGCGTAGGCCATCAAACCAGTCTCGGTGTGCGAGTACCACATATCGGGCCTGTTCCTCCAACCGGTTACGAATAGCTGTCCGGCACGCGAACACCTGAAAACTGTGCTGGCGGTGGCACTTTCGTGCCGCGAGTAATTCTGACAGCCCTGCAACCCGCTCAGCGGTTGCCTTATCGGCGTGTCGGGTCAGCGCTTCAATCAATACGGGCACACGACATAATTTCTGTTTCGCTCGCCGACCGGCGAGCGACGGTGATGGACTGGTATGCAATGAGTGCTGTTCGGGCGATGCTCGCATTCCTGCTGCTGGTGGCTACGGGTGCTGCCGCCGCAGCCCCAGCGCCGGCAGAGGGGGTTAACAGGGCACTGGTCGGCTGGGACACCTACCGGCATTTGGATCGGTTGCCGTACCTCAACGCTGACACGCGGGCCCTTCAGCTGTCGAGCTTCGATCGAAGCGGCGGCAACTACGACATCTCCACCGGCAATAAAAACGGCAGCGGCGGGTGTCTGGCGTCTGGTGGCGCCGGGTGCGTTGTCGCCGAAGATCGCGGCGCCGGCGAGATCGACTCGATCTGGTTCACCCGCGACGGCGGCAACGTGACCGCGCTCGGCAGAATCCGCATCGAGCTGGATGGGCACACGGTGATCGACACACCCTTGCAATCGCTGGTCGACGGCGCGCTGGGCGCACCGTTCGTGTGGCCCCTGGTAGCCAACGCCACCCAGTCGCCGGGAGGCGTCTACATCAAGGTGCCGATGCCATACCGACAGTCGATGCGGGTCAGTGTCGCATCGCATTTGGAGTACTACCACGTCGACTATCGCCGGTTTGCCACAGCCGACGGCGTCAGCACCTTTTCGCCGACCGACCCTGCCCAGGATGTGCTGTCCACCTTCCGCGGCGCCGGCGCCGTCGACCCCAAACCCGCGGCACCGACAGCACGGCATAACCATCGCGTCAGCGAGATTCCCGCCAACAGCGGGCTGCAGATCGCCGAATCGACCGGCTCCGGCAGCATCTCGGCGCTTCGCCTGCGAATGCCGGCACCGGCCGACCCACTCCTGGTGGGGCTGCGGCTGCAGATCGAGTTCGACGAACGAACACTGGTCGACTCGCCGCTGGGGGAATTCTTCGGCGCCGGACTGGGTGCCGACAACGTGGCGTCGTTGATGTTCGCGACGATCCCACAACCCGACGGGTCGGTTTCGTTGATGGCTTGGTGGCCAATGCCTTTCGCGCGCAGCGCCCACGTCACTCTCGTCAACACCACCGGCATTCCGGTGACCGGGCTCGACAGCGACGTGGTGTTCACACCGGATCCGCAGTGGGCGCCGGCGCTGGACGGCGGCCGCGCGGGCTACTTCACTGCGCGTTCGCATGCCGGACCAACGACGATTGGTCAAGACTGGTTGTTCGCCGACGAGCAAGGCCACGGAAAATTCGTCGGCGTCAGCCACACCATCCGCGGTTCACGGATCAAAACGGATTTTGGCGACGACGCCCCATACTTCCTCGAAGGAGCCGAACGGGTTTACACCGACGGATCACCGTCGCCGCAGTGGTACGGCACCGGCACCGAGGACTTCTACGAGGGTGGCTGGTACTTCCACAACGGCACCACTTACAGCGACCCGCTAACCGGGCAACCCGATCAGCGCACCGCCGCCGGTGGGTGCGCGGACTACTGCGTCGCGGTCTACCGGCTCATGCTCGCCGACGCTATCGACTACCACTCCGCGATCAGGTTCGGCATCGAGCACGGCAAGCGCAACATGGTCCAACCCGATTACAGCTCAACGACTTTCCTCTACACACAACCAAACGACACCACCAACCCCAGTGACGAAGTCATTCCCGGCGATCCGATCAGTCGGCTGCTGCACGGCTACGCCGACGGCGACGCGGGCAGTCAGCTGCTGGTCAGCGAATATGAGGGCAGCGACGACACCCGCGCCATCCCCGGCCTGGTCAGCGCCACGCACAACCCGATCACTTTCCACATTTTGATCAGCCCGGACAACCACGGCATCCTGCTGCGCCGCACGTCGGACCAATTGGTCGGCTACCAATCGGCGGCGGTCGCTATCGACGGCACACCTGCGGGGATCTGGCTGGAGCCGCGTAGCAACAGCTCGCACCGCTGGCTCGATGACACCTACCTCGTGCCTGACCGCCTGACCGCCGGGAAAAACCTGGTCACGATCAGCCTCACACCCACGCCTGACACACCGGCCTGGACGGCCAGCCGCTACCACGTCGACGCACTGACCGTGCCGTCTTAGGCTCGCCCGGGAGCGGGTACACCTCGGACGACTCAGAACGGAGCGGCATGAGCGAAGGCGTCCAGACCGGAACCATCACCACGCAGGTCCCGGCACGGCTGGACCGCCTGCCCTGGGCGCGGTTTCACTGGCGCGTCGTAATCGGTCTTGGCGGGGTATGGATCCTCGACGGGCTCGAGGTCACGATGGTCGGCAACGTGTCGTCTCGGCTCACCGAGAAGGGCAGCGGCATCGAACTCGACCCCGCACAGATCGGCGTGGCAGCGGCGATCTACATCGCGGGAGCCTGCTTAGGCGCATTGTTCTTCGGCCACCTGACGGACCGCTTCGGACGGCGCAATTTGTTCATCCTGACCCTTGCGGTGTATTTGGTCGCCACCGTCGCGACCGCATTCGCTTTCGCCCCTTGGTATTTCTTCATCACACGCTTTTTCACCGGGGCGGGGATCGGCGGCGAATACGCCGCCATCAATTCGGCGATTGACGAGTTGATTCCCGCGCGTGTGCGCGGTCGCGTGGATCTGGTGATCAACGGGACCTACTGGCTGGGTTCGGCGGCGGGAGCGGCCGGCGCGCTGGTCCTGCTGAACACGTCGAACTTTCCGGCCAACGTCGGGTGGCGGCTCGCCTTCGGCATCGGGGCCATCTTCGGCATCTTCGTGCTTCTTGTCCGGCGCAACGTTCCGGAAAGTCCGCGCTGGTTGTTCATTCACGGACGCGAGCAGGACGCCGAACAGGTCGTCGCGTCGATCGAAGAGGAGATCGAGCACGACACCGGGCAGCCGCTGCCCGAGCCCCAAGGCCGCCCGCTCAAAGTTCGCCAGCGCGAAACGATTTCGTTTCGCGAGATCGCCCGGGTGGCGTTCAAGCTCTACCCGCGGCGCGCCATCCTCGGCTTGGCACTGTTCATCGGCCAGGCATTCCTCTACAACGGGGTGACCTTCAATCTCGGGACGCTGTTGCACGGCTTCTATGACGTCCCATCGGGAAAGGTGCCGCTGTTCTACATCCTCTGGGCGCTCAGTAATTTCATTGGACCGCTGGCACTCGGGCCGTTGTTCGACACCGTGGGCCGTAAACCCATGATCACCTTCTCCTACGTCGGCTCCGCGGTGGTGGCCGTCGTCCTCGCGGGGCTGTTCGTCACCCGGACCGGCGGCGTTTGGATGTTCATCGTCGTGCTCGCGCTGACGTTCTTCCTGGCCTCTGCAGGTGCGAGCGCGGCGTACTTGACCGTCAGTGAGATCTTCCCGATGGAGACCCGGGCGTTGGCGATCGCGTTCTTTTATGCCGTTGGCACGGCGATCGGCGGTATCACCGGGCCGCTGCTGTTCGGTCAGCTGATCAATTCGGGGGAGCGCGGCCTAGTGGTCTGGTCGTTCCTGATCGGAGCGGCGGTGATGGCTGCTTCAGGCTTCGTCGAATTGTGGCTTGGTGTCGCGGCCGAGCGACGCCCGCTGGAAGAACTGGCGTTGCCGTTGACGGTGGCCGACGCCGAGCGCGACGAAAAAGCCGAGGGCACGCCAGCGTAGGGCCGCGTCATCGTTAACGCCGGCTGAACACTTGTCGTAAACCGCCCCGGCGCTGCATGCGGGATGCGTCCTCGGGTACTCGAAACGCATGAGAAGCAAGAAACGCCTTCTGATGTTGATAAGTGCCGCAGCCATGATCGGAACGGCTGCGCCCGCATACGCCGATAACCCACCGTCCGGTGCCGACGCCGACTTCATTTCCCAACTCAACGCCGCCGGGCTTACCAATCAGGACCCGAAAAAAGCGATCGATGCCGCTAAGGACATGTGCTCACTGCTCGACAACGGCACGCCGCAAGCCGACATCCAGAACAACCTGGTATCACGCAATCCCGGCTTGACGACCCAAGGCGCCTCCCAGTTCATGACGCTGGCGGAAGGCAAGTACTGCTCGAAATACGCCAGTCAGGGCCAGCCGCCGAAGCCGTCGAATGCGCCGAAGCCGTCGAGTGCTGTAGGGCACTAGCGGTCACCCCGAGCAGATCGTGCTCGCCGATTCCGTTCCGGCAGCTTGCCCGCAAGCTGCCGGAACTTTGACATACGGTTACGCCGTCGGGTGCGCCATCTGAACACTTGTCGCATATCGGCCTCGGTGTTGGATGCGGGACGCGACTTTGGAAAACTCGCAAATATGAAACGTCTACTGATGCTGACCAGTGCCGCCGCCATGATCGGAATGGCCGCGCCGGCATACGCCGATCCCTCGGGCAACGACGCCGACTTCCTCAAGCACCTGTCGAGCGCTGGGCTCTCCTATGGGGACCCGGACAAGGCGGTGACGGTTGCCAAAAGCGTGTGCGATTTAGCCGACAAGGGAACGTCGGGCGCCGACATAGTGGACGACCTCAAGAAGGAAAATCCGGCTTTCACCGGAGACGGCGCCTCCAAGTTCACCGCGATCGCGGCCAGCGATTACTGCCCGAAGTACGCGGTCAGCGCGAGTGAAGCCCCGAAAGCGCCCGAGGGCCAACCCCCGAGCGGTCAACCTGCGAACGAGGGTCAACCGCCAGCTGGTCAGCCCGCGCCCGAGAGTCAGCCGCCGGCCGGTCAGCCCGCGCCCGAGGGGCAACCGCCGAGCGAGAATCAACCCCCGAAACCGCCTGGTGCTTAACGGGAGTTAGGCCGCGCGACTACGCGCTGCTGCGAACCGCCTCGTCAGCGGTAGCCCGCATTCGCTCGGACAATCTCAGCAGGTCGTGCTCACCTATGCCGTTCTGGAGAGTGTAGGCAAGTTGCCGTAACTCTATTGAGCAGTTGCGCAATTCTTCAAGTAGCCGCGCCTCCACGGTGAACAGACCTTCTTCCTCAGGCAGGACGGACCAAAAGCCCGTCAATCCAACTTAAAAAATGTACGCAGTCCAGTGGCTGGTAGGCGAGATACCGTGAGACCTTTTTACGGGACTTTGACATGCCGTTTACGCCCCCGAGCGTCCCGCTCTAATTGTACTTGTGTACTACTGGAATCCGCACCGCGATTTGACCGTCGTTCGTCAAGTTTGGTGGGTTGCGTTATTCCCGCAGGCTCGGCGGCCCGTTGGGGAAGGCTGCATTTCTCACCCAATTCGGGTCCGTACGTCACGGCCCCGCAATGACATCGCCATGTCAAGTGGTGACCGCATGAACATGCGGTGCTGCCGACCAGCATCCGCTCGGACCGCATCAAATGACCGCGGGGGCAACGCAACGGGGGCGGAGCCGCCGACCGACCCGACGGGAACCGCACCAGCTCACCGACCGCAGCCATGGGGCGACGGTAGGCGTCAAGCCTGCGTGTCACATTAAGAATTCAGGTGAGCTTGCTGAGAAAGAACTATGCCAGTAGGTTTGTTCAATTCCGCGTAATTCAAAATCCCCGGGCGTAACATTCGCCGTTTTCTTCCGCCGAAACTTTGCGTCACCAAGTAGCCTAATCGGGTGCAGATTGGGGTGCTGGGTGCAGCACGTATCGCTCCGCCGGCGCTCATCAATCCGGCCAAGGACAACAGTGACGTCGTGGTAGCCGCAGTGGCGGCTCGGGACGTCTCGCGTGCTCAGGCATTCGCCGCCAAACACGGCATCGCCCGAGTTCACGACAGCTATGAAGCGCTGCTCGCCGACCCGCATATCGACGCCATTTACAACCCGCTGCCGAATGGTTTGCACGGCAAATGGACTCGGGCCGCATTGGCGGCCGGGAAGCATGTGCTGTGTGAAAAGCCGTTCACCGCTAACGCCGCCGAGGCCCGTGAGATCGCTGTGCTGGCCGCACAGTCGGATCGGGTGGTGATGGAGGCGTTTCACTACCGCTACCATCCGCTGGCTTTACGGATCGAGGAGATCATCGCCTCGGGCGAGTTGGGGAAGCTCAAGCGGGTGGAGGCTTCCCTGTGTTTTCCCCTACCCAAGTTCTCCGACATCCGCTACAACTACGCGCTTGCCGGCGGAGCGACCATGGACGCCGGGTGCTATCCGGTCCACATGGTCCGCACATTCGGCGGGTCAACCCCGGAAGTCGTTTCGGCGCAAGCGAAATTGCGCGATCCTCGGATCGACCGGGCCATGACCGCGGAGCTGAAATTTGCTGACGGGCACACCGGCGGGATCCGTTGCTCGATGTGGTCGCCCCGTCTGCTCGACTTCACCGCACGTGTGGTTGGTGAGCGGGGCGAACTGCATGCACTCAATCCGTTGATGCCCCAGATTTACCATCGGCTCTCGGTCCGATCAGCTGCCGGTAAACGCGTTGAGCATTTCCCGCGTCGCGCCACCTATGCCTATCAGCTGGACGCCTTCGCCGCGGCCGTGCTGCGCGGCGAGCCGGTCAAGACCACGCCCGAGGACGCGGTCGAGAACATGACGGTCATCGATGCGATCTATCGCGCTGCGGGCTTGCCGATACGCGAACCGAGCTGACCGGTCACGGCGCGACGGGGCGGTTCGTCCATTCCCGGTCGGGTCGGCGCGACGAGCGAAACCAGCCGCCCGCTGCGCCGGTGCCACCGTCGGTCGGGATGGTGTGGCCGGTGACGAAGGCCGACAGGTCGGAGGCCAGGAACAAGATCACCCGAGCCTGGTCCTCCGGCAGTCCCATGCGCCCGACCGGAACCCATTGCGGCCACTGCGACTGCTCTTCGGGGGAGAGCCACTGCGAGTACGGCACCTGCAGTGATTCGGTGACATCTGGCCCGATCGCGTTGACCCGGATGCCGTTGCGGCCCACCTGCACCGCGAGGCTGCGGGTGAAATGGATGACGGCGGCCTTGAACGCCGCGTAGACCGGATCTTCCGGGTAGCCGCGCAACCCTTCGACGGACGAGACGTTGACGATCGCGCCGGCGTGCCGGTCGATCATCGCCGGCAGGAAGGCGTGGGTGACCAGGAAGACGTGGTGCAGGTTGATCCGGTAGAGCTCATCCCACAGTTGGGCGTCGGTGTCGACGAAGTCGCCCGGGTGACCTAGCCAATGGCCGACATTGTTCACCAGGACATCTACCCGACCGTGGCGCTCCAGCACCGAGTGCGCCAAGCCGGCGACCTGGTCGGCGTCGCGAACATCGGCGACGAAACCAACGGCCGACCAGCCGGACTCACTGATGTCGCCGGCGGTCTGCTCTGCGCGCTCGGCATCGATGTCGGCGACGACCACGTGGGCGCCGTGTTGGGCGAACAGCCGTGCGGTCGCGGCGCCGATACCGCCACCACCGCCGGTCACGACCGCAACCCGATTTGCCAGGAGTAAGCCGGCACCTGTTGCGTCGTCGATCGTCATGTCGTCGACCCTACGGCGTGCCGTAATCGCCCGCGCTGTCCGTTGGTGAAAGCGCAAGCCCGGTACCGAATTTCACGGTGAACACTTGGCCGCTTTGCGCCTAGCGCCGCAAGGTAGGGTTTGCGGCCATGTGGAGCTCGATGGCGTTGCTGGCGATTCCCATCGCGCTCGACCCGGTGCGTCTCGGCCTCACCCTTCTCCTCATTTCCCGGCCACGGCCCGCGCAGAACTTGCTGGTTTACTGGGTCGGTTGCCTGACGCTGGGTCTTCTCTTGCTGCTGGTCCCGATCTTGGTACTGCACTTCACGCCGACGTTTTCTGGGTTCGCGCACGACTTGGCGAACCCGCACACTGCCGCCAGTTCTACCGTCCACTACCTGGAAATTGCCGCCGGGGTAATCGTTCTGTCGATCGCCGCGCTGATGGGATCGCGTTTTTTCGCTCGCCGGCGGGCGCTGCCGCCCGCACGCAGCGACGATACGTCGACTCTGATGGTCGACTCCGATCCGCCGAACCCGGTCGCGCGGCTACTGGGCCGTGGCAGATCGGGGTCTGCGATTCGGCGGCTGCTCAGTCGCGCCGACACCGCATGGGAAAGCGGGTCGCTATGGGTCGCGTTGGCGATCGGCTTCTTCGCGGCGCCTAACCCGTCAATGATCATCTTCGGCCTCACCACCATCCCGACATCGGGAGCCGCGATCGGCATGCAGATCGGCGCGGCCGTCGTGTTCGTCGTCGAGACACTCGCGCTCGTCGAGATCGTCCTGTTCGGCAGTCTGGTCGCACCGGTCAAGACCCAAGCCCTGCTGCGACTGCTGCACGACTGGGCACGGGCCTATCGTCGGCAGATCCTGGTCGCGATGCTGGCGTTGGTCGGGCTGGCGCTCGTGGCGCAGGGCATCGGCTTCATCTGAATCGGCGTGCGCTAGCTGATGGCCTCGTCATGAGGTTCGGGCAACATCTCGCGCGCCGAGCGCGGCGTGGGTCGCGGACGTAGCGGTTCACGGACTCCGGCGTCACCGTCACCCCGCAGCCACAATCGGACGATCGATCCGGCCCTGACCATCGCACCGGATTCCGGGCTTTGGTCGGTGACGACCCAGCCGCGGCTTCCCGGTTCGGGCGGGGTGTCCGGCTGGGCGGCGATCGCGACCAGCCCTTTGCCGGCAAGCACCTCGCGGGCTTCGATCCACTCGTGCCCGACGACGTTAGGCACCTTCACCTTCGATGCCCGGCGCTGCTCTTGGGCGCGCATCTTCACCAGGTGTGCGGCGGCATCGGCGAGAACCGTCGATTCAGCGCCGGCACCGGGGGAGTCGTCGAGATCACGCCACCGTTCCCAGGCGGATTGCCGCGTGACGCCTAACTGAGTCGCGATTTCCGCCCAGGATTTGCCGTGCACTCGGGCGGCTCGAACGGCGGCCAGCTCCGCGTGCTCCAGGGCGCGGCGCACCACGCCGACGTCGGACAGGGCGTCGAGGCCGTCGTCGTCGCGCGGGCGTCCGCTGTTCGCCGCGAGGCGCCGCCACGCCTGCCGCCCCTGCTCCCATGCGTCTGCCACGCTCATGACTGTCAGGATAGCCTGACGCGCCGACTCCCGAGCCGCTAGCTACTTCCGTTACCACAAGTAGCGGAATAAAGTGGGCAGATGGCGAGCGCCGAAGACGGCATGCATCTGCGAACTTGTCCGCTCTGCGAAGCAATGTGCGGTCTGGAGATTCACGTCGACGACGGCAACGTGACCAAGATCCGCGGCAATCGCAACGATGTGTGGAGCCGCGGACACCTGTGCCCGAAAGGCGTGTCACTCGGCGCCGTGCACCACGACCCGGACCGCATCCGCAGCCCGCTGATCAAGGTCGACGGGGCCTGGCAGGAGGTCAGCTGGGACGCGGCGTTTCGGCGCTGCACCGAATTGCTGACGCCGGTGATCGAGAAGTACGGAATCGGCGCGGTCACGGCCTACACCGGCAACCCGCTGGCGCACTCGTTTTCACTGGCCCGCTATGCCGGCGTGCTGATGGGCATGTCCGGGATGCCGGTCACGTATTCGCCGGGGACGGTCGACCAATGGCCGAAGAACCTGTCGTCGCATCTGATGTACGGCCTGTGGTGGAACTTCCCGGTGCCCGATATCGAACGCACCGACCTGATGGTGATCATGGGCGCCAACCCGGCCGCGTCGCAGGGTTCCCTGCTGGCCGCACCCGATGTGATGGGCTTGATCAACGGAATTCGCAACCGCGGCAAGGTGATCGTGATCGACCCGGTGCGCACGCAGACCGCGGCCCAGGCCGACGAGTGGCTGCCCATTGTGCCGGGCACCGACGCGGCACTGCTGTTAGCGGTCACGCACACGCTTTTTGACGAGAACCTGATCAACCCGGGCCCGCACGTCGACGGCGTCGACACGATGCGCCGGGTCGCGGCGGACTGGCCGCCGGAGCGAGTCAGCGCTGTCACCGGCATCGACGAAGACCGCATCCGGCGTTTGGCGCGCGAGCTTGCCGGCGCCGAGAAGTCGGTGGTCTATGGCCGAATTGGTTTGTGTAATCAGGAATTTGGCAGCCTGGCCAGCTGGCTGGTCGACGTGATCAACATATTGACCGGCCATTTCGACACCCCCGGCGGCGCAATGTTTCCGCGGCCGGCTGCCTGGTCGATCACCGCACAGCCGCTGCCGGGCCTGGAGGGCGGCCTGCCGGAATTCGGCCGCTGGCACACCCGGGTGCGCGGCGCCAAGGAGGTCCTCGGGCAGGCCCCGGTGTCGTGTATGACCGAGGAAATCGCAACACCGGGCGACGGGCAACTCAAGGCGCTGATCACGGTCGCGGGCAACCCGGTGTTGTCCACGCCCGGCGGTGACAAGCTCGACGAAGTGCTGCCGATGCTGGAGGCGATGATCTCCGTTGATCTTTGGCTGAACGAGACGACGCGCCATGCCGACGTGATCCTGCCGGGGCTGTCGCCGCTCGAGCAGCCACACCATGACGACTTGATCCTGCTATTTGCCATCCGCAGCATCGCGAATTATTCGGCGCCCGTCTTCGATCCGGGAGACCGCCCGCACGAATGGGAGATCCTGATTCGGCTGACTGGCTTGTGCACCGGCACCCCGGCCGAAGATGTCGACGTCGCCGCGATCGACGACGGTTTTTTCGATTACCTGGCCTTCACCCAGGGCGTCGACGGCGCGGAGATCCGCAAGCTCTACGACCACGGCGGCCCCGAACGGATGCTGGACCTCACCCTGCGGACCGGGCCATTCGGGGACCAATACGGCAAGAATCCCGGCGGGCTCACGCTGGACATGCTGAAGGCCAACCCGAACGGAATCGACTTCGGGCCGATGGTGCCGCAGCTGCCGGACATCCTGGGCACCCCGGACAAGAAGATCCGGCTCGCCCCGCAGTATCTGCTCGACGACTTGCCCCGCCTGGCCGCGCGATTGAAGCGGCCCGCCGAGCCGCTGGTCCTGGTGAGCCGTCGACACCTGCGGTCGAACAACACCTGGATGCATAACGTGCCCGCCTTGATGAAGGGCAGGGATCGGTGCACGCTGCTGATCCATCCCGACGATGCGGCGCACTGCGGCATCGCCGACAACGATGTCGTGACGGTGAAATCGGAGGCCGGCGAAATCAAAGTGCCGGTCGAGATCACCGATGCGATCAAGCCAGGCGTGGTCTCGATGCCGCACGGTTGGGGGCACGGCAAGCCGGGCACCCGCATGTCGGTGGCCAACAACTCGCCGGGCGCAAATACCAACGCGCTCTCGCCACCGACGTTTCTCGATGAGCCGTCGGGCAACGGTGCACTGAACGGCATCCCGGTGACGATCATCCGCGATCGAGTTCGGTCCGGCTGACCCGCCAGGACCCCATATCATCGGATGATGAGCGCCGGTGGGCTGGATACCGTGAGCTCGCCGGCGTTCACCGACGAGGAGTCGACGCGGTATCGCGCCGCCGGTTGGTGGTCCGACACGACGCTGTCCGACGCGGTGCGCCATAACGCCGACCAGTCACCCGACCGTTGCGCATTCGCCGACGATCCCGGCGCGGCTCTCACTTGGCGTGAATTCGACTGTTCAGCAGACGCTCTGGCCGAGCGGCTAGCCGGCGTCGGTGTGCGACGGGGCGATCGTGTTGCGGTGTGGCACGGCGACTCGACGGCCATCCACGTCTTGTTCGTTGCGATCGAGCGTTGCGGCGCCGTCGTCGTCGGCATCGGCGCGCGCGCCGGCACTCGTGAGGTCGCCGCGATACTGCGTACTGCGCGCCCGAAGTTGCTGCTCAGCGATCGGCAGCGTAGTGACGCCGCGGTGGGTGTGGCGGCCGAATTCCCGGTGCGGTCGCTGGTGGTGGCCCACGATGCGGAGTTCCCACGGCTGGACATCGACGCGAAGCCCAAAGCAGTACAGAGCGACTCGCGCATCGGTCCCGACGATGTCTTCCTGATCAACTCCACGTCGGGTACCACCGGGTTGCCGAAGTGCGTCGTGCACACGCAGAACCGTTGGTACTACTTTCACCAAAAGGCGGTTGCGAACGGTCAATTGACGTCAAACGACATCTTCTTGCCTGTCATTCCGACGCCGTTCGGCTTCGGGCTGTGGACCAGCCATACCACCCCGATCCACCTGGGTGCGACTGCGGTGATCCTGAACCGTTTCACCCCGACGGCGACTTGTGAGGCGATTGTTCGGCACAGAGTCACCGTATTGTGCTGTGTCAGTACGCAACTGACGATGTTGATGGCGGACCCGGCTTGCCGGGATTACGACCTGAGCTCGCTGCGTGTCGTTTTCACCGGCGGGGAAGCGCTGCCGTATCGGCCCGCCGCCGAGTTCGAGGAGCTCACCGGCGCAACGATTCTGCAGTTCTACGGCTCCAATGAAACCGGTCTGCTCAGTGGGACGACCCTGAACGACCCGTTTGAGCGCAGACTGCGCACCGGCGGCCGAATCGTGCCCGAGATGGCGGTCCGGCTCTTCGACGGCGATCAGGACGTCACCGCGACCGGCCGAGGCCAGCCCGCGTGCCGAGGCCCGGCGACCAGCCTGGGCTATCTCGACGGCGCCGACCACGACCAATTGTTCACCCGCGACGGCTGGATGCGGATGGGCGACATCTGCGAGATCGACGCGGACGGCTATCTGACCGTTACCGGGCGAACTTCCGATTTCATCCTGCGCGGCGGCAAGAACATCAGCGCCGCGCAAGTCGAGGACGCCGCCATGACACACCCCGCGATCGCGATAGCGGCGGCCGTCGCCATGCCCGACCCGGTGTTCGGTGAAAAGGTCTGCCTTTATATCGAAATCGCCGACTCGCAACGCATCGATCTGCCCGAGCTCGTCGAATATCTGTTAGCACAGGGCGTTTCCAAGGAGCTGCTGCCCGAACGCCTCATCGTCGTCGACGAATTACCCCGCTCATCCGGCGCCAAAATCGCCAAAGGCCTGCTGCGTGAAGATATCCGAGCCAGGATGGAGGGCAATCATGAACGCGCGTAATGCACGGCGAGGTGGCCTGGAGGTGTGGGCGCCCTCGGTGGTGCCCCCGATCGGAGTCGACCTGTCCGATGAACAGGCGCTCGCCGTGGCCTTTCGTCACCTCGCCGCGATCGGCTTCGCGGAAAACATGGCGGGCCACATCACCTGGCAGCCCGACGGGCACACCGACATGTTCGTCAACCCGTGGGGGTTGTGGTGGCAGGAGTTGACCGCATCCGACATCTGCGTGGTGGACCACGAAGCGCGGGTGGTCCGCGGCCGGTGGGATGTCACGCCGGCGATCCATATCCACACCGAGTTGCACCGGGTCCGCGCCGATGCACGGGTCGTCATTCACAACCACCCGTACTACGTATGCGTGCTCGCCGCGCTGGGCAGGCTGCCCGAGCTGGTTCATCAGACCGGTTCACTGTTTCTGGACGACCTGTGCCTGGTGGACACCTACGACGGCGAGATCGACAGTCCCGACCGCGCAGCCGATCTCGCGGCCCGCATCGGGGGTGCCAACGTGACGATCCTGGCCAACCACGGGGTCATCGCGACCGGACGCAACTTGCCGGAGGCCGTATATCGGGCGGCGTCGATCGAGCGGGTGTGCAAGCTGGCCTACGACGTCATGCTCACCGGAAAGGAGCCGGTGTCGATGAACTGGTCGGATATGGCGGGCATGCAGGCCTCGCTGATTGAGCGGGCCGCCGACGTCTATTGGGCTGGGGCAGCGCGGATGACGATCAAAGCCGATCGCGATGTGCTCACGTAAACAACGTCGTCGAGCGTGCATCCATGGCGGCGACACGCCGACACACGTCGCCACCAGTGCACATTCGATGCCGTCGGCGAACACTCAACCTCGCTTGCAAGGAGATTGTTGAGACATGAAATCGATCGACGACCTGGCCGCCAAGCTGAACTTCACCACCGCCAAAACCGGGGAGGACCGCTCCGTCACGTTCCTGCCCGATCCGCCGCGGGCGCCCCGCCGCTACACGGTGATCTCCGTCGACGATCACATCGTCGAGCCCCCGGACACGTTCACCGGACGTCTGCCGCGTCGATTCGCCGACCGCGCACCCAAAGTCGTGGAAAACGGCGACGGCGGGCAGACCTGGGTCTACGACGATCAAGAACTGCCCAACGTCGGGTTCAACGCGGTGGTCGGCCGGCCGGTGTCGGAGTACGGGTTCGAGCCGGTCCGATTCGATGAAATGCGCCGCGGCGCATGGGATATCCATAACCGCGTCAAAGACATGAACCTGAACGGCATCTACGCGTCGCTCAACTTTCCGTCGTTTCTGCCGGGGTTCGCCGGCCAGCGGCTGCAGCAGGTGACCAATGATCGCGATCTGGCGTTAGCCTCCGTGCGCGCATGGAACGACTGGCACCACGAGGTGTGGGCGGGTTCATATCCCGACCGGATCATTCCGTGCCAGCTGCCCTGGCTGCTGGACCCCGAGCTGGGCGCGACGATGATCTATGAGAACGCCGAGCGCGGCTTTCACGCCGTCACGTTCAGCGAGAACCCGGCGATGCTCGGGTTGCCGAGTATTCACTCCGGACACTGGGAGCCGATGATGGCGGCCTGCGCCGACACCGGCACCGTGGTGAACCTGCACATCGGATCATCGGGTTCGTCGCCGTCCACCACCGACGACGCACCACCAGACGTGCAAGGGGTGCTGTTCTTCGCCTATGCGATTTCGGCGGCGGTCGACTGGTTGTACTCCGGGCTGCCCAGCAGGTTTCCCGATCTGAAGATCTGCCTGTCCGAAGGTGGCATCGGCTGGGTGGCAGGGCTGCTGGACCGCCTCGACCACATGCTCAGCTATCACGCCATGTATGGCACCTGGGAGTCGATGGGTGAGAGCCTGACTCCCGCAGAGGTTTTCACCCGCAACTTCTGGTTCTGCGCGGTAGAGGACAAGTCGTCGTTCATCCAGCACGACCGCATCGGTGCCGACAACATCATGTTGGAAGCCGATTACCCGCACTGCGACTCCACTTGGCCGCACACCCAGGAAACCATCCACGAAGAGATCGGCGATCTGGGCGAGGATTTGATCCGCAAATTCACCTGGGAGAACGCGTCGCGTCTGTATCGCCATCCGGTGCCGCTCGAGATACAGCGAGACCCAGAGGCGTTTTAGTGGCAGGCCGATGGCGCAGCCTGCTGTGGGGGTTTGCAGTGCTTGCCTTATTGCTAGGCATCGGTGGAGCACTCGCCCGCGGATTCTGGGGGGTCAGCCAGGATTGTCATGCCTGGGTGGCCAGCCACGGCTATCAGTTGGTGCATAACGCTTGGTGGGCCAAAAACCGGGGCTGTGTAGCGCGGACTCCCGGCGGTGACGAGGTGCGGCATAGCGAAGACCTGGGTAGCAAAGGGGTTGGCTGGGTGTGGCAATTCGCGATTTTCGGTGTCGGCACCTTGCCGGCCGCGGGCATGCTGGTCCTAGTCGCCAGGCATCCTGGCGGAACGGCTGCTGGCGGCAAATGACCGCGCCAGATGGTTGAACAGAGTTCACCGATCGGACAGCGGCGCGACCCTCTGGCGACAGTAGAATGGGGCCGCCTGCCCTAGGGCTGATGTGATTCTGTGCGAATCTGGACGCAACGCGTTTTGTTCGGCGCACTAGTGCTGCGGGCGGTGGGGAAACTAACCAAAGGCGGTGTTTGCAATGATCAATATTGTCACGCGCCGCGGAAAGATCGCTCGAATAGAATCGAGCCTGACCCCGCACGAAGCGCAGATCGAAGATCTAATCCTCCTGCGAAAGCTGTTGAAAAAGGCCAATATTCCTTTTCTTCTGATCCGCAACCACAAGAACCGGCCCGTCCTTGTCATCGATGTCGACCTGCGTTCCACAGTCGAGCATGAGTTGGCCATGGCATGCGCCGAAGAGCCAATGTACGCCAAAACGATTGATACGCCAGGGCTTTCTCCCGTTCTGGTGGCGCAGGGCAGGCTATCTCCGGTCGCCGACGCACGCATCGTGCGGTTGTATCGGCGGCGGATTGCACCGGGCGGCTTCCGGTACGGTCCCAGGTTTGGTGTAGAAGTGCAGTTCTGGGTCTTCGAAGATACTGTGGTCCGCTGTCCGGTAGAGAACTCACTCACGCGTCGCGTAATACCGCTGACAGAGATAAAGCAGGCCACCACAAAGCTTTACGGCTACAAGTGGCCGACCATCGCGGGAATGTTCACCCCCCACGCAAGCGACGTGACTTTTGAGATCGACATGGTGTTCTCCTGGGTCGACGGCAGTGACCCCGAGTTTCGGGCGCGTCGGGCGGCGCAGATGTCACAACATGTCGTGGGTGAAGGCGACGAGGCCGAAGCCCGGATCCGGCAGATCGACGAATTGAAGTACGCGCTGCGCTCGGTGAACATGTTTGCACCATGGGTGCGCAGGATCTTCATCGCGACCGATTCGCGCCTTCCGGCGTGGTTGGCCGACCATCCCAAGATCACGATTGTCCGTGCGGAGGAGCATTTCTCGGACCCGGTCGCGTTGCCCACCTACAACTCGCATGCGGTGGAGAGTCGGCTTCACCACATTCCAGAGCTGGCCGAGCATTTCTTGTACTCCAACGACGACATGTTTTTCGGCCGGCCGCTGAAGGCCAGCATGTTCTTCTCCCCGGGCGGCGTAACAAAGTTCATCGAGGCCAAGACCAGGATCGGGCTGGGTGTCAACGATGAGGCGCGCAGTGGATTCGAGAACGCGGCCCGGGTGAATCGGCAGCTGATTTTCGCGCGGTTCGGCCAGGTCATTACCCGCCATCTCGAACACACCGCGGTGCCATTGCGCAAATCTGTGCTGACCGAGATGGAGCGTGAATTCCCGACGGAGTTCGCGCGCACCCAGGCAAGCGCGTTTCGTGCCAGCACCGACATCTCGGTGACCAACTCGTTCTACCACTACTACGCGCTCATGACCGGACGCGCCGTCCAGCAGGAAAAAGCCAAAGTCCGCTATGTCAACACCACCACTCGCGAGGGTCTGGGCCTACTACCCGAATTGCGCAGGAAGCGCGGGTATCACTTTTTCTGCCTGAACGACAGCAGCTTCCCCGAAATCTCCGCAGCGGAGCGCGCGGAACTCGTCACCGACTTTCTCGAGCGCTATTTCCCCATACCTGCACCATGGGAGAAGGTCGCATCGGACGAAGGGCAGCCGGGCTTTGCGGCGCCGCTGACGTTAACACCGTCGTCGGGCGGGTGACGATCCCACACGTGGCGCTGGGCACAAAGTGTATTTGCCCTGGTTAGACTTCGGGGACTGTGACTACGAGGCGACCCCGCGCCCAGCAGCGGCGACACGAGTTGTGTGACGCCGCAATCGAGTTGTTGGCGCAGGATGGTGCCCGCGGTTTAACGCATTTGCGGGTCGATCGACGCGCCGGGGTCGCCGATGGATCGACGTCGTTTTATTTTCACACCCGTGCGGATCTGCTCCGGGCGGTGACCGATCGCGTCGTTTCTCAAGACATTGCTGATTTCGAAGCTGCGATGGCCGCGGCCAAGGCGGCCGACGGCGATCAGGAAGCGACGCTGTTGTCGCGACTGGCCGAACAAGCCATGCGAACAGCGTTGGAACCGGAGCGTTCTCGTGCGCGCGCTCGGTTCGAGTTGATGATGATGTCGCAACGCGATCCCGAGCTGGCCGCCGTTTTTCAAAATCTGATGGACCGCTTTATCGCGATCGGCGAAGAGGCCGTCGCGCAACTTCAAACCCGAAACGCACCACTCGACACCGCCCTGGTCAAGGCGCAGGCTTTCGCGGTGATCACCTTCCTGGGCGGATTTCTGTTCCGATTGGCCAACGGCATTGCCGGCGTGCAGAGCGCCCGGGAACTGGAAGGCTATTTACATGCCGTCGTCGCGGGTGTCGCAGCCGAACATGGCCGGGGGAGCGGATCCCGTTAAGTGTTGGGGCTAACCAGGACTCGACCCTCTACCGCTGCGTTTCGTACCAGATCGAACGCTTCGGCAATTCGGTTGAGTTGCAATGTCGGTCCGATCGCGGCGCTGGGATCGACGGCACCGCTGGCGAACGCATCGATCACCTCCTGAAACTCGTCGGGCCGGTAGCACACCGAGTAGCGGATCGTGAGTTCCTTGAGCAGCGCCGTGACTGGTTCCAGGGTCGTGGGTTCGGCGCATGCACCGGAGACGACGAGACGCCCGAGCGGGCGCAGCGCGGCCTGACACGCTTGCACGAGTTCGGGGTGCCCGACACATTCGACGGCCACGTCATACCCGGCGGGTTCCGCGCCGGAGACGGATTCGAGAACATCGCTGGCGCCCAAGGCGAGTGCGAAGTCGCGGCGATGCTGGTCCGGGTCGGCGACGGTGACGCGAGCCCCACCTTTCGCCAATGCCCACACCAAGGTCGTCAGCCCGACGCCGCCCGCGCCGACGATCAGCACATCATCGCCGGGGCCGATCTCGGCGCTGTGTATGCCGTGCAGCCCAACTGCGAAGGGTTCAACCAGCGCGGAATAACTCGCGGGCATACCGGCGGGCAAGGCAAAGGCGTGACGCGCAGGCACAAGCGCCAGTTCGGCGAAGCCCCCCGCCGGCCCCATCCCGATATAGCGGGTTTGCGGGCAGTGCGATACCACTCCGGCCGTGCAGTACCGGCACGAACCGCATGAAAAGACAGGTAGTACAGCGACATTCGTACCGGTGCGCCATCCGTCTGCGCGGGACCCCATAGCAACGATCTCACCGCCGAGTTCGTGACCCATGATCATGCCGGCCGGCGCATATTGCTGCGCCTTGACGTCAGACCCGCAGACCCCGCATGCCGCGACACGGATGATCAGCTCGTCGGGACCCGGTGTCGGATCCGGGATCTCGACGACGTCGAACCCGTGGTTCTCGGTGGTGACGGCTGCTTTCATGCCACGCCCTCGAGTTCGACGTCGAACACTGACAGGTATTCGTCGAACAGCGGCTCCAGGTCGGCCCGTGTCACGCCGGACCCGTCAAGGGAATACGGCACTACTCCGTGGCGATCCTGCGGGTGGTCATCCAGCCAGCGCAACATCGCGCGTTCGGTAGGGACGGTCAAATCATCTGCGGCCCAGTCGTATAACGAGCGCATCACCGCGATGGGATCGCGCATCAGGTCGGCGTAATGCAGATCGAAGAACCGGTCATCGCCGATGCGCCTGCGGGTCTGCAGCGGTCGGGTGACGTGAGCGCCGAGCTGACGTAGCACGTTTTCGACGACCGTGTCGATGTCCACGTCAGCACCCATCACCGCACGCGACAGATAGTTCAACCGCAGGAAGGACGCGGCGGCGGTGAACGGATCTCGGTGCGCCCACACGATGCGTGCGTCCGGAAACGTCGCCAGCAGTGCATCGATGTGCACCGCGTGCGACGGCATCTTGAGTGACCAGGTGCCCGGCGCTCGGGACTGCAGCACCTGCAGCACGACGCGCTCGTAGGCATACGCGCTCGTCATGTCCGTGTTCAGGAGCCATTGCGCGTATTCAGGTGTCGGCATGAAGGCTTCCCAGAGGTAGGCCTTGAAATCCTGGTTCTGCACGAAGATGCACTCGGTGGGCCCGTCGGCCTCGTCCCAGTGCACCATCGGGATGTTGGCCGCCTTCAAACCCTCGGCCAGCACGTCGAGTTCGGCTTTCTTCTTCAGGCAGCGCGGATCGCTGCGCAATGTGTCCGGGGTGGACGGCGGCACCGAGTCCTCGGCCTCCCAGGTCAGCAAGGACCGGCGCTGCGGATCTTGATCGAGCAGGTAGCTCGCCAACGAGGTGCCCGTGCGGGGCAACCCGAGTACGACCAGGGGCCGTTCGATCGGCTCATCGGCGATCTCGGGGTGTTGCTTGAGATAGTCGATGACACGCAGCCGATTCCACAGCGCGTCGACGAACTGCCCATAGACGAAGTCCCGGCCGCCCGGGTTGACTCCGGGTGCCGATTCGCAGGTGTCGATAAGCAGCCGCAGGCCTTCTTGCCACGAGTCGTGGCCGAAGTCATCGAGCCCGGCGCGCTCGCAGGCCCGGGTGACGAGTTCGTCGAAGCGTGCGGCGGTGCTCGGGGAAACCGACGTCGTCATGGCCGCCGATACTATACGGCCGTAGAGAACAAATGTTAGGTTATCAACGCGCCGATTTTGGAGGGTGAACCGACCGATGCCGCCGTCGCTGGACGAACTCGTTAAACAAGGAGAGGGTCGCCAGGACGCCGTCGACATGGGCGCCGGAATCTTCATGTCCAAGAACATCGCCAACAGCTACATGGTGACCACGCAAGACGGCGACGTACTCATCAATACCGGCACCGACTTCGAGGCCGACGAGATCAAAGCGCGCTTCGCGCGCGTCAGTTCCGGCCCGATGCGGGTCATCACTTTCACCCAGGGCCATCCGGATCATGTCGGCGGGTGGAGTCTGTTCAACGGCGAGGGCGTCCAGACGATCGCCCAGGCCAACCACCGCGACGTCCGTGAATACTGGCGGCACCTGCATCCGTTCTACGTGCGACGCATCATGACGTTGTGGGGCGCGTTCATGGACGTCGAGACCGCGGCCGCGCAGCTTCCGCCCGAGCCGGTGCTGACCGATTCATTCATTGACAGCCACGCTGTTGAACTCGGCGGACGCCGGTTCGAGTTTTACGCGACCCCTGGCGGTGAGACCACCGACGCACTGGTGGTCTGGCTGCCCGAGCACCGGACAGTGTTCATCGGCAACCTGATGGGACCCTTCTTCGGACATGTTCCCAACCTATATACGTTGCGCGGCGACAAGATTCGCAGCGCCATGGCCTTCATCCACTCGGTAGACCGGGTCATCGCTCTCGCGCCGGAGACGCTGTTCAACGGACACGACGTCTTCCGCGGCGCGGACCAGATCGAGGCGACCCTGACCACGGTCCGCGACGCAACGACCTACCTGCGTGATCGCACCCTCGATGGCATGAATTCTGGCGCTGCGCTGTGGACTTTAATGCGCGACGTGCAGCTGCCGGCCAACCTGATGCTGCCGCAGATGCACGGGAAGGTGCCGTGGATCGTGCGGGCGATCTGGGAGGAGCACGTCGGGTGGTTCCGTTATGAGTCCACCACCGAGCTCTACGACGTTCCCCCGTCATCGGTGTGGCCCGACATCGTCGAGCTGGCTGGCGGCACCGACGCGCTCACCGAACGAGCGCGCACGCACGCCGAGGCGCGGCGCCCGCTGGAGGCACTGCACCTGACCGACATCGTCTTGGCGCACTCGCCGAACGACGCCGCCGCGTTGCGGGTGAAACGTACTGCGCTCGAACAGCTTCTGGCGGCCAGCGGCCGGGAAAACCACAGCGAAGTGCAGTGGCTGGAGCAGGAGATCAAAAGCACGACAGCCCAGGAGGATTGATGAAGGCTGAAAACCTCTATCACACCGGCGTCGTCGTCGACGATCTCGAGACGGCGACGGAATGGTTCACCGAGGTCGCCGGTTACACCTGGACCGACGTCGTCGAGGTCGAACAAGTGGCGCACACGCCGGCCGGTGAGGTGACCATCCCGATGAAAATGGTGTACTCCGGCGAGGACCCGCGGCTGGAGCTGTTGCAGACCGTGCCCGGAACCATCTGGACCCCCGCGAATTCCGGTGTGCACCACATCGGGTACTGGTCAGACGACGTCGAGTCCGATCTCGCGATGCTGGAGAGCAGCGGACTAGACCTCGAGGTCAAGTCGTACAACCCCGATGGCTCGGGGACGCTGCTCTGGGCGTACGCCAAGGGAAAGAGCGGGCCGCGCATCGAGTTGGTCAGCCGGGCCATGGAGCCGTTCATCAGTTACTGGTGGTCAACCGCCGACAAACCGTAAAGCGGAGATCACCGCCGGATAGACTCCGCGGCCATGACCGTTCCTCATTCATCGCTGGCGGGCCGGCGCATCCTGATCACCGGCGGCGCCACCGGTATCGGGGCCGCCGCGGTGCGGGTACTGCACGAGGCGGGGGCGCGCGTGGTCGCGACATACCATCGCACCGCTCCCGCCGACGATGCCGCCTCGGTGACATGGCTGCAGTGCGATGTGCGCGAAGCTGACGCCGTCGAATCGACGTTCGGTGCCGCCGTAGAGCACCTCGGCGGCCTGGATGTGCTGGTGAACGCCGCCGGCCTGTGGCAGGCCGGGATCCCCGGCCAGATCAGCGGCGACGAAATCGACTTCCTGTTGGCAACCAACGTCAAAGGAACGATTCTCACCAACCAGGCGGCACACGCGGTGATGCGCGGCAGCGGCGGTCGGATCATCAATTTCGGATCCTCCGAGGCGGTGATGGGCAGCCCGATCGCCGCCGTGTACGCGGCCACCAAAGGCGCTGTTCAAGCCTGGACCCGATCCGCCGCCAAAGCGTGGGGAGCAGACCGGGTCACCGTCAATGCGCTGGCACCGGCGGTTCAAACCCCGGGCGCAGACCGGTTTCGGGAGTTCCTCGGTCCGGACGCCGCTGCATTCATGGATCAGCAGATGCAGCTGTCGATTCCGCTCGGCGGCAAGCTCGGTGATCCCACCACTGACCTGGGGCCGGTGTTGGTGTTCCTTGCCGGCGACGGGGCCGGATTCATCACCGGGCAGTTGATTCCCGTTGACGGCGGCCTCGCCATGGTCGGCGGCTGAGCGGAAACAACTCCGATGGACCGCCTCGGCATCGAGATGCTCTGCGTGTTCGGCATGCCCCCAGTCGAATACGTCCACCTTGTCGCCGATCTCGGCTGCCATTACATCACCACCGGCATGGTCGGGTTTGCGCCAGTGCAAACGCTTGGCTACCAACCGTTTTCGCTACGCGATGATCCAGTATTGCGAAGGGATCTGCTGGCGGCGATGGATGACCGCGGCGTGTCGATTTCGTTGGGGGAGGGTCTGCTCATCGCGCCGGGCGTCGACGTTCGTTCGTACGCGGCCGATTTGGACATCATGGCGCAACTGCGGATACCGCGGATCAACACGGTCAGCCTGGAGCCGGACCGGCCCCGTACGTTCGACGAACTGGCGGTGCTCACCGACTTGGCGGCCGAGCGAGGCATTTTGACAAGCGTCGAACCCGTTCCCGGTCTCGCGATCGCCGACCTGCCGAGCGCGTTGGCCGCCGTCGAGCATGTCGGCCGGGATGAAGTCAGCCTGCTGATCGACACGATGCATGTGGCCCGCTCGGGTGCCGGGCCGGACGACCTTGCAGCGTTGCCCGCAGAGCGGGTCGGTCATATCCAGCTGTGTGACGTGCCGCTGCGGTCCGCCAGGGAGTATCACTACGCCGAGGAGGCGATGTATCACCGGATGGTGCCCGGTGAAGGTGAGTTGCCGTTGGCTGAGATGCTCGCGGCCCTGCCACCCGACCGCGTCGTCGGGTTGGAGGTGCCGCTGCGGTCGCGCGCGGAGGCCGGCGTGAGTGCCTACGACCGGTTACTGCCGTGCGTGACGAGCGCAAAGGCGCTGCTAGCGGCACTTTGACGGCGCAATCTACGACCCCCCTCGCCGAAATCTACGACTTACGGCGGATGGTCTGGGCCTCCCGACGCGCGATCGTCGATCTATGACGACCAGCATCTGCCCGAGCGTTTCCGAAGCGGACTTGCCGACGATTGCCTACGACCACCTCGACGACCCCGATGCGGCGCACCGCGCCATCGCCCGAGCCGGTCAACGCGGCCCGGTCGCCATGGGCCCGCACGGGCCAGAATTCTTGAGCTATGAGCTAGTCCGCACGATGTCGCGCGACCCGCGCTTCGGCCCGGCCGTCAACGCCGTTGTGGGCGCGCAGGGCATCACATCAGGTCCGCTGTGGGACCGCGCCACGCAGAATATCCTGGCGCTCGACGGTGAAAAGCATCACCGGCTGCGCCGACTCGTTTCGAAAGCTTTCACGCCACGCGGCGCCGAACGACTGCAAGCTGTGGTCGTCGACGTCATCAACGATCTCGTCGACCCGCTTACCTCGGCAGGGCACTGCGACGTGGTCACCGACATCGCGCGGCCATATCCCACGCCGATCATCTGCGCGCTGCTCGGTGTGCCCCGCCAGGACTGGGAGCTGTTCTCGTCCTGGGCCGATGACATCAAGAAGCTTTTCGAGTGGAATGTCTTGGTCGATGGGCCTGCCATCACGGCGGCGTGGGAGGAACTTGACGCCTACCTCGAAGAGATGCTGGCGCAACGACGCAGTCATCTCACTGACGACCTGGTTTCAGACCTGATCTGCGCTCACGACGACGGCGACCGCCTTGGGCACGACGAGTTGCTCATGCTGGTGGGTACTTTGCTGATAGCCGGCACCGACACCACCCGCAATCAATTGGCCGCGGCGGTGCACGCGCTGTCCGACCATCCCGATCAATGGACACTGCTGGGCGATCATCCTGAGTTCGCCGGCGCCGCCGTGCATGAGCTGATGCGTTATTACCCAATCATTTTCGCGGGCGCCCGGATGGCCGTCGAAGACATCGAACTTGGTGGCGTCAGCATCCCGGCCGGCAGCATGGTGCTGCGCAACCTCGCCGCAGCCAACCGTGATCCCGACGTCTACGACGATCCCGATCGTCTAGACATCTCCCGCGAGCCGTCAACACCCATCCTGTCGTTCGGCGGTGGCGCGCACTATTGCCTCGGCTCGCACTTAGCCCGACTCGAACTCAGAGAAGCTCTGAAGATCATCACCCGCCGCATGCCCAACCCGCGCCGTGCCGAACCGGCACAGTGGAAGCGGATCATCGGTATCACCGGCCCGATCGCGCTGCCCCTGGAATTCGAGCCCGGACACTGAATCAGCTACCGAGGCCTTTCTTGATGGCCTCGTCTTGTTTGTGGCCGACGTCGAGGACGAATTCCGATGGCGCCAGCGCATACGTCGGGCCGTCGAATTCCAACGTGACGAAGGCCTTGCCCTGGGTGAACAGCAGCACCGTCACCCCTTTGGTGTGATCCGTCGACGTGCCCGTGATCGTCGTGCCGTCGACCCCGACATCGGCCGACAAGGGCTTGGCGAGCAGGGTTTCGTGGTGCTGTTGCTTCGCCGAATCCAGTTCGTTCGCGGCGGCGGCCGGGTCCAGCGCGACCACGATCGTGTCGATGATCGTGTGGCTGTGGTCTTGGTCGGTGAACGTCACTGTCGCGCCTTGTTGGCCATTCGGGTTGTTCACCGGCGCACTGGCGGTGAAGGCATCGGGTGCATTGATGTCGCTCGCCTTGATCAGCAGCGTCGTGTAGTCGCCTGACAGGGCGGCGTGCGTCGAGGATGTTGATGTCGATCCCGATGCCGGTGTCGAAGACTTCGAATGGCTGCTGCAGCCCGCCGCCGCCAGCGTGGACGCCACAACTACTGCGGCGACCACCGGGTAAGAAATCCTCATCGGGTCGTGCTCCCTTTCACCGAACTGTTCGGGAAACGGTAACCCAGGGTGGCTTATCTGCTCGGAGGAGGTCATGTTCGGCGGGGTCAAGTCCACCGTTGGGTGCGGCTCCCTCTAGTTATGCCTTGACAAGACCGGACGTCGTGGATGTGTTTGGCCAGGCGCCTATACGGGAAGCCGATCAGTGCGAATCTGTTGTTGCGCGGGTCTGCATCGGCGCGGCCCTCGAGACGATCAGCATGACTCGCGTCACTGAGCGAAAGCTCAACAATGACAACGAGAGGATCGACCATGGGGGATCACAAGAGCGGACCAGAAGAAGCCATCAAGGGCACCGTTGAGGGTGTCAAGGGCAAGGCTAAAGAAGTCGGCGGAACCATCGCCGGTCGTGACGACGTAGTTCGCGAGGGTAAGGCCCAGCAGGACAAGGCCGATGCTCAACGCGATGCGGCAAAGAAGGAAGCCGAGGCCGAGTCCGCTCGCGCCGGCGCGAAGTCCGCCGAAGAGCGCGAGAAGAGTCACCAAAAGTAAGATCCACACAACGGTCCGGTCCGCGATGTGGGCCGGACCGTTTCGCCTTTCAGGCCCTCAGGTAGTCCCAGGCATACAAATCAGCGAAATACCCTGCATACGAATAGGTCTCACTCAGCGCCGCGTACGGCCTCGGTGATGACGTCGATCACGGCTTGCGGTCGGGTAATCAGGGGAGCGTGGTCTACATCGTGGATGTGAACCGTCGCGTGCATGCGTTCGGCCATGAACTTCTGCGTGACCGGGTTGATCATCCGGTCTTCCTCGGCGACGAGAAACCAGGACGGGTGGTCCTTCCACCCGGGCTTCGGCACGGGCTGCGTGATGCATTGCACTTTGATCGGTCGCTGCACCGCGGCCAGTACGGCGTGCTGCTCGGCAGTTCCCTGCTGAGCGAACGCGTTGGGAAAGGCGTTGAGCGGCAACCAGATCCATCCCGCGTCGTCAGGAGTCAGCTCGGGCTGCTCGGGGTGTGACGGATCGCGGTTGAAGACGTCCGCGACGGTCTCGCCTTCGTCCGGGGCCAGGGCGGCGACGTAAACCAGCGCACGCAGGCGCGGATGCGTGGTAGCCCCAACGACGCCGCCGGCATAGGCGTGCGCCACCACCACGACCGGCCCGTCGACCCTGTCGATCGTGCGGTTGAGCGCGTCGACGTCGTCACCGAGAGAAGTGAGCGGGATGGGGGCCGCGGTGACGGCGATACCGGCTTGATCCAGTCCGGTGATCACCCGGCTCCAGCTGGACCCGTCGGCCCATGCTCCGTGGACGAGTACCACCGTGGGCGAGGTTGGCCGACTCATGTCAGACCGTCGCGACTCCGGCCGGCGTGTAAAGCCCGCTTCCCGTGGTTAATGGCAGGTCCATCGTGGTCCTGATTCCGGGTGCCGCCGCGACCACGGCCGGGATGGCGTTGACGATGCGGCCCGCCGCCCCGACGATCGCCGCGTGGTTGTGATCGCCTTTGCGGCTGGTCGGGCAGATGTCCACGGCGTAGGACGGCTCGCCGACGATCTCCACGCGGTACGAGCCGCCGGCCTGCGCGGGCTGCGGCCAATCGGGCCGCAGATCCTCCCGTAGCCGGGTGATGTGCTCAACGACAATCGCGGGGTGGCCGTCGACCATGCCGCGGATCTCGAACTGCAGTGCGGCCATCGTGCCCTTGGCGACGGGTCCCACCGCGATGTCGAAATCTTCCGGTGCCGGTTCGCGCTCGTAGGACTCGGTGATCTCGTCGAGTTCGATACCCAGGCCCGCCGCCAGCTGACGAATTGCCCCGCCCCAGGCGATGCTGAGCACGCCCGGTAGCAACAGCATCGGTACGTCGTCCAGCGGTCTGCCGAACCCCATGTAGTGCATGACCTCGGCGCCGTCGTAAGTCGCGTAGTCGGCGATCTCCATGCAGCGCACCTGCTCGATCGACTGGCAGGTGCTCGCGAGCGCAAACGGGATGAGGTCGTTGATGAAGCCGGGGTCGACGCCGTTGATGAAGATGCTTGAGTTACCTTGCTGTGCCGCGTCTTCGACGCGGGCGATGTACTTGTCGGGCATCACACCCCACGGGTACTGCAACATCCCCGGCGACGACCCGACCACGTTGATGCCCGCGGCGAGGATGCGCATGACATCTTTCATCGCATCCGGCAGACGGGTGTCACCCATCGCGCAGTAGACGATGCACTCCGGCCGGGTCGCGATCACGGCGTCAAGGTCATTGACCGCCGCGATGCCGGTGGCCACATCCACGCCGGCGAGCACGCCGGCGTCCTTGCCGACTTTCTCCGGCGACGAAACGCACAACCCGGTCAGTTCGAATTGCGGATTGGTGACCAGTTCGGTCAACGCCAGACGACCGACGTTTCCGGTGCCGACATGGGCGACGCGGATCGCCATGACTGTCCTCCGTCCCTGGATGCGAGCGCACAGACCTTCTAGACGCTAGTCCAGGACAGAGATTAACGATCCGCTGACGTCAGTCGCCGAAGCCTTGGTGTGGAGTTTGCGCCGGCACCTGTGCGCCGCCCACGCCGAGGCGGCTCGCGGCGAAGTCCACGCCTTTGTTGATCACGTCGCCGTCGTTGACGTAGGAATCGTGCGCGGCGAAGTTCATGCCCTCGGAGCACACTGGGTCCTCGGTCGCACAAACCTGAATGGTCTTGGCCTGGTAGAGCGGACCAATGACAACCTGCGGCTGACCCAAAAAGTTCATCGCCCGCACATTGGGCGATCCGAACAACACGACCGCGGCAACGTGGTTGGCTACGTCGGGCGACAGCGGCTTGGGAATGGTCGCCGGATCGACGTCAGCCGGTATCGAATCCGGGACGGCCGGCGAGGTGACAAAGCCCATCACGGCTGCACCCTGTGAGTAGCCGCCGAGCACCATTTTGGTGTTGGGGCAGCTGCCCGCCATCGAAACGACGTGGGCACCGGCGTCTCTGATTCCGTCGAGTCCGGTGGACCACTGGTCGCTTGCCGGGTAGTTGACTGGATACACGCCCATGGACTTTCCGCCAAGACGCCCGCGCAGCGCATCGACGAATGCTTGTCCGGTCGGACCGACACCGGGGTCCTCACCGGTACCGCGCGCGAACACCACCTCGGTATCGGGACACGGTTCGCCAGAGGCTGAGGGAGCGGCGGCGGCAGGAAGGCTGATGGTCAACGCTGCCAGTACCACGGGGCCAAGGACACGACTGAGGTGACGGGGGATCATGCCGCAGAAAATTCCCCCGGCCGCACCTCCCGAAACTTCAGATTTTGGAACAATTCTTGAACGGATAGCAACAGTCTCGACCCAGGTCACGACAGACAGCTAACCATGCCAGCACAGTTCTTTCAGCCTGACGCTGTATCAACGCTCGTCGGCGCCTCGGACAGCTTCACCAGCCGCACGTCCGGCCGCGCCGGTATCTGGTCGGCAAGGAACCACCGGAAGGCCAGATTGCCGCGCGGATAACCAAGCGTGGTAAGGGAATTCGGGTGTGGCGTTGTCGTGCCGGAGATAACGATCGTCACCGAGCCGTCCGCGTTGAGCACCGCGCTGTGGCCGTTAACCGAGCTGCGCGCATCGGTGACGCCGTGGGTGGCCATGAATTGGTTCCACACGACCAGGTTCCAGAACCTGCATTCCGGCGGCCGGTGGGTGATGACGAGTGCCTCGTCCTCGTCGAGCACGAAACTGCCGTAGGAATAACAGGCATCACGGGCCGACCAGCCGAAGTTGGCGTCCGGGACCTGATAGGGGTCGGCGAACTGGTTGGCCGCATGCGCGACTTCGTGGCCCAGCGCGTGCGCGTCGTCGACCCGCGCTCCGACCGCCAGCGGCACGATCGCGAACATCGTGCGCAGCCAGGCGGCACTGGCCCGTAGCCGCGCAGCAGTCTCGGCATCCCCGTGCCGAATCGGTTCCGGCTCGTCGAGCGCCTCGATCTTCCAATTGATCGGGCGGCCCGTCACAGGGTCGGCCTGATAGTCCCGAGTCATCAGCACCGCCGCGTCGGGTGTGGGTCCGAGTTCGAACGAGAAGTTGCCCGCCGCATCGATCTCGAGGTCGTCGTCGCGGACGATCGCCACGATGCGGTCCGACCAGGCGCCCGGCGACGGTTCGTTGTAGGCGGTCAGTGAGAAGTAGACGCTGTCACCGCGGTTGCCGCTGATGCGGTAGCGACGGCTGGGATCAACCGGGCACATGTAGTAGTAGGCATCAGTGTTGTCGCCGCCCCATCGACGATCGCGACGGAACGGCGTATTGACCGCGACGAACACCGGCCGACTGGGCTCGGCGAACAGATAGGTGTCGAAGGCGACGCCCAGCGTGGTCGCGAGCATGCGGTAGCCGTCGGCGATGTGCCGGTCGTCAGTGACGGCGCGGTCGCCGTCGAGGAACGAGCGGTCGAGGCCACCCAGGGTATCGAGTAACTCGTGCCATGCGGCGGTGGACTCGTGCGTCGTGTCAGTCATTAGCGCCACTCCTCCTCATCGCTTCGCTCTGCATCGTCGTCGGCGCGCAAGCGCGGATTCCTCTCGTGATGAAGGCGGCGGTGCGGTATATCCAGGCTTCGTCGAGTGTGTCGCCACGGGTGAGTAGCGCCAGGAATGTGGTGCCGGCGACGACTTCGACGAGTTCGGCCGCGGTGACGTCGGGCCGTACCTCGCCACGCGCGACTGCGTCGGCGAGGCGATCCGACAGGCCGCGAGACAGGATGTCGCCGAAGCGCTCCAGCAGGGCCGAGTGCAGCGTGAGATCGGCCGCCATCTCACCGACCAGACCGGGCAGCGCGGCACGTGCGGCGGGGGTGGTCAGCACATCCGCGGTGCGGCGAACCATCTCGCGCATGTCGCCCGCGAGCGACCCCGTCTCGGGTATCGCGGTCGCGTCGCCGATCGGAAACACCGCCTCGTGGACTAGGTGCGCCTTGCCGGGCCAGCGCCGGTAGATCGCCGGTTTGCTGGTGCCCGCCCGGCGCGCGATCGCGTCGACCGAGAGGTCGGCGTAGCCGGTCTGGGCGAGCAGTTCGACGGTGGCCTGCAGCACCGCGCCGTCGATGCGCTTATCACGGGGTCGGCCAAGTTCTGTCGTCATTACGGAACTCAGAGTAACATAAGTCGCTGTGACTCCGACCCTCGTACATCTCGACGACCTGGCTGAGCCGTGCTTCAGCCCCCAGATCGAGCAGATCCGCGACCTGATGACGGCGATGGCCGCAGAGTGCCCGCTGGAGGCCGAGGCTTTGCACGCTAAAGCCACCGCTGACACCGGGCTGTCCGACTTCGGGCCGGACGATTACCGGGAACGCCTCGACGTGTACCTGGAAGCGCTGCGAGAGATCGCCGGGATGCACGGGCCGGGAGTCGTCAATTTTCACGCCCAGTTGTCGCAGTGGCTCAAAAACCGGCTACTTCTGAATGACCTGCTGACGCGCCATCCCGAGATCCACGACATCGAGTTGCTGCCGCCTGTCGTCATCGCGGGCCTGCCGCGCACCGGGACCACCCATCTGCACAACCTGCTCGCGGCGGCCCCGACATTTCGCACCATCCCCTATTGGGAGAGCAACGAGCCTTTCCCGCTGCCGGCCGAGGCAGGGGTCGAGCCTGATCCGCGTAAAGCCCGGATGGATGCGGCCGTCGAGTTCATGAACGCCGCGATGCCGCACTTTGCGCTGATGCATGAGATGACGACCGAACACGTCCACGAAGAGATCCAGCTGCTGGCGAACGACTTCTCCACGATGCTGTTCGAAACTCTGGGACACGTGCCACGGTGGCGCGACTACTACCTGGCCCACGACCAGACGTCGTCGTACCAGCACCTGGCCGTCCAATTGAAAGCGCTGCAGTTTCTGCGGGGCGGACGCCGCTGGCTGTTGAAGTCGCCGCAGCACCTCGAGCAGCTGCCGGTGCTGGAGGCGGTCTTTCCCGGGACGATCGTGTTGTGCACTCACCGTGACCCGGTGCCGGTGGCGCTGTCGATGATCGCGATGATCACATACAGCGCGCGGATGTATTGCTCGCCGGTGCCGGTGCACGAGATCGCGGCATCGTGGATCGACCGCCTGCAGATGATGCTGAGTGCACTGGTACGCGATCGTGATGTCATCCCGCCGGAGCGTTCGATCGACATCCGCTTCGACGACTTCATGGCCGATGAACTCGGCGTCGCCGAACGGGTGTACGACCTCGCCGGCGAGCCGCTGACAACTGCGGCCCGCACGGCGATGGTCGATTACCTTTCCGGCCACCAGCGCGGGCGGTTGGGCCAGATCGCGACGTCGGCCGAGATGTTCGGACTCGACGAGCGCGAGCTGCGCCCCCGGTTCACCCGCTACGTGGAGCGCTTCTTGATGTGAGGGTGGGTCGATCTAGGTAGCGACCGGCGGCTGGTCCGCGGCCGGGGGTGCGTCAGGAGCCGGCGGCGCAGGAGCATCAGGGGCCGGCGGCGCAGGAGCATCGGGAGCCGGCGGCGCAGGAGCATCGGGGGCCGGCGGCGCAGGAGCATCAGGGGCCGGCGGCGCAGGAGCATCGGGAGCGACCATGCTCACCAGAACCGGACCGGGCGGCGGTGGGGCATCCGCCGGTGCGTCGGGATCCATCGGCAAATACATGTGATGGCTGAACTGGGGCTGGTAGGCCCCGCCGCCACCAATGCGCACGCCGCCGCCTTCGCCGCTGGAAACGGGCGTGCCATCCGGCAGCGTCACCGCGGTGTGGCCGCCGTTCCAGCCGATCACCAGGGTGCCCGGGGCGGTTCCATATTTGAAGCCGCGTGCCAGCAAAGCTGACTCTTCGTTCCCGGTGTTGAACCGCTCAGCCCAAACCGGTCGGTCGGTAGCGACATTCGATACCAAGGAGGCCAGCCCCGAACAGTCCGTTCCGGCGGGCGAATAGCCGTGGCTATACGGTGTGCCCGACATCTGTTGAACCAGAGTCATGATCGCTTCTAAAAACATGCGCCGGGACGTTAACAACAAGATCAAAAACGGCCAAAATTTGTGTTAGCCGTCACTTTTCGGACTTCTGAATGACCCACGCTACATTTCTGCACTAAAAGTGCTGGTAGACAGGGTGTTACAAGTCGCTATTAGACACGCACAAAAAGTTAAGTAATTCTTTGCTTCTCACCGATGTTGGTCTCAGTTCTGCAAACCATACGACGGAACCGCCTCAACGAAAGACTTATTTTCGCTGGTGAACTATATTGCGGTGCAATGGCTTTGTGCAGTGCGTTTGGGTGCCCTAGGTAACAGCACGGTGTCGTTCGCCACTAATCGGCCGGTGGCAGTTGCCGTGGGCCGTTAGCTGCACGCACCTCGGGCGGTCCCTCACGTTCGGTTAGACCACGTTGGGACTCACGCTGGGCCAACGGCAAATCGTCCACATGCTTTGCCGATAGCCGTTCTGGCGTGACGCGTTGCGCTGCGATATGTTGCGCGCCAGAGTGATCGCCGTCACTCGCACCGGTCGATCTGCCCGTGGACCTCTGACCGGAACTCTCCTCGCTATTGACGGTGACTTTGTGCGTACGCCTGAACGAGAAGGTGATTTCCTCTACCTCCTCGAATACCTGACGCGCGGTGCGCAACGGGTGCGTCGAGGTGTCGATTGCGCGGGCGACGAAGCCAGGGACCAGCGGGCGAATCCAGCGGGCAGCGGCTTTGGTGACGTCGGGAATTGTCGGAATCGACGGAGTGGCAGGCGCGTCGCGTGTTTCGACCGTCGCGGGCAAGTTGGGCGTCTCTTCGGCTGTCGCTGCTGCGTCGGGCAATTCGATCGCGGCCAGGCTCGCCGCCTCCGCCTCAGCGGCGATCGGCAGGTAGATGTCTTCGACCACCGGCTCAGCGGCGTGTTTCGGGCCCTCGAGCTCGGCGTTCACGCGCCGACGAAGCTGCGCGCGGTCGATCTCCGTCTGCGCCTCGACAGCCATCCGGGCCTGAACGAGTTGCTGTTCGGCCCACAGGGTTTCGGCCGCTGCGCGCACCTCGGCTCGTTTGACGGCGATCGCGGTCTCCGCGTCGAGCTCGGCGCGCTCGCGTTCGGCACGAGCTGTCGCGCGGCGGTCGTGGGCCGTTTCACCGCGCCACAAGCGCAGGATCAACGGCAGCAGGCTGAGCAAGGCGAAGAAGGCGATGGCGAGGAGCCGCAACAGGAGTGCGCCGGCGCCGGCCAACGTCAAGCCCTGCATGGCGAGCCAGCGCGCGGCCAAGCCGTGATCAGCGTTCGCGATTACCGATTGGCGCGCTTGGGATAGAGCGCGCTCGCCGTCGGCGCTCTTCGCATCCAGCTCAGGGGCCTGACGATCGCGAGTGGCGATGGCGGCGTCCAACTCCTGTTGGGAGTCCGCCAGAACCTCATTGGCCGTTCGGGTTTCGGGCCCGGAACCGGGCACCCCGGTGATGCGGGTCTGCGGGCAAGCCGGCGTGGGATGGTATTCGCAGCGCGCGACGACCAGCGCTTCGTCCCGGTGGACGCGTGCGGTGTCGACGGCTTGGTCGAGCGCGACCCGGGTGGCACGCAGCTGCGCCAGGTTCGTCGATGCCTGTACGACCGCCGGTGCCGAATCGGCATCGCGTGCCGCCTGCAGTGCCAGCTGACGGTCAATCGACCCGGAGAAGACCGCCAGAGCGGCGAACTCGCCGACGACGATGCCGACGACAACGGCCACCAGCCCACGTCCCACGATTCCGCGGAGTCCGTGTATCGGCCCGCTCGCGACGCCGCGGATGATCGCGCCGACCAGCACGCCGAACACCAAGGTGAACGGCAGGACGGCCAGCACCGGCCAACGAGTCGCTTCCAGCACGGCGAGCGTTGTCACCAGCCAGGCGAGTGCAGCGTTGAGGATCACTACCACGCCGGCGATTGCGTGTGCCGACCTTTCGTGCTGTTCGTCGAGTTCGCGGCGTTCTCCGCCGCCTACCCAGGTGAGCATCAGACTCAAACACCTCCAGGATCTGCCAGCCTGACAGGCCAGGGTCGGGATAGAAGAATCAGCGGGTGACCGTGTGGCGCGGTTCACAGCGCGACCAGAATCGCCCAGGCCGGTTCGCGCCGGTGCGACAGCCGAATTCTCTCATAACCGCCGCCGCGCAGGCCGCCACCGTCGTACGTTTCGTGAAGAAGCTGCTGGGAATGGGAGCGCGCGGTATGACAGTGCGGCGGTTCGTTCTGGTGCTGGGGGCGGTGGCCCTGGTCGCTGGGATCATCGGTTTGTTGGTGCCGGTGTCGGTCTCGGATAGCAAGGGCGGCAGCCTCGGATGCGGAAACGCCGCGATCTCGAATCTGTCCAGTGCGCGCGAGGCCAACAACAAGTCGGTGGCCAGCATTCCGATTCTCAATCAGATCGTCCCGCACACTGATTTCGTCGCCGAATGCCAATCAGCACTTTCCGGCCGGCGGTCGTGGACGATTCCAGTAACCGTGATCGGCGCGATCGCAATTGTCGCAGCATTGTTCGTGCGAGGCGGCCGAGCAGCCACGGGCTGAAGCGCAATTCAGCTGGATGACAATCTCTTTCGGGATTGAAGTTTCAGCTCTTCGCGACTCTTTTGATCATCCGCGCGGTAGCCCGCTCGATCGTTTCGCGCTTCGCCTCCGGCGTTCGCTTACGTTGGATTCGGCGTAATGCCGGGGCGATGGTGAGGCCTTGTTCATAGCCGGTGATGACACGCGGATCCACATAGGAGCGTCGCGCCACAGCCGGGGTGTTGCCCAATTCGTCAGCGACGGCGCGCATCACGGCTGCCTCTTCGCGACGGCGTGCCGTTTTCGATGTCGGCTCACGCGCGATGGCGAACGCCTCGGCAGCCAGCACCGTGCCGTGCCAGGTTCGCAAATCCTTCACGCTGAAGTCGTCGCCCACGAGTTGCCGAAAGCGGTCGTTGAGGTCATCGGCGTGGACCTCGGACCAGCCGTCTGACGTGCGGTAGGCGAGCAGCCGGGGCGTTTTCGTTTCGGCGCGCAGCAGCGATCGCACCGCCCGGATCACCAGCGGGTCTTCCAGGGAAACCGTCCGGCGCACCCCACTTTTCGCCGGATAGTCGAATTCCACGCTGTCCCGGTGCACGTGCACATGGTCACGAAGCAAAGTGGCCAGCCCGAAGCTGCCATTCTCCTCGGCGTACTCCTCACCACCGGCCCGGAAATAGCCCTGATCGATCAAATGCTGAGCCAGCGCCAGCACGCGATCGCGTCCCAGCCCGCGCCCACGCAGGTCGGTAAGGAGGTGGAGGCGCCAATCCGGCAGATGTTTGGCCAACCTGACTGCCCGGTCGTACTTCTCCTCGGACCTCTCGGCCTGCCATTGCTCGTGGTAGATGTACTGGCGGCGGCCGGCGGCGTCGGTCCCGACCGCCTGGATGTGGCCATTGGGATATGGGCAGATCCACACCTTCTTCCACGCCGGCGGGATGACCAGCGCCTCGATCCGCACCAGCGTTTCGGTGTCGACCGAATCGCGACGATCTGCCGCAGTCGAGGCATAAGAAAAGCCACGGCCCCGACGAACGCGACGAAACCCGGGGCCGTCGACGACGCTTTTGCGCAACCTCACTGAGATCCTCGCTAAGGGCAGTCAGCGGTTTTCATCCGCACTGATTTACCCACGGCGTCATTTGTCTAACACCACTGGCAGAGGCGGCTTCGGCCGACACGATCGGATCAGCGCCGGTGTCAGAACGCGACGTGAGACGGTATCTAGTTATGCAGGGCTACGACTACGTGAGTTACGAGACTTTCGGACGGCGATTCTTCGAAGTCGCCGTGACGGAGGAGCGTGTCGGGGCCGCCTTCGCCGCGATCGCCGGCAACGAGTTCGACATGCCCCCGATGGCCCAGGGGCCGGGCAAGATCGCCAAGGTCAGCGCCCGGGTGATGATCAAGGAGCCTCAGGTCAGCCGCAACGTCGACGACAGCATCACTTTCGACATCCACATCCCGCTTCTCATTGATCTGCTCCTTGACCTACGCCTCGATAAACAGCGGTTCAAGGTTGACGGTGACATCGCACTGACCGCGACCGCGCGGGCGGCCGAACCGCTGCTGTTGATCGTCGACGTCGCCAAGCCGCGGTCGTCGGACATCACCGTGCACGTGTCGTCGACAAGCATCCGCGGCGAACTGCTGCGCATCATCGGCCGCGTTGACGGCGAGATCCGGCGCTTCATCGCGCAATATGTCAGCGAGGAGGTCGATTCTCCGCAATCGCAAAAGGCGCAAGTCATCGACGTCGCCGAGCAACTCGACCAGACCTGGACAGGCATCTGAGCCCCGGTTTATTGCATGGCCGCCCTCGGGTATGCGGCACCGGTGGCACGAGTAGACGTCTCGACCTCGTCAGACCTGACGCCAGAATCGGCGTGGAAGTTGGCGTGCGATTTGAACCGGTTCGGCGACTGGATGACAATTTTCGCGGGTTGGCGAGGTCCAGTCCCTGACAAGATCCACGAAGGCACCAAGGTGTCGTCGTGCATCAAAGTGAAGGGCTTTCGCAACGTCATCCGCTGGACGGTCACTCGTTACGAAGAGCCGAAAGCAATTGAGTTGTCTGGCCGTGGCCGCGGTGGGATCCGTATCGCGGTAGCGATGACGGTCACCGAGGACCATCCCGGGTCAACGTTTCATCTGACCGCTGATCTGACCGGAGGCCTGCTGAACGGGCCCATCGGGCGACTCGTCGCGAGGATCATCAAGTCCGATGTGCATGACTCGGTGTGCAACTTGGCTGCATTGCAATGACTTTCGTGACGGCCAGCTAGCCCCGTGCGCGGTGGCCGCCCTTCCATTCCCGTTGGACCTGACGGACCCGTCTCGATTCCATGCCGAGCCACGCGAAGCCCGCGCCCGTCGCGAGCAAAGCGACGACGATCGCGTCGACGCCGACCGTGACGTGGTGCGCGGCGAAGCTGGCCAGGCAAACCACGATCGCGACCACGCCGACGGCTAACAGCAGGAGCGCCGGCGTCTTCGCGCCGCTCTTCATCGATTCGCCGGCACGCGGATCTGTGGTTCGGTGGTGGTCGATAGGGTCCTCTGAGGTATCTCCCATGCCGGACCGACTACCCCGATCTTGAAGCGAAAAAACGGCTCTGCAGCCGTGTTCAGGCGGGGGCAACGAAACCGGCCATCAAGGCGCGCATGGACAGCCCGACGGCCTGCCTGGTGGCCACGGGATCTTCAGAGTTGGCGATCAGCATCGCACCGCGATTCAGCGCACCGAACAGCAGGCGGGTGACGGTCTCCGGATCGTCGACTCGAAGCGCACCGGCTTCGGTCGCGGCCCGCAGCCCCGCAACAATGACAGCGAACGCGTAGCGCTCGTCCAGTTCGGTGAAGCGCGCCAGGCCCAGCACCCCGGGGCCATCCAGAATCAGGATGCGCTGTATGTCTGACTCCAACATCGCGTCGAGGAACGTTTCGAAGCCGCGTGCCAGCACGTCCAGGTCATCGGTCGCATCCTGCGCGGCAGCCATCGACGCGGCCATCAGCTCGGTGTGCGCATGCTCGAAGACCGCCTCGAAAAGTGCGGTCTTGGTGGGGAAGTGGTGGTAAAGGGCACCGGTCGTGACTCGAGCGGCACGCGCCAGATCTTCCACCGAAGTGTCTCGAAACCCTTTTTCGCCGAATAGCTTTCGTCCCGCGCGGATCAGCGACTCACGGGTCTGCGCAACCTGCTGGGCACGCAACGACAACGGCGGCGGTGTCGACTCGTCCATTGCTCTCACTCCCGTTGCCTGGATCGCTACAGCCTATTGACATAGTGCTGCTATGTGGCATAGTGACACTATCTTAGGTCAGTCAGACGGAAGGTTGCCCCTAATGAAAACTGTCCCTGCGACGCCCGCTGGGCCCATCAACGATGTCCGGCGCGCCGATGCCCAGACGAGGTCCGCACTGGCCGCCGCTGTCGCCCGCAGCGGGCAACTGTGGCGCAGCATTGCCGACTCGTCAGCGCCGGTGCCAGGGCTCGCGTGGTCAGCCGGTCAGACGGCAGCGCATGTGGTCGCCGACATGGGTGAATACACCGAAGTGCTGACCAAGCATGTGAACGGCGAGACCGCTGAATTCACGATCCCGGACGGATCGTTTGCGCGGTCGAGGAATTCGGCCAACGACCGGCACCTAGTCGACGTCCCCGAGCGCGACATGCGCCGACTCGCCGACCTGCTGGAGAAAACTGCCACGAAGTATCTTGGCGCCGCGTCCGCCATCGAGACATCCGAGCGCGCCGAGCTGCTCACCGCCGACGGCTTGGTTCTCGAACCGGCCGTGATGACCGGCTTACTGCTGGGGGAGCAACTCGTGCACGGCCTGGACATCGCGCGCGCCGCGCATCGTCCATGGACCATCGAACCTCACGACGCGCTGCTCGTCATACCCGCCGTACTCTCGCTGGTGCCGAAATACCTGCGGCCCTCACGGACCAAAAACGCAAACATCAGCTTCGAATTGCGACTGCGCGGCGCACCTAGTTATCGGCTGGCGATCGCCGACGGCAAGGGTGTCGTCACGGTGGCTGGCAAGAAGGCGGATTGCGTGATCACCGCCGATCCAGTGACATTCCTGCTCCTCGGCTTGAATCGAGTACCGCAATTGCCCCAGCTTCTCCGTGGCAAGCTGCGCGCAGGCGGGCGCAAACCGTGGTTGGCCGCCAAATTCGGCACCCTGCTCGAGAGCCCGTAGCGACGGTTTGTGGTCGGCGTCTGCTGGCTACATTGACAGGATGACTTCGGTCGTCGTCGTGGGCAGCGGATTTACCGGCTTCGAGTGCGCACGACGACTGGCCAGGCGATTACGTAAATCTGACGCCGACATCACGATCATTTCGCCGGTCGACTACATGCTCTACACACCGTTGCTGCCGGACGTCGCCGGCGGTGTGGTCGACGCGCGGTTCGTGGCCATCCCGCTCGCGGGAACGCTCAACGGTGTGCGAAAGATACGCGGGCGGGTCGACAGTGTCGACTTCGATCAGCACCGGCTGCAGTTCACCGATCTCGAACAGCGCTCCCGCGAGCTGTCCTGGGACCGGCTGGTGCTGACGCCCGGATCGGTCACCCGCTTGTTCGACATTCCTGGATTAGCCCAGTACGCAAGGGGTTTGAAGTCGACGGCCGAGGCGCTTTACTTGCGCGACCACTTTCTCGAGCAGCTGGAGTTGTCCTGCCTGGAAGATGACGCCGGACTGGCGCAGGCGCGGCGCACAGTCGTCGTCGTAGGCGCGTCCTACTCTGGCACGGAGTTGGTCCTGCAGCTTCGGGCGCTGGCCAATGCCGCCGCCAAGCATATGAGCTTCGACCTGTCCGAGGTGAAATTCCTGCTGCTCGACCAGGCCGAGCAGGTGATGCCGGAAGTCGGCGAAAAGCTGGGCGCGCGCGCAATGCGGGTGCTGCAACGCCGCGGCGTCGACGTCCGTTTGGGCCTGACGCTCAACGAGGTCCACGCGGATCACGTTGTGCTGAGCGACAACTCGCGGGTAGACACCCGAACGGTCGCATGGGTCACCGGAGTGACCGCCGCGCCGCTCATCCAGTCGCTCGGCCTGCCAACCGAGAAGGGGCGGCTGATCGTACAAACCGATCTACAGGTACCCGGGCACCCCGACGTATTCGCGGCCGGTGATGCCGCCGCCGTACCCGACGTGACGCAACCCGGCAAGATCACCCCGCCCACCGCCCAGCATGCGACTCGCCAAGGAAAAGCCTTGGCCAACAACGTCGCCGCCAGTCTCGGGCACGGAAAGAAGCGGGACTACAAGCACCGCAACATGGGCTTGGTGGTCGACCTCGGACCGCACAAGGCGGTGGCGAATCCGCTGAATGTCCCGCTGTCCGGCTATCCCGCGAAATTCGTCACCCGCGGATATCACCTGTACGCCATTCCGCGAGGCGTGAACCGCTGGGCGGTAACGTTGGCCTACCTGACCGACGTGTTGTTCACCCGGACGGTTGTGTCGCTGGGACTGTCGACACAGAGCGACGCTGAATTCTCTACCAGCGAAGGCATTCCGCTACCGAAGACCGAATACGGCGATTGATTTACAGGTCCAGGGTGAGTCGCTGTCCCTTGGCAGCGCGCGAAATGCAGATCAACATCATCCCGTCGGCGCGCTCGGGTTCGGTGAGCAACGTGTCGCGGTGGTCGACGCCGCCGTCGAGCACCCGGGCGCGACAGGTCCCGCAGAAGCCCTGTCGGCACGAATACGGCGGCCAGACATCAGCCCGCTGCAACGCCGCCAGCAGCGTCTCCTCGGCACCGACCTGCACCGTGACACCCGTGGAGGCGACGCAGACGCTGAACTCCTCGCCGTCGATCACCGGCGGCGCGGCGAAACGTTCGAAATGCAACTCGACGTTGTCGCGGGCCGCGAGCGCAGCGCGAATCGCCGTCAACATCGGCGCGGGGCCGCAGGCATAGACCGCCGTGCCGTCGGGGCAGTCGCCCAACAATTGATCCGCCGTCGGCACTCCATGCTCATCGTCGGTGCGGATTTCGATGCGGTCGCCGAACTCCGCCACTTCGTCGAGGAACGGCAGGCTGTCACGGCTGCGGCCGGCATAGATCATCGACCATTCGACGCCGAGGCCGTCGACGTGACGCATCATCGGCAGAATCGGTGTGATGCCGATACCGGCGGCGACGAACCGCAACCGCCGCGCGGGCGATCCGTAACCGGGCACGGTCAACGGGAAGGCGTTGCGCGGTCCGTTCGTAGTGACCAGACTGCCAACGCTGAGGACGTCATGCATTTCCGCCGAGCCACCGCCGCCGTCGGGAATGCGCCGCACGGCGATCCGATAGCTGTCCTGGCGGGCCGGGTCACCGCACAGCGAGTATTGCCGCACCCGCCCACTGGGCAGGTGAATGTCCAGGTGCGCGCCGGGGCGCCAGGGCGGCAGCGGCGCACCATCGGCGCCCGCGAAGGTCAGCGTGACGACATCCTGATCGCGGGCAACCACGTTGCGGCCCACCACCGTCAGCGTGATGGTGCTGTCGTGATGCGCCGGCGCCGCGACACGCCTCATCGATCCCGACAACGCCCACAGTCCGGTGACCGCCGCATCGGCCAGGCCGAGGAGTACGTCGTGCGACGCGCGCCCTGAGGCACTCGGCGGCGCCTGCCGGAAGCGTTCAAGCAACCCCATCAGAGATGTGCTGCGCGCGCCGCCGGGGAACTTGCCAGATACGCGACCGCCTGCGCCGTCGAGCCCATCTGCTCAGGTGAGAAGCCGGGCCGAAAGTACATCAACGTGTTGGAGCCGAAGAGCTTTCGAAATGTCGGCAAAAGCCCATACTTCGAATCCCTTGCGCGCAGCCACTGCATCTTCCACCAACCGACGTCGATGTCCGGGTCAACTTTCATCAGGTACCAGGTGCCCCGCTGGAAAAAGACGAAAACCATCGTCACCGCCATCAACATCGAACGGATGCGGTCGGGGTAGCTGTCGTGGAAATAGGCGGCGACGTCGTGGGCAACGTTGCGGTGTTCGACTTCCTCGCTGCCATGCCAGCGGAACAAGTCGGCGATGGTGGGGTCGGCGTCGTAGTCCTCCCAGTTGCAATTGAGCACGAAGTCACCGAGCACCGCGGTGTAGTGCTCTATCGCGGCGATGAGCCACAGTCGATCGCACAGGTGGCTGAGTCGACGTTTCGGGTCGGGGGAGGTGCTGGGCGCCAGAGTGCGGGAGAAGATGAAATTCACCTGGTCGAGCAGGGGCTTGGGGTCGATGCCGCGCGCGATCATCAGCTCGTGCAGAACTTGGTCGTGGACGTCGGCGTGTGTTGCCTCCTGGCCGATGAAGCCGCGCATGTCCTCGGCCAGCTTCGGGTCTTTGACCAGCGGCAGTGCCTCATTGAAAACGGCGACGAACCATCGCTCGATCGGCGGTAGCACGATGTTGAGCAGGCTGGCGAAGTTCGAGGCGACCGGATGGCCGGGGATCCAGTGCAGCGGAGTTTCGGAGACGTCGAAGTGCACCTTGCGGGCCTGGATCAGCACCGGACCCGGGTCATACTCAGTGTCAAACGGGCTTTTCAGCCGGCGCCGTCGCAGCATGAGACCTCCTGCCCCGGTTTGCGCTCAATTCTGATCACCTCGGCTGCGAAGGTCAAAGGAGCGCCGGTGCGAGCAGGGCAGTACCGTTTCCGTCGATGAAATTTGTGGTGGCAGGCTACGGCGGTCGCGGCGATGTTGAGCCCTGCGTCGCCGTAGGTCGCGAGCTGCAGCGCCGAGGTCACGACGTGTGCATGGCGGTCCCACCGAACATGCTTGATCTAGCCGAGTCGGCGGGGCTTGTTGGCGAGGCGTACGGGCCGGACTCGCGCGAGGAAATGAATCCGGGCTCGGATTTGGTCGCCAGCATCCTCCCTAGGATGAACAATCCGTTCAGCGTGGTGCCCGAAGTTGTTGAGCACGGTACCCAGGTCAAGTTGGAGAAGGGTGCGACGCTGGCCGAGCTTGCAAATGGGGCCGACCTGGTATTGGCGGGCTTCAACGAGCAAGGCCTGGCTGCCAATATCGCTGAGTACCATGGCATTCCGGCGGTTGCGCTGCACCTCTTCCCAGAACGGATGTGGTCATCGAACTGGCTGTTTTCGCTGATGACAAAGGCCTCGGAAGACGCGCAACGCCGCGCGCTGGGCCTGCCGGAGCCAACCGAACCGTTGGCGCGATCGCTGGACATCCAGGCCTATGACAAGCTCTATCTGCCCGATGCGGCCGCCCAGTGGACGCAAGAAGACGAGCGACATCCCTTCGTCGGGGCGCTCACCTTGGAGCTACCGACCGATGCCGACGAAGAGGTGTTGTCGTGGATCGCCGCGGGAACGCCGCCGATCTACTTCGGTCTGGGTAGTACGCCGGTCCCACCTTCCGTCGGCACCCTCATCAGCACGGCCTGCGCGCAGTTAGGCGAGCGGGTGTTGGTCTGCCCGGGGCCCAATGACTTCAGCCACGTTGAGCATTTCGATCACGTCAAGGTTGTACCCGCGGTCAACCACGCGGCCATCTTTCCGGCCTGCCGTGCCGTCGTCCACCATGGCGGTGCCGGCACCACGGCCGCGGCCCTGCGCTCCGGAATCCCCGCCTTGATCCTTTGGTTCTGGCTCGATCAGCCGCTTTGGGCGGCCGGTATCGAACAGCTGAAAGTGGGTCTTGCACGGCGCTTTTCAGACTCCACCGCGGAAACGCTGGAGGCCGGCCTGCGCTCCGTCCTCACCCCGCAATATGCTGCTCGAGCCCGGGGGGTCGCTACCCAGATGACTACGACGACCGAAAGTCTTGCCAGGGCAGGCGATCTCCTGGAAGACGCCGCGCGCCAGGGACGCGGTGGCTGATGCCGATGAAATTTGTGGTGGCAGCCTTTGGAAGTCGCGGCGACGTGGAGCCGTGCGTCGCCGTCGCTCGGGAGCTGCTACGGCGAGGTCACGAGGTGCGTCTTGCCCTTACTGTGCCACCCGACATGCGTGACGTCATCGAATCTGCGGGGCTTACCGCGGTTCCCTACGGCCCGGACTGGCAGGCGCAGCTGCAAGACGGGAATTTCGTTCGCATGATCCAGAATCCGCTCAGCGCACTTGAGGAAGCTGTCGACTATGTTAACCAGGTCATCGCGGAGAAAACCGCGACGTTGGTGTCGTTGGCTGACGGCGCCGACCTGCTGTTGGCAGGCATAACCGAGCAGGGGCTGGCAGCCAATGTCGCGGAGTATTACGGGATTCCGCTGGCCGCACTGCACTTCTTCCCGTCGCAGATTTTAGAGGTCGGATCGCCGCGCGGAAATGTCGCGGAGCAGGCTGAACGAGCCCAACGCCGAGCACTTGGCTTACCGGAGACAACCGGGCCCTCGACACGCTCGATGGAGATCCAGGCGTACGACGAGTTGTGCTTGCCTGACCAGGCAGCTGAATCGGTGAAATCAGATCCCCGACGGCCCTTCGTCGGGGCGCTGACGCTGGAGTTGCCGACGTCCGGCGACGATGAGGTCTTGGCGTGGGCGGCCGCGGGACCGCCGCCGATTTACTTCGGCTTTGGCAGCATGCCGATCATAGATCCCGCCGGCACGGTCGCCGCGATCAGCGCGGCCTGCGCGCATTTGGGCCAGCGCGCGTTGATCTGGTCTGGGCCGAACGACTTCACCCACGTCCCGCATGCCGAGCACATCAAGGTTGTGGACACGGTCGGCCTAACGGCCGTCTTTCCGCTGTGCCGCGCAGTCGTCCATCATGGCGGCGCCGGTACGACGGCGACCGGCCTGCGCTGCGGAATCCCCACCTTGGTTCTGTTTAGCGGACTCGATCAGCCACTCTGGGCGGCGGGTGTCGAGCAGCTGAAAGTCGGTTTTGCGCGGCGTTTTTCAGAGTCCACCGCGCAATCACTCGTCGACGATCTGCGCGTGATCCTCACTCCACAATACGCCAGTCGCGCCCGTGAGGTCGCCGCCCAGATCACCAAACCCGCCGAAAGCCTCTCTCGCACAGCTGATCTCCTGGAGGACGCTGCGCGCCAGGCTCGCGAACGCTGATGGCGCATTCCGAGCGGTCTCAGTCCAAAGACAGAAAGCCCCGGTACCAGTCAACGGTGTCGGCGATCGCCTCTTCCATGGTGTGACGCGGTTGCCAACCCAGCATCTTGCAGGCCTTCGCAGCCGATAAATACTGGTGGGGTATCTCGTTGCGGGCGGTGGCCCGGATGTCCGGTTCCAGGTCGGTCCCCGTCGCGGCCTGGAGCATCTCGACCAATTGCAGTACGGACAGGGGACTTTCGGTCGAGAAGTTGAACGCCTCGCCTGCAAGTGTTGGGTCCTCGGAGATCGCCTCGGCAAGCCGGAGGTAGGCGAGGACTCCGTCGACCACATAGAGATAATCCCGGGTCATCGTCCCGTCCGAGCGGATCACCGGACGCTGGCCCTTGAGCAGGAGACGCGTCGTGCCCGGGACGAGCCGCTCCCAGTTCGTATCCCCGGGACCGAAGAAATTGCCGCACCGCGTTACAACAACGGGAACCGCGTGGACGCGAGCGAAGCTCTGCGCGATGAGATCCGAGCAGGCCTTGGAGACATCGTAGGGATTGACAGCGAGGAGTGGCATCTCTTCCGTATAGGGGAGGACGGGTTGTTCTCCGTACGCCTTGTCGCTACTGGCCGTGACGATCTGTCGAACCGTACCGTTGCGGCGCGCGGCTTCCAAGAGCGCCCAGGTTCCCCGCACATTGGCCTCATAGGTGGGCACAGGGTTGCGATTCGCCACTCCCACCTGGGTCTGAGCAGCGAGGTGGAAGACGGTGGCCACGTCGTACTCTCCGAGCATCCGCTCCATGAGGGTCTGATCCTCGACTGCCCCGGTGACGATCGACACCTTCGGCCACCACCGGTCCTGGATGGCCGAGGCCGGAACGGTGTCACGGACAAGCACGACGACGCGCGCACCGAGTTCGGCGAGGGCGGCGGTCAGGTGATTACCGAGGAAGCCGGTTGCTCCGGTGACCGCGACCGGACGTTCGCTCCAGAAGTCCCGGTTGGGTTCGAACGGTGTGGTATTCGTTCCGGTCGTCATCGCTTGTCTGCCTGTTGGTCTGGATCGGTTCGGATGCCGGTCGATCGCACCCAGGGCCCGCGTCCTCCCGCACAGAGCGCGGTCAGTTCCTCGGCATCCTTCTGGGTGTCCATGGATTTCCAGAATCCGTCGTGACGGTAGCCGAACAAATCGCCGGCGTTAGCCAAGGAAGGAAGAACCTCGCGTTCGAGATCCTCCCCGTCCCAGCGATCGAAGACCCGGCTGTCCATAACGAAGAACCCGGCATTGATCAGATGGTCGTGTAGCTTCGGCTTCTCCCGGAATCCGCTCACCCGTCCCTTTTCATCGAGACCGAAGGTTCCGTACGGCGATGGAAGAGGCACCGTGGTTACTGTCGCTGCTCCGCCATGAGCCCGGTGGAAGCCCAAGAGCTGGTGGAGGTCTACGTCTCCGAGGCCATCCGAGTAGGTGAGAAAGAACTGCTCGCCCAGACGTTCACGCACCTTCATGACTCGACCGCCCGTGTTGGTCGCCTCGCCGGTGTCGACCACCTCGACCTGCCAACTGGTGGGCAGCGATTGCGCGAATTTCCATACCATCTCGGCCTTGTAACCGGCGGCCAGGATGAAGTCGGTGAAGCCCTGGTCGGCATAGATCTCCATCACGTGGGCGAGAACCGGACGATCTCCGACCACCAGCAAGGGCTTGGGAACCTCAAGGGTTGAGGGTACGGCCCGCACACCTGTGCCGCCGCAAAGGATTACGGTCTGCATATCGTGTCAACCTCGCCCATCGAACCGCACCCGGCGCACAGGCCGGGTTTCGATGGCGTTGATCGTCAACGCGCGGTGGGCGATCCGCCATCCGGCATCGGTGGACTGATACTCGTCGTCGTAACGCACATGCCAGGCCACATCTGTCAGCTGATCCCCGTGTTGGCTCCAGTGGTGCGCGACGCAGGCGATTCGCCCGCGGGCAGTATCGGGTTGCGGGCCGATGTCGTAGACCTCGCCGACGATCGCGTGTTCGGTGCGGATGGTGGCGGTGACGGCTTCGATCGCTGCGCGGATCGCGGCATGACCGCAATGCCGGTGAACCGGGTCCAGCGTGGCCGGCGGTTCGGGCAGGATCAACTCGGCTGTTTCTGTGAACAGCTCTGTGACAGAATCGAACTGGCGCTCGTCGGTGTAGGCGGCGTAGCGGTGCACCACGTCGGAGAGAGCGGCGCGGTCGATCGCGTCGAGCATCACGTCGGCAGCGAAAGACGTTGCGCGCAGGCCGACAACTCATCCTTGGCCTGCTCGAGGTCGGTGATCGGCGGCATCGCCAGCACCAGTCGGTCGGCGCCCTGGGCGGCGAGCCTTTCGGCGCGTTCGGTGTCGACCTTGGTGACCGAATGCCCCAGCGATACTTCGATATCCGCCGGATCGCGGCCGGCTGCCGCGGCCTCGTCACGCATCAATGCCAGCAGACCCTCCAAGTGGGCGCCGGTCACCCCCAGCGGCTGAAAACCGTCGCCAAAGCGTCCGGCCCGTCGAGCGGCCGCTTTGCTATGACCGCCGATGTGAACTGG